>ERZ1463038.555-NODE-555-length-13080-cov-13.440154_pt1 | contig 13080 bp, 21 predicted proteins | sample MGYA00564479_ERZ1463038 | MGnify/ENA primary metagenome ERZ1463038 (study PRJEB39244, sample SAMEA3635134) | Helicobacter pylori | study: EMG produced TPA metagenomics assembly of PRJEB11511 data set (Assembly of a 5300-year-old Helicobacter pylori...
AGTACTTCCAACTCTTCAGACCGATTCTTGAGTCCACCCACGCTCGAGGGTTGGGTTGGAATCCGAGAAGACAAGGGAGCGTCGGCGTTTCGCGAGGACGGGGGTACTCGCCTACCTGAATCAGCGAGACCAGAGCTGATTCTATGCAAATGTTTCGCTGCAGATAAACCACTCTGCTCTCCAAAGATCTTTGTGAGACGGTCCTAGTTGAAAGCAGGTCGAGGCGAGTCCCTCACGCCACCGATCGCAGGTCTACACTCTCCCACCACAGCTCGTCCTCCCACCCGAGACCGTCTCGCAGTGCCGCTGGTCAGCGTACAACTCGGAGCTTCTCCTCTACTCTCTGCTTTCCTCGCCGGCCGGCTCGGCGTCCCCCGCTGCGACGATGGTCACCGACGACCCTTCGCAAGCGGACGTCTTCTTCATCCCCCTCTTTCCCTCCTGCTACCTCTTCAAGTGCTGGGTCGCGGCTGGGTGGGACAAGTCGCGTCGGTGCGACGTCGAGCGGGATTACATTCTCCCCGCCATGGCCTGGGTCAAGGCGCAGGGCTGGTGGGATGCACACGACGGCGCGGACCACATCCTCGTCCACCCCATGGACTTCGTCGACGGTTACTACACCGAAGAGGCACGCGCGGCGATGAACTCGTCCATTTACGTCGTCACCGTCGGAGACCTCCGTCCGCCGCCTCATTCAAACCACTACCGACGACACCGCGACATCGTCATCCCCTCCGCCACGCACCTGCTCAACTCGTACTACGTCAACCCCCGAGACTACCTCAACGATCTCGGTCACCCACTCTCGGATCCTCGAGGGTCAGTTGCCACCTGGCGAGCAACCAAGTCGCCGCCGACCCATGTCGAGATTTTCGAGCCCAGCCCGGGCTTGCCGAACGTCGACGGCCAGCGGCCACCCTTCGGACTTGCGAGATTCCGAGCACAGAAACCTCTACGCTCGACCATCGCAATCTTCCGGGGCGGGATCGGTCGAGCAGGCGAAGCCGAGTCATACGCGCTCGGGATCCGGAGCCTCTTCTTCCCCACGACGAACGTGACGCCGCCCGCGGCTTCTCACGCTGGCTTCTCGTCAATACCGAAGTGGGACATCGCCGAGGCGTCCGAGAATGAAGAGTACGCACTGGCGCTCTCACACGCGCGGTTCGGGCTCGCGCCACCGGGCTACACGCTCGACACGACCCGGATCTGGGAGTACCTCGCGTTCGGCGTCGTCCCCGTCTTCATCGGCACCGGACCGACCGGCGGGCAGGTCATGCCGTTCTCAGACGACTTTGACTACCCCTCGTTCTCCATATCGGTCCCGAGGGAGCGCGCGCACCTCCTGCCCGCGATCCTCGCCGCCGTCTCCGACGCCGAGTACGAGCGCTTGCGGAGGAACGTGTGGGAGGTCGGGCGAACGTTGGTGCTCGAGTCGGGGCGGGGAAACGTGTGGCGGTGGCTGGAGAGGGACCTGTGCAGGATGCGGGGAATCGGGCGGAGCACGAGCGAGATCAAATACACCTGATAGTGTCAAAGGGTCTCGCACCGAGTTCCGGAAGGTGTGTACGGCTCCAAGGTACATAAGTCAAACGACTAGCTACACTCATACCTGCGCCTTGGCAAAGAACTCCCGCACGTCATCCCGCGAGAACTCAATTCCCGACTTCTCATCCTGCATAGACGAGCGAGCGAGCGAGTCAGCGAGTGCTTGGTGCACAAACGAAGAAAGGAAGACGCACCGGATAGCACTTCTCAATGAGCGACTTCCATGCGCTCGTCAGGCGCTGCACCTCGTCCTCGCACGCCTTCCAGACCTCCTTGATGACGGCGGTGTGCTCGGCCGAGGGGTTCAGGACGTCACCAAAGTGCTTGTCGACGCGCTTGTACAGCACATCGATCGCCTTGCGCAGGTCCTTGGCGCGCAGGTCCGAGATGGTGCGTCGGAGTGCGCCCTTGGTGTACGCGCCGTGGAGCGAGACCTCGGTCGGCGGCGTCGTGCGGAGGAGCTGCTCGAGGCCGTGGAAGAAGTCCTGAGTACGATATGAAGTATCAGTGAGATGTGTCTCGGAGCTGGTTGAAGTGGTGTGACTCGCGAGCAGGCGAGCGAGCGGCCGGCGGAGCACGAGCTTGATGTACGAATCGAGGTTCTCGTGGTACTTGTCCCGCGCCTGCGAGACAAAGTCGTCCAGAGCGTGGACGCGCTGCTTCGAGAAGACCGTGACGATGTGATGCATGTTTTCTGAGTGGGCGAGGAGCGGGTGAGCTGGGGAGCTTTGAGCCGAGTAGAGCACAACGGACCGATGATGATGACGTGGTAGTTGAGCTGGTCCTTATCCTCGGCGCCACCACCGCCCTCAACGTCCATCTTGGCCAGCTGCTGCAACGAGTCGAAGATCGTCGCGACGATGCGCTCGTAGTTCGCGTCGATAATCTGGCGGATGTTAAGCTTGTCCGCCTCGTCCAGCTGGCTCTCGACGCGCATGACGAAGAGCTGGAATAGTAACAGAGTCAGGGTTTATTGCCAGCGGGTATCAAGTGGAACGGGCGCACGGGGAAGACGCGCACGAACGGGACAACGCCCTTGCGCTTCTTGAGCGTGACCTTGGTCGCCTCGATGCTCTTCATCTGCTCCTTCTGCGAGCGGTGGTGTTCAACGTTCAGCATTCACGTCCTTCCCTATAGCTGTTGGTGGGCCGAGACGCACGCAGGACCGTTCGAGAGCAGCGGCCGACTTCTGGTACTGCTTCTGGAACACGCGCAGGAGGAACTCGTTGCGCTCCTTCTGCGCAATGAGAATCGCACGGTCCATCGCGTCGAGGATTCCGACAATTTGGCTGCAGGGTGTTCAACGGCGTCAGTGGTGCGCACTCGCCGACGGCAAGGGATAGGGGAGCGCACATGTTGTCGGTGCGCACGATCGTCTCGGCCCAATCGCGGACCTCGGCCTCGAGGAAGCCAAAGACGAGGTCCATCGCGCTCTTGATGTCCTTGAGCTTGCCCTGCTGGCTGGCAAGGTACGTCGTCGCTCCCCTGCGAAAGTACGTCTCGAGCTGCATGTAGTCGGCGAACGTGATCGACGCGTCGAGCGGGTTGATCGCGAGGAAGTCCGAGATGAACCCCTGCTCGCGCGTGATGCGCGGCGTGACCTGCAGCAGCGCCTGCTTGAACGCCTCGCCGCCCGTGATCTTGCCCGACTGGTCCTTGCTCCGCCCGCTCTCGTGCGGCGAGCGCACGACGGTGCCGACGCGCCGCATCGACTGCTGGCGGATCGTCGGCGACTCCTTCGGACCAGAGAAGCCTGTTGGCAGCAAGAAAGCTTCGTGAGCAATGGTCCAGGCCGGCGAGACGACGGCGGCGACGCACTCGCTTCTTGCTCGTCCTCGGTGACCTTGCGGATCTGAGACTTGAGGGTGCTCATGAGGCCCTGAATCTCGGTCCGGTGCAGATCGCTGATCGCCATAAAGTACGCCTGCAATCATGTCGAAGTCAGCTTGAGGCAGAGACGCCTTTGGCAGCGCGGGACGCACGGCGCAGATCTGCTGGTAGCGCGTATAGTCGATCTCCTTGACGAAGAGCATGAGGCCGCAGTATCGCTCGAGGTATTCCTCCATGCTCGCGTGCGAGGGCAGCTTGCCGGGTGTCTTGGCGCTCGTGTCCTTAGGGTTCGCGGTTTGCTCGACCTGCACACGGTGGGCGTCAGCTTGGACTCAAGCCGCGGAAGGGATGCGGACGCACCTGGTACTTGAACATGATGGCGAGGAAGTCGAAGATACGCTTGCAAAACTGGGAGGCCTTGGTGCGGTACTCGCCCACGCGCTCGCTCGCAGCGGCCATGTCACCGACGGCTGTGGCATAGTCGGGGTCAGCGATGCAATTGGAGTGGAAGAGCCGGAGACCCGCGCACAGGTGTCGCGAGTGCTGAGGAGGGCCTTGTAGAGACTGATGGCGGCCTTTTCGAGCCGCTCGATACCCTTCGAGTTCTCCAGCGACTCTTGTACAAGAGCGGTGAGGTCCGATTCGGGGATGTGGATTGTTTCCTGAAGAACGGGTCAGCGTAAAGGTCACTCATGAGCAGGCGAAGCTCGAGTGGACGCACCATGAGGTTGTCGAGTTCGGAAAGAAGCATGCGCTGGTTCGAGGTCTGGACCTGCAGTCCTCGGTTTTGGCTCTCAATGTGCGCAATATCGTCCGCCATGAGCTAAAGTCACGTTGGGAGGTCAGCACGTGCTCGACGAGAGATGAAAGGACCCGGAAGAGCTCACGTTCAGGTGCGACTTGTACATGCCGATGAGGCCGTCCATCTTGTCGAGCTCGGCGAGCGCGTCGTCGAGGTGTTTAATGACAAAGTTGACCCCATCGTCCGACTCGATGATGGCGTGAATCGAGGCCTACGCGCAGGATCACATCAGTGCCGCTCCCCACTCGACCGCAAGCTCAACTCACCGCCTCGAGCGCCTTGAGCTCTCCCACTAGGCGCTTCTCAATCTCGTCCGCCTTGCCCCTCCTTGTTCGATCCGGGTACCCACCACTGAGCGCGCCGCCCCGCCACTCAAAGCCCTCGAGCATCTCTTCGACGTTCGTGAGCACCGTATCGTCGTCCAAGAGATACTCTGGATCAACATTCGGCTTCCGCGGCTGTGGGCTGAGAACCTTTGTCGTCGACCCAGTCTTTCCACTCGCAGCGGGTGCCGGTGGAGGTGATGAAGGCCGCCGCGGCTGCGACGAGGCCGTCGGGGGCGCACGGGTGCCAGTGGCGCTCTTCGATCGGCCGGTGTCGGGTGCCACGCCTTCTCGGGCTACGGAACCGGACCGAGAGCCTGTCGGAGGGCCCGCACTGGTGCTGCCGTTGCGCGACTGTGGCGCGCCGGGCGGCGCGGGCCCTCGCGGGTCCTGGTCGTAGAGCGTGTTGAAGCTCGCGGAGCTCTCCCGGTGCGTACCGGTACGGCTGCTTGCGGTTGATGGCGGTCTGACGGAGCCGTTTGAGCCGTTGCGGGAGCTGATGCCGCCAGAGGATTGGGGTCGCGGGAGCGGTGGGGAGATGACGCGCGAGGGCGGCTGGACGGAGGGCCCTGGCGAGACGGCTCGGGTTGATGATGATGGCAACGCGTTCGCAGTTGACGGTCTTCGGCCGCTGAAGACGCCCGAGGAGGGTGGCGGCGACGGCGTGCGGCGGTAGGTTGACGTTGTCGTGCGAGTCGACGTCGCCGTCGATGGGCGCACGACCCGGTCTGGCACGGGCGAGATTGAACCCGAGCCAGCCGAGCGCGTGCCTGCAGGAGACGAGGACGAAGAAGACGACGAGAGCGCGCCGCCGCTGCGTGCGCCGTTGCCGTTCCCATTCCCGTTCGCCGTTGAGTAGTCGGACCGGGTCGACATGCCATTCGTGTTGGACGGAAAGTTTTCTCGCGTGGACGAGGACGAGGTCGGCTGCGGGATCGCGTAGGGCGTGTTGGACAGCGACGGGTTTGGCGGTGGGGCTTGCCGCGCACCCATCGCGCCTGGTGGGGCCGTGCCAGCGGGCGCGGTCGACGGTCGAACACCGTTCTGGTTGTCTACATTGAACCCGACCAATATAAGGTCCGGCTGTCCTCGACCTGTGGCTCCCGTGTCAGTGTCGATCAAGGTGCGTACATGCGGAACGGAAGCTCACCGGCCATGTAGGTCCTCCAGCAGCGCACCATGCGCACGAGGAACGCGGCCTGCTGGGCGCTCGGCATCTCCGTTTCGTAGCGGTACTGCTTCCCATTCATCCCGAGCGTGAACTCAAGCGGTTGCGACTGCACAGGCAGGCGAGGAGGGTCAGCAGCGTGCCCGAGCGTCCGAGCCCCGCCGCTCGCCGGACCAAGAGTCGCACCTGTGGACCACTCGGAGTGTTGACGGTTCTCTGTTCGACCGCATGCCAGACGTCAGCTCAAGTGCGCTTGTACGACATTGATTGTCACTCGGGGTCGTGGCTCGGCTCGGTGCTCACCCTGGCCACCTCGACCTGCCGGAGCTCGTCGAGCCCCCACGTCTTGCCGATGCTGAACGTGCCATTCGTGTTCTCCTTGGCCTTGTGCAGCTTCAGGCGGCCGTCGCGGAGCGCTGCGAGCATGGGGAGCGTGAGCGTGTGCGCGCGCTCGGCCGGGGCAGCTCAGCTGACCGGAGATGACCAGGAAGCGAGCCTTGCGGGACGGCGTGCCCTCCTGCCCCTCGAACGTCTGCACATGCGCGACGTGCGACTCTGGGTCTGTGGGTGGAAGCGAGCTCAATGCGTGCGCTCGGTCGAGCGGCGGTCGGCGGCAGCGTACGAGGTGTCGGCGAGCCTGGCGGTGCGGTGAAGAGCGAGGCGATCAGCGCCCGCGTGTGGTCCTTTGCGCCGGGCAGCGCCATCCGAGCGAGAGGTGAGCGTGGGAGCGAGACCAACACAGCGCGACTTGGGGCCGACAACGCTTGTCTGCCACCGCTCATCTCGTCGCTTTGCCACTTCGCTCGCTCGTTTCCGCCTCGGTCCTCACGATGGCGCAGACGTACGCGACTGACCCCTACGCCGGTCAGCCGGGCGACTCACATGCCCCACCACCGCCGGACCTCTCGCCCTCGACGCTGTCCATCACGAAGTCGTTCAGGCCGTACTACAGCCCCCCAGAGCTCCTGCACCTCGTCCGACTCCAGGCGGCCTCGAAGGGGGACCCGAACAGGCAGGACATGAGCGAGAGCAGGATCGAGACCTGGCGCCAGCTCGCGTGCGGCTACATCGAACGTGTCGGGGCCCGGCTCGGATTGTGAGTTGCCTCTGGTGCATCTGAGCGAGCTCATGTTGCTAACGATGCGGCTGCACAGCCCGCGGAGAACGGTCGCGACCGCACAGACGCTGTACCACCGCTTCCACCTGCACTTTCCACTCAAGGCGTTCGCGTACCAGGTGAGCTCAACAAGTCACATCCTGGCTCGCTTTGGCAGCTGAGCCGGCACCGCTCGCAGGACGTGTCGCTCGCCACGATTCTCGTTGCGTCCAAGGTCGAGGACACGCTCAAGAAGCTCCGCGAGATCCAAATCGCCGGCTGGCAGATCCTCAACCTCGTCGAAGGCGGGCCAGGCACAGGCGAGGGGGATCCTACTGCGAGTAGCCGTATCTGAGCGACAAAGCTCCGTTGTTGACGGCCCCACTGCGACAGGCGCAGGAGAATCACCGGCCACAGCTGATCGCGATCGAGAGACTCGTCCTTCAGACGATCTGCTTCAACTTCCACCTCCACCGCTCCCTCGCGACCGACTCCGAGTCAACCGCTTCGGCCGTCGCGGTTGTCGACGTCGGCACGACCGGCCGCGACGTCTTTGGCTGGGTCATCCGCATCAGCCGGGCCCTCGCCGGTGCGTCTCCCTTCTCGCTTTTTCCCGTGTCAAATCTGACCTGATATCTTTCACGAGCGCAGCCTCGAAACAGTTCACGTTCCTCGCGCACCTGATTGCGATCGACGTGCACCGCACGCTCGCGCCATTGTCGTACCCGCCGCACACGGTCGCGCTCGCGTGCCTGTACCTCGCCTCGTTTCTCACCCCAAACCACCGCAACAGCCTCGAGTGGCGCGGCGAGGAGGTCACCGGCGAGGCCGAGGGCCCGCACTTTGTCGGCCAATGGGCGCGCGAGTTCGAGTCGGTCGAGGAGGACGTCGAGGGTGCGCTCATCCTTCCTGTCTTGCGCGGCTTTTCGGTTTCATTGACTTGACTCGAAACGTGTGCAGAGATCTCTCTGGCGCTGTTGACGCTCTTCGGCCAGCTATGCCCCCCACCACCGCTCTCGACCTCGTCCTCGACCAAGCCCTCGCCATCCTTCTCGCCCGCGTCGTTCCCATCGCCCGCCGACCCATCCCTCGGCTCGTCCCGCACCGGCGCGACCGCCGAGCGCGAGAAGCATCTCCACCAAACCGGCCTCCCGCACACGCTCTCGGGGCAGGCGCCCATCTGCGCGCGCACGCAGGACGACCTCACGCAGGTCATGGTCCACCTGCGCAAAATGCAGCTCGCTCGCTCCAAAGGTGTAGACGAGGCCAGACCCGCGAAGCGCGTCAGGCCTGAGCGGTGGATTGGGGGCGGGGAGGGCGTCGCGAAGATGGCGAGGGGCGACGACGGCGAGCGCGTGAGGGAGATTGGCCCGGATGGGGAAGAGGTCAAGCGCACATCCGTTAGTACGAGGTATCAGTTCTAAGTGTGTACGCAAACTTGTTGTTTCATGAGTCACGACGCGGCTCTCGCACGCGGCCAGCTCCCGCCACGCGCTATATCCTCGAAACCGCTTGTTTACGCTCACTTCTCCCTCACAGCCCGGGAGGATGACGCTTGTAACTTCGCGTGTACGCACTTCCCCCTTTGACCCACCGCCGCAGCGAAATGGCTCCGAGTCGGGGCAGTGCTTCAACTTCGCTCGCTTCACCTGGACGACACTCGGGTCCATGACCTTACACTGAACGAAAGCCCCCAAGTATATTACTTACGGTATACGGTACTACGAAGCAGCGACCCTAGCAGCCATTCTTAGGAGACGCGGCCGGCTCCGCCTGTGCGCATGCGCCGCGCTCCCTTGCGGCTGGGCCCTCCCCCTGGCGTGAGGCCGGGGAGAAGCACAATCAAGAGAATCCGTATTAATTTGCTAAATACTGATCGTCGGCCGTAGTGTTCGTGATTGGCGACGGAAGGTCTAGTGGCGAGCCGTGGAAGCAGGACTCAGTACTCCAGCTTCACGACCAAGCTGCATCACAATATGCGAGTGGGGGGAGAATCCATTAAAATCTTTGGCTCAAAATTGATATTGAGAATGTGGCCAGCAAGGTCTATAGAGCGAGCATACAAGCCGATGCCCGTCTGCGTGTCCGCAACAAGCACACGGCGCGGCTCAGGACCGTCGCACCTTCCGACGCCCTCCAGCATAACTCTTTCCTAACTCTCCTGTATTCGTACCCCATTGAGCTCGGTCGCATCAGTGTGTGACTTCGTCGCCCGATTTCGCTGGGCCCAGAGCCGCGTCTTTGTGCGAGCAGATGATCCGTGCACAGAAGATGTGAGAGCTTATTTGCTTCTCTGTGCCAACGCTTTACGAACGAAATCCAAGGTTCCCGTTACCTCGCGTCCTCAAGCTTGCGCTCGCAGAGCCCAATCACCCGATCACGGTACCGCGCGCGTCGGGCACCTAGGTTGCGCATTGGGTTGTGTAAAAGGATACTGGTACTCGCCGTTGTGAAACTTGATCAAGAGCTCTGCGTTAAGACGCGTCTGAGTGCCATCCGACCGTTTAACGTCGGTCGTCACCGTGATGCTGACCCCGGCGCCGTCCAGTGCGCAGCACGAGGAAATAATTTCGAAGGACGGGAACGGAGGGAGTTTGCTCCATCATAATATATCGTTTCGCCGAGAAGACGAGTGCTGAGCGTTGTGCGCTGAGCGCTAAGCTGCCCGCGCGCGCGAGGGACGACGGGCAACGGATCCATCGAGATCTTTCTCAATAGCCGGCAGCGTTGCTTTTGGGGCTATTTGAGCTGCCCACTCAGCTCCAGGTGGTAAAACCGGCGGGCCCGGTCAGTAAGGCTCCGCACACTGCTTTCTACACCGGTGCGAGGGACTTGGTGGAAGGAGGCCGCTCTTGATTGAATGGGATGCAGTTCCAGCCAAAGTAAGTTAGTACGAGTTCGTGGTCAGAGATCTCTCTGCTTCGAGGATGGGCTGGCGCAAGGTGAGCAACTTGGAAGCGACTTCCCGGCACCGCCACACGAGGAGGCCCGACCGCGAGCTCGATAGAGACGAGTGTGGCGAGGTCAGCAAACTGCGACCACTCACACTTCCTTGCCCTCTACGCTCACCTCGTCACTCTCTCGACTCCGCACCGACCTGCCAGTGGACGCCGGGCTCACTGCATGCTCACTCGATGATCCCTCTCCGCAGCGGCCGGTCTTGACCTTCGAACCGCTAGAAGGAAGCTCGTGTGGGAGGATCGAGGCCAAGGCCAACTGCTCACTGCTATTCCCATAAAATCAACTGCTGCTCGACTGTACCGGTGAAGCCTGGTCACGCCTGGGACCGATCGTGTTGTTTACTCGATGGTCTGCGGCCCCCGATGGTTTTGTTGTGGGCCGGCGGCGCCTGGGCGATCGACACTGTGGGCTCTGAAAGAGGGACGCTAGCGCACGCGAGCGTCTGAGGCCGACGCGCCTTCGTACCGTCGAGCCGCCACAGCTCGCGTACCACCACCTCGAACACAGCAACACATGGACTACTCCAACAAAGTGCTTGACGAATTTATTGACGCAGAAGGAAGCAAAGGGCGAGCCAGGCGGGGCGAGGCGCGATGGTTTCGCGCCAGCATTCCTGGAGATCGACGTCGCGTCCAAGGAACGAAATTCGGGGTCTGATCCCATGCCGCCGCACTGTTTGACAAACAGCCCGCGTCGGTTCTGGCCGGGACGGGTCCGGTGCGCCGCCGGAGCTTTCGTTCAACCTCGCGCGGTTCCTCTCATTCATTCATCCACATCTCTTTCGCCTCGTCTCCGTTCCCCGTCTCCCTTCGTGTCCAACTCACCATGGCCCAACGCCAAAGTCACTCTTTTACCAGGTCGTTCCTTTCCGCCTCGCTCGTCGCCATCCTCTCCACCCGCGCCGCGGCGTCGGGCGTCTCGACCTCCGTTTTCCCCAACTCTGCCTGCTCGGGCGCTTCCACCTCGACCGGTGGTCTTGTCGGCATCGGTCGGGTCACCCTCTCCACTGGCGAGGTTGAGACCCACTGTGGCTGCCCGACGGTACGTGCGACTCCCGCTCGCGACATTGGGTTCCGGGGCGGGTCAGGATCCACTCTGGGCTCGGGAGCAAGGAGAAGGACTTCAGTGGAGTGTCCGTGGACGACGAGCTGATATTTCGTCGCGCTCGCAGGACAACTTGCCCGTGTTCGACGCCTGCCCGGCTTCGTCGGCCGGAGAATCCGTCTGCAACTCGGTCCTCAACCTCGACACTGGTGCTTTCACGGCATCATGCGGAATCGTAGCCTGCCAGGGATTGTAAGTCTTTGAGACCCGCCCTTTGTCGTTGGCGTTGGTTCGGTTTGCTCAACGGACTTCCATCATCCACCTCTTCCCTTTGTCTCGTCTCGCAGTGAATGCCCGTCCACCGTTGTCAACACGGTCATCGTCGACGACGAGGACTGCTTTGCCTCCGCAAGTGGCTCCCTCGGCGTTGTCACCATCGACGGCGAGTCCAAGTGCGGGTGCTCGTCGGTACGTCGCGTCGACTTCGCGCGCGCGCGCTGTCCGATCGGTGCCTGACTCGCGTTTTGCTTTTCCTCCCTCACGCAGGAAGGCGATGACTTCACTGAGTGCAGGGCGCCGGAGAACGGCAGGGCTTCGTGCATCGCCGTTGACGGCGACTTCCTCGGCATGTCGCTCACCCACAAGGAGAGCGTCAAGTGCGGCGTTGTCTGCGACACCGTGAGCTTTCACCCTTCAGCATCGCCTTCTCCTCTCCATAATTTTCTGACGACTTCGTTTATTCACTTCTTGCAGGGCTTTGCGTTGACTGCCGCTGGTAACTGCATCTCGCTCACCAAGCGCGCCGCCGTCTCCGGCCACCACTCGCCCAGCGCTGGCGGCCCCTCGGCACACCGGCCTTCCCACTTCCCGTCCAAGACGCACACTGGCCACCACTCGCCGACCTTCAAGCGTTCGTCCTCTTGCCTTCCTCCTGCGCCGCGCTCCGATCACTCACTCAGTTCCGCCACCAGCGACCTCGATTCCCGTCAAGGTTGGCCCCTCGCACTCGCACCACGGAGCTTCCCAGTCGCACCACCACCACGGCCCTTCGCACTCCCAGATCAAGGTCGTCCCGACGCCGTACTCGTCCCGCGCCGGCGCATCGCAGCACCACCAGCACCACGAGCACCACACGACCATCGTCCTCCCCAGCGGCCCGACCAAGGTCGGCCCCTCGAAGGGACCCTCCGCCGCTTTCGCCGCTGCCACTGAGCGTCGCATGAAGGCGCGCTCCGTCGAGGAGTTTGTCTTCAGCGCCGACGTCTGCGCCACCGACGAGCGCAGCTGCTCCGCCGGCCTCATGGGCGACTTCTCGGTACGTTCAACTGCTGCTCTAGCTCAAAAGTATCACTGCTGATTGCCTGCGGGTTTGTAGTGTGTTCGTCTTGACGACGTCTCCGAGTGCGGAGGATGCCACTCGGACGGCGACGCCGTCGACTGCCTCGCCCTCCCCGGCATCCAGACCGCCGTCTGCCTCAAGGGCGGATGTGTCGTTCGTACGTTCTTTCTCACCTGTTCGGCGTCTGTCAGCGACTCTTGAATTGACCCCCCTCCTGCGCAGGCGCGTGCGCGACCGGCTTCGTCCAGACATCCGAGGGCGCCTGCTCTCCGAGAGCGTAAAAAACCTGGTCCCTCGCTCCCCCCGTACGACCCTGTTTACGCCCTCCAGCATGTCCCCCCTTGATCCTGCTGCGCCCTCGCCCGGCGCGCGGACAGATACCCGCAACCAGTGCTTTCCTTCGGCCGTGGTCCGACTGCCCGTGTTATCCCCCATTGTCCTGCTTGTGAACACCCACCCTACCCATAGTCATTCTTTCCTTGTTCACGACCTGACGCAGCATGCGAGCATCCCTACCCACTTCTAGAGGACTTCCAAGGTGTAAAGTTATTATGAGTTGTACCGAATCTCGCCACGCTCGCAGCTGCCTGCTGCATCCGAAAGAGAAGTCCAGGGCCTGTCTCAGAACAGCGGTCTGAAAGAAATTTGGCCTCCGCAATCACTTCTGCGCGCACGAGCGCAGGTGCGTCGCAGCGGCGACTTCATTTCAGTGCCCCGAGCGATACGCAAGGTACCCGCTGCCGAAGACGAACGTCCCCAGGACGACGAAGATCAGCAGCTTGAGGAACCCGGGCTCCTGAAGGATCGGGAGGCCAATCTCGGCGGCGGCGCGGCACGCCTGGTCGAGCTCCTGCGCGAGCTTCGCGACCGAGAACTGCTCGCGCGTGCGCTGCTGACCCGCCGCGCCGATCTCCTTCCTGCGTGCCTCGGGGAGATCGGAAGAGCACACGTCTGAACTCCAGTCACCCGTTA
>ERZ1463038.556-NODE-556-length-13059-cov-16.334589_pt1 | contig 13059 bp, 29 predicted proteins | sample MGYA00564479_ERZ1463038 | MGnify/ENA primary metagenome ERZ1463038 (study PRJEB39244, sample SAMEA3635134) | Helicobacter pylori | study: EMG produced TPA metagenomics assembly of PRJEB11511 data set (Assembly of a 5300-year-old Helicobacter pylori...
CGAGATCTAACGGGTGACTGGAGTTCAGACGTGTGCTCTTCCGATCTGCTCGCCAACTGCCTCCGCAAAGCAAACGCGCCGCTCACTCACACCATTCTGCAGCGGTCAGCCCGGCTCGTTCTCGCTCGTGCGTCCGTTCCGAATCTACTCGGAGATGCTCCCAGCGAGGAATGGCTTCAACGTCAGCATTATCGACGCCTGGGTCCAAAAGTTCGACTGTGCGTCATGCAACGGCATGGTGGGGCTCGCGGGGAGGCTCAAGCTCATGTGGTTTTCTTTCGCAGTGATGGAGAAGTACAACAGCACGGTCGTGGTCTTCACTGGCGCGCTCCCAACACTCGGAGGACAGTGCGTTGTCGCGGACGCGGAGGGCGCTAAGGCCGTCTTCACGAGCAAGCGCCAATTCGGGAAACCCATCGAAGACTATGGGTGCGTGTGTGAGTGTATCTGGGAGGCAACGAGCTGCTGACACGACTGGTGTGGACAGGATCCTCAAGTTCTTCGGGTCGAACGTTGTCGTGACCGAAGGCGAGGAGTGGCGGCGCCACCGACGGTTGACTGGGCCCAGCTTCTCAGAGGTGCGGTGCATATTCCGCAGATGAGCTGGAGCTGAAAGCTGACGAGATCGGAATCACACACAGCGAAACAACGAGATGGTCTGGAACGATTCGTGCCGAGTGGTCGATGAGTGGTTCGCGAGGCTGGACGCGCGCGCCGACGCGTCTGGAGACTCGCTCGACGTCGATACCGTGCAAACCACTCTGCGCATGGCCCTCGTACGTACCCCACGCTCGTTTCCACCTCCCCAAGGTCCGATCACGATTGGAGAGGATCGGCGATCGCACAATGGGAACATCAGCACGTCGAGGATATGCACTTACGCTTTGCTCGCGACTGCACAGATGATTATTTCGGCGGCAGCCTTTGGTCAACGGCCACCATGGCCTACAAACGACGATGCGGTGGATCCTCCACCAGCGGGGCGGAAACTTGGGTTCATCACCGCGTTGCACGGCGCCCTCGAGGGCACGGTCGTCAAGCTCCTGCTGCCTACTGTACGTCCCAGAGCTGCCACCCCACCATTTCCGTCCTAACTTGCAGCTCAACAGTGGGCCTACCGTTTGCCGTTCAAGTACCCGAAGCACGTCGCGCTCTGCTTTTCAGAGCTCGAGGGCTTTCTCAAGGACATGGTGCACGAGCGCAAGGCCGCAAAGGCCGATGGGCTGGAGGGCTCGGACCAGACCGACCTGTTCAGCGCGCTGCTCAGTGGAGTCCAGGACGAGGAGGGTCACGGGGTTTTGACGACTGAGGAGCTTCGTGAGTCACCCTGGCTCCGTTGGGAGTGAGGGCGGAGCTGACCCACGGAGCGTTTCGCAGTCGGCAACGTGAGTTGGCGCCGAGCGGAAGCCGTTCGTAGACACACAAGTACTGACCATACCCTCGTGTTTCAGATGTACATTTTCTTGCTGGCCGGACACGAGGTGCGGATTTCAAGCCTCACAGCATTATGCCGAGCTGGCGCTGACATCTCCGCCCCAGACGACCGCCCACACGCTCGCATTCACCTTTACCATCCTCGCCCTGTACCCAGAGCACCAGGAAGCTTTGTTTAGCGAGGCGAGCAGCGTTTTCGGAGGGCGAACATCCACATACGACGACTACTCGCACCTCGTGCGTCCCGTCTGCCGTTCTGGGACGCTGCGCGAATGCTGACCTTCCACCGGCCCGACAGCCCTACGCGCTCGGCACGATCCAGGAGGCGTTGCGGATGTACACCCCCGTGCTGTTCATCCCCAAGGTCGCGTTGGAGGATACGACGATCCCGGCACACACGGCGACGCCAGGCCAGACGCCTGAGCCCACGGAGGTCTTCGTGCCCAAGGGCACCCGGGTTGCGGTTCTCTCGAGCGCCCTCCACTACAATCGTGAGTCTTCTCGGATTGCGATAGGACGGGACTTGGAAGCTGACGATCTGCGTTAGCGATGTACTGGAGCGAGCCGCACGAGTTTCGTCCGTCTAGGTTCATCGACACCCCCGAGGAGCGATGGAACCGGGACGCCTGCGCGTTCTTACATGCTCGTGGGAGTAAACATTAGCTGACTTAACATTTGCAGGGGTCCCGTTCTCTGGCGGTACGCGTGCCTGCCTTGGCCAGAAGTTCGCTCTGGGTAAGTCGGCCTCCGCGGAGTCGTTTCTCGCCGTTTCTCGCACAACACTTACGCGGCTCTTCTAACAGTTGAGAGCGTAGCCATCATTTCCCACGTCTGCCTCAACTACACGATCCACATCCCGCCATCCAAGATCGAGGAGTACCGGACGCTGCCGGGCGAGTCGCAGCGGGACCGCCGCGAGCGCGTCTTTAAGCCGACGAACGGCATCACGCTCACTCCGCAAGCGCTGCCACTCGTCTTCCGCCGTCGGACCGCAGCCTAGTCTCCTCCCCTTCCACACGATAGAACATATTACACCATTTTGTTGGAGCTGTTGGCGGATTTCGTTGTGTTGTAACACCGCCTCTTCGAACTGGATCCTGTTGGGCGCATGCCCCCAGGGTTAGCAGCCCTCCAAGTACTCGTTACCGTGTGGTACATACCTGATGCAGGAAGTCCAAGTCATGGCGGTGGTGAAGCCCTGTCCGCCGAGTTTCGCGCGGCCGTCCGCAGTTTTCGACCCTCCTTCCTCACCGAGAGCAGTCTGCGAGCTCGGCAGCACACCCCGCCCGCAAGCTTCTCGGCTTGCTCCCACCGTCAAGATTGCGCCCTACCGAGACTCGATCGACGCCAACAACCCCGCCTCGATCAGCACTTCCGCGTTCGAAGACATGTGAGTGACCGCCCTCCGCCCGTCCACGTATCCTTGGCGACCCAGCCCACGCCGAGGGCGAGCGCGCGACGCCACCGGTGGGCAGCAAGGTGCAGACGTACGCTGCTTGCTCCGCCGCCGGGTCCACGCCGTGGCCGAGTCGCTGGCAGCCTGGACGTGCGCCCCTGGGTTGATGCTCCAGGACGCGCCCCTCGGAGCGCCGTACTAACCTCCTCTCGCCGTCCCCGCCCCGCTCTCCGTCTCCGCGCGCTCTCACCTGCAGGTCTGAGCCCTACGACCCGTACCTCGGCGGCAATGCGTCGACGAACCCGACCGGCGCGCCCGCCGCGCCCGGCTCTGGCAACTCCAAGACGGCCGCCATCCAGGCCCAGATCGACGACACGGTCGGCATCATGCGCGACAACATCAACAAGGTTGCCGAGCGTGGAGAGCACCTCGACGCCCTCCAGGACAAGACGGGTGCGTGCGCGCGCGCGCGCGAAGTGGGTCGTGATTCGAAGGGACTGACGCTTGCGGGACCGAACGTTGCGAACGTGCAGACAACCTGGCCGTCTCGGCGCAGGGCTTCAGGAGGGGTGCCAACCGCGTGCGGAAGCAGATGGTGCGTCCTGCTTAAGCTATGCCCAACTGGAGCGCGAAAACTGACGGAGAGTTCGGTTGGCAGTGGTGGTGAGTGACTCGATCTGCGCGTGGACGCAGAAGTCGAGAAGCGGGTGGCTGATGCTCGCCATTCCGTGATTTGCAGGAAGGACATGAAGATGCGCATCCTCATCGCCGTCGGAATCGCCGTCCTTGTCATCATCATCGTCGGTACGTCCGCGTTCGCCGCGCTGCCCCGCCCTATTCGCCCCGGGCGCTGGACCTGGCGCTAACTGTTGGTTTCTCTGCAGTGCCGATCGTGATGAAGAGCAAATAGGATGATGCGCGCGACTCGAACGACAGCAGTGCCGACCCAATTGGACCAGTGCGGCCGCCGGGCTCATCCACCTCTTCCTCCCTCTCAACTACCGCCACCCGCCTTTTCTAATCTCTTCTGCCCTCCCTCCGCCAACCCCCCACGATGACGCCACGACTCCAGCAACCCGTCCAATTATCCAGGCTCGAGACGTTCGGGTTGTGCACCCACGATCACACTCACACCTCCCGGTTAACGACCCCCTCCCCACCCCTCGGACACTCTGCGCACGTCTACGACCAGAGCAGTCCCATTCCCACTCATCTTCATGTCTCCCTCACGACCGCCCACCCCACAACGCCCCGAACGCCCGCCTTTTTTTCACCCTCATGTACCTCTCTCTCTCTTCCTTGGTGACTGCCATGGACCTTGTTTGCCCTCTTGAACCGAGCGCTACGCTTACGAGCGGGACCTGGAACGCTGAGCGTCTTATTCTCGCGCGCACGAGGCGGATGCAGTGAGACGCCTCGTCGCTCGACAGGCAGCTCAGCCGTATGCAGGAAGCGTTCGAGGGTTCCCGGCAAGTTAAAGAGCGGAACGGGTAGGAAGAGCTGGCGAACTGATGCAGTCCGGAGTTGCCGGGCACGGTGGAGCTCGAGTTGCAGGTTGAGCGTTGACCACGGACCACTCACATCCATCGACACAGCTGCGCCAGCGACCATCCGATGGCCACCCCGACCAACACACCACCTCAGCTGCCCGTCGAGACCTGGACTGCGATTCTGGCCGACCACGGGCTCACGTACTTTGACCTCAGGCGCGTCGCCCGCGTCTCGAAAACGCTTCGGTCGATCACGGAGGTGTTTGGGCGCCTCGTATGCACTCGTCATGATCCAAGACTAATTTCCGAGCTCCCAGCTCCTCGTTCGCGGCACGCCACCCGTCCAGCAGCTCGCCCCCAGGTCCATCGTCCTGGTCCACCCCGCCCTCGTCGCGTGCGACTCGCTCGCGGGGATCGAAGTCTCGTCCTTCGTCATCAAAGCGGTGGGCTACCAGGACGACCGGAAAAACCCACCTCGAGAGGTCCAGCGTCGTTTTGACACATCGACGATCAAGGTCCTCAAGAAAATCACGAGCGGTACCATCGGCAAGCTCTCCGGATACCTCTTCAGGAGCCGAAATCGCGCTGCCAAAGCGGTCGAATGGAAGATCTGCGACCTCACAGCCGCGAGCGAGTTCGCCACTTGGCCCCCGCTCACGACGCTCATCGTCTCCGACATCGGCTTCTTCGGGGAAGCGCACACCATCACAGATTCCTTCGGCGTTACCGTCGCTGATGTGCTCAATGGGCTGGCGGAGGCATGGGCGAGGCGGTTCAGCGAGCTCGAGATGTGGGAAATCCGGATGGAGATGGAGGACATGGGGGACGGCGACAGCGACGACGGCCCGTCGAATCTTCCGGAAACGTTGTACGGGCTTTGGATGGATCAGGTCGGCGTGCCCTGGAGGATGGTAGAGGCCGTCCGTGTCGAGGTCTCGGGCGGATTGCCGGTGACGGTCTTGCAGCGCAGATATTAGTGAGCGCACCTGGGAGAAGAAGGTGTGTGCATGCTCCACCGCCTTGTCATAAAGCTGAATGTGCTTTTTCAGGCTGCAAATGGAGACGAGCTGGCCGGCTCGAATTTGTCTCCGTCCCGGACGATGCAACGCTCGCGACGTCCGCGATGGCAGTGCTTGGAAAGTGTGTCTTAAAACGAAGTAGATTTGGATCACCCTCAGATCAATGCGTTATGGATCGGATGTGAGCACCGAAATGAGAGATGAATGGGGCGATCAGGAGCCACCAGGGTTGCCTGAGCAGTCGCAGGTTGCTTTTTGACCTCATCCTACGCACGTTTGAAGCCGCATGAGCATCATCAGCGCCTTTCGGATGGCTAACACTCACAGCACATCGCCCGAGCTTCCTGTCGAGACCTGGACTGCAATCCTGACCGAGCACGGGCTCACGTACTTTGACCTCAAGCGGGTCGCTCAGGTCTCGAAGACGCTCAAGGCGATCACGGAGGTGCGTCGGCTCAAGAAAAAAAAAACTCGAAGTAGCACACACTGAGCTCCGTTCTACCAGTCGCCTGCTCTCGACCATTACTCTTCCGCGGGACCACCGGACGCGCGAAGCTCACCCCTGGAACCAAAGTCGCGATCCACCCCGTCCTTCTCGCATGCGAAGATTTCGTCAGAACCGATCCCTCCGCCTTCTTCGTCCCCGTCCTGGACCGCAACAGCAGATGGTGGTGGAGCATCAACGACCTGCCGTGCGCGCACGACAACGCAACCTCGCCCCCGCTCACTGAGCTCGTGATCGCTGACATCGGAGAAGGCCTCAAATGGAAGTCGATCAGGCTCTCCGGACCACTGCGGGTTCTCGAAATCCTCAACTGCATCGCTCAAGCCTGGACGAGGCCCCTCACGACGCAAGAGATTATCGGCATCAGGACGGCGGAGGCGGAGAGCAGGTTCGACTTATACGCAGAGTGGGATGGACCCCAGGAGCCTTACGAGATCCCCCCTCAACTTTGGATGCACTGGGACAACTGGGATGGTTCGAGCTGGGAGTTGGACGAGACCGCCATCGCGGGCGAGGAGGGCACAGTAATCTTGAGGCGTGGTTGAGCTGTCATGGATGACTCTCGTGGGTTCGAAGCGAGTAATAACATCTTTTAAGCCCTAAAAACATTGCTGATCTGCTCTGCAGGGAAAACTAGTGGCTTGCGGGTCGGGAGTGGCTCGAGGCGCAATACGACCGTCGCTTTCTTTCACACTGCTGTCCTTTGCACAGGGGCGCAGTCGACGTCGTTCTTACGGGGCGTGTCTCTTAGCTCAGAAAGTGCGAGCAGCTTTCAGCTTGGTCGCGGATGACTGCTTCAGAATCAAGTACAACATGTGACAGATTATGTACCTCCGCTCCCTGCTTGACGATCCTGTACACGCTCATATGGGCTCGTCTTCCCATTCATCGGATCCCCAGCTGCTCATCGAGTCGTCCTCGCCGGCGTCGTCGAGCGACAACCCTTCGAGGTCCGGCGCGAGAGCGAGCGAGTCGGCAAGAAGGAGTTCGAGTGGCGCGGGAAGGAGGTAGTCGGTGTCGGGGTGGCTAAGAGATGCATTTGTTCAGCATTCAATCAGCTGAGCCAAGCCGCAGAAGCACGCACGCGTCGTGAGTTCGCTTTGCCCGCACGGAGAGTGGCGTCGCGGGCAAAAGGCAGACGGCGGGTGGGGGAGTACACGACCGTGGCGGGGCTGGTTCGAGAAGTATGAGCGAACAAGAACACTGAGAGAAAGGGCAGAGACGCACGGTTTAAGCACACCTCCTCCATCGCGTCGCGCTCCGCGAGCGACGACATGTAGCCCCACTCGAAGCGGTTCAGCCGCGCCTGCTGCCGCGCATGCGTGACCCCGTGGAGCGTTTCCTCTTCGATGTAGCTCTTTCGACTGTAGTAGACCGCTGCTCGCGCACACAGCACCCCGCAAGTTCAGTGAGGCGACCCCACGAAGTTTCGAAGACCCACTCACCCAGCACCTGATTCATGCGGACGTCGTAGCGGCGGTACGCGACTGCTTCCTCCTCCTGGGTTGCTGTGCCACTCTGAAGGATGTCGAGGTCCGCCTGATGGTCGTCGAGCAGGTCGTACCACTGGTCCCAGCTGAGGAGGTAGAAAAGCTCCTCGAGCTCGCGGCTCCAGCGGATCACCTGCGGCTTGACGTCCGGGTAGGCAATGTTGGCTTTGAGGACTGGGACGAGCGATGGAGGTACGATCCGAGGATGGGGAGCCACGGGGCTCGAGGGGAGTGGTGGGGAAAGTGGGATCTCGTCCATCGCGGCGTCGCGTCGAGGCGGTGCCGGGCTCGCGTTCCGGCTGTGGGGGTTTCGACCGTGGAGCTGCTGACCGAGTAGGGTGTAAGGTGATGTGGTGAGCGAGTCGAGTGGTGGATAGATAGAGGGTGGTGTTTTGAGGGGAACGATCGAATCTGAGGCGCTAACGAAAGCAGATTGAGTTCGCGTCCCGCTGCGCGCTCGCGTCGATCCTATGGACGCGACGTGATCCATCCTCAAGGCCTCACCAAGCTCTGCCCAGCGGCACTAAGATCCCCGACGTGCCATGCTTCCTAGCTGGTTTGCTCCACGCGATGCACATTACTTCCACTACTGCTTGAACACCCCACCACAGCCGGTCTGCTTTCAACGGCCCCGCACCCGCTCGCAGCGATCGGGACTACAAAGGCATCAGGACAGGAAACAAACATGCAATTTCGCGTCATGCGCCGGAGCGGTGAAGTCGGAGAGTTGGAGCCTTTGGTCGATCCTACGCTGAGTGTAAGCACGCCGCATCACGCTCGCCGGACCGGGCGATACTATCAATGAGGCCGCGAGGGTATCCTATTGAGTGGGGTGGTGGGGAGTCGTCCTGCAAGTGCTACATACAACTGGCCTCGGTGGGCCTTTTTATCACGCTCTGCGACTTCAAGCCGCCCTCCTCGCCATCTGCAGACGCGCGCGACATCAGCATTCCTCCTGTGCAGGCCGAAACCGCGGAACTCACGTCGATAATCTTCCAGCCGCCAGTGATCGGGTTCTCGACCTCCTCCTCGATGCGGGTCATGACGGCGACGTAGCCGACCTGCTCGATCTTGTCCTCGGACCCCTGCGTGATCTCGCCGGTCGCGATGTCGCGGTAGGCGAGAACCTCCTGCGTGCGCCAGGCGACGACGAACACTGGAAGCTCATTCTCGAGGACCTTGGCCTTCATGATCTGTGGAAGATGAGAGTCAGAGCGAGGCCGGCACGGCTGGGGAAGAGCGGGACGAACATCGAGATTCCGGATGTCGAGCACGCGGGACTCGGAGATGAGGGTCGGGACCATAAAGGTCTGGAGGGTGGCCATGAGCACGTTGTAGGTCTGCGCGTGTGAATATTAAAATCCAAGTTCTCTCTCTTCGGAACCCACGAAGCGACTCACGCCCTCGGACGTCCAGACTTTGAGGGTCGCCTGGTCCGTGTTGACGTAGGCGTCCACGAGCTCGGGCACGATGTACTCGCGAAGGTCCTTCAAGAAGCTCTCGGCGTTGAACGCGGGGTCCATGTCCTTGATCAAGCGCGTGACCTTGGCCGTCTCGGTCTCGTCAAAGAAGCGGCCGATGGTCGAGGTGACGGAGCGCGCGGTTGAGACTAAGGGGTTCTCTGACTCGGCGTACGCGGTCGAGAAGGCGGAGAGGAGCTCCTTGACCGGTTCCGGGGTGATCGAGGCGAAGCGCGACGTCTTGACCTCGTTCGCCGTCGCGTGCAGCTGGACCGCACCGCCTGCTCTGCGCACGGGAACCAACAACTGTCAGCTCTCGATCCCCTTTCGAATCCTAAAAGCACAACGCACAATGGGTCCTCGGCGACCTTGAGCTTCCTTGCCGCGAGCCCGCTCGCACTCTTGCCCGCCTTGGCCAGCCGAGCCTCCCGTCGCCGCCTCCGGTCCTCCCGCTCAACGTATCCACCGTGCTGCACGTTGCTCGCCGCATCGTCGAGCGCCTCCGTGATCTCGGCCGCAACGGCCTTGTAAGCTTCTGTCTGCCTGAGCGGCTCGGACGCCGTCAAGGCCGCTGACCCGACCGCGTGTCCTGCCTTGAGGAGCTGCAGGACAGTTTGAATCAGCTATGGTCGACCACGACTACCCTAAGGGAAGCTCACAGCCTCGCGGGAACCACGGATGAGCGCGTTCTCCTCCATACCCTTCACGGCGTGGTTGACGGCATCGCTGACGGAGCTGCCGGCCTTGCGGAGCTCTTCCGCAGCCGCACGAAGTCGCGGGTTCTCCTTTATTGACGCCGTAAGCTGTGGGGGCACGTTGCGCGGGTTAGCAAGCGTCCTACGAGCTGGGGGAGCTGGTCTCGGCGATTCTTCGGTCGCCTTCCGCGATGAGCCTCCGCTCGAGCACTAGCTCAGCTTGCCTCGGCAAGCAGGTGAGTGGCGTTCGTGGAGTGCGATGGAGAGGTCGTATGCTGATCTCGCCACTTCAAAGCCGCCCTGGAGTGCACTCAAGTTGCCGAGATCCCGATCCGCAACGACCTTCGGCCATCTCGGGCAGCATACGAGGTCGACAGCGAGCCCTACACGGCACCGAGGCTGCCATGGTCGAGCCTGACATGTGCATCGGTCACTGGGCCCGCCTTGGCCCAGCAAGTGCAGCTTCCCAGCGCCTGCCGGTTGCCGACGCGGCCGCGCACGACCAGCACCAGCTAGCTCGGTACCGCCCGCCTGGTTCCACAGTCCCAGGAAGACAAGAGACGTACCCTTGCTCGTTCGTAGACCTCCTTCGCCTTGCGCATCGCCTCCGAGTCCTGGACCTTGCTCGCCTCGCCCTGGAGCTGCTTGACGCTGTCCTGCCACTCGCGGTTCTTGCGGACCTCATCCTTGAGCACGTCGACGAAGGCCTGGAACGGCGAGCGACCAGCGACGGTCGTGTCCGGCTCGTCCGCCTTCTTCTTCTCGTCCTTTGGTGGCGCGTCCGAGTGCGAGGGCCGCGTCGTCGAGAAGAGCCGGAGCGCGGCGCCGCGCCGAGCGGCCGGCAGCCGCGAGGACGAGGCGATCAGTCGAGCGGTCGAGCGGAGGGCGGATGGGGCCGACATGGTGTGCGGATCGAGGCGGCGCGGGCGGAATGATGCGCTCCCCGACTTTTCTTGGGCGCTCGGCCGCCCGGATGTGGCCCGGCAGGTGCCGGCAGCCGATCTGCGCCGGCTGGCTTTCGCACCCGCAAGTCGATTCACACAGGTGAAGCTTTTGGATGAAGGTGGCGTGTTGTGTAGGTACTGAAAATCAAAGCAAAAATCGCTCGCCAGTCTCTCCGCGTACTCGATTCCAAGCTCGCGAGCCACGAGCAGCAAGTCCAGCTCCAGTCAAGGCAAGCTCCCGTACACACTGCCACCCCCAGAAAGCTGATCAATAATAGCTGTGAGCATGTAACAGCGGTGAGCTTATTACCTTTGATCAAGTTTGGCTCGAGCTCTCGAGCTGACAGTTGCGTGTGGCGCAGCTACGTACTCTGGAGCGCCCATACCCCGAAACGAGCCGAGACCGACCGAAACTACTGATCCCAGCCCCGTTCTGGGACGCGGCCTGTCGGCTTCCGCTCTCGTACACGCGCCCCGCGCAAGCTCCCAGGATGAACGAGCGCCCGGCGACCAGCGGTGGGTGTGTGGTGCTTGCATCGCAGAACCCTCCACAGACAGTGTCCCGCTCCCAGACTGCAGTTTCCGTTGCCGCCGCCGCCGCCGGACAGATTGTGCGGCTACGGCCGTCCAAGTTGCGAGCAAAACCTGCGGGGGTCCTCTCATATGAACAACACGGCCTCTCCACCCCGGGCGTTCAAACCGGGTTCGTGTATTATTAGCAGAAACGGAGGGGGTGGGAGTTGCGAGGGTTGGAGGTATCATCTTCGTGCGATTAAGCTCCGTACGCGGGTGGAGCAGGTGGGGAGGGCGGGAGGTGGTAACAAGTGTCCATGAGCACCATCAGTTTAAAGGAAGAGCGCCGCAAGGCCGCCGACGACGAGGAGGGACGATCCGACGCGCGCGACGGACGCGGACGAGTCCTTGGTCTGGCTCGCGCTCGCGGCCGAGGAGCTCGCTGAGCCGGACTTGGTGCCCGAGGACGAGGCTCCCGAAGAAGCGCCCGACGAGGCCGAGGCGAGCGTGGCCGTGTTCTGTACGCAGGTGGAATCAGTTAGCGGGCGCAGTGCGAGGAGCGCAGGAAAACGCACGACGGCGCTCGTGGCGGCAACGGAGCCGGTCGGCGAGCCGTTCTCGACCTGCATATGCGAGAACGTAGTCAGCTCAGAAAAGAGCATTGAGGATGCGTAGGTGACGTACCGTGAAGAAGCTCGCGGCGATCAAGTCCCCGAGGCCGCTGGTCGAGACGTACGAGCTCACGCTGCAGTTTGATGACAAGCGGGTCAGCTCTGGACAGTCTCTACCACAAGAAGACGAGAGTTGAGCGTACTTCCAGTGCGAAGGCGCGGTACCCGCGGTCGAGAGGTTCGACGGCGCGGAGAAGGTCGACGGCTGGGCGAAGAGGAGCCACGCGTAGCTGCAAACGAGAATTGTCAGTCAGTACTTCCGCCACACGTTCTCCGCGCACCCATCGTTTGACGCTCGGACCTGCGACTCACCGGTGAGGACCAGTTCCCGCAATGGGTCCGGGCGACGCGTAGCTCGTGATGGCCGTTCCGCCCGAGGGCTCGAACGTGAGGTTCGCACCAGCAGCGGGCGCACCGTTGAGTCCGTTGACGAGGAAGTGGCGGTAGTTGCCTGTGCGAAAAAAGCAGCTTTTAGCGGCGCGGAACCGCAAGTCCACGAAGGGGCGACGGACCTTCCGTGTCCGGGTCGCCGAGCGACGCCGCATCGGCGAGCATGAGGGTGTACGCGGAAGTCGAGGTGAACGAGGATGCCGAGGTCGCCGAGGGCGTCACAAACACCTGCAGCGCGCGTGCGAGGGGTTAGCGGGGCGGATGGAAGAGGGGCGCCTGCGACAGCTGGTGTGTAGACTCACGTCGGGCGCGTCAGTAACCTGATCGACCGTGTAAGCCTGTCCGTTGACAACAGCGCCGAAGCCGTACTCGACCGTGAGCACGGCGGTCGCCTTGAGGTCGACGCCGAAGCCAGTGTTGCTGTGTTTCAAGACGCCAAGCCGCAGGGAGAGGGGAAAAGAGGAATGCCAGGTCAGCCGTCGCCCCCACAGCTCCCTAGCAGCAGCCGAGACTGGACAGAGACGCACGACTTGGAAGCGAGCCCGCTGTTGTCGTACTGAGCCGTGACGAGCTCGAGGTCAATCGCCGAGGCCGTTGACGGGATCTGCGCGACGACGCCGAGGGACAGGCAGGCGAGCGCGAGGACAGCTGAGATTCGGGACATGGCTGAGATGGGGTGCTGCTAGCGAGTTGGGGGTGAGGTTAGGTCGAGGTGGCGAAGGAAGAAGCCCGCGTGCCAGGCCGAGGGCAAAGACGTGCGTGCGCAGTCGCCGGGCCCAGGGGTCTGGTTTGACGCGATCCGAGCGTCCTGCGGCCTCAACCTCTTCACAGCACCTCATTCCTCAAGGCAGAAGGTGGCTAAGGCTCGATGGGCGGTCAGCAAAAGCGAGAGCAGGTAGCGGCCCGCCAAAACAAACGCGTCGCGTCCGGCGCGTCCGGCGCGTCCACCTTGCGCGGTTGACGTCGCCGCCTGCGGAGCGCTTTCGACGGAGTCAGCACGCCTTCAAGAGTGCGCTGTTTTTTACTGGTTAAAGTCAGCATCCATGGAGGCC
>ERZ1463038.558-NODE-558-length-13040-cov-17.383288_pt1 | contig 13040 bp, 20 predicted proteins | sample MGYA00564479_ERZ1463038 | MGnify/ENA primary metagenome ERZ1463038 (study PRJEB39244, sample SAMEA3635134) | Helicobacter pylori | study: EMG produced TPA metagenomics assembly of PRJEB11511 data set (Assembly of a 5300-year-old Helicobacter pylori...
CGAGTCCGACAGTTCCGATGGTGGGGTGGCTGGGGTCGAAAACCTGGTCAGTACCCGACGACGCGGTGGGAGGAGCGTCTGACGCACGAGAAGACGACGGTCGGCACGTTCGTGTAGTCGAGCTTGTCGCCCTCGACGCCACCGTAGATGCGGTTCGCGAACCTCCTACCGGCGGCGATGGCGACCGGGGTGAGGAGCTCCTTGCCCTGGACGTCGCCGATGGCGAAGATGTTGGGCACGTTCGTCGTCTGGTACTCGTCGACGACGACGTCGCCGTTCTTCTCGAGCGCAACGCCGACCTTCTCGATGCCGAGGTCGGCCGTGAGCGAGTGGCGCCCGATGGCGAACAGGACCGCGTCCGCTTCGAGCGTGACGCCAGAGTCGAGCGTGACCGTCTTGGCGAACGGCTGCGTCAGGTCCGGGTTCGCGACGTCGGTCGTGATCTTGGCGACCTTGGACTGCGTGTGGATCTTGACGCCGACCTTGACCATCTGCTTCTGGAGCGTCTCCTGGAGCAGCGGGTCGAAAGCCTTGAGCACCTTGTCCTTGCGAATGACGAGGTGCGTCTCGGAGCCTGCGCGGACAAATCACATCGTTAGTTGCACATTTCACATCCAACGTGAACGAGTGGACGCACCCAGCGCATTGAAGATACCGGCGAGCTCGACGGCAATGTAGCCGGCGCCGACGACGACGACGCGCTTCGGGAGGTCCTGGAGGGTGAAGAAGCCGTCGCTGTCGAAGCCAAGCTCGTAGCCCTCGATGTCGCTGGGTGCGGTGGGCTTGCCTCCGACGGCAATGACGATGCGGTCCGCGGTGAGGATGCGCTCCTTGTCCGAGCCGCCGGTCGCCTTGTCGGCGGGGTAGGTCGGCGCGACGGAGACGGTCGTGGCGTTCACGAAGCGGGCGCGACCGGTAAGCTTGGTCACCTTGTCGTTCGCGACGTCTGCCAGTTCAAAACAGCGATTCAGAATCAATCGAGCAAGCGATGGGCTGCATGCGGGGGACGCACTGCGCTCGTAGATGCCGTTCAGACGCTCGATGTACTTGTCGCGCTTCCCCTTGATCGTGGGCCAGTCAATCTGGTCGTCCTTGACGCCCGGGAAGCCGTACGCGGCGGCCTGGTGGAGCTTCTCCCTGCGATGGCGAGATGACGTGAGCACTGGCGTCTCGCAGTCCGAGGACCAGCCAGGACGCACCTGAGGTCTGCGGCGTGCCACATGATTTTCTTCGGCACTGCAGTTACAAGTCATTCAGTCCCCAGCCCAAGAGACTCAAGCCGACCCGCTAGACGCACCGCATCCGACGTTGACGCAAGTGCCGCCGAGGCGCCAGGTCTCTTCGACGATGGCGACCTTGGCGCCGTACTGAGCTGCCCTCCTGGCCGCTCCAAGACCGCCAGAGCCGCCTCCGATGACGACGAGGTCGTAGTGCGAGTCGCCCTTGGCGGCCGCGGTCGAGGTGAACGGGATCGGTGCCATCGCGGCGGTCGAGGTCGAGAGCTGTCTGGAGAGGGTCGAGAGGCGGCCGAGTGCGCGGCTGAGTAGAGGCGGCAGTGTGGCGAACGGTGGATGGGAGACGTGCAGGCAAGAACCAAAGTGGAGCCCGGCGCGCTCGCGAGATGACAAACCACTTTCCTCGGGCCTCGGCCTCGAGCTCCTCGCCTCTTGACCAATCCACCTCGAGCACGCGATGAACACGTACCGCCTCGCCTGCTGGTGCAAGCCGCCACCGTCCGCCAGGCGCGCCTTCTCGACGTCGATCCAGCGCACCGGCCACGACAATCCGCTCGCAAGTCGCTCCCCCACCTCGCCCCCACATGGCCCCGATCCGTTCGTGCTCACCGCAAGCACACCTCCCAGGGTCTCCCACGATCCGATGCTCCACCGACCATGCCTCGGATGCAGCGCGGCCTCCCGCAGAAGCGTGCGGTCCCCGGGTGCAGGAAGGTCGTCGTCGTCTCGAGCGGCAAGGGAGGCGTCGGAAAGAGCAGTGTGTCGGGTAGGTGCACCTTATGTGGGATTTCGTGCACCTTGGATGCGGTCGAGCTACCGGAGTCGCCGCGGAGCCATCCGGGGTGCTGAAGCTGCGACACCCGCCTGACTTGGCGCTTGCAGTAAACCTCGCCCTGGCTCTGGCTGCGCTTCCGCATCGACCGCGGATAGGTCTCCTCGACCTTGATATTTTTGGGCCCTCGATCCCCAAACTCATGGGACTCGAGGGCGTGGGCGAACCGCTCCTCACCGCTGGTGCGTCTTTCTCTGGCCGCGAGGTCCCGCCGAGCCTCGCAGACTTGCTCCCCATCCGCATGCAGATAATCGCCTCACACCTCTACGTGCCCACGGCATCCCGTGCATGTCGATGGGCTTCCTCCTCCCTAACTCGCCGTCGGGGTCCAACAACGCCGACACGCCCGTCGTGTGGCGAGGGATGATGGTCATGAAAGCGGTCCAGCAACTCATCTTCGACGTCGATTGGAAGGCTGGAGGAGGTGGCGCGGGCGATCTCGACATTTTGGTGGTCGACACGCCACCAGGGACTGGCGACGTCGCACTCAGCCTCGGCCAGCTTGTAACCGTTGATGGTCGGTGTAGGCCCATCTGTTTCCAACCCATCCACTGACCTGTTCGGTCACCTTAGGAACCGTCATCGTCTCGACGCCGCAAGACGTCGCCATTCTCGACACCCGCAAGGGCATCGCCATGTTCCGCAAGCTCTCGATTCCGGTGCGCCTCCCCTCTTTCGACCTCTCCTCGCACGTTCTGACCTCGAGCCCTCTCTCCTGCAGCTCATCGGGGGTGTGCTCAACATGTCGCACTTCATCTGCCCGGGCTCGACGACGCCGCACCACATCTTCGGCTCGCCGGACGCGTTTCGCGAGACGTGCGGGGAGCTGGGCCTCGACGTCTTGGCCGAGGTGGAGATTGCGCCGACGGTGAGCCGGAGGGGGGACAGGGGGTGGCCGGCGGTCATGGCTGGTGCGGAGGGCGACGCGCAGGAGGACGAGGCGGTCCTGAGGGTGCGGCAGGAGTTCAAGGCGCTCGCCGAGAAGGTCTGGAAGAGCGTTGGGTCGTGAAACTACTTCTCGATCACCGACGTTCTGGACCATGGCTTCTCGCCTATCGCGTTGTGCACGGATGACTGAGAAGGGGCAAGCCGAAACTGACCTTGCACCAGACTGATAAAACTTAGGAGATTGGGGGGTGGCCACATCAAGGCAATGGTGGGGTTGTGGGAGAGGGAGGTGCAGACTCGGGGTGGGACGACGTAATGACAAGGACGCAAAAGCGTGGAACGGAGTGGGAGGTGGCCGTCTAGAGGTGGACGATGGGTATTGGGTATGTCGGTCTTCAGCCGGAGTCACACGGAGTGGTGGACGCGAGCGAGGAGGTGGGAATAGCACGGATTGTGTACACAGGCGAGGGAGGTCGAGGGAGGTCGAGCGGCGGCGCGGTCACTTTGGCTGGTCTTCGCGACGCCCCGCCGGTCCGTACTGGAGCGCGCAGACGAGTCAGTTGTGAGTAGGCGGTCCAGGGTGCGTGGGATCTACCTTGGCCTGGTAATTTCGCTCGCGTCGGAAAAGAAGCTATGGACGCTTCCGTCAGCAGGGATGGCTCGTTTGGGTGCCGCGCTGTCCGGAAACTCACGATATGGGGTTCTGGCTCGTGAACCTGCACACATGGACTCAGAGTGAGCAAAAAGGAACTCGACACGCGAATATTTGAGCTATCGAATTCTCAGCCACGGCGCCTGATCGCGACGGGCTCGCATGCACGTGACATTTATGCGCGCCCGCAAGCGCCCAGAGAAGCCGCATGAAGTGCATTGGGACCAGGTGACGTCGACTCACCTCGTAGTGGACCCAACCGATCGACTGCACCACTCCGAGCCCGCGCCTGATAGCCGGAACGGCGGTCAGCCTCGCCGACCCATGCTCCTCCGGAGGTTGGGAACCACGCACCACTCAGCGTCACTCAGCAGCCGTAGCACTCGGTGGTTCTTCTCCATGAAGTACTGTGGGCGCACAACGACCAGTCGCGTGAGTACCCCGATCCCTAACTGCACGCGTCTGCACTGGCAAGCTGACTGACTTCTTTCGGTACTGCAGACGTGAAGATCGAGTCAGTAACTTGGCCGCCGCTGCACACAGGGACCGGAGGTTCCCGCACCGAGCTTCAGCAGGCCTCTGCGGGGTAACGGCGCAGGCGGCCAGAAGTTAGCCAGATCCCGACCCGGCGCTCGCTCGTTGCGGCTTACTTTGGCAGGATCACGTGACGGTACTCGTAGTGGTCGTCCGAGTACCTGTGACGGAGAGACGGTAGGGAAGCCAGAGGATCCAGGTGAGGGACAGGGCGATGGTGGCGGCGAAGGTCGAAGGAAGGTCAAACAGCAGGTCAGCTACGCTCCGGTCGCGCCACTGGCCACTTGTAGCGTTCTCCCAGCCTCGATATGCCTGTCGACATCACAGCTCGAGCTTCCACGAGCGGTCGTCTTACCGGTCGGAGTAGTGCTGCGCGAGAGCAACAAGAGTGGGATCAGCGTGTTGTGAGATAGCGGGCGCCCACCCGGCGGCACGAGGAACGCGGCTTACGATACGGTCGACATAGTCTTCCACTGTGCACCGAGAGACACGAGAGCGCGGGAGATAGGGTCGCGGGCGTCAGCTCGGCCTCGAGCAGCGGGAGCTGCGAGCGGGGACGCACTCGTGGTGCCGTCGGGCGCGGACATGGTCGTTCCGGTCTATCCTGTCCTATCCGGCCTGCCCTCGTCGGTGACGGAAGTGGGGTGACGAAATGGCGTGTGGCTGAGGGGCAGAGCCCGCGAGACCGCGAGCGCAGCTCAGGCTGAGATGATGTCCTCAGCCGGCAGGAGCCGCTTTGGCTCGCGACGCATACACATGCTGAGGCCACCTAAAAGAGCCGACGCTCCGTCCGCACACTTTGTGTAGCTATCGGGATTAGGTGAGCTCGCAGCATCAGTCCTGGAGCGACCTTACGTGGGCTGAGCGCTGAGCGCTGAGCGCCCTGCAGTGCAGCCCGCCGGCGTCGATGAGCGTCCACAAGCCCTGCTGGACTTTTTTGTGCACGCACAGCATACTTCCAACTACTATACAGTGCTCTTGGCGGGTTGTCCGATGCACTAACTCTTGAGGAGTGTCTTCCGGTGATTCCAGCCCGGCGCCCCCACGAGTTCCGCGGCGTCCGCGCCCTACCCTTCGCTCCGCTCTTTCCTATGTTCACCAAACCCACTCGCGGCATCTCTGGCCATGGATTACAACAGGAATCGTAGGCTCCATCTCCTGTCCAGGCAGTAGGCCTGGTGAGGAGCTCTGCGCTCGTGACACCTCCGCGACAAGCTGCAGTGTGTTTGAAGTCAGAAGATTCGGTCAGTCATGTCAGCTTGGACTTCCTTCCCGCCGCTCACAGCCGCCATTCATTAGACGCCGGTGCGACAGCACGCTTAGACGTCGACACCGGGGCATCGGAATCTCTGGCGATCGCTCTAAACCGACCTAAGAACATTTGTGTTCGCCAGCCCACACGCGTTACTCTTTCGGACGCGTCCACTCGACCCGGCTCCGCACTTCTCTTGACCAGATCAACGGCCATTCTCAATGTCCCGCCGCGCTCAGCTTCCGTCAACCTTCTTCTCGCCCAGTGTCTACTTTGGAGCCCAACCCCAGCACGCATCCTTTCGATGCCGAAGGTTTCCTCGCGGGCTGTCGAGCTGCTGGATACGTCGAGCCGCTCGACGTCAGTCGAAAGAAGATCAAATCGCGTTTCGTCCACGCTCTCACCAAGGAGAAGGTACAGTAAATCAATCTGTTCGAGTCGCTTTACATACACCAACATGTTGGCACTGCAGTTCAAGACGCACCTTGACCAGTTCCTCGTGGCGAAGAGCGTCAAGCCTCGCGGCGAGCACATGATCCGCTTTGTCGGCCTTCAAAACGTGCAGAGTCCCTTCATCCACATCTATACGACCTCCCTCCCTCTGGACATCCTCCCTATCCGCGTGGTGGGTGGCATTCCGTTGAACGCGTCCTGGGAGCGGCCGTTTGCTGACTCGGTCATCCAGCACCCTGAAGAGCTCGACGGTACGGACCACCCTACACTGTGGACTTACCTACGCACAATTAAAGGCGCCTCGCATTGGAGCTGTAAAGCGAAAGGCTTCTGGCCTTGTCGTGTCGTCCTGGATGGACCCGAAGGCGACGTCGTCAGCTCGCCGGACCCGATCGAGGCATCTCCTGCGCTCGAGGACGACGACAGCAGCGACTGCAGAGAGGAAGTGGAGCAAAGCGTGCCTCAAATCACTCCTGCACCCCCAGAAGCCCACGATCAACCCCTCGCCCCGTCGCCCCGCCGCCCGCCGCGAAGACGAGACGTCGCACCCGACCGCGGCGCCTACTGTGAGGACTCGCACGCTGTTGAGGTCGTACCCACTCGACCTCCGCCACCTCGCAGGTCGTACACATTCACCTCGGGCGAAAACGGCGAGCCACCGACCGTCCTCGCGGCCGTCAAGCAACTCGGCGAATCGGTGGCAAAAGCGATCCCGACGGGACTCGAAGCCCTCAAGTCCTCTTGGTCAGCGTGGGCGGCACCGAGGCTCGGTGAGGCGGAGCAATACGAAGCGGATCGGGAAGCCAGGCGAGAGGCGCGGAGGGAGCGACGGATTGCACGCATGCGCGACGAGGAGCTCGAGGTCGCGAGAGGTGTCAGGCAGGAACGACGGGCGGAGAGAAGGGCACAGAGACAGAACAGCTTCAACCAATCGTAAGTACAGGAATGTAGATTGCGCTCTGGACGAAAGCTCTACCTCGAAGCACGCGGTGGCAGCCTCTAGCTGGCCGGCCTCCTATGCCTCGTCGATGATCTGGCACTTGATAGCTGGAACAAGAAGTTCAGGAGCTGTTCCGTGGAGTGGAAAGTCAGGCGGCGTACCTCCCTTGCTGATGTCGACAGCAGTCTCGAACGCCTCAACCGCATTCTCCAGAGTGAAGCGGTGGGTGACGAGGGGCTGAGAAGCAAGCATGAGTTGACTTTCTCCCTCCAATAGTCTTGCGCCGGCTTACCTTGAGGTTGATCAATCCTCCCTGGACGAGACCTACGATGAACCGCGTCAGTCCTCAGCGTCAACTTCAGGACCAGCTCGCCACTCACGAATTGCCTTCGGGTACTGGTTAGAGTATCTATCGAATCAAAACAAAGTCAGCTACGTGTCGGAAACATCAAATTCCATTGCGTACCGGTATTGAAGCTGTGTGGACAGGGGCGTCAGCTGGATTCCCGTCCAATGTCGCGAGGTGAGGCTCGTACCTTCAAGTCGATCTCGTTCTGCGGTGAGGGAAGGTCAGAGCCTGTTCGTAGACACTGAGCGTATGTTCAAATACGCACTGCAGACATGTGCATGAAAGGCAGGCTTTGGAAATCCTAGTCACGAACGGTCGTCAGACACAACTCAACTCCAGGCTCACCGCCTCGCCCACCTTTCCAACTCCAATGACGAACTGAAGAACCCAGATTTGGGTCAGTTGGGTTTTTTTTAATAGGAGAAGCAGTCTACTCACAACAGTGGAGCCAAACTTCACGGACTGAAAGGGCAAGGTCAGCAGGAGGACCGCGCCGCAAGTGCAGAACGTACATAGATGGCCGCCTGAACACTCGACTCGACACCAGTGCATTCAAGCGCGCAGCTGAGGCCTCCTGGAAGCTCAGCGGCCTCCTTGATCTTCTGAGCGATATTTTGGGCAGTCCAGCTGCGCTCGATCGTCACCGTGCGGACACTGGGGACCAGCTTCTTGGCAAAGTTGAGACGATGCTCGCTGAGGTCGGTGAGCACGATTGGAGTCGCCCCCGCGGCATGAGCTGCCAGGAGAGAAACGAGGCCGATGGGTCCAGCGCCACTGTGGACTCAAGGTCAAAGACGTTTGAACCGCCCAGCGCTGGAGAACTCACGCGATGAGAAGTGGGTCTCCGAGCTTGAGGCCACTGCGCTCAATGCCGGCCAAAGCGACGGCCAGGGGCTCGAGAACAGATCCTGGAGCAGGGAATTTGCGTTAGACCCACAAATACGTGAAAGTGAAAACTGTGTTGGTCCTACCTTCCTCGTACGAGATCGACTCGGGAATCTTGTGGACCCACGAAGCCGGGTGCAGGTGGTAGCGAGTCTGCAGGGGACGTTTAGCCCTGATTTCGGAGGTTCATCGTCCAAAAATCTCTCACCAAAGTTCCGTGGTACGGAGGGGTGGAGAAAAAGACGACAGTCGGGCAGGCGTTGTACCGGCCGATGCGGCAGAACTCGCACTCGCCGCAGGGGATGCCGGCCTCCACGGCGACCCGGTCTCCAACTTTTACGCTGGTGACTCCCTCTCCAATCTCGATGACCTGGCCGGAGCCTGTTCGCTCAAACACAGTCAGCATTTCGCAACTTCCGTCCCTTAGCGGCGCGACTCACTCTCATGGCCGGCTCCGCACTCGTCGCGCACAACCATCTGGTCTCCGATACGGCCATGCTTCCAGAAGTGACAGTCGCTGCCTTTGGTTCGCAAAACTTAGGCTCAGCTTCCTCCAGAGCTCCCTCGGCCCCGTCAACACTCACCACAGATGCCTGTCGCGCGGATGTGAACGACCACCTGCCCGGGACCGGCCTGGGGACGCGGCTTCTGGATGAGGTGAATCTGCTTGTGCTGGCTGTTTGCGAAGTGGTGCCATGCAGGAAAGCGTGGAGCAGGGTGAGCGCAGGGTCGAAGGCGAGCTTGTCAGCGGAGCAGCCTCAGGTCGGAAGCATCCGGACTGACTTGTAGGCACACGCAAGGTTCTGAGTACACAAAACGAGGGTCAGCATCTGGCTAGGCAACGTGCTTTCGATAGCCGGTGGGGACGCACGACGGCTGGGTCACGCTTGGGGACGCCCTCGATGATGCGGAAGATGGGGTCCTTGAGGACGATGTTGGGGTTGAACTGGGTAGGGTAGTTCATCGTGAAGGAGCTGCTGGGGTGAGTCGAAGGTGGTGGTGTGAAGAAGAGAGCGGCCGCGTTCGCCAGGCCATGAGCCGAAGCGAAGCGCGCACGCCCGCGAGCCGGGCCGCTTGCGCCGAGTGCGGGGGCGCGCGGGGGAACAGCCGACCCTCGCTCTCTGTCGACGGGCGAGGTTTGAGTACGCCCAGTACCGGTAGCTAGCTGGATCACTGTGAGCTTGTGCGTATACGGGGCAGCTCGTGCGGCTGATGCTCGACTGGATTGTGCGGCGCAGCCGGGACGTCGACGCGTCGACGCCACGGCGTCACTGCTCAGACCCACCTCGCGTGTTACTCCGGGCAGCTGTCCTCCAGCTTTGGATTGAACAACATGTACTGCCACGGCAGAGGATGGACAAGGTGGACGAGCTCGGCCCGAGTCGGTCTCGGACCCTGCCAGGAGCTGCGAGTCCGCAAGCCGCAGTGGGCGGTGCACAGCGCTCTCCTGCTGAGCAACTCTGCGCCGCCATGAGCTCCTCTCTTCACTTCTGTAGTCTCTCCCGATGGTCGACATTCAACTAAAACCGCCGCACCAGTACGCGTATTCGCTCGTAGAAGCCGAGGACGGCGGTGCAGAGGGTTCGTCGGAGTCGCCGAACAGCCCGAGGCGGCGAGGGTGGCTCGTGTGGCTCGCCATGGGTGGTGCATTCGGGTGTGGGGTCATCGTCTCGGGAATCCGTCAGCATTGGAGGTCTTCGTCGACGCCAACCCCTTCCGCCTCTCTCGCCGACTTTCTTCTCGCCGCCAACACCTCGAGCGCGCCTTCCACACCCCCACCAATACGACTGCACTACGACGGAGAAGACAGTCTCAACGAGCGGCCACCAATCTACGACTGCCCAATCACCGTTCTCTACACAAAAGAAGCCGCCACCGCCTCCGCGATCATCTACAACTCGGACAAGCACGGCGGATCCGGGATTGACCACGCCAAGGCAAGGCTAGAAAGGCCTTATCAGTCAAGGGTCATCTGGGGCTCCGAGTCGGCGCCGAACCGTCAGGTTCTCGAGGAGCACTTTACTCGCATCCGCGAAGGGCGCGCGAACGAGACGTGAGACCGCGCGCTTGATCTCTCCTGGCAGAGCACTGGTCTCATGACGATTGTCATCAGATTCGACTACGACATGACCTACCGCCTAAATGGCGCCGTTCCGGGAGTCTACGCGTGCGTCTTTGCACGTCGCCACCGCGGCCGGAGCTGCCGCTGACTCCCCCACAGCTACGGGTACATGAACTTCCACAACAAGCCGCTCCCCTTCGAGGAAAAGCGCCAGGACCGAATCGCAGCCGCCTTCATTTCAAACTGCGGGCCGAAGAACGCCAGGAACCTGGTCTTGGACGAGTTGATGGCGCTGCTGCCCGGCCAGATCGACTCGTTTGGACCGTGCAAGAACAACGCGAACGCCGAGAGCGTCCTGCGGGAAAAAGGATGGTGGGAGATGACTGGTGCGGGCCACACGAGGTGGAACGTGAAGATTACTACTGTAAGCGCTGTGGCGAATCGAGCGAGCGTGCGAGGCCAAGAGCTGACACAGAGCCCCGTAGCTCGCAATGTACAAGTTCACGATTGCGATGGAAAACTCGAACGAGATCGACTACGTAAACCGATCCGCACGGTCAGTTGATTTCCGCGTGCTGAGCCGCGAACCCGTTCTGCCTGTACAGGTGACCGAGAAAGCCTTTCAGCCATTCGAGTTTGGTGAGTCCTCACCTACGACACGAATCGTCTCCAGCTACCAGAAGAATCAAGAGAAGGGTCAGTCACTCAATCCTTCGTCTCCCACCTCTAGGCTCAGTGCCCATCCACCTCGGCTCGCCAACATTCAACCAGTCCTTCCTGCCCGCAATCGACAGCGCGATCGACCTCGCCGACTACCTCCCACCAGAATACCTCGCGCTCACGAAGTCCGGAGAGAGCGCCCCGCAGGAGCTCTCGCTCGCGGCCAAGGAGGGGCTCCGGGTGCTCGCGGACCGCCTGCTGTACCTGGGAAGCGAGGACGGCCGGGACGACTACGAGAGGATGCTCGCGTGGAAGAACGACGATCGGTGGGAGACCGAGTCGCCGTTCGGGAAGGTGGTGGCGCTCGGGCGCGAGAAGCTCGCGAGTGATTGTCGGCTGGCGGGGATACTGCGAGGGGAGAGTTGGGCACAGTCCGGGTGGACGCCGTCGTCGTGGAGTAAACCTTAATCGGAGTCGTACTGTGCTCGGTGACCGCTCTGGCGTGGGGATTCCGTTTCGCGTTTGAAAACGAAGCTCCTCCGAGTCATAATCGCGAGCCGGTGCCGCATGTCAAGAGATCTCTAGCAGAGAAGGAGGAGGGTTTGCAGTTGCGGCCGAGACCCCGGCACAGCGGACAATTAAAAGCGGAACAAACCTCATATATTATGCTCATGCAACCCAGAGCGCATCCCCCGTCTGTTCAGCGCGTCTACTCGTTGTTCAGGCTCGCTGCGGCGCTCCTCGTGCTGCGCATGCTCCTCGCGCCGCGCACCTTGGCCGTCTTCTTCCTCAGTACGGCTGCAACGCTTTTGGACCTCGGGCGAAGGTGCGGGTGCGGGCTGACGATCGCGTACGGCGCGCTGACGGCCTCGCCCCAGGTCCTCGCGTCCTCGGGCGTCGCGCTCGAGACGACCTCCCAATCCTGCGCGCCCTCGCTCTCACCTTCGGCCATGTCTCCCGAGTTCCTGCGCTCCTTCCACCACCTGCGCAGCGACGCTCGTCCGCGTGGCGTCGCTGGACCGCTCTTGAGCGAGCCGGCGGTCGTGGTGCTCGAGGGTGGCGAAGGCAGTCCTTCGGAGAAGATGCCGAGGCCGCGCGAGGTCAGGATTGGCGGCGGAAGACGCTTGTGGGGGACGTCGGGCGAGGTCGTTGTCGAGGAAGTCGAGGGCGAAAGGGGTGGGGTGTGGCTCGAGAGCGACGACGGGAGGTCTTCGGTCGACGACGTCGGGGTGGCTGCGCGGGGAACAGGTGAGCTCTTACAGAAGAAATGCGTGCGTCGTAATACGTACTGGTCAGGCGCTCCATCCAGAGCAGGAGTGACTCGTCTGCGAGCGTTTCAGATGTGGGGGATCAGCCCGACCTCGTGCGACCTCAGAGAGACGCACCTAGCTTCTTGACCTCGGCGCGGGTGTAGGTGCTGAACCTCGACGGGTTAAGTCCGAGATCGTCGTCGCCCCCGTCGCCGTTGACGACGAGCGCCTCGACGCCACCCAGCACGACGATCGCGCTCTGCGACTGCGGCCGCACGCCGCCGGCCTTGCGGTACTCGCCGTGCATCTGGACGGGGCGGTGGGGCACGTCCGAGCGAAACGAGCTCGACGCGGCGGCTGGACTGTGCGGCGAGCGGGAGCGCGTGGAGAGGTAATCCGGGTTCCAGGGGGACGGGAGCATCGTGGCGAGGACGTGAGAGCCAAGAGACGATGTGATCGGCGAGTGGGGTGTCTGCGTGTGTGCTCAGGACGGACAGGGAAGCTCGTGGGATGTGACAAGAGGAGCGCTCGGACGCGCATGAAACTTCAGCTTGACGTCGCCTCACCGCAGTTTAGGGGGGCCCACTCCGACGACTTGTTACAAACAAGTCACGCACCAACGGCCTCTTTCTTGACCCGCTTCTTCTTAGGACTCTCGCCCTCGCGCTTCTCCTTCTTGACTTTCTTCGGGCTCGCGGGCACGTCCTCGACGACCTGCATCTCGACGTCCTCCTCGGGCGTGACGGCCTCGATAAACTCTGGCCGCGGCGGCGGCGGGGTCGAGTGGAAGTTGCCCTGGCCGCCAACGGCACCCTGCCCACCCAGGGCAAGGCGGAACTTGAGTCCCGCCGGCTGGGCGCGCGTGATCTTCTTCGCCTGGACGATGGTCGGGTCGAGCAGCTCCGCGGCGCTCAGGATCGCGCCGGGGACGGGCGACGGTTGCGAGGCGATGAGCGACGAGGTCGCCGAGGGAAGGTGCGAGAGTACCGTCGTCGGAACCGCGCGAGTGATGAGAAGGTGGCGCGTGAGCGGGCGCGGGGCTGCGGCG
>ERZ1463038.560-NODE-560-length-13024-cov-32.234020_pt1 | contig 13024 bp, 17 predicted proteins | sample MGYA00564479_ERZ1463038 | MGnify/ENA primary metagenome ERZ1463038 (study PRJEB39244, sample SAMEA3635134) | Helicobacter pylori | study: EMG produced TPA metagenomics assembly of PRJEB11511 data set (Assembly of a 5300-year-old Helicobacter pylori...
TGTGCTCTTCCGATCTTTTCAGCTTCATGAGCAGGCCTTGCTCGTACTCTCGCCACGATAGGCCATCCACACCACTGGCCGCATCTCGCTTGAGGTTGTAGAAACTCTCGCGCAATAGCTCGACCGTTACGTGGTGCAGCAGGCTCGTGAACTTGGCCCGGCGATCCCGCCGGGCTGCTTGACGTACAGCGAGCAACCCTGACAACACACTTGTCCGGCTCTGAGTCCGGGATGCGGAAGGCTGTTCACTGTTCCCCTTGGCTAACTCCCTTTCCTCCATTACCTCCGCTGAGCAAAGCTCATTGTTCGGCAACTTCTCAGGTACTACGGAGTTATCCGACTTCTCATGCGCGTAGACGGCAGACATTTGGCTTGTGGCCTCTTCTGCCCCGTCTGGCGTGTCACGACCAGACACGAATGAGATCTCCCAGCTTCCGTACAGTTGACTTCCCAGCATGCTCAGGGTCTACGACCGCGCAGGGCGTGATACATGACTTGCGATTATCGTCATGCACACCGTGGCCTTCCGCTTCGCATAACAGCGTCGGCGCCCCAAACTGATGATTTCGCGGCTCAATGGCTGGCCTGCTGGCTTCCCCTGCCAACGCTTCGCCATACACCTCACGGTGCATAACGCATGACTCGGGGTCGAGGTGTTCCGCCATAACTTCTCTCGTAGGGACTTTCACCCTTTATCAACTGCCAGCTTTGCTGGCGCACTAAGGGATCCATAAACCCCACATTCAAAGCCACACTCTGATCGCTGATGCTGTGCTCCCGATCTCTCTCTCTGGAGCCAGCACCGTCATGATGCGACCCGACGCCAAAGTTGAAATCTATGGTCACCCCTTTTTTTGCAATGCTGATCAGTGATGGTTAGTTGGCTTGCCTAAATCTATCCGGCGTCTGGTTGGAGCACGCTCCGCGCCACAATGAGAGTCGCGCCTGGCAATCCTTAAAAGTGTACCGGCTTCAAAAGCCGATTTTCGACACAGGTTCTTTGCCAGGCCGGTGGGCCGTTCACGTCATCGATTGTTCAGTCATCGCAAAACCTAGGTGGGTGATTCTTAGCACAGCACAACATCAGCTTCAGGCAGCTAAAGCCTCTGGCCCGCTTTCAAATTGCGTATGGTGAGCCGCTATCGCCCATGCGATTCGTGCCAGCTTGTTGGCCAAAGCGCAGGCCACGACGTTCGAGTGGCGACGACAGAGCATTGAGCGCACCCAATCGGCCAGAGCGCCGTGCTGATATTTCAGCCTAAGCATGTAAACCCTGGCGCACTGCACCAACAATCTTCTGAGGTTCTTATCGCCTCGTTTGCTGATTCCCAGCAGAGTCGCCTTGCCGCCCGTGCTGTGCTGCCGGGGCACCAGCCCTACGGACGCGGCGAAATCACGGCTACATCCGTATTGTTTGCCATCCCCCATTTCGGCAGCCAGCAGGCTGGCGGTGATCGGGCCGACACACGGTATGCTCAGCAAGCGACTGCCAAGATCATCGTCGGCAAGTTGGCCGATAAGCTCTTTATCCATTTCCTTGATCTGCTCATCCAGATAACTGAAGTGCTTATGCAATCGCTGTAGCAACACCGTCAGTCGAATCGGCAGTTCATGCTCGCTCAGAATACTCGCCAAACGCTTCATCATTGTTGGGCCTTTCGGCAGGCTAATCCCGAATTCAAGCAGAAAGCCATGCATCTGATTGACCACTTTAGTGCGATCGTGCACCAGAGATTCCCGCATGCGATGCATCATTGAAAGCAGTTGCTGAACCTCTGTCTTGGGTGTGACGAAACGCATTGTCGGACGTGCGGCAGCCTCGCAGATCGCCTCAGCATCTACAAAGTCGTTCTTGTTGCTTTTGACAAATGGACGGACGAACTGCGGCGAAATCAGCTTGGCCTTATGCCCCATCGCCATCAGCTCTCTAGCCACAAAATGCGAGCCAGCGCAAGCCTCCATAACTACGGTGCATGCAGGGAGATTGCAAAAAAACTTCATCATCTGCTGGCGAGAGAGTTTCTTGTGAAACAGCTCTCGCCCTGGCTTGTCCTGACCGTGCAGGTGGAATGTATTTTTGCCGAGATCGATACCGACTAATGCTAACTCGCTCATGATTAAGGTCTCCGAAATAAAACACCCTGTGAAAGCGTAGCCCTCACAAGGTGCCGGGGGTGACCATCTCATTAGTGTACCTCTACCCCAAGCTGGTGGACTTTCGAAAGTCAATCGACGGCCTGGCCGCCCTGGTCGAGCTGGATATCAAAGTCGCCGTATTCGACCCCGTGCTTTTCGTCTTCCTGAATCGCCCCCGTAATCGAGTGAAAATACTCTACTGGGAGCGCAACGGTTTTTGCCTTTGGCTCAAGCGCCTGGAGTCCGAAAGTTTCAAAACATCACCCGACATCACTGACGAGGCCATCGTGTTTAGCGTCCAGGAATTGAACTGGTTACTCGACGGTTTTGATCTGTGGCGTAACCGCCCCCATCAGGTTTTGACTCCAAGATTTGTCGCCTAAAGGTTATAATCCGCGGCATGATTTCCATGCCTGACAACCTCCCTGATGACCCCGTGCTTCTCAAGCAGATGCTGCTTGAGACGTACGAAGCGCGTGCACGTGATCAGGAAGTCAAAGAGGCTTACCAGACCCATATCGTTGATCTGAAAGAGCAGATCAAGTTGCTGCGTGACCGTATATTTGGCCGTAAGTCCGAACAATCGGTCGAGCCCAACACACCGCAATTGGCGCTGTTCAACGAGCCCGAAAGTGAACCGATGCCCGTCGTCGAGGATGCCGATGAAGACGTCGTTGCTCCAGCTCCACGCCGTGGCAAACGCAAGCCACTGTCTGCTGATCTGCCGCGTATCGCAGTCATCCACGAATTGCCTGAGCACGAACTGACCTGTGCCTGCGGTTGCCGCAAGCATGTGATCAGCGAAGAAACCAGCGAACAGCTGGAGATCGTGCCGATGCAGATCCGCGTCATCAAACACATCCGCAAAGTTTACGGTTGCCGTGGCTGTGAAACTGCCCCAGTTACTGCCGACAAGCCGGCATAGTTGATTGAAAAGAGCATGGCCAGCCCCAGTGTCCTCGCGATGCTGCTGACCACCAAGTATGTCGACGGTCTTCCGTTACATCGCTTCGAGACGGTGCTGAGTCGGCACGGCGTGGATATCCCGCGACAGACATTGGCGCGCTGGGTTATTCAATGCGGCGAACACTTGCAGCCTTTGCTCAATTTGATGCGGGTTCGGTTGCTGGAAAGTCCCGTCATCCACTGCGATGAAACGCGGGTGCAAGTGCTGAAAGAGCCAGGTCGAGACCCGACCAGCCAATCCTGGATGTGGGTGCAGGCGAGTGGTCCGCCGGATCGAAAAGTGGTGCTGTTTGACTACACGACCAGCCGTGCGCAGGAGGTGCCTTTACGCCTGCTCGAAGGTTATCGCGGCTACGTGATGACGGACGATTACGCAGGCTATAACGCCTTGGGTGCGCAACCGGGCGTTACGCGACTGGCTTGTCTGGCACACGTTCGACGCAAGTTCGTCGAAGCGCAAAAAGTTCAGCCCAAAGGCAAAACTGGCCGTGCCGATATAGCCCTGACGATGATCAACAAGCTGTACGGTATCGAGCGTGAGCTGAAAGACGTGAGCGATGAACACTGCTTTGTCGGTCGGCAGGAAAAGAGTTTGCCGGTTCTGGCGCAACTGAAAAGCTGGCTGGAGAAAACGCATCCGCAGATTACGCCGCAGAGCGTACTCGGCCGAGCGGTCAGTTATCTGGCCAGCAACTGGAGCCGATTGGAGCGCTACGTAGAAGCCGGCTTTTTACCCATCGACAACAACGTCGCCGAAAGAGCAGTAAAGCCGTTTGTGACGACACGTTCATTGTGCACCTCCTTCTGAAGCCCCTCTAAATAGGGGAAGTTGGCCTTCTGCGTTGACGCGACACGGGCGATGTTTACGGGCGATAGCCGCTGCGACCTCTTCGCTTTGCAGATCTCTCATTCGAATTTGGTAGGGAGCATCCGGTACGACTTGTTCTGCGGCTAGAGTCTGATCTTTGATGAGACGGCGGATCACATGATTGGTTACGCCCAATTGCGTGGCCGCTTCGGTCATGGTTACCCACTCGCCATTCTTCTGCGCCGAACGATATGCACGTATTCCATGCACTCTGCGAAGTGAACTGACGCGGTTCGCGTTCCACGTTTTCCCTTGCCCTTAGCGCATTCCCATACGGTTCAACGACGCAGCAATGTCTTGATCTGACCATCGGCCTGCCATACTGCCGATCACCGCGAGCGCCTCATCTGGCGTGCGACAGCCATGCTCGCCTGATTTTGGCTTGCGTACTCGCAACTGTGAGTGCTGACCTCCCTGCCAATGAATGGTCAAAATGACTTCGCTATTCTCTTCGTCAATATCGGCAACAATATTGGCTATCAAAGTGCGCGTCAGTTGCTGACGTGCGCGCATGGTAACGCCCGGTGCGTTCCATGCTGCCTGGAGGTCTTTGGCTAGTCCGACAAAGTCAGGAGTGTCGGCGCCTGACATCGGTGTGTTTATGCTCTCTAATCGCACCTCGCAGTCTTGCACCCGCCGCAGTGCCGCTTCCCAACTCTTCTCGAGCTGTGCCGCAATCAGGCGGTTATCAGGGTCGCAAGCCGCGTAGCGCCGCTCGGCGAGCGTGGCTTCATATCGGGTCTGTTGCAGTTCCAACTCCACAACACGCCGCCGTTCATTCAAAGTGTCCATGTGCATTCGCTCCGCTTGCAGAGCTGCTTCGATCGCCATCGGTTCGACCGCGCGCACAAGCTCCCCGGCAATGGCAGCATCGACACGAGAACCGCCGAAGCTCATGCAGCGGGAGGCCTCTGGCATCTGGTTGGGAATATTGCAGCGGTAGACAGACTGTCTTGGAGCGCGCCCGGAATACGCTACCGACATACGGCGTCCGCAACGGGCGCATGAAAGCAAGCCTGCCAGCAGTGCGCGTCCGCCACGCCCCGATTTCACTTCGCCGACCTTGCCATAAGCATTGGCAGCGAGTTGCTTCTGATTACGTTCGAACTCTGCCCAGTCAATATAGCCTTCGTGATGATCCTTGAGCAGAACCTCCCACTCTTCAAGCGGCTTAGTATGACCGTAGCTCTTACGCGCACGCCCCTCAATGATCTCTGTGTGTTTCTCGCTTCTGCCGTAGCCATAAGCCCCAGCGTAGAACGGATTCTTGAGAACCGAAATCACGTTGCGATAGCGGATAAGCGTCCAATCAAAGGCCACCAACGTCTTGCCATCGGAGGGGCGCGGAAAGTGAATCTGCTCGGCTCGCAACGACAACAGTACTTGCCGGGCGCTGCCTATTTGACGAAACCGAGAAAAAATCAGCTGTATCACTTCCTGTAGCCGAAGATTTGGGTCAATACCCAGACCGGCCTCACGATGCCAGATATAACCGATAGGTACGCTAATGCGCAGCTCACCACGGCGCGCCTTGGTGCGTGCCGCGTCTCGCATCCGCGCCCGTAAAACACTAAGCTCGAACTCGTTGATGCTGCCCTTCATACCCAGTAGCAGCCGATCATTAGGGCTGCACGGGTCATAGACCCCATCCATATCTATCACGCGAGCATCGACCAGGCCGCAGAGCTCAAGCAGGTGATGCCAGTCACGGCCATTACGCGCGAGTCGGGACGCATCAAGGCACAGAACCGCGCCCACTTCTCCGGCACAAAGCCACGCAAGAAGTCGCTCAAAGCCAGGCCTAGCTACCGTTCCGCTGGCTGAGCGACCAAGGTCGTCATCAATCACTTCAACTTGGCTGAATCCTTGACGCCGTGCCACCTCAACCAGTTCGTACTGGCGACGTTGGCTTTCGAGATTCGTTTGGACCTGGGCCTGAGTTGACTGCCGGACATACACCACTGCTTTGCGTTTAAGCACCGTGGTGGGTAAACGATCAGTATTCATCATCGCCCCCCTTTGTAACGCCGGTGGCGGCCAGCATCAGCAGATTGGTCAGATGAGCCAGTATTTTCGTGCGCTGCGCTTGGCTTATCCCGCGAAGCTCTACTGCCTCGAACGCTATGCTGATCTGGCGTTGCGGGGTCGACGGCAACCTTGCTCGAACTCTCCTTGATGAAGTCTTCATCGCGCTTCTCCCGGACAATATCGGAATTGTCTGGCGAGTTTCTCCGTAAACCGTGCTCGATGAGAAGTTGGTGCAGAGCGCGCAACGCTGTCACAGTGACTATCGGCTCACCGAGCGTCATGTTTATGCAGGTGACGGGATCCAGCATCCACGCGGCGATTATTATGACTACGCCGGAGCTTTCCTCAACATAGGCAAGTAAACGCCAGGAGATCAAACACGAACATCTGCTCGCGCTCTTCCTTGCGCTTCACAATCGGTGACTCATGGTTGCCGGCGAACAAGCCACGGCCCTTATCGGTCAACTCTATTCGTCCATCAGGGCGCGTTTTAAGCTCTCCCGTCTGTAAAAAAGGTGTGATTGCAAAACTCAGCTCTTGAGCCGTGAACCCAAAATAATTGGCGATTTCAGCTGGCAGCAACGCAGAAATCTTGAGCAGTCTTAGTAGAAATTCCGGTACGACTGGCAGGCCCCCTTTGTCCACTAGGGTGTACTCGATACGGAACTGTTGCGCAGGGACCACGACGTCCAGCTCGAATAGAACAACTGGGTTAAGCTCCATCAGACAACCCTCCTGGCCGGTGTCACTGGTTTGATGCAGTAGTTGATCGTGTCCTGTTTCGTCTGGATAAAGCTTGCTACCTGACCCAATGGAAGCCTTGCGTTCCTGCCGCTCCACATCCTTAAATTGCCTACGATGACCAACCGCTCCATCGCACGTGACACCGCGACGTTGATACGATTCGGGGTCGCCAAAAAGCCAGGTGATTGATCCGCTTTGGCGCGAGTCAGGGAAACGATGATGATGTTGTTTTCCTTACCTTGATAACTGTCGACGGTCTCGATCTTTACTAGCTTGCGGAACTCCTCCGACCAGTTTTTCTCGGCAAACCTCTTTCTCACCAGTTTTCTCTGGTCGAGATACATGCAGATGACGCCGATTGGAGGCTCTTGCGATTCGGCCATCTCCTTGAGCATGCCCGCGCAAAATTCAGTGTCCTCTGCGATTTCTTCCAGCAGCCGGATGATCGCATCCGCTTCAACATTGTTGGACAGGCTCAGCGTGCCGCTGTCGTAGGCTTTTTTGCCTAACTCGCTGGTGTCGACCCAAGTGACCACATGGGACAGACACTCAGGCACCTTTTGCGAAAAATAGGCAGGACTGGGTCGATAGACTGGAGCCATCGACTTGTACCTTTTCACAGTCTGGTAGCGCGCGATTCTTGGTGTCCTTCTTCGCTGCAGCAAAAACGAAAGAGGGTGTTGCGAGACATATCATCAGAGCCAAGGCTAAGCGGCTGGTACGCATTTCAAATCTCTTTGTATAGATCGTGTGATGGGGCGACGCCTACCCGCTTCGGGAATGGACGAAATCCATGCTCGAACCTAGCAATTTGGTTGGATGCCGTTATCCTCCTGGCCTTCGGAATTCACCCATTGGTTGGACATGTCCAAGTATCGCGGAAATCAGTATCGCTACCAGATATACAGGTCTGAAGCCCGCAAGCATGCTCAAGAGCTTGCGCAGGGAAACCAGAATTTCATTGCCAGAGGTATCGACACGGCAAAAATCCGTTATGAGCCAATCACTCAGGCGGCCATTGAGGCGTCTGATATGTGGGGTGAGAATGAAACCCTGTATCCTTGGGATAGTGTTGTTCATGAGTGGAAGCAGGAAGACACTCGCGGATTCGACATATCCCTTTGGTTCGACCAGGAACTGTGTGGCCTGTGCTACGCATCCCCGCGTAAGAGCAAACTTTGCATCAAAATTGTGATTCTTGAGGGCAAGCCCGACTCATCACATCCGCTTCGCGGCGCCGTTGCGGCCTTGGCTTTAACAGCGATTGAAAACTACGCTGTACTCATCGGATGCACTGAAATCGAGGTTCAGGAGCCGGCTATAGGCGCCATACCGGTGTATGAGAGCCTCGGATTCGCCTTCGATTCGTCCGGCCGACTTGTCACCGCCGTTGAGCAGTAATACTATCTATCCAACTTTAAAGACCCGAGAGGTGTCTATGCACAAGCCTAAGCACGAACCAAAGCCATTGATGACCGCTCGCTTCCAAGCTGAAGCCCGTCAGTTGATGGCCAAACGGTCTAACACGCAGAGCCGGTTTCTGGACGTTGCGCTGTCAAAAGGCCGCGACTTTGAGCCAGTTGGTCGCCTGGCAGGCTGATGCAGCCGAACACCCAAGAAAGCTGCCTTTGAGGCAGTTTTTTTTGCCTGTCAGAAAGCGGCAGCACCTGCTGGCGGTGTCACTCGCTCCGTGCCGAACCTTCCAAACTACGACTGGCTTCTGGCACTTCCAGTGCCTTGCATAATGGACGCAACAAATACCAGATCGCCATTGAGCGGGTTTTGGAAGCACTAGGGCACCCACTTCATTCAATCCCTTTCCAGGTATGCCAATGTCAACAGTCCTCTATCACGAAACGCCTCCTTCCGATCAGGTGAGGCACCAGATACTTGAAATGGTGGTCGCCTATGCAAGGTGACTTTGGCAGACGCTTACGGTGTATCAGCTAAAGCGAAGCGGCTAGCGCCACTTGGGCAAGCCGGGAATGAAATTAGGGATCACAATGGCGCTTGCGCTAAGTGAGCCTGTTTTCAGGACTACTGGATCAGTGCTACATCAGTGTGGTATGACCAAGAGTGACTACTTCGCAAATTTTCTCGCTCCAGCAACGCAAAGGATAACGGCAACGGTTACCCCAAGCATGCCAATGCTGACCTGCTCGTGAAGCAATGTGGCCGCCAGCGCCAATCCAAAGAAAGGCTGTAGTAGCTGAAGCTGACCGACGGCGGCAATACCCCCTTGGGCAAGCCCGCGATACCAGAATACAAAACCGATAAGCATGCTGAAGATCGATACGTAAGCCAGGCTGACCCACGCGGATGCAGTAATTGCTGAGAACGAAGGCGGTGCCAAGAACCAAGTCAGCGGGGCCATAACGGGCAGCGACAGAACTAATGCCCAAGAGATCACCTGCCAGCCTCCAAGTGTCCTTGAAAGCTTCGCACCTTCTGCATAGCCAAGTCCGCAGGCGAGGATTGCCAGCAACATTAGAATGTCCCCCGCTGGAGAAGCCGTCAGGCCTTGGGAGACAGCAAACCCCACAACCAGCGCGCTTCCCAAGACTGAGAAGAACCAGAAAACCGGCCGGGGACGCTCGCCACCGCGCAAAACACCGAACGCAGCTGTGGCGAGTGGCAACATGCCAACGAAGACGATGGAATGCGCAGACGTCACATACTGTAGAGCCAGCGCAGTCAGCAGAGGAAACCCTAATACAACGCCCATTGCCACTATAGCCAAGGGTAGAAGCTGACTCTTGGCAGGACGCTTTTCTTTAAAGAGCACAAGAATGCAAAGTGCCAGGACTCCCGCAATGGTTGCTCGGGCAACCGTCAGGAAGACCGGGTCAAATTCTAGAACGGCCACCCGTGTTGCTGGCAGCGAGCCGCTGAATATGAGTACGCCGATGAACCCATTGAGCCATCCGCTCGCTGTCTTTTCCGTCGTTTGGTTTTGCAGGTTCGATGTACGTTCCATTTAGGGTCACACTCAATACTGTTTGCTTATGGTTGACCGCACTATTCGTGTAGCGGTCGACAAGGTAATCGTCAATGCAAGTGCATCCTGAAACCTAGTCCTTAGAACGTCGCTAATGCTCTCAGCATGTCGACCGCTGAGCTCATATGGTTCAGAGCGCCATCGCTCTCAGGTTGCACGAGATGCATCGTATGATCGAAGATCAATACAATCAAAATATTGTCATGGATACATCTCGGCATGCCTCGCTCACGATACAAGTCATTAGTGGATGCTTTTGCGGCTGATATCAGGTCAGGACGATTGTTGCCGGGCACGCGCTTGCCGACGCATCGCCAGCTGGCGGCTACAGAAGGGCTGGCCCTGGTGACTGCAACTCGGGTTTATGCAGAGCTCGAAGCCATAGGCCTGGTCAGTGGGGAGACTGGTCGAGGCACTTTTGTGAGGGAGACTTCGTTACCTCCTGGCCTGGGTATCGACCAGAAAGACGTTGCAACTGGAATGACGGATCTCAACTTCAACTATCCATCGCTTCCAGGACAGGCAGAACTGTTGCGAAGTGCCTTGCGCCAGCTCGCGTTGGCCGGTGACCTGGAGTCCCTATTACGCTACCAGCCACACGCAGGGCGTCTGCATGAGCGCGCCTCTGTGGCGCGCCATTTGCGCGCCCGAGGGCTGACGGTTGATGCTCAGCAAGTGTTAATGGTCAGTGGTGCTCAGCATGGGTTGGCCGTGACGATGATGGCGCTGCTGCAACCCGGTGATGTAGTTGCAGCTGATGCGTTGACCTATTCAGGATTCAAGGTGCTGGCCAAAGCACTGCACCTTGAAGTCGTGCCAATTCCCGCGGCCGATCATGGACCTGATCTGAATGCGCTGGACAACCTGTGCCGGAGTAGACGCGTCCGGGCTGTGTATACGATGCCGACGCTGCACAATCCGCTAGGATGGGTGATGAGTGCCGATCAACGCGAGTACTTCGTGACGATTGCGCGCAGGCATGGGCTGCTCATCATTGAGGACGCAGCTTACGCCTTCCTCGCTGAGGAACCACCTGCACCGTTAGCGGAACTCGCACCAGAGAGGACTGTTTACGTCTCAGGGCTATCCAAGAGTGTGGCCACCGGATTGCGCGTAGGCTTCGTCGCAGCTCCCGCCCAAAAAGTGCCCGCGTTGGAGCGAACGATCAGGGCGACCACATGGAATACCCCGGGAGTGTTGACTGCGATCGCGAGCGCGTGGCTCGACGATGGTACTGTTATGCAGTTGGAAGCTGAAAAGCGCCGGGATGCGCAGGCTAGGCAAGCCATGGCCGGTGAAGTGCTGGCGGGGCTCCAATACGTTCGCCATCCTTCTTCCTACTTTCTTTGGCTGCCCTTGTCGGAAGATGCAAGAGCTGACCAGATCGCCATGGCGTTGATGCGTGAAAAAGTTTCAGTTTCAACCGCCGAGCCTTTTGCTACCTCTGCCCATGTACCGCATGCGATCCGATTAGCGCTGGGGTCTGCGGATATGGACTCGCTTCGAGAAGCGCTCGTGAAAGTGAAGCGGGTTGTTGGTGCTTACTCATAGCGTAGGTCTGCGATGGCCACCATGGATCTACCTACAAACTCAGCTCGTAACGTCCGCTAATGGCCGATTCTGTTGAAAACAGTCGATTTTTTAGAACTGCCGAAAGATTGGCCGGAAAAGCCGCCTTTTAGCACGCTTCTACGTGAAATCTCAGCCTGAAAACCTCTGCCAATATTAAGGATTTCAATCTACGACGCGTACTTTTCTTCCGTAAAAACCGAGGCCGACTTTTTCAACAGAATCGGCCGATTTCTACCGGTCGCCACCGGCAGAAAGCGACCGAGGCTGTGTAAAAATGCAAACACCGCTTTGAAGTCTGCGTTGCTACGTAAAATCTGCCAGCGTTTGGTTGGTCAGCAGCTCTAAAATTTGCATAGGATCGCGTTTCTCGTTGCGATCCTGACTGTCAAACTCGCTCAAAAACGTTTTTACACAGCCTCGACCCAAAGCAGACGTTTTACATTGAGATTCCTTACGGAACCCGGAGTCAAAGTCCTAACGGGCTGGGCTTGTTTATACCCAATACTTGGGATAGCTACCCCGACTACGTATGTTGTTCAGACACCAGGCTACCGCGACGATCACAATTGAACCCGTCAAAACCGGTGTGACCAGAAAGCTAACAGGGGCACTTGCGGCTAGCACAACCAACGGATTAGCCCCTGCTGGGGCATGTAAAGTGCGTGTTTGTTGCATAGCTGCCAATGCCAGTCCCACGGCCAATGCACCTGCCCACCATGAGTTCCCAAGGGTACCCAGAACCAGAAGCCCGACCAGGGTTGACACCACGTGTCCGCCGATAATGCTGCGCGGCTGGGCCAGCGGCGACTCAGGCACCCCGAAAGCAAGTACGCAACTAGCACCAAAGGAGGCCATTAGCCAAGGCACTCCAGAAATATAACTGAGCCAACCGGTTACCCCGATTGTGATGACTGCTCCGATGAATGACATCAACGTGAAACGCAGAGAAGGTGCTGGTGGTGCATTGGATCTGAGCAGGGGAGCGATTGGCACAGTAGTAACTCCGAGAGAGTGGGGTCGTACATCAGAAGATACCGATCGGTATACCTTCATGTCAACCGATCGGTATACACTCCTTACATATCTGCATGAGGCCCAAGGAAATGAGCACATCCGACACCATCACTGAGTCCGCTCTACGATTATTTTACCGCCAGGGTTATCACGCCTCCGGGGTGGAACAGCTAAGCCAAGAAGCTGGGGTAACCAAAAAGACGCTGTATCGCCATTTCTCCAGCAAAGAACATCTTGTCGAGGCAGCCTTACAGCTTCGAGATACCGAGTTCATGAGGAAAATAAGAGAGGTGGTGGAAACGGTTTCCGATCCGCTACGGCCACTGGCATACATCGAATTCATTGGTGCATGGGTCCAAGAACCAGACTTTCATGGTTGTGCCTTTATCAATGCTTCAGCCGAGTACAGCGGAAAGACCGATCAGCCGCACATTTTGGCGAAGCGGCATAAGCAACAGGTTCTCGCTTATCTGGAAGATATCTGTACCGATGCAAAGCTTAAGCAGCCATTCTTAGCCGCGAGGCAGTTGTTCTTAATCGGCGAAGGGTTGATCGTTACGTGCCAGGTTAATGGCCCCTCGGAGGATGTCCTTAATTCGGCTCGAGACATGGTGTTGATGCTGACACGCAGGGAATTCGAAAAGTAGCCTGTAAATGGACGAAACGAGCCCACCTAGGATGACCGCTTTTGGCCGATT
>ERZ1463038.561-NODE-561-length-13020-cov-18.468106_pt1 | contig 13020 bp, 12 predicted proteins | sample MGYA00564479_ERZ1463038 | MGnify/ENA primary metagenome ERZ1463038 (study PRJEB39244, sample SAMEA3635134) | Helicobacter pylori | study: EMG produced TPA metagenomics assembly of PRJEB11511 data set (Assembly of a 5300-year-old Helicobacter pylori...
CTACACGACGCTCTTCCGATCTTGTCGCCGCCGCGAGATGTGGACTGGCATCCGCGGCAGTGGCCTGCCGGTGGCCGAGGACTATGGATTGGCCGATCATACGTGGACTGCCCTTCGCTGGGTGCAGCAGAAAGAGAGCGTTCGGCAGGCAGGACAATGGCGGACGTCGACCTTCGCGACTTCGCGCAACAAAGTCGCAACCACTCCAGTCCACTCATGCTTTCTTCTTGGACTCAACAGATGAGCAAATTCGTGCTCTAATGAACCTCCGTCGAGGATCAACTTTCTCGCTCGAACGGCAGGATTGCATCAAAGGTGCGGCCGGTCCGCTTGGCCTGGCGTGAGCTCGCGCGCGCTTTTCAGGGTCTCCTCAGCCTTCGCGGCTCTCAGCACCACCCCGCGCAGTCTCACGGAACCCTGGAACACCATTGCATGATCTCTGGAAGCCCTGCCACCTGAAAACGGGATGGCCGGCCACATGTTCGCCCATCTTTCGTGCGTTGTGAAACGTCGCGAGCGATCAAAACGGCCGGCGCGCGTACGCTCTTGCTCCTCCACGAGACGAGCCAACGGTCGCTAGTGATCGCAGCACCACACACAGACTGGCAGCAGTCTCTCTCAGCTGTGGGAAAAGGTGCGTGTCGCTTGCCACGGTACCGTCGCGCCCGCTGACGGTTTGCTCAGTCCCCGGACACCATCCCAGCGTCGCTCCGCCCGCTACCAGTCGCATCTCCCCTCATCTCGCATGGCTTCGAGTCCCTCGACCTCCTCCTCGACCTCAACCCTTGCCAGCGGAAAACGCTCGTCCCTCACCAGGCGAAAAGTGGCGAGGAGAAAAGTTTGCAGGCGAGTTGGTTCCGGTTCTGGGTCGCTCGGAGAGCGGGGTGTCGATCAGGGCGAAGGAGTCGAGGACATTGCTGCCGCCCGTCTTCTGCGGAAGCGGGTGGGCTCGACGTCGCCTCGGCTTTCCTTGCGTCGCTACCCGTCGGTCAAAGCTCACGTACCCGTCCTCACGTCTTCCTCCCTCGCCTCTGCTCGTGTGCCGTCGGTTCGAAACTCTTCGGAGGATTACCGTCGTCGGTGTCGCGGGGCAGTATCGTCGGTCCTCTACCTCGACGCACCTAGCCAGCGAAGATATGAGCTGGCTGGCTCTGCGGACGGGTTCTCGAGGTCGACGTTTGCTGTGCTTGGGCTCGGGTCAAGACCACCGAGTGGTGTCAGTGTACGTTCGAGCCGGCCGGCACACGGTTCGTCATAGCGCATAGTTATGCGGCCGCTCCTCGCGCCCGGTGCCGGCCGTCCCAGGTCGGCGTCGGGGAGGAGTATCGGAATGGGGCTTACTCTGGCTCGTCTCGCCCCCCCCCCCCACCTCTACCGCCTTTGCTCTAGAGTCTGATCGGATGCCACGGTCACGGTTGTCGTCGGATCCTGGGACTCGCTTATACACACGAAGCGAAGTCTCGGGTCTGGCGCGGCGGCGTCGCGCGCTCCCTTCTCGCGCTCGCTTGCATCGCGCTCAGGACAGGTCATCGCTACTGATGAAAACTAAGCCAACAACGAATTTCTTCATTTGTATGCGGGATTTATACCCCGCAGATGTGAATTTACGCTTTTTAACCCTGAAGCTTTGGCCTGTCCGCCTTCCCCCCCTCCGCACCGTGTAGTCACTCCCGTAGTCTCGATAGATCTTGCAACAAGAACTTGGCTCCATGTCTTCTGGAAGTCCCTTCGAGCGCAGCTTGACGCAGCTTGACGCAGCTTGGCAATAGGTATGGAGAGCGCGAGTGATGGATCATCGTCGAGGCTCGTCGAGACTGGTCGGCGGCGCGCCCTCGCTGGAGTTGGACGACGTGTGAGCAGCCCAGCTAAGCCACGAGGGATCAAATGTGCAGTTTCAGTCAATGTCCAGCGAGAGACGGCGGCTGGCACCCGTGAGTCGTCGCAGCTCTCCGGACTTCCGGCGCGCGCGGAAAGCGGTCGCAACGACATGTGGACACCGGTCGTGGCCATCGCACCTGCTGGCTTTTGCAGGGCAGGGATCATGAGGTTGAATCCAGCGCAATCGTTCACCCAGAGCTCCGCGACATTCGGGTACGACTGGAGGAGCCTTTTCGGCCGCGTTGAAGCGGCAGAGCCTGACCGACCTGACCAGCCGCGCCAGCTCCCTGATCCTCCCGGCGTCGGTTCCGTTCTCCTCGAGCAATACCTCGAGCCTCCAGACTGGCTGAACGCCCTCGGGGCAGACGTGAATCCACAACTCGCGCTGAGCGAGCGGGCGACACGAGCGACGGACGAGCGAGAGCGCCGTGAGCACGGCGCGGCGGGTGCGGGAAGTGGCGAGCGAGAGTGTTGCGGCGTACTGATAGATCTTGAAAAGAATCTGCGGCGGGAGGGAGTCGATGGGCGAGCGTGCGGCCATCGTTCCGCTGCCGGACGGGCGGAAGCTGTGATGCCCGAGGTGGCGGGGTTGACATACGACGCCAGACAAGGACGAGTGTGACAGATCAAATCAAGGTTACCGGAGATTGGTTGAGAGTTACGAAGGCGAGCGAAAGAAAAGAAGGGGAGCAACACCTCCTGGCCGTGGCGAGCGTGGGAGAGTACGAGCTGGCCACTCCCGTGCGCGGGTGCGTCTCTCTCTCTCCTACCGCACCCGACTCTTGACCTCGACGACCGACCGGCTGCAGCTCGAGAACCGCTCGAGACCACCGTGCCAGTGGCCACCGCCCGACGCGAGATCCCGGCGACCCCGCCAATCGACGCCACTGTCCCCACCCCCGCCCGCACCCACTCGCCCTCGCCGCCACGATGGCCCGCCTCCGCCTGTCGAGCACCGCCGACGGCCAGCTGATCAAAGACTTCTCGGCCGACCAGGGCACGGTCCTGCTCGGACGGGGCTCGCGCGGGAACCCGACGAGCCAGCGGCTCGACTCGCCGCTGTTTCGCTCAGAGAGCACGCGCGTCATGTCGCAGAAGCACGCCGAGCTCTCGTGGGAGGACAACCGCTTCCCGTTTCTCACCGACATGAAGTCGACCAACGGCACCACCGTCGAGCGCGACGGCAGCGTGCGCAAGCTGCAGGCCGCGCTGGCGTACCGAGTCAGTCGTGACTGTTTCGCCCGCCGTGCGCACTGGTGAGGACCTGCCCAGCTGACGAGTGCCAACTCTGTCGTCCTGCAGCTCAAGGACGGCGACATCATCACCCTCGGCAAGCAGATGGGCGGCTCCGATGACGGCTCGCGTACGCCCCACTTATCGCCCGGCGAGGGGACGCACCAGCTGACCACCCCGCGCCCGTGTCTTTCCCGCCGTGCAGCCTACGAGCCCTTGTCTCTGCTCGTCGAGATCGTGGCCAGGCCGCCGGTCGCGCAACCGAGCACCGCGTACAAGAGTACCAGCGCCGAACTCACTCTCGACAGCGACAGCGACAGCGACGACGACTCGATCCAGATCCCGCCCTCGCGCCAGCCGAGCTCGGCCCGCCCGTCGAGCACGCGCACCATGCAGAGCGTCGAGGTCGTCGAGATTGACGACGACAGCGAGTCGGAGCCGCCGCCCTACGAGCCCGTGCCCCGCCGCCGCGCCGGGTATGGCCTCGACACGCCCGACCTCTTCTCGGACACGGACGACATCGAAGTCGTCGAGCCCGAGCCCGAGCCAGAGCCCGAGCCCAGCGACGCGGAGTTCGAGCACCGCGAGCGCATGAGCCCCGAGTTCGACGTTCAGTCGTGGTCCGCCGCCGGCTCGCCCGACGCCGAGGAGCCGACCCAGGACTACGCTTTCGCGTACCGGTACGACGAGCCGATGCCCACACACGAGGACGTCGCGTTTGAGAACGATTCGGACGCTGCCAGGTCCGAGGAAGGCGGCGAGCCCTACTTTGCCGAAGACGACAACGCCGTGATCGAGCTCGAGCCTCTGCAGGACAGCGACGACGACGCGCCACTCGCGCGTCCGCTCGCGCAGGCCGTTGCCAAGGCCGTCGCCGATGTCGAGCGCCTCGTCGCCGCCGCCAAGGACGCGTCGCCCGACCTCGGAGACGTCCCGGCGCCAGTACCCGTGCGCTCGAGCCCACCCCGCCAGACGTTTGGCGACTTCATGGCCTCGATGGCCGCGCAGAAGGGCGTCAAGATGCAGTCACCCGCGCGCGACTCGCGCCAGTCGTCGAGGCTCCCCTCGCCCGACACGACCTCGTCGCCGTCGTTGTCGCCCCCGCCCGTGCTCGAGGGCCGCTTCTACACGACCATGGCTCGCAGCATGCTCAACGCCGAGAACTCCTCGCCCGTCGCCGCCACGCGGGTCGCGAGCATGTTCGTCGACGCGGCGCCCCAGGTGCTCGCGAGCAGCGACGGCGCGCGCGACCTTGGCGCGGGCGACTACTTCCGCCGCTGCTTCGGTGCCGCCGACAAGGACGAGCAGCTCGAGTCAGCTTCGCAGACGTCGCACCTCCCATCGCCATCGACCTCGCCGCGCGAGAGCGTCGTCGGCCAGTTCGCGCCCGAGCTCGACTCGGACGACGCCGAGGGCTCCGTCCAGGCCGAGAGCGAGGACGACGACGACGACGAAGACGACGACGACGACGAGCCGCAGTGGCAGTCGGACGAGGATGAGCAGAGCCCCGGGCCGAGCCACGAGATCTCGGACAGCGACGCCGGGGTGGACGACGACGGTGACGACTGGTCCGAGGAAATCGACGACATGGCCGAGGCCGAGCTGCCCGAGGAGGTCGAAGTCGACGACTTTATGGACCAGTCGGACGACATGACGCTCGAGCTCGACGCCGACCTCGAGCTCCAGACGCCCGAGGAGCCCGTCGCTCAGCGCGCGACCTGTGCGTACCACTTGCATCGCCGGCGCACGTTCGGATACTCACCACCGTGTCCTTCTACAGCCGTCACTGCCGAGTCGGACGTCGAGGATGCCGTCGAAGCGCCCCAGCCCGCCGAGCAGCCGCTCGCGCTCCCGCCTGTGACCGAGGTCCCCGCCGCGATCCCTGTGCTCGCGGTCGCCCACTCGCAGACGCCCGAGGAGCCGCCCATGCTCACGCGCAAGCGCCCGCTCTCGACGGTCGACTTTGAGACCGAGACGGAACCCGTCGGCGTTGCGTCGATCGCGACCGCGACCGCGCCCGCCGAGCCCGCACGCGAGATCGTCCCGCTCCCGAAGCGCCGCAAGCTCGGCTACGGACTCAAGCACCTCGCCCTCTCGAGCGCGTTCGGTTTCGTCGCCGGCACCGTCGTCACTGTCGCCGGCCTGGCCTCGCTCGAGAGCATGTTTCCCCAGTGATTTCTCCCAGAGTTGTCCCCTTTCGTCTGGATCTCGCGTTCCCCCGTCTCGACGTCTCTCTCACACTGCTATTTTTTTTTTTTCGTTACCATCCCCACTCCCACATTCCCCTGCATCCCTCTCGTGCGATCTGCCCCCTGCCATGTCCCCCATCGTCCATGTACCCGCCTCACCGTTTTTTCTTCCCCCCGAGATCCACTCCCCCTGTCCATCTTCGCTCGCTGCCTCCCATTGTTGAATTCATTTCGTTCTCTCGTCGTCCTTTGCTCGTTCGAGCGGCCAACGGGCCAAGCGGTGCGTGCGGCGTGCCCCACCCCGGGCTGAACTCGAGCAGCGCAGTCAGCTCATCTTCTTGCTCTCGACCTTGTCGCGCACCCGCCGAAACGCTCGCTTCTCACATGTCTTCCACTGCAGTCCTCCCGCCGCGGTACTGCACCCCGCCCAGCGACGGCTCTTGGCGGCGACATGGGCTACGACTCGGACGACAGTGCTGAGAAGGTAGTAGCTTTTACTGATGACGATTGAAATAGGGCAACTCGTGCTGACTCGCTGGTTGGCCCTCAGTACATCTATTACGCAAGGAAGAGCGGGTTCGATGGCTTTGGCGACTGGTAGCACCTTAGGGAAGAATGGGACGTGTTCCTTGGATTGATAAATCTTTTTTGCAACGCTTCTTCACCTCATGCGAAGCCGGAACCCCCCATCGTGGCTGCCCACTGACGGATGACTGACGGGTCGACAGGCGACGGTCTCGCCCGTGAGGCCTTAGCAGACGGGGTCGTGGAGGCCAGATATATGACCAGCATCCCTCCGGCGCGACGTTGAACGCTCTAGCCCAATCTAAAAAGGACGTTGGCTGTGACAAGGGGAATGATCAACCGCGACGATCGCTGCAGGGAGGACTTGAGATGACCGCCGTGCGAGCCCTTTGACCTTGACCGCAATTCTGTGGCATGCCTCGAACACTACTCAATTCTCTACGAGCGCTCTCCGACGCCCACCAGGCGCAGCCAACCCAAGCTGACCGACTGGCAGCGCGGTGGGAGGATTCTGGCCGGCCCACGGAACGACGTTCAAGGGAGGGCGCGCGTCCATCGACTAACCTGGCCGGCCTGCGCCGGAAGGCGGCCATCCGGAACCGAAAACCCTGATCCTGAAGATAAATTCCAGCGCATGACGCCAGTTGCGACGGCGAGTGGTACGGGAGGAAGAGGGGAGGGTCGTGAACGGGATCCCATATTGTACAACACGAAGAAGTGTTCAGGCTAGAGGGTTGGAGTAAGACGTGGAGCGCCGAAGCTTAGACCAGGCCATCGTACAACGACAGCGCCTGCAAACGGACTTCAGCGTGATGCATGAGCACCGTTGTGAACGTGACAAACCTGGACGATCGTCGGGTCCTTCTTGCTCCCCTCCTTGAACTCCTCGAACGTGACTGATGAGGAAGACGGAGTCAGCGCTGCGGAGCGAGGATTGACCCGTGAGTGCGTAGCTACGCACGCTGGTGGTCGTGGTTGAGGTCCATGAGCGCGAAGATCTTGTCGACACGCTTTTGTCACGAGGTTCAGTTCTGCCTGTAAAAATGCAGCAAGTTGACGCACCTTCTGAGCCGTGTCCTCGTCGGGCGGAAGCTTGACCATCTCGCCTTTGTGGGGATACGCATGAGCCTCCGCGGAAAGCCCGCGAGTGGAAGGCGGCCTACCGGTCATGTCGTAGATCGACTGCACAATCTGCAGCATCTCGTCGTACCTATGCGCATCGAACGCCGAGTCAGCCTCACACCAATGGAGCACCTCGGCCACCTCGCCGTGGCCAGTGCCCGACCGTGCGTTTGGAGCTGGGGGACGAACGTGATGAGGCCGTCGTTATTGATGTCGTACAGCTGGAAGGCCCCTGATCCAGAGCTCGTATCAGCCGGCAGCCCTCCTTCCGTCGTCGCTCGACCGGGGTCCGCATGCGCGCCTGCGCTGCGAGACCGAGTCGCCGCCGCGGGTCCAAAGAACTCACACTGAAGCTTCTCGTCGAGCTTTCCCCGGCTAGTGATGCTGAGCGCACCAATGAACTCCCTGAAGTCGATTGTGCCGTTGTTGTTCTTGTCTAGAAGCGGTCCGAGCTGGCGCGTCAGCGTCCGAGAGCATGCGTACTAACGACCACCTCGCGGGTCGCCCCACCCCCTGGGCGAGCCACATCGTTGGTCGGCATCTGGAACGCACCAAAGACCTTGAAGACGTATTCGGCAAACTGTTTTGGGCTGCCGAAGGGGAAGAACTGCTTGTAGATGCGCGCGAACTCTTCCTGGTTGAGCTGGCCAGACGGGCAGTCCTTGAGGAATCCCTTGTACCTGTGGACGACAAAGCGGTGTAAGCATGCAGCGCCAGCGATTGTGGCCGATGGGCGGCGAGGCGGAGGTGGATTCGGCCTGCGCGTTGCGGACTGACCACTGCTGGAGCTCCTTCTTGTCGACTGTGACGGCGTGTCAGCTGGAGCGTGCTGAGCGTGAACAGGGTGGCGTACAGTAGGTATTCTTCTGCAGCTCCTGCAGGTCCTCAGCGGACAGCTTCGACTGCGACTTTCCCATCGCGAGGTCGATGAGGTGTGAGAGTGGGGGGAAGTTGGACTGGGGGACTCGGCGAACGGTGACGACGCGGCGAGCAAGCTACGTGTGCTGAGCAGCTGGTTTCGACTTGGGGTCGAGAGGGAGAGACCACTCGCAGACGGAAGGACAAGAGTTGGCTCGCCCGGTCGCTGTCACGGCCTTGGCGTATCCGCAGTCGGACGACTGCCGATCTGCTTCTCACCTTGACCCACCCCGAGCGCTGTCGACAATGTTCTGATGGTGGTCTCGTTCGAGGAGCCGTCGCCTCCAGCACTCCTCACGCTTTTGAGCTTCGTGTATCTCCTACAGGTCGCGCGGAACGCTGCCCAGCACCTCGTCGGCGCGGGCCTGCTGGGAGAAATCGCCGTCGGAATCATCTACGGGCCCGTCGCACACATCCTCTACGACAGCTGGGAAGAGACCATCCTCGTGCTTGGGTACATTGGGCTGGTGCTCATCGTCTTTGAAGGTCAGCAGCGCGTCTCAGCGCGCGACCGCCAAGAGCTCACGAGTGTCTGCAGGCGGGCTGGACTTGGACCCGGACCTCTTCATACCGACACTCCCACTCGCCACCGTTGCAGCGCTCACTGGCGTACTCGTGCCCATCGCGCTCACCTTTGGGCTCTTTCTCCCCGCATTCGCATTCCCTGCTCGCGAAGCCTTCGCAGCCGGAGCCGCACTCGCATCGACCTCCCTAGGCACAACTTTCTTCGTACTCCGAGCCCAGTCATCCACCAGCCTCTCGTCGACCAGGATCAGCTCCGTGCTCGTCAGCGCGGCGCTAATCGACGATGTCATCGCGCTCGTGCTTTTGAGCGTCTTGACCTCGCTCGGATCTGGGAGCACTACGCCGCTCGGCTGGACAATCGGGCGACCAATCGTGGCCAGCGTCGCCATGGCGATCGTTGGGCCAGAGGTCGCGTTCCTCGTCGCGAGGCCGCTGTATCGCACGTTCGCGGAGCGGCGCATCGCCCAGCTCGGGGCGAACGCGGCGCTCCTGATTGGCGTGGTCGTCCTGTCCGCGTTTCTGGTCATGTAGGTGCTATAGTGCAGACGTCGCTCTCGGCTAACGCGCCGTCCCCAGCGCGTATTACGCGGGTACGACGATGCTTCTTGGAGCCTTCCTTGCCGGCGTCTTCCTCTACGCTCTCCCGTCCCCGAACTCGACCCAGAACTTCAAGCATGTGTACAAGGAGACAGTTGGTCCGCTTCAAACCTACGTGCGTCTTGATCATCGGTACCTGCCCGCGTGCGTCGCTCACGTTGCGCCACCGACGCCCGTCCAGATTTTTGGTCCTTTCTTCTTCGCGTCTATCGGCTTCACGATTCCGTTCCTACAACTCTGGACCGGAAGAATCATCTGGCGCGGTATCGTCTACGCGATCCTCATGACGATCGGCAAGCTCATCGTCGGCGCGTGCGTCGTCGGCGCCGACGCACTATCGCTCGCGGACGCCCCCGCCACTTTCCCTCTCGACGCCAATTCGTCGCCAGGCACAACGACTGCGGCCGAGAAGACCTCGTACACCTCGACCCCCTCGCTGACCAGCTCGTCAACATCAACGAGGACCGCGAGGTGGCTTTTGCGGGTGCACCTCCCCCAAACCGACGTCCTGCCGCCCGCCGCCTTCCTTGGCTTTGCGCTCGTCGCTCGAGGCGAGATCGGTGTTAGCTTCCGCAGCTACTATCCAAAATTCCGTCGTTGACGAACTACCACCCACTGCAGGTCTTGGTTCTCCAGGTTGCCTACAACTCGCCAGGAGACCTCCTCGGCGAGGAGGCGTACCTCGTCGCGCTGTGGGCCGTCGCGCTGTGCACGATTGTCGGCCCGATCGCATTTTCAGCACTCGTGAGGCGCTATGGGGAGCGGATCGTTCGCGGGAAATGGGGCCTTCAGCGATGAGGTGCGGGACTTCCTGCCGACCTCCGGCTTTAGGTCATGCTGACCACTGCTCCGTGCTTCAAGCATGTTGTACGAGAATTCAAACCAACTTCCTTTACACTACAAGACGCGGAGCAGGTCTGCTCGTCCGTGGCCGCTGTGGAATCGATGCGGCTTTCATTCTAGACGTGAGCCCTCTACTGCACAAGATTTTGTATGCTCGGCTTACGCGAAAAGAAACCAGCCAACCAGGAAAATGCTTTTGAGATGCCCACGCTCCCCACCGCTTGGTGATTTCCGACGGCATCGTTTCCATCATCCTTCGGGATCCGCCTGGCCTGGTAGATGATTGCAGCTGGTGGTCGGAGCATCGTCAATGCGGAAATCTCCGTGACCATTCACGACATGTGTTGGAGGGATGTGTTGGAGGGTGAATCACAAGCAGACAGGGTCTTCATCGGAACTGGTCACTCCAGTCGCCCACATGTGATGAATGATCACGACACCTGCCCCCCTGAGCATATTCAAAACATTTGGGCCCAAAATTGCCAGCCGTTGGCGAGAGTTCAAACGTTCAAGACAAGGGGAGCGGGTGCAGCCGAGCTGCCCGTCAGCGGCAAAGGTTCTGCGCACTGATCCTGCTGGACCTGACAGTCCTGTAGGAACCAGGTAAGGCCGAGAATTTGGTAACCCAGGAAGCGTGAGTCCGGGAGTTCTAAGCATAACGCATGATGCGGGATCCACGAGGTCCGCCAGTGTCGCGGTGCCCTGCTCGTCGCGCTTGCTGTTCCCCTTGTCAAAGCTTTTTGCGCAGCATTTGATTGAAGTTCGTGACCAACTTTTTTGGCTTGAAGACGCTCTGCTCTGCTGTCGGCTACGAGCTGGTGAGAGTTCCGCGGAAGGTTCTCGAGTGCTGCTCACTCAGAAGAATTGGAATTTGAACATTAGTTCATTCCCCGGTGCCGACGGCACGGCACGAAGGTTAGACTAGTATCCTGAAAGGGAATCAAGTACTAGGAAGTAAGTATTAGCGTTCGGTCTGGAGGTATCGCAGCCCTGATCAATGCTTCCCTTTCTTCAGCGCTCTTCAGCGCGAGGGTTCCATCGGCGCGGCCCCCGAAGCAGGGACAACCCTCCCGGAGAACAGGTCGGGTAGAAGAAAATTGGAGCTGGATCGATCACTTGTCGCGTCCACGGCGATCGTGTCACATCGGACGACCCGGCGCGTGTTGACCAGAATCCAGCGCGCCGTGGACTCTGTTTTGATTACCTCCCTTTCTGCCCCTCTCCGCTTTAACTGACTGCCCACCGATTCTTCTTCTTTCCACATCACATCTCGACCTCCTTCCACGCTCACCCCACTCCGTCCGCACCCACACTCGTCGACGTCCGTCACATACGGTAACCCCGTGAACACCGCCATGTCTTCCCAGTCCAGCATCACAACATCGAGCTCAATTTCATCCGACTCATCAATCAGCGAGCTCGCATCTCCTTCCTCCTCCCCCCAGAGCTGGGTCAAGGACATCAAGAACGCCTTCGACACCGTTGCCGCGAAGGGTCGGCGACGCGCCTACTCGGAGGCCACGTCCAGTCGGAGCTGCCCCAAACCAAAATCACTCGTCATTCAAGTAGTGACTTCGTCGAGCTCCGCAACCCAGATCCCCGTCTACACACTCCCTCCACCGCCAACGTCGTCGCCGATGAGGCGCGGAGCAACGTCGCCGTCGCCAGGTGGGAAAGACGAGACGCACGAGGAACGCAGGGCAAGATTTGAGATGTTGCTCAAGGCCGACCAAAGGGTCTGCAGGGAGCTGGAGAAGTTGGGGCTGTAGTAGGGAGGGGCCGCGTGGGATCTGCATGTATTTAACGCCAGGCGGAGTCGCGCCACATCTCGATCAGCGGAAGTAGTATGCAGCCAACAAGGGAGCGTCGAGCACCTCATATCAAACTCCGGCGAAACAGAGTCGAGAAGGTTGTACATGCGCCCGCAGGGCGTATCCACTTTGCACCTCGCCCAGCCTACGAATGCCACAAGCCGGATGGTGACATGCTCACCTCTCGCCACAAGCTAGACCGAGCGGTCGTTCGGCTCTCGAATGTGAATAAGCGCGAGCTTCGAAGCATAACAACGACGAATACTGACGGACATCCCGATCTCCATCACTCCTCCCTCATCGCACTCGCCGCGCCGAGCGAGGCATGATACAGCGCCGTTTGATAACCGGCATTGAACCAGCTCCAGAGCGCTTCCTGGAGCAGCTCCTCGGGCGTGCCCGAACCGACTCCGTCTGCCGAGTCGGTGGCGACGATGGGCGGCGGCGAGGGGTACGATCGCGGCGCAGTACCCGCCGGGAATCTGGGTATCGGCGGTGCGAATGTGGCAGGAGTGGGCAGTTGTGGGCCTGCGACAGGGAGCGGCGGAGCGAGCGTCGCGGCGAGCGCAAGCGCTGGGATGGGGGCATGTGGCGGAGACGCCGAGCGCTGGTATTCCGGGGAGCGGGGGCACCACCTGGGTGACGGGGGCGCGTCGAACTTGACTCGCTTCGCGCTCGGTTCGGGCTGCTGGCGGTCCTTCTTGTTGCGACGCTTTTTCGAGAACTTGCCTGCCGGCGGAGGCGACGCGGCCTTGCCGGACTTGGTCTCTTCGAATGGACCGAACCACCTGAAAGACGAGGAGTGGTCAGCCGAGTGCATTCGTGAGTCCAGGACGAAGGAGTAGCTCACAGCGGCGCCGCGAGGCTTTTTTGACGAGCAGTCCGGGGCGCGTCGACGAGAGGGCCGAACTTGCTGGGGTGGTGGTACTGCATACTGATGAATCAGCTCCGTGTATCTTCGGCCCGTGCTGCCAGTGCTCACCTTGAAGTCGACGAGTGCGGCCGCCCAGCAGCGCACGAGCGCGGACTCGTCCCAGTATGCCTCGTCCGGCACGTCCGACAGCTCAACTCGCGGTTTGACCACGACGGACTTGGTCTTTGACGGTACGGCACCCTCCCAGCTGCCCAGCCCGTCGCCTTCGTCGCCCTCGCCCCAGTCGCCGTCTTCCTCGTCGTAGTCCATCGCAACCGGTACGAGGTTGCCGTCCTGATCATACTCCCAGTCGTCGTCGTTCGCGACGTACAGGGCCATTGTACGAGTCGGTGGGCGCGGTGTGACGGCAACACAGGCGGAATTTTGAGGTCGTAATTATTTAAATGGAAGGCGTGTAGCAGCTGAGTGGGGCGCCCGAAAAATCATCAAGACACCTTCGCGCCGA
>ERZ1463038.562-NODE-562-length-13007-cov-15.993283_pt1 | contig 13007 bp, 16 predicted proteins | sample MGYA00564479_ERZ1463038 | MGnify/ENA primary metagenome ERZ1463038 (study PRJEB39244, sample SAMEA3635134) | Helicobacter pylori | study: EMG produced TPA metagenomics assembly of PRJEB11511 data set (Assembly of a 5300-year-old Helicobacter pylori...
TTCCGATCTGCGTGAGGACCGGTGCGCCGAAGACCTCCTGGTGATGCCAGCGTGCCAACCCTGGAATTCCAAGCCTCCGAAATATGGGAATGATTCCTTCACCGACTGTATCAGACCGCAACCACCGTACTCATCGCTGCGTCCTTCTCCTTGAGTGAGCCGTCATGACTCTGACTTCCGTCGCGCACCACGCCGGCAACATGGCCCGCCTCGAGTTCCGTAATGGCATGGGCGGCTCCCACCGATTTGAAGCTCTTGAAAGTAGACGCAGGCAGTCGCGCCGCAAACATCTCGTCGATTTCCTATTTCGCAAGACGAGGTAAGATTGGTGCCGTGCAAGGGCACATCCGACGATGGGCGTACCTCCAGAGACCGGTTCTTTGTCTCCGGGATGTACACGTAGACCCAAATGAAAGAAATCAGTGCCACTGCGCCACTAAGAATGTAGACATTGCGAGTAAGCCATGCGTGACCGTGAGGGGACCGCGAGTTAGCCATGCGTGACCGTGAGGGGACCGCGCGCGGCGGGCACCGCCCGCTTTCACGACGTACAAGACGAATCCCAGTTTGGCGTGAATTTTAGCGAGGAGGTAAGGGGTCACATAGCTCGTCGTGAACTGGGCAATGACTCCAACCGTAGCAGCGAACGCAACTGTGGGTTCATGAATCAGCCAGCCGCCGACGCACCCATGAAGCTTGTCTCACATGTTTTTTCCCGAAGGGGGCAGGTACCAATCTCGCTGGTGAGAATATAAGGCACTGCTCCCCAGCAAGCGACGTAGGCAGGACTGAAGAGGCACTGGTGACGGGGAAGTCAGGATCTGGCAGTGGTCGAGAAGGGCGGTTCGCGCTGACGATGGGGGCAACGGTAGCAAGTCCAGTAGAGTGGGTGTCTATGTTCAAATATACAGTAAGCGAAATTCAACCTTCGTTAGGCATATGCACCTACAGTTCGGGTGGACGCCGATGCCCGCGAAGGAGAGGTCGATCGCAAACAGCATGAATGAGCCGAATAGTAGGATACGCTTACGACCGACTCGATCGTACAGCTGAGTTCCAATTAGGACACCGACAAAGCCAGCCCCAGAAAGCGCCTACTCAGAGCGTCTGAGCGTCAGCGACTGTCGGGCCTGGCACGGAAGACCGGCGAAAGTAAGAGAAAAGGTTTCATGTGACCCACCAAGCTGTAATTGAACGCATTTGCGGCCAGGCCGGAGCTAATCCAGAACGGCACCGCGTACGACGACACAAACGCTGCCCGAAGCAGGTCAGTACACTTAGTAAGGTAGCTGAATTCGGATCCGACTTACTACTTCCACAGGACTGTTGGAAAATCCAACGACCACATGCGAGTCCTGTGCGGCGACGGTTCGTGCCCTCAAACAACTCGGACCAGGTGCCGCGAGTCGCACGGTGCGACTCGATTTCCTCCTGCATCGCCTCGATTTCTGCTTCGCAAGCTCCAGAGTCAAAATCTTCTTTGGAGCGAAGTACTTTCAGCTCCTTGAGAGCATCCTCCTTGCGGCCCTTGGACAGAAGCCAGCGCGGCTGCGAAGGCACGACGGTGAGTTTCGAGCACAGGGTAGCGTGGAGCTCGCACGCACCGAGTCTGGGCACCAGTAGAGGCCTAGAAGGATTATGAATGGGAAGATGAACTGAATAGACGCAGGGATGACCCAGGCGCGAGGCCGTGTGTTCTTGCTGAAGGCGCGGTTGATGCCCGATGCCAGGAGTCCACCAGGAGATTGTCCAAGTTGAAGAGAAGCGACCATCATTCCTGTGGAAGCGTCAGCGCCCCCTTGGAAACGACGATGGCTTGCGCTGTCGGCGCACCTCGGATGGGTGCGGGGGTGATCTCGCTCTGGTAAGTCGAGACGCAGGTTTCCACCTGGGAAGAACATAAGTGAGAGTCTGAAAACATACGTGTCGTAACAGTCTCACCAGGCCAATAGCTCCGTAGAGGATAATGCGCGAGACCGCAAATTGGGCAACCGAGTGGGCCGTGACTTGCACGACCGTGCCGACCAGTGCCGCTGAAGGAGAGATGAGTCAGCGAAATTTGTGACGCTCGCAGACCACTCACTGATACATAAAATGAAAATGCCCCAGCGGTGGCCGAGTCGGGTGACAATCGGCGACCCAACGAGCTGCACACGAATACTGTGTGAGAACATTGGCGTCTCCAAGCTGACGAGGAAGTATCTCACTGCCCCAATTCCCTTGCCAATATACGCCTGTAGAATTCTTCAAGTCAATGTGAGCCCTGCTGTAGTGACCTCCTTGCGTACGATCGAGTTCAAGAACGAGGCGTGGCCAGTGCTGAGCGCGTAGGTCCCCTTGGCCGACTTGACGCCGAACTCACGCGCAAAGGATGGAATAGATTGAAGACCACTGAACGATCCGCCATCGTACCCGTAGATGATAGATCCAAAACCGGACACCGCGCAGGCGAACAAGAGGCGGCGAGTGAGCAGGGCGGTGCGTCCTCGGCCGTTCGACATGTTGGAGAGCGGGTGTAATGGAGAGGGTAGTGAGATGAAGGGAAGAAAGACGGGAGATGGGAGTGAAGAGGAGCTTCAGCGATCTGAATGCGATAAGGCAGCGAGGGCGGGGGTATCGGGAGGAGTTCACCCGCCCAGGCTCGGCCGGGCCACCGCGGACTGCAGTCCGGCCAGAAGGCTGGAGCCAAACAGGCGGCTCGAGTCGCCTAGTAGCTATATTGGTGTGCGGTACCTCGCGATAAGCTTGCATGTCAATGCTTTGTATCTGCGGGGACCACGTCCGAGACGTCCGGGGCCGCGACGTCCGCCGGCCGCGCAAGCCTCACCGGCCTCTCGACAGCACCACCACATAGAGCATGTTTACAGCGGAGCTCTGGAATAAGTTCGTTTGGAACACTCCAAGTCCCCATCGCGTCGCTGAATGATTTATGTTGCCCAAAAGCGTCGCTTCGATATGTCCTGCGGAATCTATGATAGGACCCCGAAGGTCACGACATGGAGGAATCTCGTGAGCAATAGCTTTTTAGCATCAAAACTAGCATCAAAACTATAACTTTCTATGTTCTACAAGTCCGGCATATATTGCCTTCTCCAGACGGACCTTGACCTTGCTGATCTCGGGAGCGGAGAACGGCAGAAGATTGGTGGAGAAGACGACCTGAAGGGCCCATTCTCTATCAGTGGAAGTTCGGACCGCATGAGAGCAAGCATCTGTTACCGTAATCTGGGACTCTGGGTCGATGAAGAACTCGGTGCCGCCGGCGCCCATCCATCCAGCCGTCCCAGAGCGGCGCCCCCACCCGCCGCGACGCTCCCGCTTCATGTACACACACATCCCTGTACTCCAGTCCAGCTCACCCAGCTCTGTAGCCTCGTACCATGTACCAAACAACGCGGTGATTCCGGCGCCCGCGCTCGCCGAGAGGCTCGGAGCAAAGAGGGTCGAGAGCGTCGCGGGCTGGAGCAGCGCGGTCGTCGCGGCCGCTTGAGGGTATAGAAAGGCGCGAAGGAGGTGCCTAGTCAGAATCGAGTAGTCGAAAGCATTCGAGTAAATGCCTCCGCCCCCGACAGCGTACTCGATGTGTTGCTTCCTGCGAGCGACGATGTCAGCCTTTCGCCGGGGATAAGGAGGTGCTGCGTACGCTCGAGGGAGGGTGAGTCCTGGAAACTGAGTCCCAAGCACCTCGAAAGCTTCAGATTCCTGGTCCCACCAGCGTAGTGGCATGAGGCGAGCCTTCTGGTCTCCCTCGAAAGGGAAGAACGTCGTATCGGTCATCCCAAGCGGCCGGAAGATGTTCTCCTGCATGTAGTCCTCCAGTGACTGTCCAGTAGCGTTTTGGATGAGAAGACCAAGCCACCTGGGGTCGGAAGAGGATCAGTTCGCGAGAAGCAGGGTACTGCTTGGGACGCACTCGCAACAGTTCCCATACTGGAAGACGGCACCCGGCTCCTCCGTGATGGGAGTGTTGACCAAGTTCTCCTAAAACAGACCGTTCAGTAATTGTGAGTCACATCTAGATCTGAACTCACTAGCTTGCACGAGTTGACAAAGCCAGCGCCTTTCGCGCCGGGAGCAAGAGTGCGCTTGAACGCAGTGACCTTTTCCCGGAACTCCCCCCCAAAACCAGCGGATTGGTTCAAAAGCATTCGAATTGTGATCTCGGTGCTGGTGGTGCGGAACTTGGCGCATCCCGCGTCGTCGATTCCGTCGAAGATCCGAAGTGGCGTCGCGAGCTCGGGGAGATGGATGGACGCGGGGGTGTCAAGCGTGAGGGAGGTGCGGTCGATCAGCTGGAGCACAGCCACCTAGGTGGTTACTAAAGATCAGCTCGAAAGATCTCGCTTGACCATAGCGAAGTGCTTGCCGACGTAAGGAGCTTGGTCGTGGACGCGAAGAACTGAATCGTGTGCCGGTCTATGATGGGCGACGCCTTGTCCAGGACGTCCACCTTCCCAGCTGGAGGATGTACCACATTCAGCCATCTATCAGAACTCGCTGCGAGGCACTGACCGTAGTGCTCGAACAAGACCCCGTGCGGGGACGACACCACGCACCCCATCCCCGGCAGGATCAGCGCTGCCTCGTCGAGCACTCGAGCGATAGCAACTTTCCGTTCCTCCGTGATCGCTGGAGACATCGCATACGTAGACGCGCCTGTTGACCGGCGGAGAGAGCCCAAACGCTCCCTTCTCGGCCGAGCGCCGGGTGCCCGGATCCGCGGCCGCGGCGGTGTGCTCACCTCCCCCGCGAAAGCGGTCTCATCGAATCCCAACACACCCATCGCAGACAGCAGAATGGCGATCAGTATCCTTGCCACAGCACCGCTGGACGCCAACACGACTTATGGCGACTTCCGCGACGCGCTCGCCCGCGACGGGTTCGTCGTTGTCCCCGGTGTGATTGAGCCGAAGGCGGCGGGAGCGTACGTCTCGCAGTGCCACAGCTGGGTGGAATCGTTTGAGCTGGGATACAAGCGGGACGACCCAGCTACGCACCGCGTCGAGTGCGTGCCGAACTCGTTCAAAGGTCCGCGTCCTCTGAGTCCGCAACGCCACTCAGGGGTCTTTCACTGATGCTTGATGCTAGGCGGGCTGTACAACCGGTACGGCGTGGCGCACGAGCAGGTGTGCTGGAATATTCGGGAGGAGCCGAAGGTGATCGAGGCGTTCGCGAGGGTGTGGGGGACGGATGACTTGCTGGTTTCGTTCGGTGCGTGGGTGGCGTTAGCTCCTGGACAAGGTGCTGACTCGAAGGACTACAGACGGGATAAATCTGAGCATTCCAGGGGTAGCTTCCAAAGAAGCCACAGCCGCGTGGCCTCACGTCGACCAGTGCGCTGGTTCGCCGCCGCCGCCGCCGGGCTCAACTGACTCGCTCGCAGATCGCCATCGAAGACCTGGCTGCACTGCATCCAAGGCATTGTCAACTTGGCTCCCAACGGACCCGAGGATGGTGGCTTACAGGTCCTGATTGGGTCCCGCCCGCTCTACGCCGAACTGTTCGAGGTCTTCAAGAGGGACATGCCCGAGGGCGGCTGGAGCGACCGCGATGTGTACGTCTTCAAGGAAGACCACCTCGCCTGGTTTGAGGAGAAGGGATGCACCTGGCACAAGATCTGTGCGAATCCTGGTGACCTGCTGCTTTGGGACAGCGTGAGCGGATTCGAGCTTCGAGTCGAAGGGCGGAGCTGACCTTGGACGCAGCGCACCTGCCACTACGGTGCTCAACCGACCGGCAAGAACTTTCGAGTTGCGACCTGTAAGTGCATTTTTGTGACTCGTCGCACGCCAGACATTGCTGACCTCCCGCCGATGGCACAGACGTCTGCTACAAGCCGCGCGCGTTGGCGACGGCCGAGCAGCTCCTGCGGAAACAGCAAGTCTTCCTCGATCACTCGCTCAAGCTTGTACGTCCTTCGATCTCCTCGAACAGGGACGTGGACTGACACCCGGGCGCAGTCGCACGACCCGATTGCGTTCGACGAGATGGACGCGCTGCCGACGCCGGGCGAGGCGGACCCGGCCTTCGCGAAGCGCGCCGGACCACTCCAGCCGCCATTCCTGAGTGAGGTGGGGATGAGGCTCGCGGGATTTTGAATTTCGCACTTGCCTCGTGTAGGGTGTGAGGTGGAATTCAAGGGGAAGTGTTGCAGCGACTCATGAGGTCCACGCGACGGCCGGTTCCCAAGATTCTATGGCAATGGCACATTCGCATAATCCTGGACGTTTCATTGAGTTGGTTAGCAAAGAGTTCGATGCGGCGGAATCTGTCCATCGGCGGTACCAGTCGAGCGCAGTGCGGCCCAGTAGCACACTTCAGCATCCCCATCTCGCCCTTCTGCCGCTCCTTTCCAGCGTCCGTGAGGAACTTTGATTCGATGGCAGAGCACCCAGACAGAAGGAGCGACTCACAATGATCTCGACTCCCCTCAGAATATTCGGCCCCACTGCTCGCCACTCGTTTCCTGCACCGTGGGCGGTGACCACCGCAGTCACTCCAGCCTCTTCCAAGCTGTCCTTGTCGAGTTGCGTCGCTGGTGTCACTGGCGGCCATGCTTCCCAGACAATGACGCTGGCAGCCTCGCCGGGCGGTGGGAGCGGCTCGACTGTCCTGCGCCCCGAGGGACGCGTGGTCTCCCGATCCTCGTCTGGCCCTCTCGGTGTAATGACAGATCGGGAAGACGACGAGCAACGCGCGCGATGAAAGAAAAAGGCAGACCCCCGGCGACGCGCCGAGGCAACTTTGACGCGCCGAGTTGGGCCGGGTGCCACCTTGCGCCAGACCACACGCTTCGCCCGCACAGTACCGCGCCGAACCAGCCTTTCCCAGCTCGTCGAGTGCCCAAGCCTCCCCGGACGAGGCAGCCAAGCTCCCCGGCCCCGCTTGCGCACGCCCTGGCCGCGCAGACCCAGCATCACGCCGCTTCATCCACGCGCGACGCGCCTCGTCCGCCATGCACATCCAGGTTCGCTTCCGCTGCGCATGTTAAGTCCAATCGCTCGCTAACCGAACGCGACTTGCGACCTGACAGAGCCTCAAGGTGCGCTGCGTCTCCGGTGCCACACTGCTCAACGTATGCTCACCCGACCCTCCCCCAGATCCAAGGCTTCAAGTCCTACCGCGACGAGACGTTCGTGAACCCGTTCTCGTACGTCAGCCTTGTCTCGCCGCCCCGCGCCCGCTCCTAACGCAGTCGCGTAGGCCGGGGCTGAACCTGCTCGTGGGTCGCAACGGGTCCGGCAAATCAAACTTCTTCTCCGCGATCCGGTTCGTGCTCTCGGACCAGTACACGAGCCTGCAGCGCGAGGAGCGGCAGGCGCTCCTGCACGACGGTGGGGGCGCCGGCGGCGGCGCGACGATGAGCGCGTTCGTCGAGATTGAGTTTGACAACGCCGATGGGCGGTTCCCTACCAGTATGTCTGGCTCTGGGACTGGGTGAAGGGGAGAGGGCTGACGAGGGGAATGAGCAGACAAGCCGACGCTGCTGCTCAGGCGCACGATCGGACTGAAGAAGGACGAGTACCAGCTCGACAGGAAGTCGACGAGCAAGGGAGAGGTCATGTCCATCCTCGAGAGCGCTGGCTTCAGCAGGAGCAACCCGTACTACATCGTCCCGCAAGGCCGGGTGAGCCACCGCCACTGTCCTACGCGCGAGGGTGCGAGAGCTGACCGGATCCTTTGATCGGGGGGCAGATCACGCACTTGACGAACCAGAAGGACCAGGACCGTCTGCACTTGCTCAAGGAGGTCGCGGGCACGAAGGTGTACGAGGAGCGCCGCGCCGAGTCGACCAAGATCATGGACGAGACGAGTGCGTCTCTGGGTGTGATCTTCTGTGTTGCAAAGACTGACGGTGGTTATTTTTGCAGACGTCAAGCGCGAGAAGATTGACGACCTGCTCCAGTTCATCAAAGCGCGCCTGGACGAGCTCGAGGAGGAAAAGGAGGAGCTCAAGGAGTTCCAGGTAAGCCTACTTACCTTTTGGAAGGTAGCTGCAGCTTATTCTTGTGTTTTCAGACCCAAGACCGCAAACGGAGGACGCTCGAGTACGCCATCTACCAGCGTGAGCTCAAGGACGTGGGCGAGATGCTCGACACTGTGCGTTGCGACTGCTCACTTTCCTTCCGTCACCTACTGACGACTCATTCTGGGCCAACGAAAGATCGAGGAGGACCGCCGACGGGACATCGACACCGCCAACAGCCGACGAACCGAGTTCAACCAGCGCGAGTCGGACATGGCGGTACGACCCTCGTCTCTCCCTGCCCCATCACGTAGCTCATGCGATCATTTCCAGGCCCACGACAGGAATCTCGCCACCTGCCGCCAGCGGCTCGAGATCCTCTCGATCGACCACCGCCAGGCGAGCTCCGACCGCCGCGAGGCGACCAAGGCCAAGGCGCAAGTCGAGTGCATCGTCTCGGACGCCGAAGACGCCGGCAGTACGTCATATTTCGCTTTAAATGAAGCTGCCACTGACCCACTCCACCCTGCAGAGAAGGGCAGCGTGCGCGTGGCCGAGTTCGCGGCCGAGCTCGCGCGTGTCGAGGCGTTGATCCTCGAGAAGGAAGCCGAGCTAATGGAAGCCGCACCAGCGTGGGAGGACCGTCGAGACGAGGAGTCGGCACTGCGGGAGCAACTCGACGCGGCGGAGACGACGCTGCGCACGCTCGCGGCGAAGCAGGGGCGCACGAGCCAGTTCAAGACGCAGAAGGACCGCGACGCCCACCTCCGCGAGACGCTCAAGAGTCGCAAGAGCCTCGTTGAGAGCCGCGAGAAACGCCTCGAGGACCTAAAGAAGGATTTGGCCGAGGCGAAGAAGGACTTGGCCGATGCGGCGGACCGCGCGAGCGAGCAGCGCAAGGCCATGGTCGGCAGGAAGGAGGAGCTCGTCAAGCTCAACGACGAGCTCGTCAAGATCAAGGAAGACGAGAGCGAGAAGATCGAGAAGCGCAAGTTAGTTGTATTCTATTCGCCGCGGTCGAAAGTCAGAGCTGACCAGTCGCGTAGAGACCTCTGGAAGGTCGACGCTCGCCTCGACTCGCAAGCTAAAAACGCCCAGACGGAGCTCAAGACTCGAGAGCGGGAGCTGTTCACCATGATGGACCGCGTGCGTCTGCCCCTGTTCTACTAGCTGGCAGTCGACTGACCCGCCCGTCTGCAGGACACGAACAAGGGTCTTCAGTCGGTCAAGGCGATCGCCGCGCGGCTCAACCTCGAGGGCTACCACGGCCCGCTGTACGAGCTCTTCACGGTCGAGGACCGGTACAAGACCGCGGTCGAGGTCACCGCGGGCACGAGTCTCTTCCAGGTCGTCGTCGACACGGACGAGACCGCGACCAAGATCCTCGACGTCATGCTCAAGGAGAAGAGCGGCCGGGTGACGTTCGTCCCGCTGAACCGGCTCAAGCACCAGGACATCGAGTACCCGAACGCGAAGGAGGCGATTGCGATGTACGTGCCCTTGCGTGCTCGCTCGTGAGCAGCTGCTGATCCAAGTTGCGACCTCAGGATCAAGAAGCTCGAGTTTGACCCAAAGTACGCGCTCGCGTTCGAGCAGGTCTTTGGCAAGACGATCATCTGCCAGAACCTCGAGATCGCGGGAGCGTACACACGGCAGCACAACCTCAACTCGATCACGCTCGACGGCGACAAGTACGACCGCAAGGGGTCCCTCACCGGCGGGTACCACGACTCGAAGCGCTCCCGGCTCGACGCGATCAAGAACCTCAAGACGTGGCAGACGCGCGCCGCGGACGAGGCCGCCCAGCTCGCCGAGGTCAAGCAGGCCATCTTCCAGCTCGACCAGCAAATCACCCAGCTCGTCGGCCAGCGCCAGGTCGCCGAGGCCAAGCTCCGCCGCGTCGCGGACGAGCGCGAGCCGATGCAGCTCAACCTCCAGTCGCTCGAGCGCGAGGAGGATCGCCTCCGCACCCGCATCGCCAAGCTCGAGACCGGCCAGCAGGAGAATTTCGCCGCGATCCGGAACCTCAAGACGGAAATCGCTGCGTTCGAGGCCGAGCTCAAGACGAAGATGGAGCAGGACCTCTCGGACGCGGAGCTGCTCATGGTCGACAAGCTCAACCAGGAGACGGACAAGCTCAAGAAGGACCTCGTGCAGACCGCCAAGCACGTGGCGGAGCTTGCACAGCGCAAGACGCTCCTCGACCTCGACCTGAGCGAGAACCTCCGGCGCCGCAGGGACGAGCTCAAGGCGAAGATCGACTCGTACGACGCCAACGCTGGCTCGCAGGTCACCCAGACCCAGGACCTCGACGCGCGCAAGAAGGAGGTCAACACGCTCGCCAAGTCGATCGAGGAGCTGTCGGCGAAGCTCGAGCGTGCGCCTGCTGTCCAGGATTTCCCCGCCTCACAGTCATCTGACTCTGTCCGATTGCAGAAATCGACCAGGAGACGGAGACGCTCAACGCGCAGGTCGTCTCGCTCGGCAAGGACCGCGAGAAGATGGAGACGCAGCAGGCCGACGATGGGCGCTCGCTCGCCAAGCAGCAGAAAAACGTCGAGCGGTACCTCACCAAGAAGCAGACCCTCATCGGCCGCAAGGACGAGTGCAACAAGAACATCCGCGACCTCGGCGTCCTGCCAGAAGAGGCCTTTGTCGAGACGAACGACTCGTCCGAGAAGGTAAGCTGTCCGGACTCGCACTCTGGGGGCGATTGCTGACTGGAGTATCCACCGCAGCTGCTCAAGAAGCTCCGGAAAGTCAACGAGTCGCTCAAGGGCTTCGCGCATGTCAACAAGAAGGCCTACGAGTGCGTCCAGCTTAAGCGTCCCCGCGGCCACCGCTGACCCTTCCCCACCTCCAGGCAATACACGAGCTTCACCAAGCAGCAGGACGACCTCATGGAGCGGCAGAAGGAGCTCGACGAGTCGTCCGAGTCGATCCTCGAGCTCATCCAGGTCCTCGACAACCGCAAGGACGATGCGATCGAGCGCACGTTCAAGCAGGTCGCAAAGTACTTCGAGGAAGTCTTTGAGCACCTCGTTCCGGCCGGTCGCGGGCGCCTTATCATGCAGCGGCGCGAGATGCAGCGCGTGGGTCCTTGTTCCTCATTCGCTGAGCGTGGCGCGGCGCTGACTGCTCATTGAACAGGACGACGACATGGACGTCGACGGTGACGAAAACGAGCAGGAGGGTGGCGTTGAGAACTACACTGGAGTCGCCATCCGCGTCTCGTTCAACTCAAAGTCGAACGAGGGCTTCAAGATCCAGCAGCTCTCCGGAGGACAGAAGGCGCTCGTCGCGCTCGCCCTCAGTTAGTGCCTGCACCGGGTCTGCCTTCCTTTACGGAACTCTGACACACACACAGTCTTCGCCATCCAAAAGTGCGACCCAGCTCCGTTCTACCTGTTCGACGAGGTCGACAGCGCGCTCGACTCGCAGATCCGCGAGCGCGTCGCTGGTGAGTACTCACCCGCCATCAGTAGATCTCAGCTTACCCTCCTTGTTCCTCTTAGTTATGATCAGCGAGCTCTCAAAGACTGGCCAGTACATCTGCACGACGTTCCGCCCGGAGCTAATCCCGCACGCCGAGTCGTACTTCGGAGTGGTGCGCTCCTCTCTCTCGCCCCCCTGAACCTTTTGCTTACCAACAATTACCACCTAGGTCTTCAACAACAGCAAGATCTCGAACGTCAAGGCCATCTCGGCGGACGAGTGCTTGACCTTTGTGGAAGGTACGTCTCGTCGGATCGGTGCCGGTGTCGTCGATCATGTCGCTGATGGCTCCCTCGGTACAGCGAGCGAGCTTGTGAAGACTGCGTGATGTGTGTGGACTTCTCGAACCTGTTGTTAAACGCCGTAACCTTGCTATCGTCACCCGGCTGCCCCTTCTCGAGGGCTGCTTTTGGGTCTTCTGCGCTCCTGCTTCGCGAATACTGGGCGTGGAAAGAATGCACTGACAACTTCTTGGGGTTCCTGATCGCAGGCCAGATATTCCAAGACCGGATCTGTAGGCGCGTGGCAGGCCGTGGCTCCAAGTTGCCCCTCTCCAGGTCTCACCCACCTTCTCAGTATTCGTAAGGCGGACGATCTTCGGCACGCTCCATGGGAAATATCTCGGCGCCCGAACCCCACTTCGCTCCCCACTTCCTTTCCTTACCTATCGATCAACACCCACCTCACAGCTTCCACCACACTTGCATTCGCAACATGTCGCACTCGCCCACTTACCCGGGTACGCCTCCGCTCCGAGTCCCCCTAGTACCCTGATGCTTACAGAAAAAACACCCCAGAGGACAGCGACTCGGATCACGACAGCCTCTTCGAGGGAAGCGACGATTCGCTCGACTACTCCCCCCACTCGGACGGCGACGACTGCGAGTGCTCGCCGGATGCGAAGCCCTTCCCCCGCCGGCCGTCGTTGATTTCGGACAGCACCTCTCGCAGCCTCGCCAACTGGGCACCCGTCCATCAGAAACCCGTCATCTCCAAAGAAGAAGCCGTGCCTCAGCTGCCCGACTTCCTATCCGCGGGGCCGAACGCGCCGACGTCGCTGAACAACTTCAGCTCCGTGTACCAAGAGGTGGAGGCCACGATAAGCCAGCTTCTGTCTCGAGACGTAAGGAGTTATCTGCTCCTAAAGCACGTCAGAACTGACCAAGGTCCGTGCCAGGTCTTTGAACGGCTGCTGCAGGACGTCAATGGTCGCCGGCGCTTCCGCGAGGTGCTGGCCGCGACGCGCCGCGAGACGGGAACATTCGACTTATTGTGTGTACATTGGTTTGGATGTGGTTCGATCAGCTGGCTGAATACTCCACAGGGCCGACCTTCTCCTCTTCAATCGCCAGACGGCGGAGCTCAAGATGACGTCCGTGCGCCTACACAGCCATCACTGGAGCGTGCTCGTTTGGTGCTGATGACTTCTGCGCCAGGTTGCACTTCAAGATACACTTGCGATGGATTCAGCCGACAACAACGGTGTCCTGCCTGAGGAACAGGCGGCGGATCTCATGAGTGCGCTGGATCAGCTTCGACCCATGGT
>ERZ1463038.563-NODE-563-length-12989-cov-20.696691_pt1 | contig 12989 bp, 19 predicted proteins | sample MGYA00564479_ERZ1463038 | MGnify/ENA primary metagenome ERZ1463038 (study PRJEB39244, sample SAMEA3635134) | Helicobacter pylori | study: EMG produced TPA metagenomics assembly of PRJEB11511 data set (Assembly of a 5300-year-old Helicobacter pylori...
CCGCGGGCGGTGCAGGACGGCCAAGACGTGCTCTTGCTGGTCAAGACGACGCTCGAGTACTGCCAGCAGGCGAGTTCGGAGGACCCGGTCCGCGCCGCGCGACAGAAGAAGCTCGCGGCGACGTACGAGCAGGTCTACGCCGAGCTCGAGTCGCGCATCTCGCGTGCGTCCCTCGTCCCCTTCCCTTCCCCCCTCTCCGGGTGCGCGGTGGCTGATGCGGCGGCCGGGTCGCAGAGTTTGCGGGCGAGGTTGCCAAGAAGGAGAAGGAGGCCGACGAGCTGTTCGAGACGGACGACATGCGCCAGATGGGCCCGTACACGCTCTGCAGCCTCGTCATGCGCAACGGGCTCAACGGACGCGGCAGCGCGTGGTCGTACGTCGTCGACGAGCAAGGGCAGTGGTGGAAGGTCATCGACGACAAGCAGACCAAGGTACGTCTGGACTCTGTGTCGCATACGCTGTGTGGGGGCTGACGCGCGGTCTGGGACCAGGTCGAGTTTGACGAGATTCGGCAGGACAAGTCCGGCCTGTTCCTCGACGCGGGCGTCTTCATGGCCTTCTACCAGCTCGACCCGACCCACCCGGACCTCGCCCGGCCCCTGCTGTCCCCTCTCGAAGGTCCTCCGTTCCTCAAGGTGGGGTTCCTCTCTCCAGTGCGCCTGCGCCTCGACTGACCCAGGCCTCGCGACGCAGCGCTGCGTGCAGATTGACAACACGGCGTTCGCGAAGGACCTCCCGAACGACGTCTCGGCAGAGTGGGAGCTGGTGGTGCCCTCGAGCCCGTCGCCGTCGCTGCCGGACCCGACCGAGATGAGGCTCGACGCGGACCTCGACTTTGACATTGACGGCCAGCGGTTGGCCCGGGTGGCGAGTGACGAGGTGGATCCGGCGTGGAGCGATGCTGCTGCTCCTCCTGCACCGATGAGCGAGGACGAGGACCCGATGCGGCTGCGCGGAGGAGGAGAGAGCGAGCACGAGGACGAGTCCGAGTACGAAGAGGGAGAGGACGAGGACGAGGTCGAGTTGGGCAGGTTGAGGTCGATGCCCGACGAGTGGGACATTGACTCGGCGCTCGGCAAGGTCGGTGGACTGCCCACCTGGCTCGACCCCGCCTCCCCGCTCGAGCACCACCACGTCGCGTGCGCCGTCTGCCACGACTCCATGTCCCTCCTCTTGCAGGTCAGTCCCCGTCTCGACACTCAGACCCTCATCAACGCTCACCTCGTCCCGCACCGCGCAGCTCAACTCGCCAGACGACCACCGACCACACGCCGCCGCGCGCACCCTCTACGTCTTCGCCTGTCGCCGCAAGGACTGCAGATCGACCCCACAGGGCAAGACGATCAAGGTCTGGCGCGTACAGATGCCGTCCCCGAACGCCTTCTACCCGCACACGCTCGAGTCGCAGGCACGACGGAAAGCGCTCGGTGCGCACGGCCTTCTGCGTCCATCCAGTGCGCGCGCTGACCACCGTCTGCGCATCGCAGAGGACGCTCTGGACCCAACTTCAAAGCTCGCGGGCCAAGCCTCGTCGGGAGCGCGACCGCTCGTGCCGCTGCCCGAGTGGGATATCGAGTGCGAGTCGGAGCCGTACGAGGAATCGTTCCTCACGGGTCAGTCATCCCCCCGCTGTTCCCGTTCTCGTTCAACCACTGACCGGCAGCCACACCAGACTCGACAAGACCGCACGAGGACGACGGCGGGCAGGGCGAGGACGCCGCGGAGCCCGACACGGCGACCGGGGTCGACAAGGCGTTCCTCATCTTCCAGGAGCGAGTAGAACGGGTACCAGAGCAGGTCCTGAGGTACCATCTCACAATTTCACCCGGTCCAGGTTTGCACGCTGACCTGTTCCGGGCCAGGTTCTACCGACTGCCCGGGGTGGACGAGCCCGAGCCACTATGGCTCTCGTCCCAGCGGCTCTCGCCCTCCTCCATCCCCTCCTGCCCACTCTGCGGCGCCGCTCGCAAGATCGAGTTCCAGGTGCGTCTCCCGCACCGCTCATGCGCAGCGCAGCGCACGGTCGCTGACGGCCTACACCACACCAAAAACCAGATCCTATCGACCGTGCTCGCGGTGCTCAAGGAGGATGACTTGCAGTTCGACTCGATCCTCGTCTACACCTGCGTCGACAACTGCGAGATCCCCGCGCCGGCGGTCGGCCGCGCCGGCTGGGCCGAGGAGCACGTCGAGGAGCTGGCCTTTGCGGCGGATGGGGTCGACTTTGGGGGCCCGCCGCCTTGAGTGCTGGAATGGTCGACGCAGTTCTGACCGGCATCGGATCAGGCGAGAGGGCGGACGGCTGCGGCGGGAAGTGCTGCAGCGCCTCGGAGCGTCTGAAGGTCCGCCCCGGCGCCTTTGTTGTGCGGCGCGAGACTCGCTCTTGTCCTCTGACTGACCGCTCGAGTCGTTCCAAGCGCAGTGTAGTTGGGCCTTCTGGCGACCTCGCACCTCTCAGCTTCCCGCACTCATCCCGTCGTCGCCGCGCACGTCAACCGCACCGCATCCCCACAACCCCCAGCATGGCATCCACATCTCTCGTGATCGACTCGAGCATCCCTTCTTGCAAGTCCCACCCCGTCGCGCACTCTACACACACTAACCCTCCGCGCGTAGACTGGGTCTTTGAGCTCTCCTGCATCGGCGGCGTGATCCTCATCGCCGCCCTCATCGTGCTCCTCGAAAAAGTGATTCCCTCCAGCCGCCCGATCCCCTTCTCGTTCCCGGGCAAACCGCGCTCTCGCACCCGTTCGTCCTTTCGAAGCCTGCGAACCGCGCCACCGCTGACTTGACACCGACCGCGCACTCGTCCAGTGTTTGACCGCATGCGCCGCCCGAGGAGCGGTGGGGACAGCTGCACGTCGCTCGATTCGGCGGCGGAGAAGGGAGAGGGAGACCACAGCAGCAGAGAATCGGTCCCGACCTACCCTCCGACCCCCGTCCCGACTCAAGCGGCTGCTGTGCCGGCCATCCCCAAGTTCGCGCCGGTGTACATCTCGCCGACGGCGGGTAGCTGTTGAGCACATTGTTTTTTCTGCTTTGGGGAGATGCAAGGTGGAATTTCCTGCTTGCGCGGGATTGTTGGTTGTAAACTTGGAATGGTGGCAAGTGCAAGGTATGGCGCTCGCGATTCGTTGGCGGAGGTGTTCATAACATGTGATCGTATGTCAGCTAGTGCTGTGAAAACCAGGCCTGTTTTCTGTATCGGTAGTGTTGCAAGCGCTCAAGCTCATGTACTTCTTTCTGCACGAGCTCTCCGAGCGGTCAGTGAGCCATTCAAGTCCCTCTGACAGCGAAGTGCTTACGACCGAGCAGTGTGTCTGAGCTCTTCTGCATCTCATGGGCTTGATGTCGATTTCTGCGGCCCAGCCCCGAGAGACGTCGATCAGCGCACCGAGCGGGACCACCGCCTCGCCTCGCGGATCTGAAGTACCTGTGCTGCCACATCCACCACAGCGGAGGCAGACACTGCTGCTCAGCTCCTTGGCCGTGAGAAAAGTGGCCGTGGGGGGGGGGCAAGCTGCGACGTGCACCGGAGAGGGACGAGGAGTGCCAGGTCCTTCTAAAACAGAAATCACATGCGTAAGTGGAGCTCAGGGGTCCAGCGCAAATATCAAATGTCGAAGAAACGATTTGCTGCTAGAATTTCATGGTCTTCTGCACCTCACCGAGAGGGCGTATGCACAGACGAAGGCCCGATGAGACCGTGATCTCGACCGAAAGTGGGGCTTCGTTTTTCCCGGCGTCTGTCCCGCTCTTGTCCTCTCAACACGCCTCTGACCATGCCAGGCGTGAGTGCTGACGCCTTTCTGACGTGCACTGGACGTGCACTGACTCGCCGCTGCCCACCAGTGGCTGCTGCCGACGTTCAAAGCGGTCAGCGTGACGTTCGCAGTCTCGGCCGTCGCGACCGGCGTGCAAGCCCTCGTCGACCCCATCGGCTTTACCAAGACCTTCGGACTACTCCTCAGCCACAACATCAAGGCCGACGATGGAGCCGCCTCCACTGCGAGCCGGGATCGGAGCGTGACGCTCTCATACGTCTCGCTCATGGGCGTGCGACAGCTCGCGACAGGACTCACCCTCCTCGTCTTTGCGTGGCAGTCCAAATGGACCGAGGCTGCCACCATCCTCGCCATCATCGGCGTCGTCGTCGCCGGAACGGACGGCGTGTACCTCGCTCGCGGAGGCGAGGCGAGCAAGGGGAGGTGGCATGCGATTCCTGGGGTGCTGATTGCAGCATTGGCTGCAGCAGTCGTACGATGAGGTGCTCGAAAGCAGGCACTGCTTTTTCTTCCGATCCGAGCTTGCAGTGGAGGAGCGCGGCATTGTCCCCGCGACGTGCGGCTGAACAGCCGGCACTGGGCGCTCTGAGACGACCCAGCTTCGGAGCTCGTGAGTGGCCAACATCCTTTTCTTTCACTCCAATAGTACACTAAAGCCCTGCTTCGCAAAGGGGGGGGGGGGGGGGGGGGGGCGAGCAGGCCCAGAGGCGGTCCTCGTCCAGCGCGATCTCGAGTCCCTTTTGAAAGCTGGCGGTCCTTGAGGGCCGGTGTCTTGCCGCCGTTGTACGTGTCCGCGATCGTGTCGAGCGGGGTCGGGGCGTGGAGGTCTTCGGGCTCGGCCCAGAGTCTGGGTTTTACGAAAGTGTCAGAGGAAACAAAGATGTTGGGAGAGGTAGATGGCGCACAGCTCAACGCCGGTGCCGGTAGGAAGCTCTTTGAGAAGGACCGACGTCGAGGTGCGACGGCCGGCGGGCAGCCTCTCGTTCCATCTTCCCACGATCGAGTCCGGGTCAATGATCTAGGTAGAGCTATCTAAGAGCTTATCTCGCAAGGTTAGAGAAAACGGAGCAACGCACGACGGCGGGCCAGGCGCAGTGTTGCGGCCAGAGCCCCATGACGGCCGTGCCGATCCCAAGCGTAGGCTCGGGCGGTAGTGCGAGAGGCACTCTGGCCGGAAGCTTGAGCGATATCTTGAGCGAGGTGCGGGGCGGAAGATTGGGCGGTGGGGATTCGAAGGTCGGGGTGGGCGAGTTGAAAAAGTTGGGCGAAGGGGGGTCCGCGGCGGGCGAGGTCGTTGGGCTCGGTTGCGGGATCGGAGGACTGACAAGTTTTGCGCGAGCTCATAAATATATGCTTTGTGTTCATCAATAGTAAAAGGACGTACAGGATCATCGGAGCCTGGAAGACGACTGCGGGGTCGACGAAGCCAAAGTCGAGCGCGGGCGCCTCCGACTCGGCGCGCGCGTTTGAGGAGGCCGATGGGGACGGGTGAGAAGGTAGTGCGGGAAGGGTTGGTTCGGACCAGTCGAAGACGCTTCTGTCGCGGTTGGGCGTAAGTTGGTTGCTGTGCGAGCAAAAGTCTCAGCGACGGCGCACTGGATGAGCGCTTCGCCGTCAATCTCGTCCCTGTAGGGCACAAGCATTAGCTTCCAGGAAGTCAAGAGAGAACGGAACGGAAGCTCACTTGATGAAGCCCTCTCCAGCCAACGCACATTCGACTCGAGCCAGCGGTCCAGCCTCGGCGTACCGTTACAAAGCAGATCGTACTGCGACCGTCCACTCGATCACCTCTCCCCATCCCTGGCTCTCCTCGGCGCCGATCCAGTTGCGAACGGCCTCGAGCACGGCCTGCACGCCCGTCGGCCCGCCCCTGCACATGTCGCTCTCGATCGCTCCTGGGGTCCCGAACGCGGAGCGGAGCTCAGCCTGGAGCTCAGAGAAGGAGAGGACCGGCTTGGTGGCGAGCGAGAGCGCAAACGCGACCGAGCCGAAGGGTCCTGGTGGCAGCGCCGCCTGGGCGAGCGCGGCCGAGAGCAGGTCGAGCTCGGTCGTGAGAATCGGACGGAGGGCTGGAATGTGCGCCATGATGCGAGGCTGTCGAGGCGTGGGCTCGAGAGGCGGAGAACCAGGGAGAAGGCGAGGGTCCGCGGGGTTGTCACGCAGGGTCCGCCGAACGCTTGGGGCAACCCTCGCGTGCAAGTTTTTGGTGTGAGCAAGATGTCAATCGGACTGCGAAGTAATTCAATAATCGGAAGAAGTCTGGAATAGGGAGGTCAGACTCGGACCTGGGCGATGAGCCGGCGAAGTCGAGCTCGCAAAGGTGGTACGGTGCGACGGCGATCGTCAATACAACTCTATAAACTGAGGACGGAGTCGATCAGCTCTTTCACATTTAGAGTCGGGGGAATTAAACGACGCACCAGTGGACTCTACGCGCCCTCGACCTTCGGCGTCGAGCCTTCGATCTTGACCTCCCCTTCAGCCTTGACCGTCTCTTCAACCTTGATGACCTCCGCCTCCATCGTACACCTACTCTCCCAGTCAGCCCCCAGCACGTCTTCGACCCGCCACTCCACCATCCCCTCGCAGCTGAGCACCTCGCCCTCCTTGACCCTGCGGATCGCCTCGCGCATCGCCTTCCAAAGCTCAATCTTGTCCGCGATTTGGTACGCAACGACCCTCGCAGACGTGCTCGGCAGCGCCCAGAAGAACAACGGCGGAGCGCCGTCGGGGAAGGTGATGCAGAGCGGCTGCAGGCCGTTCGACGTCTTGCCGAGCGCCTTCTTGCGCGGTGACGGTGCGAGTTTCTTCGGTGAGGGTGGAGGCTGGGCGAGAGAAGGGATGCAGAAAGTCGGGCAGGGTTGGGGATCGTCCGGAGCGGGTGCGGGTGCGGGGAGGTCGCGGAACCAGGCGCGGACGACGTCCGCGATGCCCATGCCGACGAACGCGACGACGCGCGGGCGGTACCGCACGAGCTTCTCGACCAGTCGAGGGACGTTGTCGCGCATCTCGGCTTTCGAGAGTTCACTGGCCTGGTTTCGCGAGTCAGTGTCTGCCGCGAGAGAGGCAGGTGAGGGGCGCACCTCGGCGGATGGGCGCGGGACGAGGTTCGTCGCGCCGATCGAGTAGAGGAGTGGAAGAAGATGGCCTTCAGAAGGAAGAAGGCGATGTGGGGTGAAGCCGGAGCCGTGTAGGCACTTGTAGTAGTGGTTCGTTGGACCCGCGTCTGCAGCGTCACTGTGTCAGCTCCCGACGTCCGTGTGCTCTTTCCCAAATGTTCACGGCTCACAGTGCTGGCCGAGTTCAGCAGACTTGACACCTGAGACGCGCACACTCAGCTTCCGAGCGCCTCCGCACGAGATGGAGAGGGACAGACCTGGGTTGATGCCGCAGAGCACGACGTCAAGCCCGGGTGCAAGAAAATCGAGGAGCCCTTCGAGGTGCGAATACACACTTGGGTCTGCGTACGGCCTCGCGGGCTTCTTGCGCTTCTTCGGCGACGGTTCGGGTGGGTCCCCACCTGCGCCACTGCCACTCGGGTCTGCGGAGCTCGCGGTGGCAAAGTACGGGCTCGAGCCGTCCGGGAGTGCCGGTGTGGGTGAAGAGGGCTTCGGGAGAGAACGTTTGCGGGATGTGGGCGTCGGAGAGGCTGCGGGAGACGGTAGGACGGAGCGCGACAACGACGGCGACGGCGAATGGCGGAACTGGGCGAGGTGCGCTACGAAGGGTGGGGTCGTCGGTACAGGAGCGTCTGACTCTTGCATTGCTGTGCTTTCCTGAGCTCCTGGGTCGTTCAGGTGCGATGGAGAGGGATCGAAGGTGATGATCGGCGTGGTGTACCTCGTGCAAAAATCTGCGGTAGGCCCCCAGCAGGCCTTCGTCCAGGGCTCGCCCCCGTCGGTGGTGCTGCCCCCCAATCCAGTCCCGCCTGCACCACCTCTCGTCCCCGCTACCACCCCCTACACACCTTTCAACATGTCTGACGACGGAACTGGAGTGCGTGCCGCCAGTCGCCCGATCTGATTCCGAGCGCGCTAACCTCCAACGTCCCATTTTCTCTCACGGGCCGTAAGTCGTGCCCCGAGGCCCGGATCACCGGCCCAGCAGTCGCCACTCGGAGGAGCTGACCGTCTTCCCGCCTGCGCAGAACAACGACGAGCAGCACGAGCAGACGTTCGAGTCCGTCTCGGCCGGCGCGTCCCTCACCTACCCCCAGCAGTGCTCTGCCCTCCGCAAGGGCGGACACATTGTCATCAAGGGCCACCCCTGCAAGGTGAGCTCGACTCGAGTCCAGTCGGCGAAGCGCGCCGTTGCGAGCCTCGCGGCTTGTGCCGCGCGCACGACTCGCCCGCCGGGGGCTCGCACGGCGTGGGCTTCGCACGGCGCGCGCGCACGAGGGAGATCCGAGGGCTGGAGCTGACGACGATCCCTTGCTCTCCCGTCCTGGTCCATGTGGCATACTCGATGCGCCGCAGATCATTGACATGTCGACCTCCAAGACGGGCAAGCACGGACACGCCAAGGTCCACCTCATCGCGACCGACGTAAGATTTTTTTTCCCCCCGGCGCCGCCCCCACCCCCCGCGCCCGGCTCACGCCCGCTTGCTTTGCTCGTTCGCTCGGACTAGATCTTCACCGGCCGCAAGTACGAGGAGCTCTCCCCCTCGACCCACAACGTCGATGTGCCCAACGTTGTCCGCTCCGAGTACCAGCTCGTCAACATCGACGACGGCTTCCTCAACCTCATGCTCATCGACGGAACCCCCAAGGACGACGTCAAGGTCCCCGAGGGCGACATTGGAAAGGACATCCAGAAGGCGTTCGACGACGGCATGGACATGCTCGTCACCATCATTGCCGCCATGGGTGAGTCGCTCGGGCCGCGCGGTCGGGACTTTGGGGGGTAGCCGCAACGTTTTTGCGAGGGGAGGTGTACCGAGTCGGGCTGGGGAGACGGCGAGCAGGAGCGAGCCGAACGAGCGCGAGGACCATGGGCTGACCCGCGCAACCCCCGTCCCGCAGGCGAGGAGCAGGCCATCACCTTCAAGGAGGCTCCCGTACGTCTTGCTACACGCTCGAGTCGCATTCCGCACCTGCTGACGTCCCGTCCCCTCCAGCGCGCTTAAACGCACGGCACCACGTTCCCACTTGCCCGCCACGACCGCCCAGACCCGACACCAACCCAGCATTTTCTCCCCCCATACCTATCCCACTTCCCCCACACTGTTTTGTTTTCCCCCTCGCCCACGCTTAAAAGCTGTTTTTGATGGAAGGTTTTTGGGGAGGGAGGGGTGGGAGGTGCAACCGTACACCCGTTAGACGCGCTTCTTCGGGCTGGGTCGGCGTCTTTGCTTCCGAGCTGGTCACGCGCTGGCAAGCGGGACGGAGGTCGCAGTGGCGTGCGGTGCGCGAGGCCGACGTCCGCTCGCAGTCACATCGACGTCGTTGGCGAGCGCTCGCACCAGCTTCAAGACGCTCTGGCTGCCATGGTTCAACGAACCTCCCTCTGCAGACCCTATGCTGCAGCACGAACGTACTCGTCAGCGGGCTCTGGGTTTGGCCCCGCACCATCCGGTACCATCCCTTGCCGGCGCCGCGGACTTGTGGATCCAGCGGTTGTGCGACTCGAGCCTGACAGTCCGCTTCGTCCAGCGGCATTAAACACCTGCAAGCTTCCAGTCTCCCTCCGGCTAGAGCAGGATACTGTAGATAGGACCTCAACAGAGTTAGCTCGAGCTCTTCTTCGAGTCCCTCGCGAAGCCGGCAAGAGCAAGACGAAGAATAAGTATGTGATTCCTAAAGCACCCCTCTTATACCTTCACGAACAACGCATCTGACCCCCAGACTCAGCGGCTCAAACGACCGCGCAAAGCGCCGCGAACGCCACCGCGACGCCTGCACCGGCTGCGGCCGTCCGCGATGCGCCCGACTCGGCGGCTTTGGCAGAGGCGCTGGCTGATGCCGCGCTAGATGAAGAGGACAAAGTGGGGGAGGAGCTGGACGAGACGAGGGTGGAGGCGACGATCGAGGACGAGATGGACGCGAGCGAGGCGTTCGTGGCCGCGTCTGCACCGGAGAGCGAGAGGGTGATGTCGCATTTGTCCGAATAGTCTATGCGTAGGAATTTGAGTCAGTATAGTACGAGTAGGAGGGGAAAGAGGCAAGAAGGAGAGAGCGCACCGACGGCGGTCTGCTCGACGATCGCGCCTGCCGACGACGACGCCCCGGTCGCAAGGAGAATGCAGCTGCCCCCGGGGGCTACGCGTAAGCTTCTCGAACCGTGAGTCACATGTAACCGATCGAATGCTTACCTTCCGCACGTCTCGAGCGCGGTAGCAGTAACGGGAACGCAAGCGCACGCGAGTCCGGCCGCGACGGTCGCAGATTGCGCGCAGAGCTGGCACACAGGGTCTTCAAGTCAGCTTGACACGTGGCAGATCGCAGTATTAGAAACTCTCACCATTGCGGAGGCGTCGAATGTGGCACACGAGCTCGAGCAGGTGTCAGGAAAGCTGTCGCCCCAGATGGCCGTTGCGGTCGCGTCGCCGAGGACGACGCTGGCGCATGCTGATGGGGGGCGGGACATTAGATGGGCCTTTCAGAATTACTTGGAGACGGTCTTGCTTACCGAAGAGTGCCAGGAATGAGAGCGAGCGGGAGAACATGGCTGCAAGGACGAGGTGGTAGGGGATAGAGAGCGTCTCTCGTCGAAACACACCTTTATCTCAGAACCAGCGAAGGAGGGATATCCACCCGGCGCACTAAACGGGGAGGTCTGAGCTGGCAGCACAAAAGGCGAGTATGGGGTACAAGACAGGGCTCGGCCCCCCTGCGCGTCCGTTCGCTTCCTTCGACTCACTGCGAGCTTTTGTGGTACGACGCTTTGCGAGTGGTTACAAACATGGAGGTACAGGGGTTCAGCCAAACAAAAGAACTGAGCAGGGTCGTGAAAGAGCGAGGACTCAAGCACGGCGGCGTCGCTTCTGTTGCTCGCGGGACCACTCTGGGTGAAAGTGGGAGAGGTTGTGAGCGGGAGAAAAGGCTCCGAGAATCGGATCGCACCTTCGATTGCGAGGCAGGAAGCAAGGATGAGCTCGACCTCGCCGGCGTACGCCTGCGAGATGAGCAAGTGGCCGTCTTTCGAGAGGGCCCAGCCTGTCTGTCGCCAGGTTGCAATTGTGTCCTGGTTCTCGGTGTTTGTTACTGTAACAAATTTACTATCAGCCAACGCTCCAATCAGAGCAGGGAGAAGGACGGGGGCCGCACACAACCAGTCTCCGCCAAAGAACCCGTCCGTCTTCCACTTGTAGCGCGTCCGGCCATCAAAGCCAACTAGCTGGTGCGTCTTGCTGAAGACTCCCGTGCGACCCATGACCGTCGACCAGCCGTTCGCCATCCTAAAGTTGAACTCGCCCGAGAAGCCGCCCTTCTGAATGCTGGCGACGTGCGGTCCTTGCTTGCCTCCCCTTCGAAGAGTCAGGTCCCACCCGCCAAAGAACGTCTGAGGAAAGTCGAGGTAGAATCTGCGACGAGTCCATCAGCGCCACGACTCCCCTCTCCGTCGGCTGCCGGAGGATCAGGCGCGGACTCACTGGATCGTCGTCTTGTCGTCCCCGGTCACGATGTCGTCCTTGCACCACATCCCGCTCGCTTTGTACACGTGGAACGAGATCGGTGGACCGCCTGCGTCCACCGCGCGCGCGCTGGTCGACGGTGCGCCACTCGTCGAAGCTTCGAGTGGCGGGGGCGGAGCTGGCTGGCTCTGCCGCTGGAGCTTCCCACCCTTGGTGTCGGCGGCTGGGTAGTCATAGCTGGGAGGGCCTTCGAGAGCTGGCTTCATGGCTGGTGAGGTGGGGAAACAAGAGGTGGGGAAGCGCATCATCGGCGAGGACTTTAACACAGCCTTGGCTTGCGGTCCGGGACTCCCGGGCAGGGGCTTGCGCTCGATGGCAGGACGGACGCGTTGCCACTTGGTATCTCGAGATCTGTTCCACCTGTTTGACCGGTTTACTCAAGTTGACAGCTGGAGGGCAGAAGCGCTGGACTGAGACGAGCGCCTGACTCCGCGCATCTTGCGGAGCGTGGCCGTTCGTCGTGGAGCCTGAGGCCTGATGCTCGATCCCATGCGTGGCTTTCATACTGATGGGAGTAAAGCTTTTCAGTACATTGGAGTAAATGCTGGTCAGGAGACATCTGCCTGCTCACAAGGACTGAGGGCTACTTCTTCGGCGCCGGTGCGTCCACAGAATCGGTGAGTGCGACGTGCAGGCCGCCCATGCACCCCTCGCTATTCCCGTCCTCCTTGCAGCACTGCCATTCGAACCCCTCCGCACACTCGCGGTGGTTTCTCTCGTCATCCATCGGGCCCCTACCCTCGTTCCAGTCGTACCAGCAGTCGGCGTCCTCGAGGAGCTCGATCTTACCTGCACCGCCCGTCCTTGTCATCCCCTGGGGCAAGCAGACTCCAAGCAGACCTACCAGGGTGGAAGTGACACGGCCAGTACTCGTGCAAGTCCTCGTCCTCGGTGTCGTCGGGCGCGTCGATCACGTTCTCCTTGTCGGTGAAGTGCTCGCCGCAGTTGACGCACTTCTGCGTCCGCGGCCGCTTCTTGGACTCTGGGCCTGCAGTGTCGGATGCGGCGAGGATGGCGGCGACCTGGTTGGCCATGTCGGTCGACGATCCGGCGAGCTGGGTGAGGGCGGCGCGGACCCTTTGGGACGAGGCGGCCTCGATCGAGGTCTTCACTGCCGAGAGGTCTGCGTCTGGGTGAGACATGATGGGATGTGAGCGCTGGTGAGCGCTGTAGCGATGGAGGCGCAGGAGGGCACAGCCCTTCACGAAAGTCGCGTCCGAAGGGAACGCGCCGCGACGCGCAGCGTCGGGATAGGGGGCGGCCTTCATACTCCATACTCTCATGATTTGGGAGGCTCAATACACACTCCCACTGTCCAAAAGAAGGACTGAAGCACGTTTTGATCGAAGCCGGCTCTGAATTCGGTCTATTGGACCTCGCAGATGAGCGCCACCTGGGCCCTCAATCACGTCCACCTGCTCGCACGCTCAGCCCGACGTCGCTCCGGTTGGCATGCCCTCCTATCTGGACACAAAACTGTTGGATCCAACAAATTACTTTGACCGTGAGCGAGGCTGGAGGGCCGGTACGTGAGCAGTAACCCATCATAGTCCACGGTCCCATCTATGCT
>ERZ1463038.564-NODE-564-length-12984-cov-87.687602_pt1 | contig 12984 bp, 14 predicted proteins | sample MGYA00564479_ERZ1463038 | MGnify/ENA primary metagenome ERZ1463038 (study PRJEB39244, sample SAMEA3635134) | Helicobacter pylori | study: EMG produced TPA metagenomics assembly of PRJEB11511 data set (Assembly of a 5300-year-old Helicobacter pylori...
GTCCGGGCGACGGCACTTTGCGCGCACGCCCGTCAGCGCGATCGGAAGGCGCGGGCACGCGAAGAGCGGCAGCACGCTCGACCCGTTCAACGTCCCCGGCGGACTCGGGATCGACGAAAGCCTGAGTGGTGGACGACAGCACAGTCGACACCAGTCGCTCACCACGATCGGACCGGGCGACGTCGAGGCGCTGCTCGCGACCGCCGCGACGCCGAGTCGGATGGTCTTCAACCGCGTCGAGGGACGATGGGTCAAGACGGCCAAGCCTGGGCCTGTGCTCGCCCGAATCGGCCAGGCGGATGAGCCGGACGAGAGCGCGAGCACGGACGACGACCCGTTCCGCGACTTTGAGACGACACGCCAGAGCGACCAGGGCGGCCTGTCCGGCCTCGGCATCTTCACCGGCAACACCCCGCCTGCCGGAGTGACCAGGCGAGCGGCCGACTCGCCGGCGGACGCGAACCACTTTGCGCCACCGGCGCCGCTGCTCGAGGAGCCCGTCGAAGAGCCCGAGACGGAGGACGACGACGCGTGGCCGCCTGGCGCACCGGACCTCACGAGCGACCTCGAGCAGGAGACAGAGGACCAGACCGACGAGCACGCGCCGGACGACGACTCGCCGACGGAAGCATTTGGCCGCGAGGAGTCGCCGTTCCACCTCTTCCAGGCCCTCCAGGGCACCACCGCCGCACCATCCGAGCCGTCCGACGCAGCCGACACGCACGACGGGGTCGACGCGACAGTCCTCCCAGCCGACATCGCTGAGCCGCTCGTCATCTCGATCAGCACCCTCCCCACCTCGCCCCTTTCTTCCACCCCGATCCCAACCGCAGTCCCCGTCACGCCACAACCCTCGTGCGCCCCGTCCACGCGACCACGGTCCGCGCTCAAATCCGCCGCAAGGTCCCAGAGCGACCCGGGCTTCCTCACACCCGACGCCCGCGCAGCCGCGCTCGAGGCCCGCGCACCGCGGTCTGTCAGCTTCTCGGACGGCAAGACGAGCGGCAAGATCGAGGGCCTCGTGACCGCCGACGCGCCGGGCAGCAGGCTTAAGTTCGAGCTCGCGGCGAGCGTCAGCGATGAGGACCCGACCGCAAACAGCGGGATGGGTCCGATGGGCGAGGCGGGATCGCTGGAGATGGATGCGTGTGAGACGCCCGTGATTGGCAGTCCGGCGAGCCTGGCGCCGTCGACAAGGAGTCGGGGCATCGACCGGGCGATGCGCGAACTCGAGGCCAACAGTGAGTGCTCTCTCTGCCTTTCCTGATGCCTAACTGTTCTGATACCCGACTTGCACAGACGCATCCCCAGACCACTCGGTCGTCATTTCGACGTTTGACTCGGCGCCCAAGGTGCGCGCCAAGTCGCGCTCGCCGTCGCACTCGCGCACATTCCGCCGCACGACCGCCGCGGACGCGACGTTCCTCACCGAGTGCTCGTTCGGCGTCTCGCGCGATAAGCTCATCCAGCTCATCACCGACGTCGAGCCGTTCGAGCCCGACTGGGAGGGCCTCCGCTCGATCGACCTCGCGCGCAAGGGCGCCGAGGGCCTCGTGCGCCTCCAGGACTTCTTGCCGAGCCTCGACGAGGTAGACCTGTGCGCGCCTTTATCTTGTCCTTTTAAATGATTTCAGCTGACCCGGGCGAGGGCAGGAGCGAGAACGAGATCGCATACTTGACGGGCGTGCCGTCGACGCTGCGCACGCTCCTGATCCCGCACAACCGGCTCAGCAGCCTCACCTCATTCGGGCACCTTCGCAACCTCGAGCGCATCGACATGAGCAACAACCACGTCGACTCGGTCTACCAGCTCGCGTGCCTCGTCCACCTCCGCGAGCTCAAGGCGGACAACAACCAGATCCGCGACCTGGCCGGCCTCGCTAACATCGACGGGCTGGTCCGGTTGAGCCTCAAGGGGAACCTGATCGAGAGTATCGACTTTGCCGCCACGAGCTGGTGCGCCTTCTTCGGGCTTTTGGCGCGACGACACCCGCTGACCACCTTGTACAGGGTCCGACTCGAGACGCTCAACCTCAGCCGGAACCGCATCTCGACAATCCTGAACGTTGACCGACTGCAGTCGCTCTCCCAGCTCAACCTCGGTGCGTCTTCCCCTCGTCGCTGCGTTCCGCCCTCGCTGACCACTCGCACACGACCAGACTACAACGAGCTCACGCACCTGGACCCACCGGCGCCAATGCCACGACTACGAATCCTACGACTGTGCTCGAACCAGCTCGACACGCTTGACATCAGCTTCGCGCCCAAGCTGCGCACGCTATTCGTCGACTCGGCAAGGCTGGGCAGGATCGACGGGGCAGACCGAGTGCGCAAGCTGGAGAACCTGAGCGTCCGGGACCAGAGTGGCTCAGCACTGTCAGTCCCCTTCCGCTTTCGAGGCCGAATCGCAAGCTCACAGCCCGCGCACAGGACACTACCAATGCACGAGGTGCGCGACGTCAGGCGGCTGTACCTCAGCGGGAACCCGCTACCGCCGTCATTCCCCTCGGCCAAGTTCTTCAACCTCGTCTACCTCGAACTCGCCATGTGCGGCCTCCTCACCCTCCCCGCGGACCTCGCCACGCTCGTGCCCAACGTGCGCGTCCTGAACCTCAACTTCAACTTCATCGACGACCTCGCCCCGCTCGCCGGTCTCTCCCGCCTTCGCAAACTCACCGTCCTCGGTGCGAGGCTGAGCAAGTGCCGCCCGGTCGTCGAGGTCCTGCGCACGATGGACGAGATCGAGTCTGTCGACCTTCGGTGCGCCGTTTTGCCCATCCTTCTCAGGGCACCCCACTGATCTCGGCTTGACAGTATGAACCCCCTCACCCTGGCACTTTACGCGCCCCTCGTCCTTCAGCAAGGCGCGGACCTCCCCCCGCACGAGGAGTACCGCATCCTCCACCCCGAGGACGACGACGGCGTCCCGCGGTCAAAGCAGTGGGCCGCGATCGACAGCAAGTTCAAGCGGGCGCTGCCGGACCAGTTCGACCTACGACGAAAGACGTATCGCGCTGTGATCCTCGAGTCGTGCCCCGCTGTCGTAGAGCTTGATGGGATCGAGTGCTCGAGGGAGCGCAGGAGGTTGCTGAGGGCTTCTGAGGAATAGGGGCGGGAGGTTGTGAGAAGCGGTCTTTCTTGTTGTCGCAATTAGGTAGCAGTTTCAACGGGCATTCGCATGCACTTGTCCCCGGCGTCTCCTCACCAAAACCCGACAAGTGCACCGGCCACGACAGCAAAGACCGCGACCTTGGCGTTGTCCACGGCTTCCCTTCTCCCTTGGGCTCCACTCTTGGCCGACGCAGAGGCAGAAGGGACCGCTCCGCTCGATCCCACCGTCGGCGTCTGAGTAGCGGCGCTGGAAGAAGCGCTCGTCGTGGCCGCATTGGTCGAGTTGCCGACCACTCTGACTGTGTTCGGGATTGTTCCATCCACGAACCAGGACCCGCACTGGTCCTGCGTCTCCGTCGTGTTGACTTCGACGGAAGTCAAAAGCTGGATCGCAGAGGTGTAGATGGCGTGTCCGCAATCAGTCTGTCGGACGAGCGGGTTGGTCAGTTCGATGAATCTTCAAGTCAGCTTGTGTACATCTCACGCAGAAAGTGGAGGTGGGGACGCCAGCCCAGATTCTTTGGATGGAGGGTCAGCGGGGTCCGCGGACAAGGATCGCACGGCCCACTCCTCGATTCCGCTCGCAATCCCGCCCGAGCCCTTGCCACCGATCAACTTGTTGAGCGCTGCCTCGGTGAGATTCTGTCTCCTCGCGTTCTGGATGTTGCCAAAGATGTTGGGCAGGCAGAAAGTCGAGCTGGAGACGGCCTCGAGACACATGACGGCGCGGACGGGCTTGTACTGCGTCACGAGGGTGTTGAGACCGACCTACGTGCAAACTATCATTACCTGAACCCGAAGCGTCAGCTGGGGAAGAACTCACCGCGGCCACGGTGCCGTTCGCAACGTCGTCGGCGCACCCAGCGGTGAGCGTCGCGTTCGCCGCGGCGATCGTGGTCGCGTTGCAGGCGTCGGTGGCACACAGAGCACCGATCCAAGTAGTAATAGGAGTCACGATGCTCGCGTTCGCTCCGCCTGCCAACCTGGACCGACGGTGTCAGCTCGAGCTTCGCAGACGCCCCCATGAGAGCGAGTCCTCACACTCCAATGAGCTCCGTGAACGCAGCACAGCTACCGAAGGGGGTTGTCCAGCCCGATTGCAGCCCCTTGGCAGTGTACACTCAGCGAGCCGATGAAGGCTTGAAGCTGAGCGGAGATGGGCGCGGCAAGGCTCAGCGCGAGGGCCACGGAGGGGAAACTGCGGTGTCGGTCAGCTCGAAGCTGGAGTTGTAAGTGAGCTGTATGTACGCACAGGTGGAGCCGCATGAACGAAGGTATTGGTTCGAGGTGGAGCCCCCCGCTCCCGAATCCCGATTGCCACTGCCGATCCTCTCGATTTACGACAGCCGCGATCAGCGCACGGCCGCTTTCCTGGCAACAAAAGTCACAGACCAGCAAGATTATGAGCTCAACCCTTTGTTACAGTACTTACGCTCCTTGGGGTTTCGGACTCCGGCTGCTGCCCGTCGACGTCGTGCAATGAGTCCGCTCGGAGACTTGGTCCGCGACGCGTTCCTCAGAGCTTCGCGCGCGCATTCTCGCTACATGCAAGAACATTCCAAAACCAAGTCGTGTGACTTGGACATGACGCATGAGGTTGTTGCCCAGGCTGGGGAGGAATCTATGGAAACTACCCACGTGCCGCGCACGGACCAAGACGCAAGTCTCCCGCTCATTGCCAAAAACCTCTTCGCCCTTTGCCCGCGACCACACAGCGAGCGGCCATGCTTCTCCCCTGTGCGCTGCTGCTGCTGCCAAACGCAGTCTCCCTCGCCCTTGCGCTCCCCGCGTCCCAGCAGAGCGTCCTCGGCGCGATCGAGCGCATCGACGTCGAGTCCTCGGTCGGGAGCGGGTCCTGGAACGACGACGAGGGCGTGGGCCACTTCTCCGAGTGGTCTCGCAACTCCAAGGTGGCGTTCATCGAGGACCTCAAGAACAACCGGGCCGGGGACTGGACGCTCGTGATGGGCAACGAGGGAGGAGGTGCGTGCCGCCAAGTGGGACAGGGCCGTCGCAGCTGACCCGCTCGACCTGCAGACCTCGACTCGATGGCGTCTGCGCTCGCCTGGTCATACCACCTAAGCCACCTCGCGCCTCACCCTAAGGTGCGCCCGCCCGCCCGCGCCCGCATACAGCGAACGCTGACCGCGCTGCCTGTCGTCGTCCTGTGCAGAAAGCTATCGCTCTACTACAGACAGAAGCGGTGAGGGAATCCCTGCTAGAATCGTGGTGCGCTCCGCGTGACGCTGAACCGGTCGGACATCTCAGGATGCCCTCGACCTGCGACCCGACAACGCCCTTGCGCTTCACTATGCGAGAATGGCGAGCAGGCATCGCGATTTGCTCAGTCCGTGCTCCCATCCAGCTACGTTTCTGTCTGCTGACTCATAATTAACAGCCATTGATGAGCTGCCGATCAAGCCGTTCGACATATGGCATCGCGTGAAGGGGTAACCTTCGCAAGCGCGCACCGCTGGAAGACGGCTGCTTACCCGCGACGTCGTGCTTCTGCAGTGTCCACCTAGTCGACCACAATGTTCCCCGTACCATGTGGTCGAACATCACGATCCTCGGCATCGTCGACCATCACGAAGACCACCATCTCGCGCCGAACGCCACTCCGCGGATCGTCGCCGAGTCCGCCTCGTGCTCCTCGCTCGTCACCGAAGCGATCCTCGACTCTGTCGGCCATCTGCCGTACGGTCCATCCGAGTTCGACTCGCCCCGAGCCTCGACGATCCATGGGCCGATTCCCGAAGAGCTCATCGAGCTGCTCCTGCGAACCATCGCGCTCGACAGCGGCGGGCTCAAGAAGTCGTCGAGCTTCCCGGTCGACTACATGAGCGCGCAGAGGCTGCTCGAGATTAGTTCCTGGAGAGGTCGCGACTTGAAGGAGGTTATGAAGACTCTGAAGAAGGATATGAAGGCGGCTGTACGTTTCTCCTCCACCCATCCGCTCGAATTCCTCACTCATCGTTGCCCGATCCGGTTCAGAAAAACGCCCTCGGCGACCTTAGCCTGCGTGATCTCTTACGGAGAGACTGGAAGGGCGATGCGTGAGTCTTGCAGGGGCTCGCACTTTCCGACATCCCCCTCTCACGATTCGACCCCCTCCAGCGTTCCCACGAAAAGCGTCAAATACCCGACGCTGTCGCTCGGCTTTGCGTCCATGTCGGTCTCGCTAAACGACCAGATCCTGCGGCTGCCCGAACAGACGACCCCGGAGTGGTTCGCCGTCGAACGAGGTTAGCGCTCGCCAGCATCCTGCCTTAAGTCCTAGCTGAACCCCTTAACTTCCAGCATGGACTGCTGAGTCCGGGACAGACGTGAGACCAATCATTGGCCTACAATGCCGCCGCTCGGCGATCACTTACGCCTCGCCCCCAACAGGTATCGTGCGTGCTCACCAACTACCGCGACCCAGCAACGGAGCGCAAGGTGCACGAGATTGCGATCGTCGTCGCGCACGGCTGGGGCAAGCGTCTGCACGAGCACGCCGCGAACCGGCTCTTCCACGCGCTCGTGCAGGGCATCGTCGACGCGCCCGAGCTGGATGTGATCGAGAAGTGGGAGCGGCCGGACGGCAAGGAGCTCCTGCCGCGGCGGATGGTGTGGAGGCACTTCAGCGACGACGCTGGGAGGAAGACGATCAGGCCCATCGTCGAGCGCGTTGCGAGGGAGTGGGAGGGCTGAGGAACCGGGGACGGAGACGGGAAGGAGTCGCTCGCATACTCGCATAGCATCCGTAATTGACCGAATTGTGTTGTGCAAATGGCCTCGAGTGGCGCATGCCGGTTTCTATTTTGTGGCGAGAATGGCTGCGAACGAGGCCGCGACGATTGCAGCTGTGACGCGGGCCTGGGTCAGCTCGTCCATTCAGAGGTAGCTTAATCGAAAGAAGGCTTGACGGACCTACACAGAAAGTGGAAAACGCGACACTTCGTCGAGACGGGGGGAACTTTGACGGCGACTCTATGAGCGCACTCTGCACCTTGAAGTATCGATGACTCCCTGTGAAGCGCGGGTCCTTGAGTTCAGGCAGGAGATAATTTGATGTCCTTGTAAACGCACCGAGAATCAAGAAGACCAAGGCCAACGCGATAAAGGTCCCTCCCTTGTGAGGCGGGCCGTCAGCTCAACCTCGCTGCCCCTCCCACCGAAGATTGACGCACCACCGGTTTCCCCAAATGCTTGTACTTGTCACTGGCCGACGTCCCACTGCTCAACTCGTCGATCCTCGCCGCATACACAAGAAGGAGAGCATGAATCTCGGCGAGGTCTGGTGGGTCCGACAGGGCGGAAGTGGCGAGGAGCGCCGGTTTTGACGTGGTGGCCCCAGCGTTGAGTCGGAAGAGCTGAGTGATAGCTGTCGGTACAGGACAGGGTCAGCTGGGCTCCAACGCCGACGCGGGCTGCGGCCGCACCGATTCCAATCGACGCGAGGGAGAGCGACGTGCGGAGCCAGGCCAGGTAGGTGCGCTGAACAGAGAACATGTAAGCTAGCCTCCCCCCTTCAGACAGCTTGTATACGCACCTCGTTGGCCAGGTGGTCGCGAGCCACACTGCCCTTGTTCTCAAGGTTGTAGGTGACTTTCCACCACGGGTCCGCACGCGCCCCTGTCATCGGCGTCTTTCCCTTGCGCTGCCACAGGGTCGACGGCGACGGTCCTGCAGCCGGAAGCGCCGAGGTGGACGCCGACGTGTCCTCGAGCGGCTGAGTCGGCATGCGGGGTGGGGAGGTCTCGGTGGGGGAATACGACGGGTGCGTCGAGGCCTTCAAGGCCGTTCGCGAGTTCAGCACTGGCATGGCGAGTATGAGCTGTCAGGTGGTCCGCGATCAAGTGCTACGAGGAGGAAGAGGCTCACGATTGACGACCTCAGGGGACGTGCAAGATCGACGTGCGAAGGCGTGCTTGATTGGCTGGGCAGACGGCAGGCGCGTCCGAGTTGACGAGAGCGAGTCGGTAACACGGATGGCGGCCTTAGATGGAGTATTCAAGCGGTATGGACGCAAGGACGCGCCCACGCCCATTCAACCTCGTTCCGGCTGCGTCCGTCGAAGACCCCTGGTTCTTCTCCTCGCTGCGAGTACTGTGCTGGGAGCAGGACCTTTTGAATGTTTGTGTGAGCTGCAATCTCTGAGGATGGAAATCGCCAGCGCTTTCAGGGTTCTTTCGCTACCCTACAGGAGATGTCCTTGCAAGTCCTTGAAGCAGTCCCGATGGTTTCGTGCGGGCTCAAGCGTCTCGAGGTGCACGTGGAGGAGGATGACAGAGAGAACTGTACCTGACTGCATAATTTTTTGATCGGGGGACGTGAAGGAAGCGTGTGCGCTATTATCGTCGACCACTTCGCGTAGCCAAGGATGGATGCTGGGTCCGCCCGTTGAGTTCCACATATGCCTTGCAGCCCGTAGAAGGCTCTTTAGATGGCACCGGTAAGTGACTGACATGATGATCGAGAGTGCGTTGCAGGTCGGCCAGCGACCCCGACGCTCCTGCGAGCCAGAAACTCCGACGCTTCATGATGGCGGGAACTTGTTAGGGTCGAGTCGATATGTGGTAACGCCCTGAGTCCAAGGATTCATGAGTAAAGGATCGCGGAGAGCTTTCCCACCTCTGGTGATGGGCCCACCTTTGCGAGGACTTTGAGCGTGATCTTGGCGCGGACGAGCGCGGTTAGCGACTCGTTGATCCGATGGGCGGGGTAGCTGGTGAGGTTCTTGAAGTCGTCCACTGTGAAGAGAGTGGTCAAGGCCAGCTGTGGGACAAGCGGCGTGTGGGACGCACTGCTGACTCCTGCCGGATTGCCGCGAAGAACCTCGAGGATCTTCTCGGTCACTCCTCGCTGCGGCTAAGGGAGCAAGGTACATTAGCGATTTGCAAGACCCTGCCAGTAGGATTCCTCGCCTGCTGTTCGCGGAAGGTGATGGGGAGAAGCTTGATGATCGAGTCTGTGAATGCCTGTGACGACGGTACAGAATGTCAGCTCCGAGCCACCGAGCAGTCACGAGGCCCCATTTGAAAGAAACGGAAGCGCACCGTCATCTCTTCTCGCTGCCGTCGCGACATCGCCGGCTGTTTACCACCCCGCCCTCGCCCCCGACCCCTCCCGCGCGCCGCTGCCGAGTCCCTCGGAGCTTCCTCCTTGTGCATGAAGCTGTACTCGCTATCATGCGTGACGAACGTCGTTTCGTTCCCGTCCTGCTCGCCGTCGTCCGCCGCGTCGCGCTGCTGCTGTTGTTGCTGCTGCGCAAACGCGCGCTCCTGGTCCTCGCGCTCACGCTCGGCCTCGGCGAGCTTGCGCTCCTGCTGCCGCTCGAGGTTTGTCGGCGTCGGGCCCTCGTCAAAGTCGACCGTGTACGCGTTGACGCGCAGCGAGTAGAGGTACGCGCCGAACGCCTCGTTGAACCCGTCGAGCGTGTTGTTCGCCTGGTCGAGCGCCTCGAAATTGCCCGCAAGGTCCGAGAGGCTATCCGCAAGCTCGGCAAAGATGCTGCCGAGGTGGTCCAGTGGCGGCTCGGCTGAGCTCGCCTGGCGGTTGCGCGAGTGGGACAGCGACAGGGATCGCAGCGACGACGCGGACAGTCTGCGCAGGGGCGTTGTCGGCCGCCTTGAGAGCGACGGAGCTCGTTGGTGTGCGTTCGACATGGTGGATGATGAGCAGCGCCGCGTTCGCCCGCGCCTCACTTTGGCGGCGAGGTTCACGCGCCGCTGCGGTGTCGAAGGTTCGCCCTCGCCGTCGCGTCTCGTTCTTTGGAATCATCGGCTCCGCGTTCGCCGGTCGCCACCAAGGTGTGTTCACCTCAATCAGCCCCTTCACTACACAAGGTCTGATTCGCGCTCAGCCTATACACTTAGTTATCACTCTTGGTCTCATGTACCCTCTTAAGTGGACGTATGGTCACCACCCCTGCGGGAGCGTTCGCCGAGCTAACTTCGAAATGACACAGTGTTCTACCTCCCAGCTTCGACTCTGCTGTTTGAGTGGTTCTCTAAAAAACGAGGCTTAGCTTCCGGCATTCTCTATGCCGGCACCGGTGCTGGAGGGACCGTGTTTCCCTTCCTAATGCACAGCTTGCTTCGGCGTTTCGGTTACCGTGCGGCCATGATATCGCTCGTACGTCCAGAATGACTCCAAATCGACTGCCGAGTCGGATTTTGCGGACAAGCAAAGCATAGCCGAGTGCGAGCGTTGGAAATGCGCTTGTCATCAGCGCCAACACTAAGGCTGATCTTTGCATCTCCCCAATCCAGGGAAATTGATTTGGGATCGTTGAAATCATCCCCTCCGCCTTCATCAAGCCTCGGCTGCCTCTGCCGCCGAAAGGATCGCGTGAGGCGCATCGCGCGCGCAAGATCGACACCACGTTCCTTACCCAGAGCTCCATGTGGGCGTTTGGCCTTTCAATCCTACTCAGTAGTATGGGGATCTTTATTCCGAGTGTCTGGGTCCCAAGTAAGCTCCCCGACACTGGCCTTGAGAAGTACTGATGTGATGGAGCTCCTCCAGCCTTCGCAACCGACCTCAATCTTTCTGAGACGGACGGGACCGCCCTCATTGTCGTCGACGGGACGGCCCTCATTGTCGTCATGAATGGTGCGCACCAAAAAAAAAAACCTGTTGAAGGGTTTAGCTGATTTTGATCTCTAGCCGCCTCCGTTCCGGGCCTCCTCCTCATGGGATGGCTTTGCGACCGCTGGCCACTCCGAGTCACCATCGCCCTGTCCAGTTTCGGCTCCGCTCTCGCATGCCTCTTGCTGTGGGGCTTTGCAAAATGGTTCGAAATGCTGGTCATCTTTGTGACTATATTCGGCGCCCTCGGTCAGAGGTGCGCGTCAGCGTCGCGCGTTCGCAGCGGGTCCTCCAGCGCACGATCCGGACTCGTTGCAGCTTCACAGCTCTCTGGACCAAAATGATAACGATCACATCCACTTGGTGCTCTCATCCGGACGATCAGCCTTTACTGAAGTTCTGGGCCTGGGTTTGCACAGGAGACAACCCTTCCCTGCCGGCTCTCGTATTCTCCAGTTTGCCTTCGCTCGCGGCATTGGAAACATTTCGTCAGGTAGCAAAGTCATACTTTCATCTTACACTTGGCTGAGTGCTTTCTGGAACCAGGTCCTGTGGCAAACTAGCTCCTTGCCGCAAACGCTCTCACAGGAGCAGCGGGTGCGTACGGAGTGAAGTCTTACGTATGGGATTCAGACACCCATTGCCTGTGGTATCTGAACTTTATTCTGAGCAGGGTACACTACTCCTCTACACTGGGCAGACCATTGTCGCCGGATCCTTTGCTGGCGTCCTGTACCGCGATGGTCCCAAGGCAGACCGGGCGAGGCACTCGTTGTGAATGTGGCCTAAGAGCCTTTCCCTGCGTTCCAATCCCATCCCAACTCATCTTACCTCGCTTTTGTCTTCAACGGTCTGTATGCCATGCATCACCCTACACAGGCCGGCTCGTTCCCCACAAAAGCAACCACCGATGAGCGTCTTGGGCTTCCGCAAACCACAAACGAGCCACTTCAAACACCCCTGGGTCCTGGGTGGTTGTTAAGAGTTAGACGTCGCACAGGGTATCTCCAAAGAAAGGTATACTCACCCCTCACAACACCCCGTCGACAAACCAGACCGCGATTGAGCGCACGGCGCACTCGTCGCGCAACGTCTCCAGCGATTTGATCCCGAAGTTGCTGATGAGCTGGGCTTGCGAGAGATCCAGAAAGCGGAGGTGCAGGAGGCGGGAGAGGGCTGGCTTCGAAAGTGGAGATGGTATCCACGATGTTCAGGACGTTGGCATACGGAGGAATGGCGCCCATGAGCTCGTCCACGGCTAGCGTTGTAATTGCTGCCTTCGCTAGGGACGCCAGCGGATCCCTCGTTGAAGTCAAGGGGTCCGTAAAAGGCTTGATCGTGTATTCGAGCGCTGCGAGGTTTACGCATTTCGACAGGAGGCCGCCAATCAACTCATCTGAAGAGCGGAGGGTCAGGGACAAACTATGTATTTGACATGCCACGAGGTCGAAGGTGTCGGTGACGAGCTTTGTGGGACTGCCAGAGCCGAGTTGGAGCCCAATGTGGGAAAGAGAACTTTGTGATGCGGTGAAGAGGGCCGGGATAAGGTCTGCCGGCGGACGTCGGTATGTGGAACCACTTTCGAGCCACAGGAAGAGATAGGACAGCTGGAACGCGGGTGGCGTCACATCTCGTGGTTGGCGGAGGTCCTCGGGGTAGTAGAGCGAGAGTGAGCGCAGTCCTGCACGCAAAATGTGATCAACCTAGATTGCTGTGTGGTGCTTTCGTCGAAGATGCAAGTGCTCACCTACGAGGGAGGGGAGACGCAGAACCCCCCAGTCCATCGCCGGCCAGCCCACGGGCAGGCTGTCGGCGGCATCGTCGTCGGGCACGTCAGGGTCCGCCTCGCGATCGTAGTCCCTCTGAAGCATGAGCGACTGCAATCCTCCGCACAGGCTGAGGATCTCTTCCGCCTCCTGTCCGTCTCCAGTCCGCGCCGTGAGGCTCAAGGACCTGATGGCGAACCGCTCGCGCACGGGGGAGCCGATCCACGCCTGGTTCTTGAGCGAGTGCACCAGCAAGTTGATGACGACGTGCCCGAAAAGCTCTCGCGGCGCCGGGTCGCGCCACCGGCGGCAGACCAGCGCGGCGGAAAGGAGCGTTGACGGCGGGTCCTCGTGCGCGAGCTCCATGATCCGGAAGACGAGCTCTGGTGGAAGTGTGTAGATCGGCGGGGAGTCCATCCCTCGAGGCAGAGTCGTTTAAGGTCGGGCGACCTTGTGGCGGGGGTCAAGAGGCCCAGCTGCTGCGAATCGTGGTTGCACTGCTTCCCCAGCTTCGCCTGCGGCCAACGAAGGC
>ERZ1463038.565-NODE-565-length-12967-cov-15.504027_pt1 | contig 12967 bp, 19 predicted proteins | sample MGYA00564479_ERZ1463038 | MGnify/ENA primary metagenome ERZ1463038 (study PRJEB39244, sample SAMEA3635134) | Helicobacter pylori | study: EMG produced TPA metagenomics assembly of PRJEB11511 data set (Assembly of a 5300-year-old Helicobacter pylori...
CAAGCCGCCCGTGCCCGTCCGCCGGCGCTCGTCGAACGTCTCGGACGGCGCGAGCCTCCACTCGCGGCGGGCGTCGGTCGCGAGCAGCCGCACGAGCGACGGCGGGTTCGACTCGCCGATGCGCACCGGCGGCGACTCGACGGACCCGCAGGTGATCCACGCCATCACGCAGACCATGATTGGAGAGTTCCTGCACAAGTACACGAAGAAGGCGTTCAGCAAGGGCATCTCGGAGAAGCGCCACAAGCGCTTCTTCTGGGTCCACCCCTACACCAAGACACTCTACTGGAGCTCCGCAGACCCGGGCGCGGCCAGCACGAACCAGTCGAGCGCCAAGAGCGTCTTCATCGAGGGCGTCCGCCAGGTCATCGACCCGAACCCGTTCCCGCCCGGCCTCCACCAGGGCAGCATCATCGTCAAGACGCCCAACCGAGAGATGAAGATCACCGCCCCGACGCGCGAGCGCCACGACATGTGGTTCCAGGTGCGTCCTTGTGCAGTTCTTCGCCTTTGACCGGTAGCTCACCCGTTACACAGGCCATCAACTACCTCCTCGCGCGCCCCGACGTCGCCGCGCCCGACCCGAACTCGATTGACACGCCCGGCCAGACAGGACCGCTCGGTCAGCGCGCCGAGGGCGTCTGGACGACCCCGGCCAAGGGCCTCTACGCGCACCGCAGCACGTCCGACTCGCACCTGACGCCGACGCACCGCCCGCGCACGACCAAGCTCTCGACGCCGTCGACGTACGGCAAGCGCGCGGGCACGATCGCGGCCGAGTTTGAGCAGTCGGCCAAGTTTGGCTCGCCGAGGAGCCTGCGCACGTTCTCCGACTTCCTCGGTGGAGAGGAGAGCGTCGAGTACGTCGACCGCCGCGATATCCCGGACGACGCTGGACACGACGACGACGAGACGTGGGAGGGACTGGAGAACGTCCGCGCGTGCTGTGATGGCAAGCACGATGGTGCGTCCTTGTCGTTCTTTGGGGGAATGGCTTGGACACAACTGACCTGTTCGCGTTTGCCAGTTGGAAGCCTGTCGCGCAACGGCGGTCGGCACCACCACCACCACCAGTACGCGTTCCCCTCCCAGACTTCTCGGTTTTGGCTCACCCGCAATTCTCTCCCCTAGCGGTGCCAGCTCGTCCGATCTCGACCTCCCCGGCGGCCGGAGCCCGAGCCGCGCACGGTCGAAGTCGAGCCTCAGCCAACACGCCGGCAGCATCGGGAGCAAGGCCTCGACCTGGGGCCGTCGCGCCATCCAGCCCAGCCCGCGCAAAGCTGCCGTCCCGCTTCCGACGACGCCGCTCGCCACGAACCCGAACGGCGCCGCAGGACGAGCCCGCGCCTAGTCTCCCCTTGCGCCCATGTTTCCCCGTCTCGCATGTCGTCCCCTACTCCACAACTTCGTTCTTCCTTCTGTCCCCAGAGCCCTCTCTCTTTACACCCCCAGTTCATCTGTCCAAACTCCGGTAGTCTCCACAGCCGGGAATGATATTGTCCGTCTCGCAATCACCGCGACTTTGCACAACAAGCCGGCGGCGCAGCGCGTTGCCTTGGGGAGCTGTAGTTTCGTCCGCTTGACCCTTTGGTCTCAGCGCGAGCTCGTCCTCCCCCTCGTCTCGCCCACTCGCGTTCTTTCGCTCTACGTAGCACATCCTACTATCCCTCGACCCTCATGAGTCCAACCCGGACCGCGGTGCGCCCGCGCCCTTCGCCGTACCCGCTGGCGACGCACGCCTCCCCTCACCGCCAGGTCGCGCCCCTTCCCAGAGTACCACCCGCCCCCGAATCAGCAGTCGAGATCGCCGACACCCGGCGCTACTGCTACTGCAGCGACACGAACCCGCACCAGCCCTTGTCCGTACACCCGTGGAAGCCGCCACTGTACGAGCTCGCGTGCGAGCACCTCCCGCCGTACCCAGTCATCAGGTCGTGCACGCTCCTCGCCAAGGCACGACGACACATCTCACTCGTCAAGCTTTCAGGCGTCGCCCCGACCTCGCGCGCCGGCAACGTCCGCCGCGAGCTGGACAGCAACAAGGCGCTCGAGCTCATCGGCGACTCGTACCTCAAGTCGTTCGTCCTCGACGTGCTCATGGACCGGTATCCGGACCTCACCGTCTCAACGCTCGCTGTGTGCCACTCCTGTTCGCTCCGAGGCGCACTCTGACCGACCCCATCCGCAGAAGCTCATCACCTCGCTCGTCGCGAACGCCACCATCTCTTGGATCGCATGGTACTACGGCGTGTTCGGGGCCGATCGGAAGGACGCCGCGGGAAACACGAGGCCGCGCAGCGTGTGGGACACGCAGAATACTTCGGCGGACCTGTTCGAGGCGTACCTCGGCGCACTGGTCCGCGACGGCGGGACCGACGTCGCGCGAGCGTGGATCAGCGAGGTCTACTCGGAGGTGGTGTTCTTTACGTTGCGGAGCGAGGTCGTGAAAGAGCGGGACGAGGATCATTCGAGGCTCACTGCTCCGTCGCAGCCCAAGCACTAACGATCCACCCCTTCCTACACTCCGCTCAGGCCTGTGAGCGCTTTCTACAATCGATGCTCTGGCTGCTTCTGACCAGCTGCTCGCCCTCTTGCCCTCTTGGAAGCTGCGGAGTGGCGGCCGCGCCCCTTGGAGGGCGACGGCGACGTCTCTACGGGGAGCACCGTCGATGCCTGCTTCTTGCGCTTGAAGTGCGGCGAGACATTCTGGTAGCCCGTATGAAGCAGGATGAGCCACTGTATTCCCGTGAATGATGGAATTGAAAACCGACCGGATCCGGCTTGACATCCTCCGCCACCGTCGCGTCGTCGACGGGGTCGTCCTCGGCCTTCGCGCCAGCCTTGCGCTTCCTCGTCTTGATCACAAGACCCTCCGGAAGCGTCTGCACCGCTTCCACTACACAGCTCGTTCGCCCCCCAACCGTTATGAACGTGAGCGGGGTCTCCTCCCCCGATGGCTGCGTCAAGGCCACGGTCAGCGAGCCGCCCACGTCAATCCTCGCCTAGAACGAAACGCACGAGGGTGAACATCTCCTTCCCCTTCTTCCCCTTTCCCCACCGGGCGGCGAAGAGCCAGTCCTTGGGGAACAGCTCGGCGTCGGCCTTGGCTGCGACGGCGAGCGTCGTGACGGAGAGGATTTGGGCGTGCAGGGTGGTGATGTTAGGGAGAGTGAGGGCGGAGGAGGGGTGTGATGGGTGCTGAAGGACTACTCGTTAGTGATGTGACTGGGCCAGGCCGTGCTGCTGGACTCACGAGTCGCGATTGGTACATGGTCTCATCAACCATCCAGTTCCCGAGCCCTGCTATAGGCTGGGCTCTCGAGCTCGATCAGCGAAGCTTCAAGCATCGTCTTCTTCGAAGACGTACTCCATTCTGATCCAAAAGTACGGCTTTAATCGGCGCGTTTCGTTTCCCCAGCGCGATGGCGAGGTCGTCAATTGGGATCATGTCGAGCAGAGGATCTCGTCCTGAAGCATGCATATGAGCACGTATGGTATGAGAAGCTTGAGAGACCAATCAGGCTCACCTAAGATTCTGAGGACCTCGGCCTCCTCCGGAACCTCAGCATCTATGAGCTTGATCCGTCCCAATCGACGGGCGTCGCAGAACGCCCATTCGCCGACCTCCAAGCCGTCGGCATCTGCGAAAGTGATTACAGTCTTTAGATAATAGTATGAGTACATGTCCCGAGACCCTCAGAGTCTGAATCTGAGCTCACCTTGACGTACTTGGGCGGCCACAACGCGGCGTCCGACTTGGCTCGCGGCACCTTGTACGTCGGCGCCGAGTTGCCCCTCGTTTGCGAGTAGCCGGACATGCCGAAGTGGAACAATGGATGTGGACCTGATTCTAGCACCATCTGGAAAGAGAGCAGGTCAGCGTCGGGTCCGCAACTGCGCTCCCCACGACCTGCGAAGCAGGCGAACGCTGCCGCGTTCCCCTTGACCCTACTGCACGCAGCAGCTCGACTCAAAAGGACTCACATAAAACTGCTTCCCCTTCCGCCGCACGTCGTGAACGACCTTGCCCTCGATCGCGGTGGCCTGGATGTGCGATGCTCAAGAGTCAGCTGGGCGGCCTGGAGAAGCAAAGGCAAGGCGCACGAAGCTCGCGTGAGTCACCCCCGAGAAGACGATGGAGTCCTCGTGAGCAGTAACCCGAGAGATCGTCCTCCCCTTCGCGAGCCTGTATGGGGAGGCGTCAGCTGGGCGAGCTCCGACGGCGGACCCCGGGACCGCACGTTTCCAGCCGTTCCCTCGCAGCTTCGACCTCTGGTAGTTCGGGCATCTGAGATGTAACCTGTGGCGAGTTGTAAGGGGACGAGCGAGCTGCGCATATTGAGAGCTTGTTTGATTGGCTGCGGCCGGGTCGATGACCCGATCGCCCGGCGAGAGCCCTCTCCTTCTTACCACGTCAAGCACACGATGGCAGACCCAGCACCCGACAAGGTAGCCCCACTCGTCCCTCCCGTGTCGAAGGCGATCAACCGACCGTTCCAGGTCCAGCAGAAGTACAACGCGCAACAGGCGCTCAAGAAGGCCGCCGCCGCGAAGGAGGCCGCCGCTGGGGGTGCGAAGAAGGCCGCTTCGAAGCAGGGCCGGTCCGTCGGAGCCAACATCCTCCTGTTCACGATCGTCTCGGTCTTGACGAGCGTGTTCTTGTCGCGCACGGTCACGGAGACGTGGTTGTGGGGCTACGAGGGCAAGTATGCGAACCCGGTCAAGGTGCGCCTCTCGCTTGGGCCACGCGTCAGTTGGGCTCAGCTGATGACTGGGACGACGCAGGTCTACCGGGAGCTCTTCCCCCCGAAGGAGCGCTTCTTCACCGAGGCCGACCTCGCAAAGTACGACGGCACGAACCCTGCCAAGCCCGTCTACATCGCTATCGACGTGCGTCTCTGACACTTTTTGCTGGAGGAGATCGCGCTGACCTGGCTGGGCCACCAGGGCGATGTGTACGACGTCACCGCGGGCAGGGAGTCCTACAGCGGAACCGGCGGCTACGCGTTCTTCTCGGGCGTCGATGCCGCTCGCGCCTATGTGACGGGATGCTTCAAGACTCACCTCACGCACGACATCCGGGGCTTCGGGAAGAAGGAGATCCGGGTGCGTCTTTTCGAGTCGCGGTCACGCGACTTCGCGACGTCGCACGCGGGAGGCTGACCGTGTCGAATCCACACATTGCAGAGTCTCGACAACTGGAAGAACTTTTTTAAGAACCACGCAAAGTACACCTACGTCGGCAAGGTCCTCCACGCGCCCATCGACCCGGCGTCGCCCCTCCCCGAGCCCTGCTCGAGCCACGGAGGTTAAGCGCTGGAGGCGCTGCGGTGGGCTGCTGTTTGCGGACATGGTGAGAATGAATCGCATGTTCGTTCTCCCTAGGAGACAGGTAGGGCTCGCGCCAGCAGTGGCGGACAGAGGCGGACGAAGGCTCTGGGCCTGGGGATCGGACTGCGACGAGGTCGCGCGCGGAGGCTAGATCGACATTCACGTACACCTCCTACGACGCATCGAGTGTATCTAATATCAGCAGTAAATCAAACTTTGAAGGTCAGGATCGACCATTGGCATCGATTGGACACGTGAGCGTGCCGATGCGTCCTTGGGAGGCTCCACAAACTCATTCCTGCGGCCGCTCTTCTCTCCTTCCGCCACCAGTCCATCGAAACCGGGATCTTACTGCCCCCGCACAGGCGTACCTCACCGTGCTGCCCTCTTCGCGGCGAGCCCGAGTCTCTACCGTCCCTTGAGTTGGCCACCGCCTTCCTGCACCCTCCGCCGCCAGCCCGACCTCCTGTCGTGCCACGCTGTCGCGCCCAGCTGTCTCGTCGAGAACAGGCCCGTAGCGCCCGAAGACGCCCGTCGACCCATCGTTCCCGACTCTCTCACGAGGAGAGACGCCATGCCCCCGTCGCTTTCTCTCGTACCGGGTGCAGCAACGACCTCGCAAGAGGGATGACGCTCGCACGCGCGCCCGCCCTCGTACGGCACGACGTTCACGACGTCGAGCCACCTTCGCCTGCTCGCGAATACTTTCGCAGCAGTGCACTCGGCTCGGACCGCCTCGCCTCGCACTTCCGCAGCTTGCGCGCGTTCGGCCACCGGACGGCCGCCTCGCCTCTGGGCAGTGGTCAGGTTCTGGCGCTACTCGTTAGCTGCCGCCTCCTTCCAGTCCAGGACACTCCGAGTCTGGTGCTCTGGGCCTCTGTTGCCTACCCACACCTCACCGTCCACCCGCGGACCCCGACGACGGTCGACCTGCACGCCGGACGGACGTCGGTCTGTTCGGCACCCCCCCTCTTCGGCACATCACGTTCTTTTTAGAGCGATGTTTGGAGTCTCGTCGGACTCGCCTTTGGCGGGTCCTCCTGGGCGGGGTGTAGTCTCTCGTCGGGTTCATTCGGGTCGAAGGGATGAGGGCCCGTGAAGGAGGCTGAGCTGATGCCGGCGCGAGTTGGCTTGTGGGAAGGAGGTTCTCAAGGGACGGTCGAGACGAGTCTCGGCTCGGTGGACCCACTGGCCAGTCGCGCGGAGCTCAAGTGTCTGCTGGCGCAAACCGGGGACCCGTCGCGGCGGACGTCTTAGCAGAGATGATCTTTTGCCCTGATGACCGGCGGAGGGGTTTTCCTTTCGGGGGGGGTCCCGATGCTGCGAGGTGCAGATCTGAGCGGACGTTTGGGGCCGCCGTCGTTGAGTTGACGGGAACAACGTTGGAGGGTCCGGATCGGATTTACGACGAGGGTTGGAGCAGTGCGGCTTGCAGCAAGTGACCTCAGTACGTCGTCTCGTCCCTTCACTCAGCTCGGCCGCTGAGGCGGTCGCGAAGAGCGTTGAGGTCGACGACGACATTGAAGGCCGGCGGTCTCTCTGAGGCAGCTCATAGCTTTTGTTTGCAACACGGAGTGCCTCGCAACTCATTGGGACTCCGAGTCTGACCTTGAGAGCAACACAATACGAAACGACTTGATGACAACGCAGGTTTGGACGCGCGCGGACGTTTTGAGGTCGCAGTCCGCCGTGCAGGTCACCATTCACTGCTTCCTCCCAGTACTGATTGCACAGGAGAAGTGAGCGCGTGTGCAAAGGAACGCATGGGTAGACTGACCACTGGCCTGGGTTGGGCTGAATGGTGTGGGCCGGGGAGTACGCGATCGTGCTGACGCGATCCTAAGGTCGCAAGTCCCAATCGGCGGTCAGGCTGACAATCGACTGTGAGAGAAAAACGTAAAGTTACCTTCACCTTGAAGGCAATGCTCGTACCCTGGTATTGGTTACTCAGCAGCTCGCAGGCGTGGGACATGTACATGCGAGGCAGCGCACCACAGCAATGCCCTCCACCTTGAAGGCCCAGAGATGAAGATTCAGTAAATATTACCCGACCAGCTCATCCTTTGCACCAGGTAGTTGTATAAAGTTCCTGCGTAGTTCTGAAGGACTTCCTGGAGTGGGCTCGAGTTGTCGGGCGAGGCGCCAGGCTGACTTGACTATCAAAACATTGTACCATTCAGCCGATTATTCCAAGTGAGCTTTCCATAATATAGCTATTTACCTTCGAGCACATACGGTGGAACGCCGCAAGACCAGCTGACGACTGTGATGGTGCAGTCGATCACCTCAACGTTCGCGCTTGGCGCAGCTGCGCGGCAGGGGAGCCGTGAGCAGATGTTTTCCGCTTCAGATGAAAAGACGTTTCTTACTGACGACCAACGCACCCGCAGAACTCCAGAAGAGAACACCGACGGCGGCGATAAACGAGTTACGGAAGTCCACCATGTTTCGCAGTGCTGAACGTCGTGGGCTGAGGTAGAGACTCAGAAGAGAAGAAGACAGCAGGCCGTACCTACCTGAATGCCTTATGAGTCAGGCTGCGCCAGTACGCGAGCCATCATGCGGGGATGCGGAACTTGCAACGTCGCGGGCCTCGGTCCTTACTCGCATCGCCGTCGACATCGCCGCCGGTCTGCGAGCGTCGCGAACAGTGTCAAGATCACAGGTTTGACACGTTCTTGATTTCGGTGCGGTCTGCAAGCTCCTTGAGACTTCGATCTGAGGGAAACGAGGAGTTCCGATACCAGCATGAGCCTTCGTGAATGAGGACATTGATCTTTTGTTTATCTTCTCTAGAATATTTGGCTCGCCTCTGTCCGCTGTGCATCCTTCTTCGCCTTCGCCTGGCCCGACTTGACGTCGTGGATCCGCACCAGCATGTCCTTGGTCGAGTCGGTACCCCACATGAACTCTTGCCAAGCGCCGTCAGACCACTTGAGATAACGCAGGTTAGCTATGGCACGACTTTCACGGCCTAGGTTGCGTACCTTGTCCGGGTTGGAACCTCCGCGGGCGGCGGCTGCGATCAGCTGGTCGCGTTCCTAGATTCGAATGGTCGAGGTCAGTCAGGGAGTTTGAGCGAGTTCAGCACTTCTACTGACCACCTGTTTCGGCCCGTCCGGAAGATGGAGAGATGTCTTGGTAGCGGCCGCGGACGCTTGAATCTTTTCCGCCCGGTCCTTTCGGACACCCTACGATAGATACTAGTGTCAGTACGACCATTGCTTCTGAACTGATCGTGAAAGCTAACCTCGTATCCAGCCAGAGCATACGGAACTCGCGAGGGGTGCTCAACAGCTGCGAGCGCGGCAGCGAGGCAAGCCCCATCCTCCACAGCTTGAGCTGCGCCTTGAGCTACGTAGGGGAGCCTGAAGTACCAGATCAGGAATACTGACTGTGCGAGAAAGATGAGTTACGAACATCGGGTGGCAGGCGTCGCCGAGCAGCGCTGTGTTGTGCTCAATCCAAGTCGGCCTGGCCGTGCGCTCGGGGGTCAGTCCCGATGGTGTACGTTTAAGCGGAGACTGGCTCACAGGGGAAGGTGGTCGTTAAGCTTCCACTCCATCACGTCATCCGCCTTCACGAATGACAGGAATCGCTTGACAGCTGCGCGTGCGAGTCAGCTTCCTCCAGAGAAGAGACCCCAGGACTAGACTCACTCGGACTCCAGCCCTTGTAGAACTCCAGCATCTCCTTCTTGCTTCCCTTGCTAGTCCAAGATTCCGAAGTGTTGTTCACGTCCGGATGAAGGAGGACCATGTTGAACACCGAGTGCGCCTTCATCGGGTACGCCTGCGAGTGAGAGTGAGGAAGTCGAGAGCGACCATGATTAGTTCGGCAATGTAAGAATTTCGTTATTGGCGCCGCTCACCATAATGTGCCCTCCCGGCCCCATCCAGCGATATCCAATCGGGGAGTCGACAAACTTCAACAGCTCAGCGTCGGACTCCAGGTCCTTGCGCGGGATGATGATCCGGTACGCCGCATCGCCAGTCTCGTGGGCTGTAATAACACATTCAGGTCAGGATTCAAGTGGATCCAAGGCGCTGGGAGTCGGGTGCTGACCCATGTCGCGCTCTCCGTGGAGCGCCACCAAGCTTGTGCGTGCGAGAGATTTGATACCTGCGCCAGGGAAGCGTGAGACTTGAGCTTTCTGACTCTATCATCACGAATCTCACCATCAGCAGCAAGGATAACGTCGGCCTCGATCCATTCGCTCTCGCCGACCCGGATCCGCGTGCCCGCGAAGTCGAACTCGGTGACCCTCGCTCCCGTGCGAATCGTCACATTCGCCGCCTCGCATCCCTCGCGCAATACTCGTTGCAGGTCGGCACGATGAGCAACCCAGAGAGGTGCTCCGTATTTCGCCTCGACGGAGGGCATGAGCGCAGTCTCGCCGAGAACGGCGTCGTTTTGGTAGCCTGTTCGACGATCGTGTTATTTGATTGGTGGATCCTTAACTCAACACTTCTCTGGTCGCAGGGAAGTCTCACGCATCAAGCAATTCTTCTGGAGCGCCACGGCGGACGGCCTCAGGTTCTCCAAAACGCCGAGGCGTCTCAAGATGCGCGTCTCGTTTGGCGGAAGCTGAATTCCTGCCCCAACCTGCAAGTTCCAATAGTTTAGGCGAAGCTTCTCTTCCCTCGCGTGATCGGGTCCCAGCGACGTACCTCCGCAATCTGCGCCGCGCTTTCATAGACGGTGACGTCCTTGAACCCCGCTTTCGAGCAGGCGAGTGCAGTCGCAAGTCTAGGAGCAACATCATCAGGCCAGAAACCCCCTGTGCCCCAGCGCCCAGCGAGGCGGCGCACCCTCCGATTCCGGCGCCGGCGACGACGATCCGAAGGTGGGGGAGGAACGCCGTGAAGACGGGCTCTGCGTCGGGGTGCTGAGTAGCACTAGGTGCGGTCATCGTTGCGACTCGAGAGTGGTGAGGGAGGGACAGAGGGAGAGGAGAGGAGAGCCGGATGCCGTCACTTCGGCATCAGCCGGATCCGCTCGAGGGTTCAGCCCGAGCCAAAGTGGCGGAAGTGATGTTCCGGTTCGCGCCTGCTCGCTTCCCGGTGTTCAGAGTGGTTGAAGGGCGAAGGTGGTTAATTGTAACTACGGTTACGGGAGATGGAAAACTGCGCTGCACCTGAGCAACCAGACGAAGCACCTGCTCACCGCGGCGGAACGCGTGTCCAGGCGAAAGCAGACCACACAAACTGAGCTCAGATGAGACACGAAAGAGCAGAATACCTGATGGGGCTTCTTCCGTCGATCTGGTTCAGCTCGAGAGCTCGCGCAGGCCGCAGAATCTCGGAGTGCGCACACCCGGGCGAGGCCTGGGTCGTCGCGGACGGGCCATTCTCGGAGGTATAGTCTATTCATATAGCTTCACTGCCATGAACTACGACGGGTGTTGTGAATCTGTACTAGCTGACATCATCGTGTACCGGATTCTTGATGTCTCGTGCGTACGGGCTTGCTCCAGGCTCGCTGGTAGCTGGCGCAATTGGTGCTCAGCCGGTATATATGAGTGTCCATCTAAGCTCTTTACAGACAATCTAAGAGTGCTAGATCTAACTATTCCTACAAGTGTTGCGATGTTGTTGAGGGCTTTTTGGTTCCCTTCGTCTTCTCAAGCCCAAAGAACCGGACGTCGTTCCATATGTGCTCGACGTCGCCAGATTCCCGGGCTGCTAGTCGCTGGGTGACTACAGACGCCGTATCTAGAAGTATGAGAGTGTTCAGTAACTCTTTCGATTCAAGAACGGAACCGTGCGCACATGAGGAGCGCTTGCCGCACTCGGCCTGCGAGCCCGCAACGAAGATCTGAGCGTTCATGGCCACGTTCTTGTCGAGCATGCCTGCATCAGACCCGATGTTGAGCTCCAACCAGACAGAAAGGCAAAACACAGCGACGTACCGACGAGCGACAAGTCGAGGTCCTTCAAGCGCACGCCCAACGGCAGCAGCTCCCTCGTCACACTCGCAAACTCGACCTCGTCCTCCTCCTGAGTCCAGGTCGTCAACTCAAGGCCAGACTGGTCGCTCTCGAACCAGCTCAGGAGCTCCTGCATGCTCCGCGAGACCTCCTTCGGGATCCGCCCGTACGACGCGCTGTGCGGTACGACCTCGCCCGCGTGGCCGCGCAGGCTCTCCATCGGGTAGTCCGTGAGGAGGTAGACCGTCGTGAGGGCGGGGTATTCGCGTTTGAGGTCGGTGAGGGTCGCGACGAGGCTCTGCGTGCACGGCGCAAAGTTCTCGAGGACGAGACGCTCCGTGCGCCAGTGGATCGCGACGAACGGCGAGAGCTTGTCGATTATCGACGTCGTTGCGGCGACCCAGGCCGGAGCGTAGGCGAGGTGGGTGAAGGCGGGAGACGGTTGGAGGGCGGTCGGGTTGAGAGTCTCGATCACCGAGAGGTTGACGCCGACGCGCCCGCCGGTGGTTGTCCACCACGGGACGATGACGGGGATGGAGAGGACGGTGGGAGTGGCAGGATAGTCGAGAGAGGGAGGGCTGGTGTCGATGAAGCCCGTGACGGCCCGGATGTGCTGCACGAACGACGCGACGAACTCGTCGCCGGCCTCCTGCGAGTCGCTAAAGAGGCCGTACATGGCGAGGCTCTCGTACGACTCGTAGTTGATCGGGAATTCGTCCATGCACGAGATCTGCGCCTTCGCCTTGTCGGTGAGGTCGACGACGCCGCCGATTTCGACGACGGGCGGGGGAGTGGCGGTGCCCGGCGTCGAGGTGCCGCGTCTTTGAAGGACGATACGCTGGCCGGAGGGAGGGACGGAGCGGGAGACGAGCCATGAGCTGAACTCAGCCTGGGTGACGGTGGAGACGCCGAAAGACGCTAGCGAAGTCGCGTCGTAGTAGAAGGTGTAAGGGCGTGGGAGACACACGCCGAGTTCCGAGTGCGACGCGTTTGGGAGGACGACTTGGGGATGAAAAGACACGTAAGCAGACACCCTCGAGTCTGCCGCAGGGTTCCGGGTGACGGGCGCGCTTAAAAGCAGGAAGGACTCACGAATCCTGTCGAGCGCCACTGCGAGAAGTCCGAGGCGATAGAGGTGCTCCTGCCCGCGCGATTCCTGACCGCCGATCCACCCAGGCAGGAGGAACTGGCATGACGAGCGTTCGTCTGTGCAGTGATCCAGATTCCAAGTGGCGGCCCTTGCTGGCGGCTCGAGCTCCTCCATCGGCTCCTCCGGAGGCCGAACTTGGAGTTCGTCCGCTATTGGCGCTGGCGGGGTCGGAGGCACCTCCTGGTCGACCGAGACGTCCCACTCGGACTCGAGCATGTCGGGTGCTGCTGCCTCGACGTCCAGCGTCGCCCTGCTCACGTCCGATCGCGACGAGCGCCACGCGGCTGCGACCAGCAGCAGCGCTGCGACGACGCCCGCGACGCGAAGCAGCCTCCCCTTGCCGGTGAGCTTCCTCTCGGCCCTGTCGCCGCTGGCCCACCGTGGGCGAATGGAAGGCCCGGACGAGGACGCTGGGCTCGATGACCCGTCGGCGGCGGACTCGAGCGAAGGCGGCAGGGCGGTGTAGCGCGCCGACGTCGGTGGGAAGTGGGGTGGACCGCTCATGGCGTGCGAAAGGAAGGAAGGGGTGGCTGGGGAATGGAATAGGATCAGGATCA
>ERZ1463038.566-NODE-566-length-12958-cov-20.093389_pt1 | contig 12958 bp, 9 predicted proteins | sample MGYA00564479_ERZ1463038 | MGnify/ENA primary metagenome ERZ1463038 (study PRJEB39244, sample SAMEA3635134) | Helicobacter pylori | study: EMG produced TPA metagenomics assembly of PRJEB11511 data set (Assembly of a 5300-year-old Helicobacter pylori...
CAGGTTGTCCACGGCAAGGTTAGAATGTTTGAGAGCGTGACCTTTGCCAGCGGGAGTTTCTCGAGCGCACTCATTTGCGAGTCGGAGAAGAGCGGGCAGGGGTACACCGCGAGTGATGATGCGGATCGTGACTCCCGATTAGATCAAACTAATGCTCACAATAAAATGTCTGGCTGGGCAATGTTTGCAAGGCAGGTAGCGTGACAAAGGGACAGGTGGGTTGTGAGGCATGATTCTCTTGGAAAGGTGTCACGTTGTTTCCCAGTTCCTTATTCACGGCAACAAAGGGACACTCTCCATAAAGACATGAGATGCTTACCTTTTAAGTTTAGGCTTCTCTTTTCGCTTCCATCACGCTGCGTAGCGCTTGTCTAAACGGTGTGACATGGGCCATCATGTTCTGTGGCCACTTCTGGCCTCTATTACCTACTCCGCTCTCCATCCTTTAAGCCTGGTGGCGGGTGTCTTCGCATTATTTGACCACACCAGCGTTCGCTCTACCGAAGAGGGACAGACAAGCTGCGCAGTCAAGATGTACCTAGCTATTGTCTAGGCTTCCGAGCAGGAACGTTACATGCGGATCACCCATGCTCCTGACCTGAGGATCACTCTATATCTGCTCCAGCGTTTTAGAGGCAAGACTTCTTCGAGTCCCGTTCATTTATGGAGCCCGCATCGTGCTATGCTGCAGGGATATTAGTCTCTCTGGCCGGTCGAATACTGGACACTATATCCTCCTACGCTCGCATCGCATCTGCAGCAGCAGCAAAAGGAAGCACCAGTCGCTCGTAAAGTAAGCCTTCTCCAAGAGCTGAAACTCTCGATGTTTCCAGCGCAGATGCAAAGAAGCCAGGAAGAACGGTAGAAAGCACATCAAGTGAGGTCAATGTGGTCTGATGGCGCGCGCCAGGAGCGACCTCCGGCACCAGTGAAGCTTTCGCCTTCCGAGCTCTCAAGGAGAGCCACAACGAGCCTGGATCTCTCACTCTCTGCAATTTCGCGCATCTGTGACCAAGAGTGGGATCAGTAGACACCGGGCAATGCCTACTCCAAGTTTTGCGAGATATGTGCTTTAACACAAGCACACTTCCGTTCGAAAGCACTGGCTTCTGGTGCAGTGCAGGCCGTTCTGAGCAGGTAGGGAACGGGGAAGGTTCTTAACCTGCCGGTTTGCAATATGCTTTGACAATCGCCGCCATCGTATCTTTACAACTCGCCGCACGTCGTGTTTCACTTAAAGCGTCTCACCTCAGGCGTTATGGCTCACCCAATACACATGCGGGCTTCTTAGGCCTCAGGAAGCCAAGGACGCGTACCATGTCAAGTCGTCAACTTCTGTCATTAAGATGGTGAATCACATCTCCTGCGCAACCCCATGCGCACCATTATCTAGCAGATCAGTCGCGTAGGCGGACCCATACGACACGTCCAGAGAACCCTATACCGCGTCGTTTTGACATGGTATCAAGTGTTGATATGTGAATTTCAGAAGCTTGCGGTAGCCCACAAGCACGATGGCACCTGCGATTCTCGGTGTGCTGAAATGTCGCGCAAGTGCACGCTTACCCTCCTTCGGGATAACCTAACCCCGACCCAACGAGATCCAAGGAATTCTGAATCCTAACCCAACCTAATGAGGGTCCGGAAGTGTTGGGTTAGGTTGGGATTGCAGTCCAGGCTCCACACAAGCCTGTGTCTCTGGCATCCCGCGCCTGTCTTTTGCTCCCCATCGCCGTGGCAGATGGGCGCATCCGATCGTGTCTCGGCGTTCATGGTACGCCCCTAGAGGCCGCCGAAAAACAGCAGTTCATCGGGCGCTAGCTCCAGCCCGCGGCCGGATGCAAGCCGCCATGGTCGCAAGAGTGTCGCAAGACGACTGACTCCACGAGCGCGCTGAGTGAGACGTGCAGGGAGGTGCAGGGTCTGAAGGATATCATATTTCCACGTCTGATGATGTCGCACTCGGCATGAGATCTGTACAGGAAAGCTCGCAAAAGTATTCGACTGGGCGCCGTTACACTCACACCGTTGCAACGCGCGTCGGGGACCCTCGCAGCAGCAGAAGGCTGCTCAGACGGGGATCAGGCCTTACGCCCTCAGAATAGTACCAGTCAGGACTCGAGTCACTCGCCGTTCGACTAACTCACACGTTAAGCGCGCGGTCGATCAGTGAGTCATTTTGGCGGTGAGGCGTGCCTGGTTGCCAGGCGCGCGAGTTGGAATCCGAGCTCTGCACGGGCCGCGTCTCTCCTTTCCCTTTCTCCACCACTTGTCACGCTCTTTGCTCCCTCCCACTCTCACCAGCCTCTCCACCGGCGTCGGCGTCACGATGAAGACGACGACCAAGCTCGCGATCGTGCTCTGCATCAGCTGCTCGTTCTTCGTCACCGAAATCGCCATTAGGTTCTGCCTCGACTGGGAACGCCCCGTCTTTTAGCGCGGGGAGCTCACCGCTCCGCCTCCTCTTTGCAGTCGGATTCAAGACCCGCTCCATCGCGCTGATCGCAGATGCAGTGAGTCGGGCGAGCGAAACCATCGACGAGTACTGACTCCACCCCACTGTCCAGTTTCACTACCTCACCGTGCGTGTCCTTTCAGCTCGGCCCCCCGGCTTCTCTCAGCGTTCTCGACCTAACGCTCCTCACGTTGGCCGGGCTTCGTGTCGCAGGAGCACGTTTTTGATATCCAACCGAGCTCCATGACCAGGTGAACTGACCCCTACTCGGCAGCATCATCTCCTAGTACGTCCTGGCCCACCCCATCGTTGCCGTGACCTTGACGTCGCCTCATCCCCCAGTGCGCTCGCGTACGCTGCAGCTCGCCTTAAAAAGGAAGGCAAACGCGTACGGCTCCTGTTAATCTCTACGAGGCGTACACGAAACTGACTCCCTCATCCTCACTCACAGACCGCCTCGTTCTCTTACGCGGACCATCGTGCGGAGCTGTGTGGGGCCTTCTTCAACGCCGTCTTCCTCCTCGCGCTCGGCCTCAGCGTGTTCATCCAGTCCATCGAGCGGTTCATAAACCTTGGGGGTCAGCTCTAAGACTCGATATCTCAGCTACATCAACTGATTGAAGCTTGCCTTCGCAGCACCGTTGACAACCCCGTGTTGATCCTGATCGTCGGTGGAGTTGGCCTCGCTCTGAACATCTGCAGCGCACTGGTTCTCGGGAGCGAGTCAAGTTCAACCCGTTTTATCGTTGAAATCAACTGACCGTTTTGCCGTTCAAGGTCACCATGGGCACAGCCACGGACCCTCTGGCCACGGCGACGATGACGACTCGGAAGCGGAGGAAGCATCCGGACACGGCCTTGAACTGAGCTCGCTCCCAGCCGGTGATTCTGATGACAACCCTGTACGTTTTCTCGACTTTAGTCTCCTTGACCGCATGGCTGAATGGTTCCTGCAAAGCACGACAAACACGGCCATCTGACCCAGCCCGCGGCGAAGCCAAGGGGCAACCTCGGCATGCTCGCGGTCTTGATCCACGTCCTCGGTGATGCGGTGAACAGTGGGTCCTCCTAGTCGTGACGTTTTCGAGATTGACTGGCTAATCACGATCGACAGACATCGGTGTCATGATCGCGGGTGTCATCATTTGGCAACTCGACTCTCCAAAGCGCTACTACGCCGACCCCGCGGTTTCCTTGGCCATCAGCATCATCATCTTCGCCAGTGCAGTTCCTCTGAGTGAGCTCTTCCTTCGCCTCTTTGTCGAGCCGGGCTGACTAGAATCGCAGCGATCCGCTCCGCCCGGATTTTGCTAGAGGCCGCACCGTCCGATCTTGACGTCGACGTCGTCCGCGACGACCTTCTCGCCGTAAGTTCACTTCGTCAAGTTTTCTCTCCCTCTTTACCTCCACTAACTCTTCATTCAATGCACAGGTTCCTGGAGTTCTTGGCCTGCACGATCTGCACATCTCCCAGCTCTCTCAAAAGTGCGATCCCCACCCCGTCCTCACCCCGCTTCATTCTCAAACCTAACAATAAATCCTGTGCAGACACGTGCTCGCCACCCTGCATGCCCGTGTCGCACCGGACACGACGCTCGCCGGCTGGGAGCGCATCGCCGAACACCTGCAGGAGTGTTGCGCCGCGTACGGCATCGGTCACGCCACCATCGCGCCCGAGATCGAGCATTACTCGGGTGCTCAGCCCCAGGTGCACGAGCGGGCGCGCCAAGCTTGCGGGGACGGGTTTGGGTGCTCGTTGGACGACGACGGGCTGATGACCTCGCGGGGGAGGATCGCGGCGCGGGTGGTGGCATCGTCGACGGCCGAGATGACTACGGGGGATGTTGAGTAGACTCACTTGCGCCTTTTGGGACTTGACCTCTAGTGCTTTGAAAACTTGCTCGTCGACGCCTTTAGATGGGCTCCGGAGAGAGCGGTCGCGCGGCAACGACATCCTGTCTCCAGGTCTGAGGTTGTGCGACTGGTAAACAGTGGTTCCACGCGGAAACAAAGAGACCACGGTTCGCGAATCGCGGCTTTCGTACGCTTCCTCGTCATTGGACTGCCGTGCAAGAACGAGGCAGACCCGTCGACCGAGGCGGCTCAGCTCAAATCGGTAGAAGCCGTCAAAGTGCTTGACGCGTGCTCGCAAGTTAAGCATCTCCAAATCCGGCCACTTCATCCTGACATGCCCCTATACATTGCCGAGGACCGTCCTCATACGGTGTCAACAACTCTTATTCGGCTCGAGGTCAACACGTAGGCCGAGCGGCTTACCGCCCCGTCCCCTATCCCGTTCTCCCCGACTCTCGCACTTGTTGACGTCCGAGTTATCTGTTCGGGCACCATGTCAGAGATCCTCGGCCTGATCACCGCTGCAGGACGGACACTCGAAATACTCGTCGTGCATGTTGAAGAGGTTCTCAACCCGGACGTCGTCGCAGCAGCGCTCATAAACTTGAGGGGGACCCATCGCCACTTGACGTACAATGACATTTACGATGCTTGAGACCATAAGAAGTGGTACAATCCCAGTGTGCCGCATGTTTTCGATCGGATCTTTCCCCACTTCCAGCGGCTCACATTCTTCGGGACGTCTGCCAGGCAGGTCGTAACAAACCTTCTTTGCCTTTAACCCCCCATCGCTTTGACGAATGGAAATCCCGCGGACTACAACAACTCCTTTTTTCATCCAGATCTTACCGTCACGTGTGCTTGATTCTTCAGCTTAAAATCCCCGGAACGTGACATAATCCCCCTCAGGGCGAGCGCGAGCAGGATTCGAGACCAGTCCCACACCTTCCAGTCGAGGTGACTCGAGCGTCTTTGACTGCGTTCTCAGTGCACAAAATCCAACAACTAGTTGTGTCACATCTTCGCTCGGCCTTAATCAGGACGTTGTCGTTCCCGCCTGTTTCGGGTACAAGATCAGCGATTAACACCAGCATACTGTTACTTGATTTGAGCTACCGGACTCTTGCTGCTGGCTTAATTGGTGGCACGCTATAATGGTGGACGGTCCCGCTGCACAACGAAGAGTTCGACTCGTCCAAGCTGTGTGGCCCATTTGGACCGGTAACGTAGTAAAGAGGTTGTGGTTAGGCTTACTGAGCTAGAGGCTATGAAATTCTGAAAGTATTGAAGTGTGAGATCCTGTCAATGCATTCCGAGCAATGCAGGGCCCGGAGCGACTCGACGTAAGCTTTGCGCCTTCTCTAAGATATATTGCTATACTACGTACCCAGACCTCCAGCGTCTTACGTTTCCGCGAGCCAAGCGAAAGGCCCACTTTTGACCGCTCCGTAATCATGGGTCTCTCGATGTACGCACGGCCTGGCCACAGCATGTCTACCGTTCTAATAGGCTCTCTACCATGGAATCTAGTCTACGTGACTGTCCAGCATTTAGTTTTGAATACAATGTAGGAACAAAAAGTGGCCTCCGGTATGCACAGCAAAGACTTAGAGCAGCATCCACCCGCACCGCTCTTTTCACAACACCTGCAGCGTGCTTTGACATCCACTCAATAGAGTGGTCACGCTAGTCACATTGCTCTGAATTAAGCTCATCATTGACTTAGTATAGACCGGCCATACCCTGGCAATAGATGCAATGCTAGGGGTTCAATATCATGTCCAAGGTGATGACGTGAAGAGTTAGGTGTGTGTCTGAGGCTTCCGACAGTGCTGGAGCTGGGTATGGGAAATGGGGCGTTTCGACGCGTGGGTCGAGCTCTCGGGCTTCGGCGGTCCACTGGGCTGCTCGCGTTCATGCGCGGACCTGAGAGCAAGCTTGACCCGATTGGCTCCTTCGTGGAATTTATTTTCTTGGATCCTGAGGTGTGTCCACCTTCCCGAGGTGCGTTCCCGATTCCAGCCAGTAGCAGCCCCGCGTCGCTTTATTACTCAATTCCTGCTCTTCTTCCTGTTTTCAAGTCTCTACCATGGTATTTCACAATGATTGAGCGTAGTTTGAAGTCGGGAGCCCACCAAGTTGATCTTGGATTGGGCAATGTATCCCCCGAAACATGCGGAACGGTGGGTAACCTCTGCACTTGGTCCAAGAACGCCGGAAGACCCGAGAAGCTCTAAGCTCTGCACAAACGCCGGCAAGTGGAAGCGGCAAATGTTCATCGACGCCGCACTGGGTCGCATTACTGGCTTGAGAGGTAGTCTCGCGACAGCCAAGTTTTGTCTCCATGTCTGAGGTTTGCCACGGGTGAATATGCACCCTGGCTCGAGGTCTGAGGCTGTGTTATTGGTGTATAGTGGCAGCTTCGGATCAAAAGATGCCCCTCAGATCCAAACTTTTGCGGTTGTTTCGAGAGCGCCTTGGGGGCGGCGACACCCCGGCCCCAAGTCTGAGCTTGTTCAAGCGGTAAATAGTGGCTCCAAGCGGATGCGAAGACGCCCTCACGCGTATACGACGACGCCCGCAAGGTCTGAGCTCCTATGATTGGGCTGTGGGCGATGCGACAGCTCAACCCGGTGACGGGGGCTATACTCCCTGTTCCCATACACAGGTGGGTAATTCACTGGTGGCACTCGTAGCCTCTACAATACAATACCTGTTATATATGTATATGTCGATCGCCATAGTGCGGCACTAGACCAGATCTGTCTTTCTTCAGCAGCGAGACCTTTTCACCTTGTCAGTTCTGATCGCTTATTTGTAAGTAGAGTATTAAGCTGGTGTGACTCTGCCAGAACCTGAATCACGGATAAGTTGAGATCCTCAACTGGCATGAGCGGGGCCGAGCCGAAGCGGAGCCGAAGCACTGCTCGCGCTCCCGCTATGTGCGAGTAAATCGCTGCTTGCGGTGCAAGCCATTTGAGGCGCTTGTCCGTCAGGAAGCCGCTCAAGTATCAATTGACATACCCCAGTTCTTGCGCTGAGTCATTGTCGCTACCGAAGCCGCCGGTTCGCCGTAGCATCCAGATATACCTGCATGCTGTTGCTTCTGCCAATGGTCAAACTCACAATGCAGTGTTAAGTGTAAGTTCACCTCCTCCCTGTGAATTGTAAAGCTCTCAGACTTTGCTTTGAGCTCACGTGGATCCGAGTTTAACTCGGCATTAGCAACTCTTCTTCCGCATTCAGCACGTAAGACGTGAGAACGAGTCCGCAACCTTGCCAGAGTAGCAAAGAGGCAGCGCTGTATACGGCAGATCACGCTTTATCTGCATGCATGCTGCTTTGCTACGTACCTAAAGCCAGCCGCTCAATTCTAGGGCACTCTAATTTGATTGTGCCTAAAGACACGACTGGTCCAGTTCGAAATGGAATATACATCAGTCTTCAGGCGCCTTAACTAGTCTAAATAAGGGTTCTTGCACGCAGGGCCGACAGCGGGACCTGATGAAGAGCGCGCCTTCGGCTGCTGCGGGACGAAGAAGCACTCCCAAACGACTCACCGGCGCCTTTCCAGCCCGCCCCGCCTGGTCCACGTACGACTCAGTGTCACGAATGCTTCAATTGGTTCGCGCTTCCGTCCGGCCTTGCCGTACACTTTGTGAGTCCCGTGATGCCGATAAAGAAGGCTGACCTTGGTCGGTGCTGAGACTGCTTTCGAGGACATGGCGAGGACGGCAAAGACTTGTTGGCAAGAAGAGGGGCGCAGCGCAGTAATGGGGCCTGAGTAATCTGATGCGAAGCTTCACAAGACCTGGATACCGTTGGTTGATGGGCGGGATCGGTTGGAGAGTTGTGCTTGGTCGCATCTTGTACCTAATCTCAGATTGACCTGTAAGCATCCGTCTACAGCGAAGGTGCGGTCGATGGGCTCGTCTGGAAGCGCAAGGTCGTGTTTAGGTTTGGGCGGTACTATCGAGCCAACAAACAGTATCAGCGCAGTATGGGCGCATCGGGATTGGCAACGCATAACTTCCACTTAGTAAGGCGCCACCCGAGCTGAGCGAAGCGACGTACTTTCTGACGATTCAAAAGCACGGACGGGGATTGCAGATGGGGTCCTGCGCATCGGCGGGTTCGCGAGTCTTCTCCGCAATAATATTAAGTGTATCTATAAAGCCATGGTTGATACTAGTCCGCTTCACTGAATTAACGATTGCAAACGGGAGGATTGCAAACGGGAGGATGGGGCAAGATGCTCCAGCTCGGCCAGGGAATACTTACTTGATGGTGATTGTTCCACCTACCTATTCTGCCAAATAGCCTTCAATTCCACTATCTGCGCGACGACCGTGGTACACCACGTCAGCATCGCGCGCTTATGAGCCTCCTCCTCACAAGCGCTTCAAGGGTCCCGAGTATGATGACTTCGGTGGAGCTACACGCCGTATCTTGAGCGCCCAGTCTCAAGACATGTATGACAGCATCTTCCAGCTTCTCGCTTCCCTCGCTTGCGGAGGTTGCAACATTTATACTACAAGGTATGGCGACGGGTCAACTTCTGAGAAAGTCAAGCAGTGATACAGAGGCTACGAGTTTCTGATAGAGAAGAACCGCAAGTCGAGTGCTGTCAGAGAAATCTTGCCCCAGGTTCCTAGTCGAAGTATGGGCTTTGCTGGTGGGGCGGACAACGGCAGTTGCTATCGAGCACGCGCTGTCAGGCGCCTGGAAGCAAGTCGTCAGCCCCGGGAAATGGACTTGGAGTATGATTTAAGACTCACTAAGCCTCCATGCCGACCAAGTATTTGCGGTGGGCGCCTCCAGCTCAGCCAGCACGTCGTTCTCCACCACCGAGGACTGCGACGAGGCATTCTCTGCATGACAGGCTCGAGGCAGCCGCCGTAGAGGCAGAAGCCTCTCGCAGCGACCTCTTTCGGCCGACCCACGCCATTCCAGCGCCGTCGTCATCGTCCGTGTCGCTTCCGGAGCGCCGCTCGACGAAGGGCGGGTCCGTTAGGGGCGCTCGGGGCCCGGGCGGGCGGTCGTGAGCGCTACACCGCGGGCGGGTATCTCGCTCGACGGCCTTTAGGTCCGAGGTTGCTCTCGAGTGAGAGACGTTCGGGGCGGGAGAGGCTTGCGCGGCGGTTCGGCCTGGGCGTCTTGCCGACGAGGCGGCGGAACTCAAGTCGGAGAGACGAGGTGGCCTGGAGCAGGACCGGCGGCTGAACCCAGCTATTTCCGTTCGCTTACGTATGGTCGACGCGACTGTTGTCCGAGGATGACAAGTCAACGAGCCGGAGCTCGGGGAGTTCCGCCTCGTGCGCATCGGTTCTGTCGTCCGCAAACAAAAGCTTGCGGTCGGGGATCTCTCCAAAGCGGATCGAGGAGAATATCAGTGGGTGGTGGAGCTCAGGCGAGAGATTGTGGGGCGACGCGGAGGAACTAACGGTGCCGCAGGAGAGGTTTGAGCTGTGTTGCAAACAACACTGCGAATCAGCCGCAGCGAGCAAGTGCGGATTAGTTGAATTATCTTATTTGAAGAGGATGCTGCTTCGTCGGGACAAGGGGGGCTCGCCATTAACTGCGAGGCATGCACCCGTCCTGCCGGCGCCGATGTCAACTGAGACGACACGCGAGCCTAAGAGCGGAATTGGGCGGGAGGGGCGAGATTGTGTCGTACTCATGTTGTGTAGGCCAGCCATCGTGTGCATGGCGCAAAAGTCCGCTGCGGGTGAATATTCGGACATGGACGGTGTGCGACGCGACGGTTCGGGATCAGCGATGCGAGCCAGGAGGTCTGTGGGCCGGTGGAGGTCACAAGACGAGGAAGGACACACAAAGAGAGTAAGTGGTGAGCACGGGCAGAGCGAGAGTCGGATCGGGTGAGGGACCAGGGCGGCGAGGTGTGCGAGCGAGGCACGCAGACCGGCGTTCAGCGGCCCTCAGTAGGCCAGGACACTCGCGTGAGCGCGGGAGCGGGCGCACAGAGTAGCCGCCGGCGGTCGCGCGCTCGTCACCGAGCTTCAACGCTCGGCTGCGACGCCTTCTGCTTGCGCAGCTTGGCGAGAGCCGCCCAGCGAGAGTTTCCGATGCATCGCATGTGCGGAGGAGACGAAAGGCTCGGGCCTGAAAGGTCAGCGCGAGAAGCTGCTGGACACTGCACGGCACGCTCCCACTGGCGCGTGTGGCCGTCCTTCTCGCGTCGTGCTTATCTGTAGCTGATTCCAGACGGCTCAGGACTCTTCTTATGAGAGAAAGGCTCACTAAAGAGGGAGCGGGGTTCTGAGCGGGGAGACTGAGGAGAGCGCCTGCGTGAGAGGAGGAGCCGTCGTGAGTGGCGATGCGTCACTCTAGTTGGTTACCCTATACACCGATTTCTAAATCGTCTTGTTTGTATGTGCTGAACCTAGTATCGGAAGGTGGAGTCCCCCCCCCCCGACCTCGGGAATTGCCGGCTCATTACAGTCCCATTTGCCAGTCTGGGTGGCGGCCCCCACAGACGGCTGGATTGATTGCAGGGTCGTTGAGTCTGGCAAACTTGTAGCTACTTTTTTCTACGGACGAGAGCCTGAGTGACCCTCCAGTCCCCCGCCTATCTTTTTCCAAACCATCAACCGTGTGCTCAGTGCAGCGGGTCTGCACACGCAGATCTGAGAGAGTCCTCGGGCTAACCTCATTCAGAGTGAGGTCATTTTACAAAAAACCCGCTGCATTAGTATATTGGCCACGTCTAATTGCCCAGCTCAGGCAAAGCGGCTTGCAAGCATGCACCAGGCCGCATGATAGAACAGAAGCTGCTTTTTATTTTAAGAGCGGGCTACTGCACAAAACAAGCAGACACTCAGAATTCAGTCACTTCAAGCGGTATCAAGCTCAGAACAGTTGTTTATTCCGAAAAGTTGTGAATTGACAAAGCTCGTTTACCCGCGCAGGAGCGTCGCAGACAGCTGCTTGCCGGCTTGCCGCGTGACCGTCTCCTCCCCTTTTTCGGGGACACCCAAGGCACCGCCAATTTGCCGAGAAAGCTGCAGGAGTGGCGCCGGCGGTATGGTACAAGTGGCAACTAGTGTATGCTCGGGTGGCTTGAGCGAAGTGAGCGGTCGAGACGACGAAAAAGGAAGCTTGGGCGAGTGAGTGGGTAGAAGGTGCAGGTGAGTCGGCCTGTTGGCAGATTACAATCCCATCAGAACTTGCGCCCCGGCAGCGGTCTCACGCTCGTGCAACTTTTCCGGCGGCGAGTGTTACTAGACACACAAAAAGCGTGAGAGTATGTAAGAAAAAGGTGCCCTTGATCTATTATCAGTGATCAAAGGGCTTAGAGTCAGTGCCCGGCTTGAGAGCGTGAAGGAGGAGGTCATGTATTTGACCATCGTGTGTGTGAGCTAGAGAAAGAGAAGTGATCAGAAGAGCTATCGTCCTTACGGTGGTGGGGATCAAAGTGCAAGATATTTAGCACGAGCGCACTGGGTCGCGAGAAAGTCTTCGTGACGTGGGGCTCGCACAACTCGCAGATGTGGTGCCGGCGATTGAAGTCCCGCGGTAACTCGTCCAAACACCTATGCCGCTTGTGCGCGTTTCGCGCCAGCCGTATTGACAAGCCTTCTGCAGCTGCTTCATCTGCGCGTGGTGAAAGCGTTCGCGAGCTGGCAGCTGGCGGCGAGGTCGCGGGTGCCAGGCCAATTTTGATAGTGTGCTGCCTGCAAAAGCTACCCGCAAAAAAAGGGTCTGGAATGCTCTTTGTGGACACACTTGGTGAATCCCCATCTCAAGCGGGTGTTCAAAACGGGAAGAACCATCAGAGCCGCCGGGGGCCGGCGACTGGTGGTTATGCCTCCCCGTCGGAGCCAGCAGTAGAGCTCGCCGAAGCTAACGGGAGAAGTTGGAAGCGCCTACAATACGACCCGCACCAGCTCGGCAGTCACTGATGACTTGCGCATCACTCGATGGGATCCCAAAGTGGACCTTTATCGTCATTGGCCCTGCGGTGGAGGCGATGGAGGCGCGGGCTCGGCAGGAGCAAGCGGTCGCGCACGCTCAAGGTGTCGCCGCTGCCGGTCAGGGTCTAAACAGTGGTCACCCCGACAGCCGTGAGCTTCCGCTTCCACTCACCTTCCGTCAGGTCAACTCCCACCCGCACGACCACAGACTTTGGGACGCATGCACACCCAAATCCGTTAGAGGTGCCACACAAAGGAGCATTCATCTAGTACTCTCAGTGATATAAGAGTGATAAGTATCTTCAGGTTCAGTTTAATGCTGCCCTTGCGCATGCGGATGCCGTGGACCCGCTGTTTGGGCAGCACCCCTGCTGAGCTCTCATGAATGATAGGCCCCCCTCTTTCTTTCTTTTCACGTGGTAGCTCCTGCAACATATACTGTCGCTTTGTGCAACTCAATTGATCCCAACCGGTTTGCAGCTTACCGCACACTGTCCCGAGCGAGATGCGGACCCTCTCTGCATAACATAAGTCAAGGATCCTGCTTCAGAATGCGGTCTCAGAGCCTGTGGTCTGAGGTTGGCTCAAACTCACGACCTGAAAGCTCTCGCAACTTCGCTCGAGCTACGCCGACCGCGACACTATCTCCCCTGCACTCCATGATTCTGTGTCACCCTTACATGATAAACATATAAAGGTATCTCTTATTGTCGAA
>ERZ1463038.567-NODE-567-length-12957-cov-14.875988_pt1 | contig 12957 bp, 24 predicted proteins | sample MGYA00564479_ERZ1463038 | MGnify/ENA primary metagenome ERZ1463038 (study PRJEB39244, sample SAMEA3635134) | Helicobacter pylori | study: EMG produced TPA metagenomics assembly of PRJEB11511 data set (Assembly of a 5300-year-old Helicobacter pylori...
GGAGCGGCCGCGATCCCGGAAAACAACCTCCAAGATGCCGACGAACATGTACAAGCGGGGCAGTGTTACATGAAGGCGAAGAACGCAGCCTCCGAATATGACGACGAGTGCGGGCGGACCACCCTCGAGCCCGTCGCCGCACGATATGGTATGGCGCCCTCAGTGCGCGCTCTGCTCCTTGCCCATCTTTGCCTTCTTGATCGCGTTCGCCTTGGCAATCTTGACGGCGTCCGAGGGCGACTCTCCAGCAGCCATCTCCTTGAACATGGCGCGGGGGTCCGGGAGAGTCTGGCGGGCGTCCCAAAGGTCCTTGTTCCACGAGAACACTGCGCGCGGGAAGATAAGTGACAAGACGGGGTCAGCATGCCGTTTCCTGGGTTGGGCCGAGCCGCTCAGCCGGCGCAGTTGGGACGGCGGGCGAGGCAGAGAGGTACAGGGCGGCGCAAGCGCGGGGGGCCAGTGTGGGGAGGGATGGGGTAAGCGGGGAAGGTGACGTGACGCACTCTTGGTGTTCTGGCCCTGCGAGACGTTGTTCCACGGGTCCTTGGAGAAGTTCTTTCGGATCACGACGTCTTGCTGCAGGGTTGGGAACACGTCGAGTCAGCGCTTGGCTCGTGCGAGCCCTGCGGCACGGTCGCGCAGCGGGAGCGGGTCAGAGTAGACTGACGTTGTTTTTAAGGTAGTGGCCAGCAAAGAGGACGGATCCACCGATGCCGAGGCCGACGGCGACGCTGTCGAACGGCAACCGGTCAGCGTGGCACCGGTGGCCAAAAGGCGGGGAAGCAACGCACAAGAGGGGAGCGAGCGCGGGCTGGCTCATCACGAACTTGAACGCCATTGGATTGGGTGGAGGGGGTTGTGTAGTAGGTGGAGTGTGATGAAGGATGTGGTGGGAGGACAAGCACCGCTCCGGCATCTGGAGCCGAAATTGGGCCCGAGGGGGTCACATGGGGCTCCATGCCCCTGACGCTTATCTCACCTCTTCACTTCGCCAAACGATGAAGACAGTACGTTAGAGAAGTTTCAGTACGTTAGAGAAGTTTACCCTTGAGATCTGCGTGACATCAAAATCAGCGCCGCCGCTGGTCAAAGTGTGATGGCGCACCTTCACACTCGTCCCAGCTTCGCCACAACTTCTCCACCGCCTCCGTGAGCTCGGAGTCTAGATCAGACAGGTCTTGGAATAAGATTCGCCTTCCAATGTTACAGTTTGCGACAGCGAGCCCCAGCAGTTCCGCAAACGCCTTTGCGTAGCCGTACATCGTCTCGCTGCCAATTGCTGTCGTCGAGGTTTTTGTTTGGGGCATCTCTGCCGCTCGAGTATTGTGGAAAATTCCGAGTACATCCGTCAGTGCCTTGGTGCCAAGCAGAAGGAGCGCGGTGTGGCTCTCGCGCTGGAGGTCTCGCAGGCGGTGTGCGACACGGACAGGCGACGGCCTGACCAGGTGTTCCGAGCTCGTCGAGCAGAGAGTGTCTCATTGTGAGGCAATCAAGTCAGAGTGGCAGATTCCGGCAACCTACACGCCGTGCGAGTAGCACGGCGTGCGCGACCGGGTCCATGCGTGCGAGCGCGACACGGCTCAACGTTCCTTCGTACGATACGGCAGTGCACGAATCTTGGGGGTACGAATACACCTCGAGTCGTCCTTCGAGTCTCTGTACAACAGATCACTGCTCACCGTCCTCTACCCTTCAGTCTACCAGCCCCCCTCGACTCGACACGCTATTCCGTCTCACTTCCCTAAGCGCTTCCCTGCACTCGTTGCCCACCTCTTTGACCCCCATAATTCCTTCCTCTTCCCAGCTTCGCAATGCGGGTTCCCACTGACCCCACAGCTCGGCCTTCTTGTCCGAATGTCGGAGCAAGAGCGGCAGGGACAGCAGCATCGGCAGGTGGACCAGCGGGTCAAAGACGGCTTTCGCCACCGGCGCTGGGAACTGGGTTCCGGGTTGGGTGGGCGTCTCGAGGAGGGTCGACAGTCGCTTGGCGTGCGACGGTGTTGTCTGCGAGGCCGACGTTCGCCGCGGGGGAGTTTTTGGGTCGAGTGTGGGGTCGAGCGTGGTCGAGGTGGATGAAGTGGAAGCGAGGGAGGTGGAGAGCTGGGAGATGGACTGGAACGACGTCTTGAGGCTGTCGAGCGAGGCGTCGAGCGCGAGCGCGCGCGACTTCATCTTCTTGATCGTCTCGCTCGCGTCGATCAGCTCCGAGTGGTGGTTGTAGACTAGCGACTGTCGCTCGCCGTCGAGCTCGCGGATCTCTGCAGCGGACGGACCGGGCGGCGTGAGCGGGGTGCTGCGCGAAGCACCTCGGCGGCGAGACGCACCGTTGATGAGCTCGTTCTCCTTGCGCAGAAGGTCCGGCAGCGAAGCGGTCGCTGCGAGCGAGTCGAAGTAGAGGTCCGGGTTGAATGACGCAGGCGAGTCTGCGCAGGACGTCCGGCAGCGGGCGTCAGCTCCACGCGCGCGCACCTCCCGACTCGTCGCGCACGCACCCATGTCCATCGGATCGCCCTTCTTCGCTCCCGCATCCACCGTTCCCGCTAGGCCGTAGTAGTCCCGCAGGAGCGTCCGCGTGCGCTTCTTCTTGTCGCTCCCGGCGACGCTCGAGGGGCTTGCGCCGGCTGACGAGACGCTCGACGCCTGCGACGTCAAGCTAAAGTTGCGTGAGAGCATCGGCGGAGACGCGAACGTCGACCGCGACGGGCTCGTGACCGACATCGTGGCTGGGCGAGAGCAACAGACGCCTTTCTGGTCGGTTCCGAAGCTGGAATAGTTTTCTGCGGAATTGATCGCGAATTCCGAACGAGCTGCTGCGGACGAGCCGGCTCCTCTTCCTTCTGTCCAGACGACTTGGAAGAGTCTAGCAAGCACAGCCAGGTGCCGATCCACCCACTCTCGGCCCACGCGACGCGTCGAGCCGCGCGCGAGAGACGGTCGACGTCGAGCGGGTACCGAGGACTCGGAGTCCGCTGCCGCTGATAGCAAACCGGCGAGGCTCGTTCCAACCAGCAGCATGACTATCGACGAGTTGCCTCCCCATATCCATGACGGGGATCCGTTCCACCCCCCAGGTGCGCCCCGTCCTGCGCTGGCCGCGACCCAACCCCTCGCCCGACTGCGCGCCGCGACGGCGTCCCCACTGACGCCGACGATCCCACAGGTGGACTGGCCCACGTCCGGAGCACCATCCTGTGGAATGTCCTCCCAGAAGTCATATTCTTTGCTCTTGTCGCTTCAGGTGGGTTCGCCCCTCTGGACAGCGCACGTTGGCGAGGTCAGGAGCCGCGACCCGTTCTCCGCGGGGAACTTGGTTTGCAGCTTAAGAATGGGATGGGGCTGAAAGAATAGTGGCGAGAGCTTGGGACACTGTTTGGGGGTTGAGAAGTCCTGGAACGAGTGGAGCTGACCCACCGCTGGTACAGGCGTCTGTGCCATCTCTGAATTCGTCCACCCGCTCCACATCGCAACGACGCTCCTCACCGTCTTTGGAACTGTGTTAGGCTTCATAGTGAGCTACAGAACAAGCTCTGCATATGAAAAGGTCTGCGCCTTCCCAGGGTGTTGATATTCGGTGCCGCGGTCGCGCATCCTGACGACGTCGCCTTCCAGTACAGCGAGGGCCGCAAGCTCTGGGCGCAGGTCACACTCTCCAGTCGCACCTTTGCCCGAATCTGCTGGATCCACGTCCCTACCCACCACAAGGCTGTTCCCGCCGGCGGGAAGCCGGACGCGGACGACGTCCTCCGCGCTCTGATCGAGAAAAAGTCGATGATCAACCTGACAGCTGCGTTCAACACGGCCCTCAAGCATTACCTCCGAGGCGAAGCCGGTACCTCAACTGTTTAGCTACATTCAGGGTCGTATCCTGACCCTTGGCGAGATAGGCGTCTACTACAAAGATTTGTACCCGCTCGTTTGCTGGCGTACAGCTCGCTTTCCACTTTCAACTCGGTGAAGTCGACTGCTAACCACTCGCAACTTTAGTGCCGAAGTACTCGCTTCCGACAGGGTCGTACATCAATCGGACCGACCTGGACGCCGAGCACAGCCAACAGCACGTCCCGCACAGCGAGTCCGTCGAATTTCTCGCGTCGCTCCCCTTGACGCCGATGTACTCCCCGTCGTCGATCTCGAGTTCCGCCGGCAAGCTGCCCACTCGGAGCAACACGGCCGCGACCTGGACTTCGACCGCAACGTACCACGCGACCGGCTCCGACGGTCGCGAAATCCAAAGCACGACTCGGCTCCGGAGGATCGTGCCACCTCAGCCGCTCCTCCCTTCTCGCAACCCTCCGGACTTGCGAGTGGAAGACTACTTGCCTTGGTACGCCTTCATCCGGGACATCGTCTTCTGGGTGTTTCGCCGCGCGCGGAAGGCGACGGACCGCGCGAGGGGTAGGAAGAAGCGCAGAAAGCCGATCCCACACACCAGCAACGACAACGTGAGATCAAAACAATCTGCTGTAATCTCATAGCAGGGCTGACTAGGCTTGATGAGTAGATTCCGCTCGAGATCACCCTGCTACTGTCCGGCTGGGTCGCGGCAACGGCGAACCGTGGCCTTACTGGTAGGTCCGTTCATGCATCACCCGCGTTTCCTAATAAGCATGTGCGCTGCAGGGGTGCCGACTCTCAACTCGCTCCTCGCTGCTGTTCAGAGCTTATCGGAAGCGCTCACCGGTCTCGAACGCGTGCTTCTCACTCCAAGTAAATACGGGGTCCTTTTTTACCTAGAGGGTAAGCCGTGCTTACACATTGGGACTCTCAACAGTACCTGTCGCATGTGTGCCATCCCCTCGGCGAGTTTGCAGCGCCGTTTCTGACCTCGATATGCTTCACAGACTCGCTCCATCTGAGACACACGATCTGGATCGTAAGCATCTTACACCGTCGAGGTAAATAGATCTGGGCTGATTTTACTGCATGACAGTACCTCTTCCTGCTTCCCGTGAGCATCATGATTCCCTGTGGGCATCCGAGAACTGACGCAGTGTCACAGTCGCAATTGCACGCCACGTTCGGCTGGACGACCATCCCAGCCACCGTGATTGCATCTTTCGTTTTCTTGGGCTTCGTTCAGATCGTGAGTACACCGCCTGGACGCTCCGGGTCGCAACTCACCCCCTTTCGCGTCGGCAGGGCCAGGAGATTGAGGTGCGCGGGACTCGTGGCGGCCTGGAGAGCGCACCTAAAGCTCACAACCTTGCCATAGTCGCCATTCGGATACGATGACAACGATCTGGGTAAAGGCGGCCATGTAAGGCTACTGGGAGAGACGCTGACAACCCCTTCAGAGCTCGAGGTCTTCTGCTCCACAATCATCCGCGAGCTGCGCGAGTTGACCGCTCACCCGCCGCACGAGTCGCTCCCGGAGAACTTCTGCTACGTCGATACCAACCTGTGAGTACGCGCCGTATGTCTTGCGTTACCGCTCCTGACGCCGCGACGGCAACACAGCCCGCTCGCAACGCCGCCACTCTACGAGGGCCTCAGCGCCTGCCAGATGGTCAACGAGCCTCTCTCGCCGGAAGAGTTCTACGCAGGACTTCGAAGCGGTTCTGAATCGCAGCCCGGGACGGAGCTGCACACGGAGGCGTCGCGCCCCGACAAGCCTGAGGACGGCGACGTCGTCTGACCGCCGCGGCTTCCACGAGGCCGGCGTTCCCCGGCGTTTCTTCATTTTCATCTTGCCGTGTCTCCCTTCGTATCTGTTAGACACTAGAGCCTCACCTCGTCCCTGCATGTCTTTCGTCTGCTTGAAAGACCTCATTTGTCTGCGCACGCTTCGCCCAGGCTGGTTTTTGAGGTCCAACTTCCTCCTAGACAGCCAACTTCCATAGGTACCATCGTCTTGCCGTTGTTCCGCCCGCCGCCCCCAGCGTTCCGCCTCCGCAGCTGGTCGCATCGAGTCAGGGTTGCGCGGGGGCGTGGGGGCACTGGTCTCGAGCCCGCGCAAGCCGAGCCACCACTTAACCCTCCACCTCCGCGCTCCCAGCCATTCCCGTGCTCAGACGCAGCCTACTGCACGTCCTCAGGATGTCGCCTTCGCCAACTCCAGTCCCACCAACAGCAGCGGCCGCGCTGCTCCTCGACGAGCTGCCATCGGGCCTCTCGACGCCGTCCCCACCGGCAGCGATGAGAACTGGCGCGACAGAAGCCGAGCAGTCGACTGCGCTCGCGAAACGGCTGCACCGGGAGCTCAAGGCGAAGGAGAAAGCCGACAGGAAGGCCGAAGCCAAGCTCAGCAAGCCGGCCGCTGCTGCGGCCGCTGGGCCACCACTCTTCCTGCCGAGGGAGTGGGCTGAGGTCGAGGGGCTGGAGAAGCTCGAGATCGAGGGCCGGAAGACGTCGATCCTGACGTGGAATGTGAGTGCGCGTCGGCTGCCAAGGGTTCCGGGGCCTGGGGAGCGAGGACTCGGGGGCTGGCAGATTACGGCGGAACTACAAGACGATGAATATTTTCACTGTTGAGTAGTACTCAAGAGCGGTTTGTATTTGGAATGAGGGCGTAGGCAGTCCGGCGCGTACTGCAGCTGCAGGACCCCATCTGGCTGCTTTAGAACTTGAGCGCTGACTCTTGCATCTCTTTTCTCTACCAGATGTTAGCACAAGCTCTCGTCCGTACGTCAACGCTGTATCAGTATTCCGGGCGTCACCTCACCCGCCTCCTCGGACAGGTCGTGAGCTGTTCCCAAATTCCGACATGCTAGCAGGGAAGCAACGCATCCCAACCCTTTCCGCCGAGTACATATTTCCTCTCTTCACTGCGAATCTGGGAGCGCTTACCTGTGGAGTGAAGGATCATGCACTACTGCCCCGACATCGCCTGCCTTCAAGAAGTGGACCGCCTGCAAGACCACCTCCCCGTCCTGTCCGAAAAGTACTCGTACACCTCCTACATCGGGTACCCCACCAAGTCACACGGGCTTCTGATCACGTACAAGACCTCCGTGTTCGACAAGGTCGGCGAACGGGGCCTCAGGCTCGACGAACTGCCCATCGTCGACTCGCCGACGCCCTCCACCTCCTCGTCTTCGCCGGCGCCATCTCTCGGGGGCATCTCCACCGAAGATTCGATCTCCCGACCGCCGTCACCCTCGATTCACGACGAGGCGTACGACGGAAAGACGCCAGAAGCACTGCAAGCGCGACGGGCCGCCGGACTGTCGCGCTCGACTCGGAACGTTGCTTTGATGTACAGACAAGCATCCAGCTATTGATTTCGTTCTCCCACTAAGACTTTTGCCGAGCAGGGTCGCGCTCAAGTTCAAGGACCGGGCTGGCGGCATTATCATCGCAACGACGCACCTCTTCTGCACGTTCAACCCATCCCCGAACCAATACTTGTTCCTAATCCTTGACTAAGCAGGGCACCCTCAGCACGTCTACGAGCGTGCGCGTCAAACGGGCATCCTGCTGCGAGAGCTTCGCAAGTTCCGCGATGAGAACGAGGAGTGGCTCTCCTGGCCGACCTTCCTGGCCGGTGGTGCGTTCGCAACACTTGCTAGTCAAATGCGGGCTACGCTGATTCCTCTCCGGGAGGTTAGACCTCAACACGCAACCGCGCGAAAGCACCTGTTAGTTCGAACCCCTTAAGCATGCGATGCTTGACTCACTCGAAGGGTCTCCAGACCGCCTCATCATGGGATTGCCGCTCACGGAGGACCAGATCGGGGACATTTCCAGATCCACAGTCGTCCACGAATCAGTCGACAAGCTGCACGACAAGGCGTACGTCACGCCTCCTGAAGACGAAGCCGCGAAGAAGAAGGCGGACGCGGACGGCATCCGCGCCGGCAATCTGAGCCAGCACCCGGACCGCGTTATCAAGTCTGCTCGTCCAGCCAAGGAGGCGGACGGCCTCGTGGACCTCGACGCGATCAGCGCGCTCTACGGCGAGGCCGCGGGCGTGAGGTCCGCGTACGGTGAGGCGTACGGCAGGATACCGAGCGAGGAGGGCAAGTGGTACGTCGATCGCGCGCCCGAAGTTGCCAGTGGGAGTGGCTGGGCCATCAAAGAGGACCCCGAGGTCGTCGCGAAGCGCAAAATCGGCACGTTCGAGGAGCGGGTCAGGCGAGGCGACTTTGAGCCCAAGTGAGCATCCACATCTCCCTGGGGAGTCCTTGACGATTCTGATTGCAAGCATTAAACAGGTGGTCAAACTTTACGCCACTCTGGCGCTGCACCCTCGAGTTGGTGGCTGCCTCTTGCTGGCAAACTCTCCAGGCTCATTCATTTCATTCCAACAGCTACATCTTCCTCCTACCTCCTTCGGCCCGGCTTTCGCAAGCACAAATACCAGCACCGCGGTTCACCGCGCTCCTCAAGATGCACCCAGACGAGACGTTCGGCCGAGGCCTCCCGAAACTGGGTGTCGAGCCTTCTGATCACGTCGCTCTCGCCACCGTGGTCGAGACCTTTTAAACGTCATCCAAGGTGGAATTGCAAGCTCCAAACCTTTTTATAGCAGCGTCGACGGAGTGGAGCGGCCAGAAGCGGAGCCTCCGGGCTTCGGTCGGCGGGCGGACCTAAACGGCGGGGCAGTCGTTGGCGACGCGATGTTTGCAGGCTCGGCGTCGTTTTCGTTGTCCTCCACCTTCATCGGAGCCTGCCATTCAACAACTCCCTGGGCGAACGGAGATGCCCGCATCACCGCTCGTAGCAGCTCGATCGCCGATGCGCGGCGGGATCCCTCTCGACCACATCGACTCGTCCCCAACCGCAGATGACGAGCGGCACGTCGAGGACACTCCTCTGCCTTCTCGCAGCCACTCCTCCACCACACTACCTGCCGACGCTGAGAAAGGCGAAGCGCCGCCACCGTGGCCCGAGTCAGACGTCACCGGCCCGGTGAAGTCCCAGCCGGCGGAGACGAGGGCGTGGAAAGACGACATCGTATTATGGAACTCCAAGGATGATGTACGTACTTTGAGGATCCTTGCGAGGTTGGGTCAGCTGACACTCGTGTTTGTTTGTGCTGTCACAGCCCGCCAACCCGAAGGTGCGCAGGTCACAGTGGCGCCTGGCCGCCTTCCAGCATGTTGACCAAGTCCCCTCTCTTCCAGAATTGGACTACGGGGCGCAAGTTTGGAGTGACGGCAATGCTTGGGGGGATCACAAGTACGCACGTTCAGATCGCAACTCAGCAACGGCCGGCGGAGGTGGCGAGGCATGGCCTGACCTCATTACTCTCCTCAGTGTGCAGCACGTTTGCGTCTTCCATCTTCTCATCCGCCATTCCGTACACTGCGCTGGAGTTTGGAGTGAGCACAGAAGTCATGACGCTGGGAACAAGTCTGTTCATCCTGGGATACGTTGAGTCGCCCACCTATGCTTTTTCCTCGCGGTCCACCTCTGATGCGGTTCTCTCAGGTACCTGGTCCGATAATCTTCGCGCCACTTTCGGAGATGTATGGGCGGCGAACCGTCCTGCTGCCCATGTTCGTCTTCATATGCCTTTCAGCCGCGACCGCCACAACGGCGCGACTGGAGGCCTTGTTCATCACTCGGTTCTTTGCTGGTGCGTCTGATTAAAGCTCACTTTCGACTCGATACTAACGTTCTTTCTGACAGGTCTGTGTGCTTCTGCTCGTGCGCGAACAGCATCCCGCCACCGACCAGGTTGAGTGCTGACCTTCGCTTTGCAGCGGTCACTACCGTGGGAGGTGGCCTAGCCGACATGTTCGACCAAAAAGAGCGTGGATCGGCGGTGGTAGTCTACTCGCAAGCCGCCTCACCCCACAGAACTGTTTGCAGCGCTGACGCCCCTCCCTTCAGATTGGCGGTCGTTGTCGGGCCATGCCTCGGTCCGATTATCGGGAGCGCTGTATCACAGAGCTCTCTCGGGTGGAGATGGACGGAGGTGCGTCGCTCACGCGACTCGCGCCAGCAGAGCAATACTCACCTTGCCGCGGCAGTATCTGATCGTCATTATGACGGGCGCTGTGCTCTCGTTGGCCATATTTCTCATCCCTGAGACCTTCGCACCACGACTTTTAACCCAAAAGGTGAGCTCAACACTGAGCTAGAGAGTGCCGCACGCTGATGCGCCCCACCTAGGCGACGCGATTGCGGAGAACCACAGGACGTTGGGCTCTTCATTCCAAGCGTAGGTACTATAAATTTTCTTGTGCACACTATCCTGAAGCTGCGAGCATCACAGACGAGATGAGCGACTTCACCCTGAAGCACTTTCTCGAGACGAACCTCACTCGGCCGATCCGGATGGTCGCCTTCGAGCCCATGGTGAGTCTGTTTTCGACCAACATACTTAGTCTTCTTACTGATTCAATACTACTGAAGGTGACATGCATCACGCTGTACAACTCGTTCACTTGTAGGCCGCTTCTGCTCCTCAGTCCGAAACAAAGGTCGTCGCAGCTGACTCTTGAGCGCAGACGGGATCCTCTACCTCCTGTTCGGCGCGGTACCCATCATCTTCGAGCAGGGAAAAGGTTGGACGCCCGTTCAGGTGAGTTTCCTCGGCAATGCGGCACCCGCGCCCCGCTCACTTCAGATGCAGGCGTCGCTTCCGTTCCTCGCCGTGCTTCTGGGAACGCTATTCGCAGCAGCTTTCAACTTCGCATACAGCAAGTATGTGTTCGGTCCCTACCTCGATCGACACGGTGGCTCAGCCAAGCCCGAAATGCGGCTCCCACCCATGAGTGCGTCCCCAGTCTGAGCGCTTTAAAATTTTGAACGCTCATTTCTGTGATGAAAAGTGGTTGGAGGTATACTCTTTCCGGTCGGATTCTTCCTGTGAGTAGCGTTCTTAGCAAGCTACCCGTTGCCCAGCTGACACCGCAGCCTGCTAGATTGGGGTGGGCGCCGACGGTGGGCCAAATCTTTGGCCTGGGCTTCATCGGCGCCTCCTTCCTCCTAATCTTTCAGGTTTGCTTATTATTCCTCTGTTCCACATTCTCTCAACTGACTCTGCGATGATTTTAGGCGGGTATCAACTTTGAGTGCCCCGCAGCGCGCCCACAATCGCCCCGAAGTTCGCGAGCTGATTGACGCACTGTTCTCGCAGACCTGATCGACGCCTACACAAAGTATGCGGCCAGTGCTGTTGCTTCGAATACGTTCATGCGAAGCATATTCGCAGCGGCGTTGCCTTTGGTCGCCCAGCCGCTCTTCAAGAATCTGTCGGTCGGACGGGCGTGCTCGCTGCTGGGAGCAATCGCCGCAGTGCTGGGATCCGTACCATTCTTATTCTTTGGTGAGCTCCAACACCAACTTGCTGTCTGACCGTAAGCTGACGATCATCATCCGTCGCAGCGTTTGGCCCTCGGCTTCGCAGCATGTCACGCCTCGCCGCGAGCGAGGACAAACGGGTGCAATAGACAACTTCACCCGCACGTCGGAATATTTGACGGCCAAAACGCATTGCGCGCTCGTGCCCATGCCCGTTCCACCCCACCGATGGCACACACGGGCCCCTCGCTCGACGGCGCACGCCCCTCTGGGTACAAGTGGCGACACGTGGAGGCACCCTGATACTCTCGAATTGGAAGGTTCCAGGCTACCGAGAGTGCAATCTCGCACAGGGCGTGTCGCGGTACGTAGGTGCCCGCGACGTCCCAAGCGCTGTGGCGGGGTCCCGGGGCCCGGTTTCGCACACGACGCCGAGGCAGCTCTCTCTCTTTCTCCCTCTCTCTCTCTTGGACCTCACTTCTGACATCACTACTACCATCACCGAGACGCAATGCCGTTCCTTGACTTGCCGGACCGCGCAGGCTTGTGAGTCCGCGTCGTCTCACCTCCTGCCGCCAGTCCACCCCTCGGTGACGTCTCCTTGCCACTATGCTGACAGCTCCATCTAGGAAGATATACTACGCCGTGAACCCCACCTTCGACCCAGTGACGGATGCCATCGTGAACGATTTGGCCCCCATCGACCACTCCAAGCCTTCGGTCGTGCTCCTCCACAGCGCGTTGGGCTCTGTTGCCGCATTTTCGTCGCAGGTGGGCTCCCCTATGTTTCGATCATTTGTCTTGATGGCTCATTTAACGACTCGCTTTCCCAGTTCTCCAACGCTCGCCTTGCAGGAGCGTTCAACTTGATAGGTCTCGACGCGCGATTGCATGGGCTTACCACAGGTTTGCCGAAAGAGGTGCACACATTTGAGGTGCGTTCAAAGCTTTTGGTCCGAATACAATCGTGAGCCAATGACTGACGTGCGCATGCGTCTGAGCAGAACAGTGCCGACTGCCTGGTCGCGGCGTTAGACTCGCTCGAGCTTGCATCCTACGCGATTGTAGGAGAATCCATGAAAAGGGTCCAACGAGGCATGCTGGATTGCTCTCAAGAGACCTGAAAAGGTTAGTACCGCGGTCATCAAGACATTGTACTGTCCTCGCTCACGCTCCGCCTCTAAGCAGGTTCGCGCGTTGTGTTTGGTCTCCCCTAGCTGGCATACTAGGTCGGCGTCTACCTGGTATATAGAAGTATAGATACTGATCCCCGTCCTCTTAGCCCGAAGGAGGTCTGCGACAGTATGATCAACGATTTCCTACCGATGTTGCTGTCACAGAAGGACGGGAAAGGCGATGGCACAATTCCAGAGCCAGCCGTCAAAGTTGTAGGTAGGTAATCGAGGTCTCGTGGGTAGCATGTGAGATGCTCCAGGAGTCTGACCTTCCCACTGCAGAGGACTTCTTCTTTGGAACGATCAGTCGCGGCGCCGACCGTCGGTCCAAGTTCCGCGACAACTTTTCCAAGAGGTGTAAGTTAAACCCACTCACCGTGCTCATCTGAGGTCGCATACTCACTAGGCGATCCTTCGCAGATGGAGCAGGGCACAGTAGCCACGACTTGAACCACATCATTCGATGGTTTGTGCGCGAGCGCATTCCTGCCGAACGCCTGGCTACGATCACAGCCCCCGTGCTGGTCCTACACGGAACAGCAGACACTCAAGTGGGACCACTATCTTCTGCGGACGAGTGGCGCGACAG
>ERZ1463038.568-NODE-568-length-12957-cov-11.963029_pt1 | contig 12957 bp, 23 predicted proteins | sample MGYA00564479_ERZ1463038 | MGnify/ENA primary metagenome ERZ1463038 (study PRJEB39244, sample SAMEA3635134) | Helicobacter pylori | study: EMG produced TPA metagenomics assembly of PRJEB11511 data set (Assembly of a 5300-year-old Helicobacter pylori...
CCTAGGACACTCTTTCCCTACACGACGCTCTTCCGATCTCCTGCCCGGACGCCATCAGCATCGCGCTGCTTCCGCTGCCGATGCCCCCGAGCCCCCACGACGCGCTCGAGCTGCTGTGCATGTGCGTTGGGCCGAGCACGGGGCTCAGGCCGGTGCCGACCGTGAGCGACTGCTGCCTGGGCGGGCCACTCGACGGGCCGAGCAGCGGCGACGCGTCCCCGAGACCGCGGTAGCTGCCAAACGTGGCCGACATGCCGCCCGAGTCCATGCCCATGCTCATGCCGTTGCCGTAGGTCGGGTACAGGCGCGGCGAGACGGAGAGCGCGCGGGCCCAGCCGGACAGCAGGTCGTAGCTGTCCTCGCCACGCAGCGGCTCGCCTTGGTCGTCGTCAATCGACGAGAACGAGAGCGGCGGGGGCGGGAGAGGTGGCACCGCTCGCGGCGGAGGTGAGCCCATCATGATCGATCCTGCTGCGCCGTGGGTAGACGAGCCGGAGCCGGCGGGTGGTGGTTCGCGCAGGCGGCGGGCTGCAACAACATGCAGGATCCGGGTCAGCTTCCATCCTTTGAGGTAGCTAAGCTCCACTGTGCTCAAGCCCTAGAACGTCACCGCTCGCCTCGCCGACCGGCAAGCGTGATCTGCCTCGTCCGAGCTCACACGCTCACTCCAGCGGCACTGCGACCAGGCCACCTCCCACCCCACCCCCGACCGGACCTGGCATTCCGTTGCCAGGACGCGCAATCAGCTACCGACAGGCGGGGGCATAAGCGCCAGCCGTCAGATCGGCCAGCTGCACGTTGCCTGTGCCGCCCCCGCTCCCGCTCGTGCGATCTATCGCCCTCGCTCATTCCGCCAGCGTCCGCTCACACCGCAGATCGACAACTCACAGACTCACTCGTCCGTCCTCTCAGCAGACCCGAGAACTGCGAAGCTTGGTCTGTTGACCCCGTCGGAGTGGCGGCGGAACGGCGCGGAAGGGACCAGCGACCGGCAGAGGCGCAGACGCGGCGACGGTGTGAAGGATGGGCGGGGTCTGGCGAACTGAAACACGCGGTCGAGAGCTGCTGCTGCAGGCTGGGGGGAGCTGGTGAGAGCGGCGCAGAAAACAACGAGGCACACGATGCCACCCCCCTCGAGGAGGGAACCCCCGTGGCAAAGTTCGATCGGCACCTTCGCACGGCAACGTCAGGTCTCCACGCACCAGAAACTCCAGCGTGTGCTTCGAGGATTGCGTGGGCTCGATAGATGCGCGTGCTGGTAATTGCACTGATCCTCCGCCTTTCCGCCTCAAGAGACTGGAGGGGGTCGGGAAAGAGATCCCGAGTCGAGGCGCGGCGAAAGGCCCCGACACTACCGACTCTACTGGATGACAAGACGATAGTCTGAATTTTTTGCGTTGTTGGTAGACGTAGGAGAAGTGCCGCGAAAGCGACTCCAACGAGCACACTCAGGAGTGGGCGGAGCCGCCCAAACTCGCGGGGCTCGCAGCGGGTTGCACTTGAACCACACGACCGACAAACCGACCGACTCGCGATGGGCTTCGCAACCGCCCGATTCAGCATCTCTCCCGCCAAGAGGCTCTTGTGCTCGTCCTGTGGAGGAGTCTACGACGGTGCGTCGCCCCCACCTGCTCTCGAGCGGGAGGTCCACCTCTGAAAGCTCAACGCCCCCTCGCTCCGCAGACCCCTGGATAGTCTGCGAGAAGGAAGAACGTCATCTTATTTGCTACGAGTGTTTCGTACGTTGCCGGACCGCCCCGTACGCTCGCAGACCGCGCCGACCCAGGAGCTGAGCCCACCGCTCGCGCCGCGCAGAATGAGCGCGAAGTCACGACCGTCACCATCGAGGGCCGCGAGAGCTTCGTCGGATGTCTCAAGTGCGGGACCCCGGCCGATAAGGAGCTCCAGAGACCCGAGCGCTCAATCGCTCGCGAGGTGGACCGCCTGAAGTGAGTCGCACTCGCGGTCGGGGGCGCATGCGGCGCCGCCCGGATAAAGCCGTGCCTTGAGATCACTTTGAAGGAAGTTAGTGACTCTGTCTCATGGGCAGGCTCCACTGCAGCCACAAGTCCGCGGGCTGCTCATGGGTTGGAACGGTAGCAGACGTCTGGGAGCACGAGTCCAACGTGAGCCGACCGCCAGCATCCTAGCAGACAGTTCTTGAGCCGTGAATCATATTTTCAAAGTGCTCCGAGAAGTTCGCGACCTGTGCGAACGAGGGATGCGACGTGAGGCTCAAGCTGCCTGCCCTCGTCCTTCACAGGTGCGTTCGGCGGACCGACGCCACCTTCTGTTCGAGATGGACGTACTGACAATGCTCGAGAATCGGATCTTAGGAAGAATTTTTGCCCTAACCAAAAGATTGCATGCTGGAGGGGCAACTTCGACGACGCGAAGCACTGCATCGTCCTTCGCAAGGACTTGCCGGGCCACAAGGACCGCTGTCAGTACCATCAGTTAGTCCAACGTCTCTTGGACGATTTTCAAGATATATGTCTGATAACTTTTGCTCTCCAGGTGCCCCGTTGAGGACTGCACCACGCGAGGACCGCTAGCGACAATCGCATCGCACGTCGAGCAGTGTACGGACCACTACGAGAGACGCATCGAAGACGCAGTGGATCTGCTCGACCTCGAAGAGAAGCTTTCTGAAGCGACGGAGCGCATTTCGGAACTCGAGTCCGAGGTCGAGGAGACGGAGGAGGCGTTGGGCGACTGCGAGGAAGAGTGCCACCTCGCGTGCCAGGGACTCGGAGCGGCCGAGGCCAGGGTAACGGCCATCGCGCTCGAGAACGAGAACCTCAAGACGGCGAGCAAGAAGCTGACCGAGGATCTCGACAAGGCGAAGAAGAAGCTCCCGTCCAAGGCGAGCACCTGGCTCGCGCTCGGGCGGCACCCGGACGACTACGCCGCCGCCCTGCTCCGCACAGAGGCGAGGCTCGCCAAGGCCGAGGCGAAGCTCGCGAAGCGGGAGCGCGAGATCCGCAAGCTCAAGCGTGACGCGGTCGGCGTCGCGACGGACGACGACGACGAGGGCTCGCTCGTCGCAGTCGACGAAGAGCAGCGCCCGGCGAAGCGCGCCCGGTTCGCGGACCAGCATGGTGGACAGCTCGTGGTGAAGAGATTTGTTGAAGAGGTGGGGAGCCCCGACCTTTGAGTCCTTCGGTACGCCGCCATCGATGCTCGTTCGCTTTGCACGCTGACTTTGGCTTCTCATCAGTCGTCTGAATGACGAACCGTTTGAAATCGAATTGTGGTACCTTCTCTAAGTGGATGTCTTACATTGTCTTACATCACGAACCTTTCGATCCGAAGCACTTGAGCGCAAACATGCCGGCGTCGAAACGAGCTCGCCTCGGTCGCGACGTCGCGGCACACGGCCGTGGGGAGTCAGAAGTCCATGAGGTGCCAATCGTTACATCTTTAAGCGAAAGATTGTGTTACAATTTTCACAGTACATCTCAGTTTAAATTCTGAGGCCACTCAACTGGCAGGCTTCATGAAACCCCCCGACTAGGACTGCAGCGTCATGCTGGGCCTTCCACAGCGAGCACCAGGTTTGCGAAGGAGAGAAAACGGACACCAACTTAGGAACGAAAGCACTCTTTGTTCCATACAAAAGACTGCAAGTGGCCGTCCGCGCGTCGAAGTCGAGCACTCCTACCGCCAACACCTTCACCACTTAAGCGCAGATGAGCTCCGCCAGAGACAGCGAGAAGGAAAAAAGACTCAGGCCAACCCTCGCGAGATGGAGTCGAGTCCACTCCTGTATAAGGGTATCCGCTAGTCGAGGAGTCAGCCGTCAGTGCTGTGGACGCTGCAGTATTGCCCTGCTCAAGCTGCGAGCTCACTTTCAACCCCGCCATTCCCAGCCTCCGGATCTGGTCCACGTGAATCCGTGTCAGCAGTTGGCCATCTGTCGTACATGCGCCAACGGTGCGACGCGAGCGTACCTTTGACGATGGCGCGCTCGATCCGCTTCAGTCTCTCGACCCGGGGAATGATGATCATGTAAGTGTATGGTATGCTTGAGAAGAGGAGGATTGCCGAGAGGGAGAGGGTCGCTCGGCGGTTCCGCGAAATGATATTGGTGGGGAGGTACAACGCAGGCGGAGCCGAAAGGAAGGCCGCGAGGGCAAAGGAGACGCTCGAGATGGGGACAATGGTCTGCATCGTTGACTTGGCGAGATCGAACGATCGGGACCACAGGTGCTGGACACCTTCGTCGTCAGTACGGCGTGCACGGGGCTGTATCGACTTCAAGTTGAACTCTCGGTCGGCTCACCAGGCGATCGCGAAGTGCGAGAGTATCAACCTTAAACGACGCAGGGATCTGCCACAGCGGTACGGAAAGCATCAACCCCGCCGTGATGCCTGCTCCAAGCGTCCCGATGGCGCGCGCGAACGAGACGGTCGCGGTGTCAGTTCTCGACTGTGCAAGGCGAGTCAGATGGGTATGGGGCGTGAAGGAGTAGCAGGACTCGCCATGTTCAGTTGAGAGTTGGGGGCAGAAGACGGAAGGCGCTCCCACCCCACTTCCAAGTGGGGGTGGTTTCAGCCTGTCAGGGGCCGAGGCTCCCTCGGTCAATGCATGGAAAAACGAAAGGGAGCAGAGCGAAGCAGCAGCTGTGGGAATTGATCTACTGCAATTCAAAATTGCTCTGATGGCTGGGAGCGCGGGCAAGAACTTGAAAACCGCGCGTGCGTGCTGCGAAGGACACTTTCGTCCCGCCTCGAGGTCACATACCTGCAAGAGCCTCTGAACTTGGTCACTTCCACCTTCACGACCCACGACCTATCAAACGTAGTGAAACGAGCAGGTTTGGAGGGCCCGGGCGCCAGCACGCCAGCATGCTGCAAGCCAAAGTCCGCTCGTCCGAGCCGTTTCATCACTTCCACTCCCACCACTTGCTTCTTTCACCTCAAACCATCAACGCCATGCCTACCTCATTCTTTGACGACGCGAACACGGTGCGTCCGAAAAGCTCCGTCCCCGTCCTGCCCGACTTATCTCCTCATTTCGTATAGAGCGACGGAATCACCTTCAGCGCGGGGTGGTCGCGCTTCTCCGGTGATCCCAACTACCGAAATACGACGTATACCCAAATATCGAGTCTCAACCTACCGTCCGATGGTCTGCATGTCGACATCAGCTTCTCTGGTACGTCGCCAGGTTGGTATGCTTCGCGGAGGCCGCGGGCTGACGACCGAGGCCAGGCAGCAGCACGTTCGCCATTGTAGGATCCGCCTGGTACGATCATGGGCGATTTTACTGCCGATTTTTTGGATCTGGTAGGCTGAAAACCCTGAAAGGCTGGCTTCGGCTGATGGCGACATGTGACATGCTGGCTGAAAATGCAAGTTGTCGCAGCCCGGTCAGCCTTGGTTTTGGGCGAACTCGTCCTACTTGGCCTCTTCGGTATCCTTCAATCTCACGCTATGCTCTGTCACGGGAATCTCGAGCGACGGACACACAGTCCGACTTGGCATGGCGGCGGAGGACGGCGAGTGGCTCACGTCGTATGTATTTGCACGGTCTGCTTGCTGACCATCTGGCTCAGGTCAGTACCTCAATATCGACTACTATACTCTGGATACCTTAACGACTTCTGGATCAAGCATCTCTTGGTCGTGGGTCCCCTCTTTGCGACCTTCGTCCGCCATAACCTGCCAAGGGTCTCGCGAGCCAGTTCCAATTTCCCTGCGGTCTTTGCGGCACCTAGCCTCGCCAACCAACGTTTGGGAGCTACCGCAACAGCTTCCTCTACTTCCTCCACAACATCCTTTTTTCTCCTCGACATCCGCCTCTTCCAGTGTTGATGTTGCGGCCACCAGCTCAACTGCGACGTCCTCGTCTGCAGCTCACCCTGTCGCCGTTGGGGTCAGCGTTGGAGTCGGTCTCCCCGCCGTCATCGCCCTCACAGCGATATTACTCTTGTGTATCCGAAAGAGAAATCGGAACCACAGCCTGCTTCCTGGAAGCACATCCGGACGCTCGACAACCAGCACGATGCGCGAACGGGCCAACTTCGAGTCAGCGACTCATTCTTTGGGGATTGGAGCATCATGCTCAAGTAGAAACCATATCTCCGGTATGGTTGATTCACTGGAGATCCGTACAGTCTAGCTGACCAACTTCCTGTTGCGCCTCCCCAGTGGTCCCCGAGCTCTACGTTGACTGTAGGGGTATTTAAAAAACTCTCAACCGCCAGTTTGGAGGAGTCGAATGGTAAAATCAGTCCTACATTTGCCGCCTCTGCCAACCTGGCGGACCCCCACACCTTCGCTCCTCGTTGAGAAGCGCCGCGGCACGGGACACAGGTTGTGGAGAACACAGTTCGTGGGGGTCAAAATAGTCCTTTAGATTCTACGTATCACTCTCTGGTCGACGCTGGATCCATCCCTTGTGCGAACGCTTTGCGGACGAGGAGAGACTCGGAGCGTGCCGGCTGTCCTTGGCGAGAGGCTAGAGGTTGAAATGCCAGTAAAAGTGACGGGGCGCAATCGACGATAGTTACAAATATTTCCCCTCAAGTGGTGGCTGTAGAACACTTCCGCGGCTTTAGGAGGCCCCGAAGAGCCATGGGGGTGCTACGAGGTCATGGTGGGAAGGTAGGCCCGAACTCCGACCCAACTTCCGTCCTCTCGCCTTAGTTCCCGATGTCGGTCACATTCTACGACGACAGCGATACGGTGAGCTCAAGGGCTACCTCGCAGCTGGACGCCAGCTCATCCCCGTCCCGTCCCAGGCGAGCGGAATCTCGTGGGGCCCCGGCTGGACGCACTACGCACCCGACTACAACTACCGAGGAACGACCTACACTCAGAGGACCACGCTCAATCTGCCGAGGGACGGAATTCATGCCGACTTCCTGTTCTCGGGTAAGTTGCGCGTCGCGCCGAGGTTCCTCGCCGCTAACGACGGTCGCTGCAGGGGCCAGTTCGTTCGCCATCGTCGGAGGGTCCTGGTTTGATCACGGGAGGTACTTCTGCCAGCTCGTAGACACGGTGTGTTTCTGCGTTCGTAGCTATCCGGGTCGCTGCTGACCAGCTTGGTGCTTCCCAGCCCTCCGAGCCATGGCGGTGGTACAACGCCAGCATCGACACGCCAGCAGTCACCTACAACCTCACATTGTGCGCAATCTCTGGACTCGCGTCGTCCTCTCACACCGTGCGGCTTGGGTGCGCACCGGAGGATGGGCAGTACATCAACGCACGTCCTCACCTGAAGACCGGGGGCCTGGGGCGCAGAGCTGACGAACACGATACGCAGGTGGACTACTACACCCTAGATACAGTCACATCATACGGCTCGTCTCTCAATTGGTCGTCCGTTGTCCTATTCACGCTCTCGGATGGCGACGCTGATCGCCGCGACGTCGCAGATCCGACTTTCCCACCGTATCAGCCGCACCTAGTCTGGCCAACCTGAGCACTGGAGTCACAAAATCGTCTACGACCAAGTCCGGGACGTCCGTCTCCAGCTCGACCTCATCCTCGACCGGCGCTGCGGGCACGAGTGCTGCCGCGAACTCCTCCACGAGCAAAGTACCGCTCGGCGTCGGCATCGGCGTCGGACTCGCGGCAGTCGTTGTACTGATTTCCATCCTAGCCTGGTATCTTCGTAGGACGAGTGCAAAACGACGCTTCCTTGCGGGCGGCATGGAAATGCGCGAGCACGTCGGCACGACGCCGGCCCCTTCTTCAACCGCGGGCGAGGGAACCGCGGACGGATCGGGGTTCCACTACCAGTCTGGTGCGATGCATCTTCTCTCGGAAGGATTCGTCAAGTAGCTGACTAGTACTCCATCTTGCGCAAGTCCCAGCGGTCGTCCCGGAGTTGTACGCGGAAGAGCTCGGCGGGAGCGTCGAAAGCATGCCTGGGTATGGCGGACCGTACGGAGGCAAGTACTCGACGAGCGAGCATGGACTTCCCCACGCTGCGTCCGCCGCGAGCCTCGAGGACCCGCGCGCCTTTGCCCCGCGCTGAGCCGAAAAAGAACGTCAGAAGGACAATTCTCAAGTTGACGAGGCGATCTTTATGCAACACATAGCTTAAAATAAACCCCTCTCGAAGTAAAAGGTCATCCCCGGTGCGCACTGAGGCGTCGGGTCGGGCGTCAGTCGGCGCTGTTGTCCGCAGTCTTCCCCAGAAGAAGATGAAGAGCGCAAATTGTTGGTCAACGAGTAAAGACATCTCAGATAGGTCCCGTCAGCCAAGCCCGCTACCCCTCGTCCAGAACCTTCTTCAGCATCTCGACTCGTTCTCGGCCGCCAACATTCCGCCTCAGCATGATCTCGACCGACACCTCGAGCTGGCTCCGGACGAGTTTCGAGAGTTTCTTGTACGCGCCAGACTTCTTGAGGTCGTCGAGTCGCTCGTCCAGGGCCCTGTAGACGACGACCTTTTTTTAGCTGTAGGCACGGCGGGGAGCGGGAGGACGGTGCGCACTTGGTAATTCGGTCGTCCCGAGCAAAGTAGTACGTCGGGATCGTTTCGCCAGCGACGGCGTCTGTCGCGACGTTCCACAGGCCGAGCAGGACGAGGTCACTGGTCGCGTTGGCGACGTACTCGCCCACACTCGCGACCTCCTGCTCCTTGAGCTCCCTCGAGATCCACTTGGCCAGGACCGCCGACGCTGACGCGACTGGCTTTCCCGCAGGCCCGGCACGCAGTGCGAGTGCGACCTTGTTGGTGGCGGCGTGTATAAACTTGTCTCCCTCAGACCTGAGGTGAGCGCTAGCGTCAGCACAGTTTAACACCGTTGTTCGAGATGTGGCGCACATGATGATCACTTGCAAATATGAGGCTATGAGGTCGGTTTGGGACGACGATAGTCCGAACTGAATCGCCACCTTGAGATTCGCACGGATGGACCGGAGGATGGACCGCGTCGCCGGCTCGAGTCGATCCAGCTCGTTGTCCGACACGTCGTTCACCTACCGCGTTGGACCGAAGTCAGCTTCGCAGGTGGAAGAGTCTCGAGAGAGCATAAGAGGTCGCACCCTCCGGCTGATGGCGCCAGTCAGCAGGATCGCGATGTCACGGTCTGTGCTTGCGTTCGTCAGCAAAAAGTACATCCGAGCACTGCGATGGGACTCACGAGACTTCCCCAAGCGCATCGCATGCACCAGCGGCGTCGTCCCGCCGACGGCCGTCGTCAGCAACTCGAACTGCCGCGTCTTGACGTCCATCAAGAGCATGATGTCGTGCTTCTCGATCGCTCGCAGGACCTGGAACGCTTCGTACGAGCCGTCCGCGTTCGCGCCGGTCGAGCTGTTCGCGCGTCTCCGCTCGTCTTTGGTCGCCTCTGCGTGACGTAGCTTCGGGGCGGGCGCGGCCGCGCGCGCGTCCAAGGGCGTCTCGAAAGCGGTGGCGAGGGACTCGGAAAGGATGTGGGAGTGCTTGCTGCGTTTCGCCTGCTTGGCCCCCTCCCTGGCGAGCGATGCGAGGCCAGGAAGGACGCGGATGAGAACGACCGACGACGGGAGCGTCGCCTGCCGCGGCTTGCGCTTGGTGGGTGTACTCGTCGTGAGGCTGGCGATGATGTGGGTGTTCTCTACGCGCAGCATTGCAGTGGTAGGAGGGGATGGCGGCGCGGTGGCGTGGGCGGAGTCAACCCGCAGTCCGTCCGCTGGCAGTCCGCTTCTTTGGGGACGACGAAAAATCAAGGTCGCTTCCAGGTTCCTTCAGACCTATCTTCTCGTTCTCTGATCAGTGACAAGTAGCAGGCATCGTGCAATTTCAAGAAATTCCAGAAGAAGGTAAAAGCGTCCAGGCAGGAGGTCCGATCGCGCTCCTCCGCTCAAGCCTCTTGTTCACCCTTCTTGATCCGCTTGCTCATCGTCATGACCGCTCCGGTTGTATCTGCTCTCTCCCCTGTCGACCCGTCGACGCTGAGCGATGCCGAGCGGGAACAGAGGGCTTCCTGGCTCATTCGGAAGCTCCTGGGCAGCGTAGCTGGTCGGATCGCGCTGGCAAGCTTCGAGTCGCTCCGGTCGTCGTAGGCTTTCACACTGTGATTAAAGTTCTGGACCCCCTCCTCAATCGCATCACTTTCCAGAGGGCTGAGCATCGTGTGCCTTTCTCCATGGGGCGACGCGTCGCCCTTGATGTTGCCTTGTATCCGCCTGCGAGATGTGAGTCACTTTCCGAGAAACAGCACTATTCATCGAAGATACTTACAGCCCTCAGGTCGCCGTTCACACCGCCATCGCTGCCACAGGCGGTACCGCGGCCTTCGCGGCACCTTGGATGGGCACCTTCTCGGACGTCGTCGTCGGCTCACTCGGGGACACGATCGTGGTGGAAGTTGGAACCGTGCTGGCTTGGGATCTGGGTCACAAGGTGAGCTTTCTACCTGGACAAGCGCCTGGTTCAGGTGGAATGACGGCTGAGTGGCAGGTCGCAACGGACCTGCTGTTCGACAGGACGGCCAAGCTACTCCCAGAGCACTCCAAGCTGTTGACCACGACTTCCGTCAAAGAAATGACAATCACGCTCAAGTACAAGCATAACAACCTGACCGATGCTACGTGAGAACTGTCAGAGTGGCCCAGGACTCGATCCTGACGCCCATACGCAGACTCGGATTCTTCCGTGCCTCATCTGTCGTTCACCCTGACCCTTCCCTATCGCCTCTGTTGGAGACTTTCTCTCAACCGAGAAGGGGTGGTTCGCTCCCTACCTGCGACTGCTCGAAGTGAGTTCGATTGTCCCACCAATCCCTCGCCGGCTGACCTTCCCTTCAAGGACCCGTGATTCCTCGCAACTTTACCCCCGATGTCATCTTCTCGCACGGGTATGGGATTCAATTGTCGGTTCGAGCTTCGCTGACGTCCCGCCCAGACCGTTTCTGGCCGGTGACTACGCGATCGCGACAAGGTTGGCGCTCGAGAGCGCGACGCTCTTCAACTTCGCCCCGCCCCCAGTGACCTTCCCTCCTTCCCCCGCCGGAGAAAATCTCAATACATTTGTATCAGAGTCTCCCCCGCCCCCTCGCAACATGCTCCTCACCGTGATCGGCCTCGCGCCTCACCGGTTCGGCATGTGGACGTCGAGCGCCCGTCCGGGTGAGAGCGTCATGAAGTACCAGCTCCTGAACGGATGTCCCGCACTGGTCCTCCCCGTGCTTCCAGGATCTCCTCTCGTCTCCTGGGTGCGTGGCCCTACTTGACGCGCTCTGCAGAACGCTAAGACGGCTTCGCAGAACACCATGACGCTCGAGACGCTCCACAGCTACCGGACCGAGCTCGACGCTGCTGGGAACATTAAGCCAGACAGTAAAAAGTTCCATGGGATCGGTCAGTCCTTTCTACAGACCATTGGCCCCGTTCTAACCCACGCCGGCTTCGCAGTGGACGCCCTGCTAGAATACTCCTCTCTTTGTATCGACTGGACGCGACTCAGCTTGCCGCTTCCATCTGGGGAAGACGCAGGAAATCAGGAGGGAGAATCTGACCAACAGATCCGGAAGCGATGCGTCCGGGACGCCATCGCTTTGGTGGTCGAAGGCGCCGTTCGAAGCGGACTGGCAAAGTCGGCCAAGGTGCTGAAGAAGGACGTCGATCTTTCGCGGGCGGGGATCGCGATGTGGAGGATGCCGTGATGAATGGGTCAGACTTTCTTCGCTGCGAAACAGCGTCAATGGCCCGCAGCTCTGCGAGAGAAGGACTCGAGCCTCCAGGGGCTCGCAGCTCGTCAAAGCAGCTCGCCGAGAGCGGAACTACGTTCGCTCCGCAGTCGCATCTCAAAGGATCCACACTCGCACAGGCAGTCAAAATGGTAAGGCTCGCAAATCGCGAACACCGGCGCATCAGCTGACCCGCGCGCTCCTCGCAGGCTGGCGCGAGCGGGAAGCGGATCTCCGCCCAGAACACGCAGACGGTGAAGCAGCTCCGACTGGGCTTTGCCATCTCGAACGTGAGCATCTCCGCACCCGCGTCTCCGCCCCATGTGCACGCCGAGCTGACCCCGGTGCCGGACAGGCGGTCTACATCCTCTCGCTGATCCTCTTCCGCTCGGGGCGGTCGTGGACGCGGCTGTTCTACTACTCAACAACGGAGTTTATTGCGGTGGTGCTATGGCAGCAGCTCGAGGCGATGGCGACGAAGGGGGACGACCTCGCCGCGGCGGGGCTCACCTCGTGCGTCCGAACATCGCGGAGAGCGGAGTCGCGGTTCAGGGAGCGCTGACGGGCGCCGCAGGTACATGTTCGACGTGTTGTACGTCACGTGGTTCGTGCACGTCACGACCGCGCTCATCAGTACCAAGTTCTGGTGGCTGTACCTCGCCGTGCGTCTTGCGTTGCTCGCGGAGCTCAGTCGGGGATCGCTGACCTGACATAATCGTTACACAGATCCCATCATACGCCATCTATAGGCTAGGCGCTTTTGCGCTGCCGTACGTCTGGCCGTCGTCGGCTGGGCGAACAGCTATCCCGTCGCCGGGGGTCAGAGGGGGCAAGATACCAGTGGGAGTGGCGGAGGATGCTGCTCCGGCGCTGAGCAAGCGGCAGGAGAAGCTCAAGAAACGGGAGAAGACGACCTTCCAGATGCGATGATGCAATTGGGGTTCACTCGGGTCCGTGGCGTCGGGCTGCGAAGCGGCGGCCAGTGGCATCTCTCTCATCGCCTAGACCCTCACACTTGATGGCACACCAGTGTTGAGTCATATATACACTGTCCTGCAAAGCAACACTGCACGCCCGTGGCAGGGCACTCCCCGTTTGGGGTGGGCCGCGCCTGGTTTGGTTGCCCTCGCGGCCACAGAATAACTGCTGAGGGACGTTAGTTAGTTCAACAGTTTAAGAAAGCGCTGATATCATTGAATGCCTACCTCGTCGACTGGGGCCGACGAGCGTGTGAAGTCGATGGCGCGCAGGTCGCCGTCGCCGGACCGGACGCGTCGCTCAGCGCGCCTTCTGCTCCGTCTCCTCGTCCTTCTCCAGCTTGAGG
>ERZ1463038.569-NODE-569-length-12939-cov-14.308289_pt1 | contig 12939 bp, 24 predicted proteins | sample MGYA00564479_ERZ1463038 | MGnify/ENA primary metagenome ERZ1463038 (study PRJEB39244, sample SAMEA3635134) | Helicobacter pylori | study: EMG produced TPA metagenomics assembly of PRJEB11511 data set (Assembly of a 5300-year-old Helicobacter pylori...
CCAGAAGGTGCGCCAGCTCGAGACGACCAAGGAGATCTCGACGCGCTATGTGAGTACTTTCGAGTCGTGACTCAACCTAGATTTCTGACTGCTTCGTTCCTACAGCCGGTGGTGTGCGTGACGGGCAACGCTCGGCCGGCGCAGGTGCAGAGCTACCGCGATGCCGGGTTCGACGACATCGCCATCAAGCCGTACGACTTCAAGAAGCTTTCCGTCTTGATCGAAAAGCTTGCGGGTAGATAGCGTCGTCTTTTTACGTTGTACTGTAGCTAGAGGGTGTGCGTAGCTGAACAAAAACATGCTTGTGTTGGTCCCGACCCGATACCCAAGACCTAGCTGAGTTTCCGAGACAACTGGTTCGATTGACTGCGGCGAAGCTATGAGAGATCTCCTACCGGTAGGCTGATCAACGACCCCGGGGGCAGCATCCCTCCGAGCGCGAGGTACCATGCACACTGCGCCGGCGGTGGAATGTCAGCGGCTCGCAGGCCCGGAGCATCAAAGGAAGACTCACAGCGCTCGTGAGAATTCCAAAGACACCACCGACAGTGTTGATGGTCGCAGTTTCGTGGTAGAACTTGGCCAGGCCGAGGAAGAGGAAGCACAACGTGAGGAAGACGAAGAGTGCGACGAGCACAATTGACGATCGGTGCGCGGCGATGAGGAATATGATCGTCATGATCATCCAACTGTTTTTATAAGAAGCAGTCAGTATGTGTGAGAATCGATGGGTGGGTGAGCGTACGCGAAGTAGTACATCCCGATCGCGCGCTCATACTCCTCGAAGGTTGCGAATGCTTGTGGGATGCCGGACCACGACGAGAGGATAATGCCGTACTAGCAGATGATAGTATCAGTACGAGATCTCCCTAATCTATGCTTTCGGAACGCACCGAGATCCAGAAACCGCCATAGCTCGAGTAGACTGCACGGGGGAGTCAGCAAGGTGTTGCCCACTTCCATCCGCGCCACCGCATACCCGTCGCTGCGAACGTGTTCCCGGACCTGCAAAAGCGTTCAAGATCAGAACATACATTCAGGAAACCCGAGCTGATGACGACGTACGCCATCTCCCACATGCCGGCCAAAAGCTGGACGAGACCGCCATCTTCGCAGACCGCCCGACGTCAGCGTCCTCGTCCCATCCCGCCGCTTGCCCACTACTCACAAGAAAGCGCAACGCAGACCACGTATTGCGGAATAATGATCCCGTTCGCGCCGGTGTTGATGAAAGAATCTATAAGTAGCGTAACGGCCGTGCAGCACAGTCCCAGTGGGCCCGCGGAGCCGAACGTGCGGTGCTGGGAGGGCGGCGGCGCGAGAGAGCGGTGTGGAGAGGGAGTGTGCATCGACAGCTTTCCGCCGGCGTCGGATTGGTTGATCGTCGCTGAGTCCCAGTTGACGCGCTCCATGGAGCGCCCGCGAGACTCGAGGCCGCCGACGGGGGGCGAGGTCTGGGAGAGGTCAGCGTTGGGTTTAATGCAGGGTGGAAGCAGCGCACGAGCATGGGGTTTGGGATCTCCATTGGTCGACAGCGGCGGGAAGGTGCGGATGGAGCGGGCGAGGGGGTGTCGCGGTGGTGAGATCGGTGTGTGGGGCGGCTGGAGCAGCGGAGGGTGCAAAGTCGGAACGAGAGCAAGTTAAGTCGGAAGGAAGCAGGAGAAAGAAAAACCGGCGCCCCGGATTTCAAGAGGCTTGCCCACACCCCAGAGCCGACGGATCCGCCGAAGGGCGCGTCGGGCAAGGGCGTCTCGGGACGCCGTCGCGCGAAGGTGGGCAGCACGCCGCCCCGCGCATACCCGCCCCTTGCCCACCCACCTACTTATGCGACTTTGGTCACGAGGTGGCTCGATCGGGTGGCTCTGTGTGCAGCTGTATGCGGGAACAGCGTGCGGCTGCGGGCGACGCACTCGCCCAAAGGCGAATGTCCGCACGCCGGCAAGCTGCGTAATGGCGTGCATGTCCAAAACAAGAATGGTTGTTGAACGACAGATCAGGGGAGAGTACTACATGGGCGACCGGCGCCTTGGACACGTTGCGATTCCTGACGCTCAGGCGAGCGTCCCGCGCCATGCCGGCGTGAGCTGGAGGGTGAAGTCGAGGAGGACCTCGCCGCCGTGCTCCCAAAGTCCTTCTCCGACCTCCGCACTGTAGTGCGATCGAGTCAGTCCAAGTTTCAGTTCGAGGTGAAAGTGGACGCACTAGCACCGACTGAACTCGGGCTCGCGCACGACGGCCTCGTAGTTCGCGAGCGCGTAGCCCTGTCCAAGTACTCTCGTCAGTTTTGACTCTCAAAGATCAAGATGATAAAACAGTGACAAACCTTGATGGCGGCGTGCAGGTCGGGCCAGAGGTGCGTCGAGAGGAGCAGCGGGAACGCGGTCCGCGGCGAGAGCGTCGAGATGACGTGACGCAGCGCGAGGCTCGCGAGTTCCTGCATTCCGTACCGATGCGCGATCCTGTACATCGCCAGCGCCGACGCTGAATCACACCATCAGCTTCCGTGGATCGCAAACGACGAAGGAACCGGGCTCACCTGGCGCGGAGACGACGGCGGGGTGCGTGTGCGGGTCGACGTCAACCTCTGGAACATTGTGCTTCTCCTCATCCTTTCCAGAACTCGGGTACCGCCTGCCGACCCTCGACGTACTCGGCGAGATGCGTCCGCCGAGCGGCGAAATCCTGCCAGCCGCCTGCGAGACACGGGTCGGGCTCGGCGGGTCGTCAGGCGTCGTCGGTCGTTTCTTGGTCGATGCGCCGGCAGAGATACTGCGACGCTTTCCAGCGGCTTTGGCTGAGAGCCCCGGCGGGTCGATCTGGCCAGGTGGGGGTGTTTCGGTCTCGGCAATGTCGCTCAGAGCGCCGCCTTCGGCTGAGGAAGTCGTGGAAAGCGGGACGGAGGTGGGTGAGACGAGGGCAGAGATGGAGAACCAGGTCCAGGGGAGCGAGCTGGGCGAGGAGAGCCAGCCGATCGGAAGCTCGTCGGGTGGGAGCAGGCGCACGTCTTCCGTTTGTTGGAACGTGATCTCGTTCGTGTACAGGTAGAAGATCAGCTGTTCGTGGACTCTGGAGTCAGCTCAAGGTCCCGGCCAGAGTAAGGAACGGAAGGCCGACCCAGTACACCGTCCTGCGGAGCGCTCCACAGGTCAGCCAAACGCCCCATCGACGACGCAACAAGAAGAGACTCGCACAAAATCAAAGTCCTCAATCTTGACGACGCTCCTGGCCCTCGCGTCCTCGCCGCTCGTCTCGGCCCAGCCGGCAGTGAGCATGTCGTCAAAGTACGAGCTCCGCGCGCGCAGGATCGTCGAGTGGACGTAGATCGAACGCTTGCGGTACAGGTGCTGCTCGTTGCGCTCGTGCACGTAGATGAGCACGTCCGACGTCGAGCGGTCGTCGACCAGGTTTTGCACGCCTTGCAGGAGGTCCCTGGGTGGTTGGGCGTTAGTAGGGCTCGGGGCAGAGCACGGGAAGACGCACCGAGGGACGTGGTGTGAATGTTGGAGTTGGGGCAGGGTCGCTCGGACTGGGGATGAGATCTGGATCGAGAGAATGAACGAGTCGAGCTGCGCGATACGCGGGTTGCGAAGCAGGTCCGTGAACGACGGGAACGAGTGGCATTCTGTCTCATCCAGTGATCAGCTCTCATCCAGGGTAAAGTGAACTGGAAAGACGAACCGTAGTACTCGTTCCCGGTCCCAAAGCACCATTCGCCCTCCCACACGCGCCACACCCATCCCTCGCGCGCCTCCCGCCGTCCAATCTGCTCCTTCGGCTCACGGATCCCAAACATGAGCGTCGTCGGAATGATATCGGGCGAGAAGGCCGTGTCGAGGATCTGGCACGAGAGGTACAGCGAGAGCTTGTCGCTGTCGCCCGTCGTTGGCCGGACTGTTCCGTTCTGGGTGAGCTTAGGAGCATCAGAGCGGAAGGAAAAAGCTCACGGATCTCGAGCTTCCAGCGGTCGCCACCAAACGACGACGAGAAGAGCTCCTGGTTTGTGAGCGAGCTGGGCGGCCGGCGCGGGTCGGCGGAGAGCGCTGTGGGCGACGTCGGGGGCAGGTCGTGCGCCAGAGCCGAGAGGTTCGAGATGGGAATATCGACGCCCTGTCGGCCCTTTGTCAGCTACCCATGTCCAGCATCCAAACCAGAAAAGAACGGACGCACAAAGAAGCTCCACTCCCTTGCCTCGCCTTGCGGACTCGCCCCGCCGGTCCCACCACCTCCAATACTGCCACTCGCGACCCGATTCCTCGCTCCGGCACTCTGGCTTCCGTACCCGCCACTGCCCGGCCTGCTCCCGCTCCCGCTCGACGCGCCGAGGACGCCGAACCCAGGGTAGCTGTATCCGCCCGCACTCCGCTGACCTCCAGGGCTCCTCGTCGGCGTCGGTGGGCTCGTGTGCGGCTGTGCGAAGATGCCTGGCGGGGGGATGCCGCTGCCGGACGCGGTGAGCGAGGTCGAGGGCCGCGCGCCGGTTAGGAGCGACGGCGGGCGTAGGGGTGAGGTTGAAAGTGGTTGCCGGGGAATCGAAGTGGTCGAAGGGACGCGGAACGGAGTGGGCGTGGATGAGCCGGACGGGCGCGACATGCGACGAGAGGGGTCAACGCTGGCAGCCTGTGGGTTAGAGTGGCGTCAGCTGGGTTGGGCTGGGGGGCGCTTGGGTGCGACAGGCGTACCCTGAAAGAGTAGTACGAGGTCGTACGAGTCGCTTGGCAAGGGACGAACGCAGACAAAGGCGCGCCGAGGGTCGGACTCGGTCCAAGTGGCGCGTCGTGCTGCGGACGACGGCGGCGTGAGCGTCCCGTTCGCAGCGAACGCGGGGTCGACAGGGCTGAGACCTGGAGCACACACCGATAAGACTACTCTCTAGACGATCGCAGTCGAACCGGTCCTCCAGATCGGGCTCGTGACGGCGAGCTCGGGTCGCGTTGATGCAGCTCCTCGGTCGGTCTGCTGGGCGCGGGAGAGGGTCAGTACTGATCCTGGGAAGCAGAACTACTCGCCTGTCTCACTAAGGCGAAGGCGAAGAGCGAAGCCGGTCGTTTTCGAGTGAGGTGGCCGACTCGAGGTGGTGGGCGAGGGGCAAGAGACGAACGCTGGCGCGCGGCTGGGCGAGGCCGCGCGCGCTGCCGAAATAACGCCGTGAGAATCTGGAGTGTCCGTCAGTTTTTTCTTCAGTGTGTCAGCTGTGGTGGTTGACAATGGCTGGAGCGGCGTCTTGAGTTGACCCCTGACGTGACCCGTCTCTGAGCTGGACTCCAAACAAGGGATTTGCAAGGGATGCACCTTTCCCAAACTTCTTAAAGTTAGCGTTACTATACAGAAACCAAGATACGTTCCAGCTACCTCTGTACAAAGGAAAGAAGCTGCAGTCCGGCAAGGGGTCAAGTTCCCACGGGTGGGAGGCGCGCTTTCGGGTTGCGTCCCAGCTTTTTTCACGAGCCTCCTCCGACCTCGACCAGAACCAGCCCCACCAGACTCTCCCAGGCGTACCGAGTCATCTGAGCGCGATGCCACCCAAAGCGTGCGCAACCCCTTCGTGACTCGTCGCGCGAGCTCACTCTGGCCCGCCATCCCTCCTGCAGCGACTGGGAAAAATGTGGGTACCAAGCTGTGTTGAGGGCAGAGTAGCTGGGGAAGCTGACACCACCCACTCCACAGTCGAGAAAAGGGTCGACGGAGCCAAGACGGCCGAGATCACTCGTGAGCGCACAAGTCACAGCCGCAACGCTCGAGGAGCGTTCTTACTGATCTTTGAGATATTTTTCCATCAGCTCTCGATGACGACGACATCATCATTCTGCGCACGTACGGTCGGGGACCCTACGCGCAGAGGCTCAAGGAGGTTGAGGGGGACCTCAAGGAAATCCTGAAGCGTGTGAACGAGAAGATGGGTGCGTTGAGCTCTACCGCTTCATTTTCTGGCCTTGCTTGTATTTACTCGAGGGGCGGTCGAGCTGACTTGCTCCTTGGAACCGCAGGAGTGAGGGAGCTTGACACTGGCCTCGCGCCGCCGGACCGGTGGGACCTGCCTTCGGACAAGTACATTGCGGAGTATGGAGTACCACTGCAGGTCACCCGTTGCACCCGGATCATCCCACGCGTCGCGACCGCCGGCGTGCCCCTTCCGCCGCCCGTCATGCTCCAGCCTGGCCAGCTGCGGAACGTCGACGAGCAGGAGAAGTACGTCATCAGCATCTCAGAAACGGCAAAGTTCGTCGTCGGCCTTAGCCTGCGAATTTTGCCCACCGACATTGAGGAGGGCATGCGGGTTGGGTGGGCTCCCTGTTTTTGGCTCGGCGCCGTCGTGCTTGAAGCTAACAGTGACGGTGCGCAGAGTTGACAGAAAATCCCACACGATCTTCATGCCTCTTCCGCCCAAGATCGACGCTTCGGTCACGATGATGCAGGTCGAGGAGCGGCCGGACGTGACCTACTCGGACATCGGAGGCTGCAAGGAGCAGATCGAGAAGCTGCGCGAGGTTGTTGAGACGCCTCTTCTTTCCGTGACACCAAAATTTCCCACAGCCCAGCAGCTTGGATCCGAACTGACGTTCCGTACTCCTCGACAGCCAGAACGCTTCATCGAGCTCGGCGTGGACCCGCCTAAGGGCGTCATGCTCTACGGCCCCCCTGGGACCGGCAAGACTCTTTGCGCCAGAGCCGTCGCGAACCGTACGGATGCCACCTTCATCCGCGTGAACGGCACCGAGCTCGTGCAGAGGTACATCGGCGAGGGCGCGCGCATGGTCCGTGAGCTCTTCGAGATGGCGCGCCTGAAGAAGGCGTGCATCATCTTCTTCGACGAAATCGATGCTTTTGGAGGATTCCGAACTGGTGGGAGCGTGACCGGAAGCCACGAAGTCCAGCGGACGATGCTCGAGCTCATCAACCAGCTGGACGGATTCGTTTCGCGAGGCAACATCAAGGTCATCATGGCGACGAACAGGTGCCTTCTCTGTCTTGGAATTCGGAAAGATTTCTCAGCTTAAATTCCATCCTGCTCAGGCCCGACACACTCGACCCCGCGCTCCTCCGCCCAGGCCGCATCGACCGTCGCATCGAGTTCGCGCTTCCCGACGTCGAGGGCCGCGCTCACATCCTTCGTATCCACGCTCGCAGGTGCGTAGACTCATCAAATTAGTCTTGCTATCAAACGCTGACAAAGGTCCCAACGCAGCATGTCCGTCGCGCGCAACTTCGATATGACCTCATCGCGCGCCTTTGCCCGAACGCGTCCGGCGCCGAGCTGCGCTCCGTCTGCACCGAGGCGGGCATGTTCGCGATCCGGTCTAGGAGGAAGGTCACCATCGAGAAGGACTTCCTTGACTCGGTCGAGAAGGTCGTCCGCGCCCGCGCCAAGTTCAGCAGCAATGGGTTGGTGAGTCCCCGTCAGCGCAACCTTTGATGGCGCAAAGTCGCCAACCAATCTCTCCGAATAGTACGGTCAGTACAACTGAAGACTCGTAGCTGGTCCCCCTGCTTTTTCCTGTGATCCAACCCCTGCTTCCTTCATGCCGCCCGCACCTTTCTCGTGAGTGAGCTCGGTATACGTCCAATCGTTGTAAGGCCTTCCAGGCACAAGCAGAAGTGCTTCGCTTCTGGGAGTCTGGTGGGACCCCATATCCAGCAAAGAAGCTGCAGTCGGGGCCCGCCGGGCGCTCACTTGCGCTCACTCCTCAGCCTTGCCTCAGCTTCTCTCGTCTTGTGACGGACTCGGGCCCAACCCTAACCTGTGACGGACTCGGGCCCAACCCTAACCTGTCTACCAGAATGCACCTCGAAAAACCTGCTGATGATCATCGTAAATCAATCAGGCTTTGATATGCCTGCAAACCTGGGCCTGGTGATGTATGACGTCGACTTGTATCAACATCGCGAGCCAAACGCCTCCAGAGAGGTCCCGTTCATCGAAAGAGAATCGGTATTGCTTTGCTAATTTAGGATTTCTCATTCACTGACAGCGTCCAAGATCGCGGCGAGACGGTAGGGGAAGGTCAGGACGGCGTCCATTCCCGCTTCCTGCCCCGCGCGAAGGGCGGCCTCTCTCGCATCCGCTGAGTATTTGGAAGTCAGGAAATGAAAGAACGGATTCACCATAGATCTTGAAGGCTCACCCGTCAACCCAACGACTCGGACACGCTCCCGATCGCCTCGTTCCGCTTCGCGAAGTCGCAGCGCCTTCGTCGCCTCCACGCCTCCGAGGACGGGCATCTGCATTTGATCTCAGTACGCACATACTTGACGCGTGGATCAAGACTTGGTCACGCAGAATTCCATGAAACAGCAATCAAACCTCTCCCCAGAGGCAAGGACCTCGAGCGCCTTCTGCCCGTTACTCGCCGCCTCAACGACGTACCCCGCTCGAGTGAGTTGACGATCGATGATCATTCGGTTGAGAAAGTTGTCGCTCGCCACGAGAATCCGCTGGGAAGCGACTTGTACCTGAACTGGGGGCGCCGGAGTTCCGGTCGCGATGACGGCACTGTGCGCTGTCGACGGCCTGTCGGCGGCAAGCTGGGCTGGAGGGGCTTCTGAATGAGGTCCCATCATGATGCTGTGGGTTGTGGAACGTAGCAAGTGCGTCGCGTGGAACTTTAGTACGCACCTCACCCCGGAGCAAGGAGCAGCCGCGTCGACCGGACGTGTCGTCCGCTTTGACTTAGCCGAGCCGGTGCACGCTCAACACACAGCTTCGTCCGACCCAAAACATCAACCCGACACTCACCCCAACAGTCTCGGCTCGCAGCTCAGCCACAGCGCAGCGAAGCGGCCGCACGATGCACGCCGGTCTGCTGTCCTTGCTCGTCGCGCTCGCCACCTTCGCCGAACCCACCACCACCTCCCCAGCACTCGTCAGCTCCTTTCAGCTCCAGAAGAGCGCACCAGCGCTCCCCCTCGGCCTCTGGCGCAAGCTCCAGCACCGCGAACGGACCGCGCGGTCGGGCGGGCTCGAGCACGCGGTCAGCGGCGGCGGCGCAGCGCAGGTCACCTTCGCTGCTTCGTCGGGGGACTCGTACCAGGTGCGCTTGGACTAGGGGAATTACCGGTGCCCGGGGAGCTGATTGGGAGATGCACAGGCACACGAGTTTGACCAGCTCGTCTCGCACGACCCAGCCGTGCCCGCGCCATCGCCGGGCGCGACGTTCAAGCAACGGTGCGCTCGACTACGCGTCTTTCGGGGGCCTTCGCTGAGTTTTGCGAGGACAGGTACTGGTTTGACGCGACGTACTACAAGCCCGGCGGACCGGTGTTCCTCCTCGACGGCGGCGAGACGGACGGCGCGGGCCGGCTGCCGTTCCTCAAGGAAGGCATCCTACAGATCCTCGCAGAGGCGACTGGTGGCATAGGGTGCGTTGAGTTTAAAGTGGTTGAGCTGGGATGAGCTGCGAGAGCTGACGGTACTATTCCCCGGCCACCCCCACATCTGTCCACCACGATCCCGCTCGCAACTACAGCGTCGTCTTCGAGCACCGCTACTACGGCACATCGCACCCGACAGACAACCTCACGACCGACTCGCTGCGATTCCTCACTACGATGCAGTCATTGCAGGACTCGGCCCACTTCGCGAAGAACGTCGTCTTCCCGGGCCTCGACAGCCGCGACCTCACCGCGAACAAGACGGCGTGGATCTACTACGGCGGGAGCTACGCGGGCGCGAAAAGCGCGTTCGCGCGCAAGCTGTTCCCCAATGTCTGGTGGGGCGCGATTGCCAGCTCGGCCGTCACAGAGGCCGTCGTTGACTTCTGGGAGTACATGGAGGTGCGTTCTCCTGTCAAACAGAAACCTTCATCACCAAGCGATGAGACTTTTGATTTTTCTCGCAAGCACTTGCTGATCCATCCAACACGCAGCCGATCCGCCTGTCCGGCCCACCGCTCTGCATCTCGCTCCTGCAGAATCACACCTCCGTCATCGACTCGCTGCTCGGTCTCAACCAGCCTCTCATCACGTCTCGCCTCAAGTCCTACTTCGGCCTCGGCGGCGTGACGCTCGACACAGACTTTGTAAACGCGCTCCAGATGCCATTGGGCGCATGGCAGGGGCGCAACTGGGACTCTGAAGTCGGCTCGAGCGAGTTCTTCGAGTTTTGCGACAAGGTCGAGGAGGGCGAGCGCGGGGACGGGATCGACGGGCTCGCCGAGGCGGCCGTCGAGCAGGCGATGAGGGCGCTCCTGCCTGGATTGCCGAACCCGAGCAAGAGGTTCGCGAGCTTCAAGGGGTACGCCGAGTACGTCAAGGACAACATCGCGAGCATGTGCCCCGAGGAGGAGGGCGAGCAGGACGACTGCTTTGGAACGGGCATGTACACCGGCGACGGCCTCGAGGAGGCGCCGTGGCGCTCGTGGTCGTACCAATTCTGTACAGGTGCATCCCTTCTCGTGATTCCGCCTAGACCCGAGACTGATGGGCTGCGTTAACAGAGTGGGGCTACTTCATCGGCGCGGCACCGGAAGGGAACCCGACGCTCGTTTCGAGCCTCATCACACCCGAGTACACGGGACAGATCTGCAAGCTCGCCTTCCCCAAGGGCAAACTCAATCGTACGAACCCTCATCATTGCTTATCTGGACTCTACTGACCCGCTTCCGATGCAGGCGTCCCGAACACGCCCAATGTTACCGAGATCAACCAGTGGGGCGGGTACGACTTCAACTACCCCCGCCTGGCATTCATCGACGGAAGTGAGGATCGTGAGCCATTCCACTTACCTGACCCGGAGATTGAAGCTGATGCAGATGAACAGCGTGGCTCTACGCGACCCCACACTCGCCGCACTCGACGACGGTCAAGACGCGCGTGGACTCGGTCGAGGAGCCCTTCAAGCTCATCGCCGGCGTACGTCTCTCCGGATCTCTTTCATGTTGCCGCTCACTGACTAACTCGATATACAGGGCGTCCACCACTGGGACGAGAACGGCCGGTTGGACGGCGACGTGCCGAAGGTCATCAAGAAGGTGCACAAGGAGGAAGTCGCATTCTTGCGCGCGTGGATGGACGAGTGGGACGAGCGTGGGAGGTGGCGCCCCGAGTAAGTGGCTGAACGCGGTGTAGATAGGCGGTGCGTGCTGGGAAGATCATGTGCTAGACTACCCTCTTCGATGAGGATGAGGCATCGAGGCGAGGTTCTGCGGTCGCGCACCTGATCCAGCACCGCAGGAGAGAGTTACAACATACCACACTCATTCCCTTGCAGCCGCATCGGCCTTTGAATCCGGCTCATCGTCACCTTTCTCCTGCGCGAACCCGTCCATCTGCGCACCCAAGATGACCGTCGTCGGCTGCTCACTTGGAAGGCAACTAGTGACGGTGATGCGGATCGGCTCATCCGGGAAGAAGTGTGGATCGAGGAGCTCGGTGTCTCGGCGGGTGCGGTGCAGTTGGAAGATGTTCCAGTTGAGCGCGCTGAAGAGGATGAGGAGGATGGGCGAGTAGAGCCATTGGACGCCCGTGAGCGCGAACTCGAGCCTGCATGCAGGAAGCTGAAGAGCTTGAGCACACATTTATCTAGTATCAGGGGTGAGATATGGTACTTACGCGTACCAGGGCCAATCAGCGTCGCCACGCCCGGTCTGCACCGCGATGCTCAAGCACATCCCTGACGCCGCCGCTGCGACAGTCGCCAGTGCGCTCGAAGTCTGGTCAGCGCTCAATGTCAGTTAATATTCTTCTTAGGTGATCTAAAAGGCCCTACAAAGATCAAGTCGCGCTCCACCTTCTGCAGGGTGGCTAGCTGCTTACGCTGGTGGGCGACGCTCCCGCCGGCGGGCTTCGTCCGGCGCTTCCTAGCGTCTGTCAAGTCCTCGATTTGGGATTGAGTAGCTGAAGATCTGACTCCGGTGTATATCCGGGACACTTTCGTGTTCCGGCCGTGCGAGGCCGTGTGCTGCTCGACGGCGAGGCGCATCTGCTCCGTCTTGAAGCGGATCTTGCCACGCAGCTGACGCGAGAGAAACAGGCTCCCGAAATTCACCTGAGAAACAGAGTGAGCTGAAATTCTTCTTCCTAAGGGAAAGAGATCTCACAAAGGTGATAATCAGAGTAACCCCGGCTGCGATGTAATACTCGACCATCCTGGTGCTAAAAAAGCATAGGCGACCGTCAGATCCGACCCTGTTTGCCAGCATCTTTGATTGGGTCTCTCACGTCCTGTATCGCGCTGCCGCTTCTTGAAGACCGGCGACCTGAGTCGTCAAGGACAACAGCGCAGTGAAGTTGGGAGTCCCTGGCGTCCACGACGCCGCGAGATCGGCAAGCGTCTCGGTAACGGGCACGTAGCTTTCCCCAACATGCAACCCACCGAATGCGTTGATTAGTCCTGATACCTTCACCAGGATACTTGAGCTTGTGACTCAGCCAGATGCCGGGGAAGAACTCACGACGACAACGCCACCCAACACAACCCCTCCCACCGCGAAGAGTGTATTGATAAACAACGGTCCCATGAGCCGACAACTTGTCTCTTGTGTGAGAATGTGCGCTTGTAGAAGTCCCCAGGACATGAGCCAGCCCTGGAACAGCATCCCGAACGTGCTGCATGCCCACCAAAAGTACGAGCGGACTTAAGGGGCGTGGTGGAGGAAGACGTCCCCGGTATCGATGTTGTAGAAGATAAATGTGACGAGGTTGATGATGGAGAGGATCGTTGAGGCGAGCTTTGCACTGCGTCGTAACCGTGAGCTGGCGGCCCGTTTGACTTCCGCGCACTCGACCTACTTGGTGACGATGAAGGGACCTGATGGTCGTCGGACGAGTCGAAATATCCAAATCACGCTCACTCTTCGCTGGATGCCTTCAGATAAAATGAGCCCGAAATGGAGAAAGGCCATGGCGAGCGCGCTGCGCGTTCAGTCAGCGGGCCGAGACGCAAGCTTCGTGCTGCAGCGAGCTCACAGTCCATCGAGGATGAATAGCACAAAGAGACGAGTGGCG
>ERZ1463038.571-NODE-571-length-12926-cov-17.361122_pt1 | contig 12926 bp, 17 predicted proteins | sample MGYA00564479_ERZ1463038 | MGnify/ENA primary metagenome ERZ1463038 (study PRJEB39244, sample SAMEA3635134) | Helicobacter pylori | study: EMG produced TPA metagenomics assembly of PRJEB11511 data set (Assembly of a 5300-year-old Helicobacter pylori...
CCTGCCGCTGCTCGCCGACGCAAAAGGCCGACGTCGCGCGCCTCATCCGCGCCCACACCAAGAAGCGCGTCTGCTGCATCGGCGATGGCGGAAACGACGTCTCGATGATCCAGGCCGCCGATGTTGGTACGCCTCCCCTTGCTCTGGTGGTGGGGCTGAGGATGTGAGTTGCTGACGCTGGGGGTGAGCAGGCGTCGGAATCGTCGGCAAGGAAGGACGCCAGGCGTCGCTCGCGGCCGACTTCTCGATTAACCAGTTCAGCTACTTGACCAAACTGCTCGTCTGGCACGGCCGCAATTCGTATAAGCGCTCGGCGAAGCTCGCGCAGTTTGTCATTCACCGCGGCCTCATCATCTCGATCATCCAGGGTGCGTTCTCACTGGTGGGACTACTCGCCGACCACAAGACTGACGGTTCTTGCGCAGCTGTATTCTCATCGGTCTTTTACTTGTACCTCGTCCCGGCCTGGGCTGCCGTTCGCACTGGCTGACGCTTAACCTCCCCGCAGCTCGCCAATCGCCATCTACCAGGGTTGGCTCATGGTCGGCTACGCCACGGCCTACACGATGCTTCCAGTCTTCTCGCTCGTGCTCGACCGCGATGTGAACGAGGATGTCGCCCTGCTTTACCCAGAGCTGTACAAGGAGCTGACGAAGGTGCGTTCAGGCCTTCGCCTCCCAGACTCTCGCGCTGACCCATCTCTTTGCAGGGCCGCTCGTTGTCATACAAGACCTTTTTCACCTGGCTCATGATCAGCGTCTACCAAGGTCCGACACTCCCGCACCAGCTAGCCCTCTAGTGCGCTGACCTAACGCTCTCCACAGGCGGCGCCATCATGATCGCCTCGCTCGTCCTGTTCGAGTCCGAATTCCTCAACATCGTCTCAATCTCGTTCACCGCGCTCGTGCTCAACGAGCTCATCATGGTCGCCGTCGAAGTGACGACCTGGCACACGCTCATGATCCTCAGCGAGGTCATCACCCTCTCGCTCTACGTCATCTCGATCCTCTTCCTGCCCGAGTACTTTGGTTCGTCCCCAAATCCCACCTCATTACGTTTCAAGCTGACCTTCGCGCCCCCCAGACCTGTCGTTCGTGCTCACGACCAGGTTCATCTGGAAGGTCGCCCTCATCGTTGCCATCTCGGCCGCGCCGCTCTGGGCCATCAAGATCCTGAAGGGCAAGTTTGCGCCGACCCAGTATGCAAAGCTCAGGGACTTCTAAAAATTGGATTGATTGCAATGGGGAGCACGATTAGAGTTGCCCCAAAGACGTTGAGCTCAACGCTGAGCGCTGATCGGTCGCCGATGATGGGTAGCAGCCTTCGAAAGAGCTGGCTCGAAGAAGCGAGTAGCACGTCATCACCCTCCCATCGAAGTCGAGATTCAAGTGAAGCAATCTGTCGCGGCGCAGAAGATGACGGGCGCGGACGGCCCAAAGCAATCGGAGCCCTCTCAAGATGCTGGGCCCTTTCAGCTGCAGGATTAGCTTGAGCGAAGTGGATCTGGAGGAGCTGTTGTGACAATTTAAGGAACGCATCACACCCGGCCGGAGTGCTCTCGATACTCGAAATGTCGCAGGACCACTCTCGCGAAGCTCGTGAGCACCAGAAAAATGATGAGGCGACTCCGAGGGCGCGTGCTGCTCGAAGAGGATGATGAGCCCGTTCGTTTCGGGACTTCGTTCCCGACCACTCTCCGTCTCCGCCGAGCGAGTTCCATAGCTGGGGCTTCAGGTGGGCTCCCTCGCACTCGAAGCGCACGGTGGTCGCCTGGCCGGCGTGGCGGTTGACCATGGTCGACGATGCGAGGGCCGGCTTGAAAGTGATCATCGCTGCAGTTGCAGGTTAGCATATTGCATCCCAGCCAGAGTTGAACTTGCTCGTGTGCTCTTGCCGAGGACAAGAGGTCCCTCAGTCATGTCGAGTCACAACGAAGGCGGCCGATCTCATGCCCGGCCCCCCCATGCCCCACATGTGAAGCTCCGCCGCACCCCTATTTGCTGGAACTCCCGCAAATCGGTGTCTTGTTAAATGCTGGTCTTGATTTCAAGTTGGACGAGGTCTCTGAGTACTTGAGGGTGCCCGGACCCCGAGACGAGCCGTACTGACGAGATCGAAAAGCCTGAGGCTGCCGGAATCTCCGAGTCCGTCGAGTCGCGTTGACCTCCTACCCCTCGCGTACCCCCGCCACTCTTCTGGTACCACTACTTCAGATGATCAGGTGTATGTTCAGAGCTGTTGGACGGTGGACTCGCCCACTTCAAGGCGTGCGGCCCCGCGGTGTCGACACCGTTGAGACCAGGACGGCGGACCTGGATGGCGTCGCTGCCCCGAACTTGGTGCGCTCTCCACGAGGCTCAGTGCATATCACATCTTCAACTCACACATCGTTTACCCCAGGTGACCCGCTCCATCCGGGCGCTCCTCCACCGCCGGCAGCCTCGACCAGACCACACGCTCCTTCTCCCCCTCGAACTAGTGAGCTACATTTTCGAGCTCGCAGTCGAAGATTACGCGGCTGGCTCGCTTCAGGCGTACCAACTCTTGCGACGTTGCGCGCTGGTGTGCAGGGCGTGGAGGGATCCCGCCAGCGCTCGCCTTTGGCGTGTCGTGCGGGTCTCGAGCGAAGACCGGGCCGTCCTTCTCAGTCAAAGTGACGGCGTAGGGCATTATCAAACCAAGCTCCTCATCATGGAGACCTACTCGGAAAACCCCTACGTCGTGCAACACCTTGCGAGACTGTCAGGCGTTCAGTGCTTGAAGCTCAGCGTCTGGCGACAGCCACTTGTGTGCTGGTTTTCACTCGCCTGGATTCAACGTGAGTGGAACAAATTCCCGATACATAGCTATGCTGACTTTATCACACTCAGAGGTGACGACTTTGGAGATGTCGGCGCTGTTCTACTGTCGCGAGGACCTGCTCTTGAACAACATCCCGTTCCGCCTCACGTCGCTCAAGTTCCTTCCCAACTTCCACACCCCGGAACTCATTCTGACCCTCATTCACCTTTCGAGCGAGTCCCTCGAGCAACTCAAGCTCGACCTCTATCGCCATCCAGACCTCACCCCCGTCCTCGACGTGCCCGAGCAGCTTCGTCCCCTTCCAACCCTCAAGCTGCGGCACCTATCCGCAAACTTCACCACTCGAAAAATCACGAATCACATACTCGACCACTCACCCTCAATCACCACCCTCGAGATCCTCAATCCCGAGCCCGTCTCGTTCGCCGAAACGCTGTCGCACGTCGCTCGGCCACTCGAGTCGTTGGTGCTCGTCGGCATGATGCCACCGCTCCCACACTTCCGTCACGAGGAGTATGACGTCCTGGGACTCGTCGAACGGGAGCTCAAACGCGGTGAAGGCGCGCTCGCAGGACTCCGGAGCATCGCGTTCAGCCTGCTCGAGGCCGACGTCCGCGCAGTCGAGGACGGACGTCTGGTGGCGTTGCTTGAGGTGAAGGGCATTAGTGCGACTTACTCATTCGGGCCTGACTTTGTCTCGGGTGCGGTCCTGGACACGTAGTCAGCTTTCCATGGAAAGCACACCGACCGAGTGCGTATCGCGGTTTTCGTCTGGTGTCAGCCACCGCGCACCTTTTTTTTGATTTCGAAACTCTGGGTCAAGAAGAAACATCCGTTGTGGCCCTAGACAAAGGTGCGCATTTGAAGTGGTCCTTGGGGCGAGGCGACTCAGCTGCTTGGCCGGGCGCAGAACGAATTCAGCAGATTGCCGATCAAGCGGTGGAAGCTCTGAAGTATCACAAGACAACTACAGTCGTTCAGGGTACAAATCAGAAGCAGGGCAGGCCACTCCGCAAGGTTGACCTGCCGCCAGGCCAAGGCGCCGAGGTAAGCCCTCCAGCCCAGCGCGCGGTTCACCACGCAAAAAAGCGCCCAGCGAGCCCTTCCCAGCGCGCGCGGCGATCCTTCTTTCACTCCTTGATAGGATCCTTCTGTCTCACATAAGGACGTGATGAACACCCCGTGGAACTCTCCGACTCCCCATCCATTCCCACCTCTCTCGGACCACGCCCACGCCCCCCGATCCGCCGCTGGATTCTTTCCGTCAAACGAAGGTCGATCTGGAGGCGCGCACGGGGGTGGACGGCGGCAGGGCTGGGGGACGGAGGTGAGCGGACGGTGGACATGAGCACGCACGCTTTGCCACACCCACAACCTTGTTTTCTATAAACAAAAGGAGCGTGCTGGTAACTTGTTCTGATCCTTAAGACTCGAGGGAGCTGTTGGTGGGATGGGGAGCGGGCAGGCGAGCTTACCTTTGTCTGTGCTGCAAGCGTGTTTAACCCATACCATCTCGGAAAGTTCTGTCGGCGCTGGTAGTGTGCGTGACGAGCGGCGATGTGCGCAGGCTGCTTCGCGACGCCGAGCTTGAGGGTCCGCGAGAAGTCGAGATGCGGTCGTTTCGTTGGATACGGTTTGATCGTCCAGCGGAAACATGGAAAGTAGCTGGGGGACTGACTGTTCAACGTTCAGGCTCCGTGGGATGCGGGTCGGGCTGGCCGAGAGTCGCGCCTAGGCTTGCATCCAAGCTCCTTTGCTGTGAGGTCACGTTGGCTCGCGTTGGCTCGCGTTGACTCACGTCCACAATGCTTACAGTATCAGACGTCGCGGTCTCGAGCGCAGACGCCATAACGCCGCCTCGACGACGACGACGGCTTCGCCATCGCCAACGAACTCTCGCAGGATGGTTTGGTGATGAAAACCATCTCACCCACTCACTTGGTCAACGTATTTTCAGCTCCACTCCCGCCTTCTCGGCCGCCTCGCGAAAGTCGACCACCGGCCAGGCCTGCGGCGGGCCGCCCCTCCACCTGCCCTCCATCCTCACCTCGAGCGTCTTCAACCTTCCTTTGACCGCCTTCACAAACTCGACCACCTCCTCCTTCAAAAACCTTACCCGCGGCCGATGGACGAGGGTGAGGTGTCGCAGTTTGGGGTGCGGGCGGAGCGCGTCGAGGACGGATTCGCCAGCGGGCGAGACCCAGTCGTGGAGGTATCCCAGCGACTCGATATTGTGTAGTTGGGCGAGGAATGGGACAAGGGTTGATGGAAACTCGGGGTTGGTGCAGGAGGGGAGCGAGAGTGAAGTGAGCGTCGGCGCGGCGAGGGCAAGGAAGGGAAGTAGGCGCGGTAGGACGTCGGGCTCGAAGGACGGCGAGGTGAGAGTGATGGTCGTCAGGGTGCGGTAGCATCCGCGAAGAATGGCGGAGAAGAGCTCGCAGGTCTCGCCGACGAGCGAGATGCGCAGCGAGAGCTCGCCGAGTGGGAATGTGAATGGTCGAAGTGAACCGCTCGGAGCACCGAAGCGCCCTGGAAGCTCTGATAGATCCGAAAGGTCGAGGTTCTCTACTCGTCGGTGCGCGCGGAGGAGCCTGGGATGAGAGGATGGTGAGCCTTGTAAGCTGCGAAACTGTACAACAACCAGAGACGCGCACCGAACAAGGGAGAGGCGGTCAGGCCCGCCCATCGGCGGATCCGAGACGGTGAGCTTTCGGATGCCCGGGTGAATGGCGCAAGCGGAACACATCTCGGGGCCAAACGTATCTGGGATCTCGCCGACGTACGCCTTGTCGAGCCGAAGGTGCAACTCGTCGAGCTCGGGGCACGCCTCGAGGAGCCCCGCGACGTCTTCGCTCGTGCCCGAGAGCTCGTTCGAGCCCGGGTGAAGGTAGCCCACCATCAGCCTTCGCACGGGCGGCAGCCTGTCCCCCCGCCGGCGAAGCTCCGTTGTCAGCAGCCGCGCCTGCTGCAGCCCCTGGACGGCGTACGCCGACGTCTCCTTGGCGATCATGTACCATGCTCGCGAGACGAGGCAGCACGAGTGGAGCGTCCGCTGCCTCTGCACCGGCGGCGAGAACGGGTCGGCGTCGACTTGCTCGAGCACGAGAATGAGCAGCTCGGGCGGGAGGTCGATCGTCGGGCCTGGTGGGCCAGGAGTGGGAAGAGTCGAGCCCCATTGCGTGTAGTCGAACGGGTCCGACTTGGGGCGGTAGCTGATGTCGGTCACGGTGGCGGGTCGTGCTGGCGAGGGCGTGGACAGTGGTCGCCAGGCGGGATAGTGCTCTCGATACATCCCAGAGCCTTAGCGGAGAGCTGCTCACGCTGGTAGGACTGCACCAACCCTCGCATCTACTCACTCGTTCGCCACTCTCGATCGGCCGCCGCAGCGTACAGTTGATAGGGGTGGTGCTCGATTGAACACGTCCTTGGCCAGCTCAAGCCACAGTTCTCAGGTGTACTGATCCCTAATTCAGCCGGGATCTTTTGGCTGCGGTGCTGGCAATGTGGAAAGCACACTAGCTATCGAGCTCTCCAAATCACGCCCACCGCCGCGCGCACAAAATCATCGCATCCGGGTCAGATTGCCACCCCGACCCAGCAAACCTTTACCTTGATCTGATGCCACTCCCTCGTCCTCCCAACCGTCTTCGCTCGACTCCGAGCCCACCCAAGCGTTCCCCTTCGCACGCCTGCGCGACGTCCTCCTCGCGACGCCCAAGTTCTTCTCCTCGCTCGATCCGTCACTCGAAGATGCACGTCTTCGTCTCCGCCTAGATTTATTCGTAGCTCCCACTGCACCTCGTGGGTCAGTGCTCGACCACGGTCAGTGGCGCAGGCGAGGGACAGACAGCTTTTTGGGAACCGAGTGTAATCCGCCTGCTCGTCCGTTGGTGGGTCCGCAGGTTTCCTCCGACAGCACAGGCAGCCGATCAAAAGCCCGCTGAGGGACATGAGGACGAGGATCGCGATCACGATCCAGATCTGGCTCCCGGTCAGCGCGCCCGAGCTGTCGCTGCTCGCCAACGTCGATGTGGAGGCGGCCGCCACTTTTGTTGTTCGAGACGTCTCCGAAGTGGAAGATGATTCTTAAGATCCAGGATCCTTCGAAAAGGACTGAGAACCTGTTGATCCGGAAGAAGCGGTTGTTGTTGAGCTTGATGCCTCGACCGCGGAGGATGTTGCGATCCCTGAATCCACCGCGGTTCCTTCTGAGCTGTAAAGGATCGGGGAGGTAAGCAAACTTCCAATAATGAATAAGGGAATGCACAAAGTGCACTCACTACCAGGTAACTCCGTCGCCGACCGATCCGTCTGGCGCCGCAGATTTTGAAGTGAACATGGAGACCCCGAGAAACTGGTCTGGGGAGCCATTGTAGACTTTAATTGCATTCCCTGTCGAAAGGCCTGAGATCCAACAGCTGGCTTACAGGCGTTAGCGACGGAGGCCCAGGACCCCAGGTATGGCGCAGGCGACGTCGCGACGTCGAAAGCACGCACAGGTAGATGCTCGATCCAACTGACCAATAGACGAAATACGTGTGAGGAGCCATGTGTTATTCGCGATTGTCTGACCTGACCTTTCGATGAGGGGGCCTGAAACCAGCTAATATCACCTTCGGCCGTCTTGCACCCAAAGACACCGCTCTTGCTCGTTACCACTCCATATATAGCGATAGCTGAGCTCAAAGTGTCATCTCTCAATAGGAATCTATCGACTTCGGTCAAAGCTGGCGTCAATCACAAGTAATCTGCAAGCGAACGTTGCGCTGCTCAGCAGCTCCTCCTTCGAAGTCTCCCAGGTGCAGCGAATAGGCTTACAGTGGTGTCGTAAAGATCCATCTGAAGCTCACAGGATTCTCCGGTGGTGGTACACCAGTTGCTGGTGTAGTCCTTCGTCGTCTCGCTCGCAGAGGTCAGCGACCAGCTCCCGCTCCTGCCGGCGCAGTAGGACGTGACGGTTGAGCTCGTGCATCGGACTTCGGTCATGCCAAGCCGCTTGAAACTAGGTGAGAGATTCAGAGGTCGAGTCGCGAGTGCAGGTGTAGGAGGAACAGAGAGGGGCGCCACCGCCACTCGCGACTCCATGGAGCGCGAGAGAGTCCGCGCAGCCCGGGGGCACTTCCCCGCGCTGACATAAACCGAGGCGTACAAATCGACGCTTGAAGCATGAAACATAAGATTTGGATTTGCCAATGGCTATTGACTCTGGTCCCGCGCGTCCGGAAGGACAACCTCGATCACGACTCGGTACTCGGAGTCGATTAGTAGTGTGCCGGACTTCAGATCCGCGAGAGGCCTGAGTTGATCTGAAGTGAAAGACTAGAGATGCACTGGAAATGCGAGTCCGACCACTCCGACCACCCCCAACCTCTAAGGAGGGCGAGCCTGATCTCTTTCACGAATCAGAGGCGCGCGGCCGGCGCAAAGTATCTCCAAGCGATGGCGGATGCCCGAAGTCCAAAGGTTCGACCGGTCACAGCTTCACCAAAAAGGAGTCCACGTCACTGATGATACCTTGCTTCGGTCTCGAGGTGCGGCGGGTCGTCGCATGCGTTCACGAGTGTGGATGCCTTTCAAGTTGCCACTTGATGCCACCGTTTCCTGGCTCTCGCGGATCGTCTTCCCACTGCTGCGTAGCTCAGAAAGCGGGCTCTGAGTGCACACGCGAGCATCTAAAGCCTTGATAAGCACGTGGGGTCGCTCACCGACCTTGTCGAGAACGCGTGGGGCAATCTCGGCCGACATCCCCCCGCAACCCCCCGGTGTTCTGGCGCCACTGTCCCGCTCGCAAGTGGAGCCCCCAGCTCGATAGTACTGAACTGTGTTCGGGACCTTCCATTAGTCGTGTGCCGGTGGAAACCCGTGACTGACTCTCGAGAAAGCAGATCAGCAAAGACCCAGTTCACCGAACGGTGTCCCGTCCGTTGGAGATGAACATCTTCGCAAGACTTATTCTGGGGTGAACTCGAGCCTGCTCGAGGTCATCTGACGGACCATGTGCGACGAGGCGCACAAAGTTGGAGCGAAGGCCAGTCGCGTCGCGGGAAGCATGAGCGCCGACTCGCGATGCGAAGATGGGTGTGCGGTTCGGACCGACGCGCGTCACCTCAAGAGCGTGATGGGCTGCCCAAAAAGTTGCAGAGGCTACTCTTTCACCCGTTGAACCTGCGCACCCAGTGCTCCCCCTCCCTCCGAGGCGGCGTGCGCAAGGTCTGTCCGCGAGTCGCAACCGCCCGTCATGGCTAGTTCCCGCCGTTTTCATTACCAGCGCTACTGTCGATCCCACATCTCTCCTCGAATATCCCCTTTCGTTACCGGCGGGGAAACTACGTGGGCTGCAATGGCGCCAAGCCCAAAGCGAACGCGCGCCCGACCCTCCCTTGCGCCGAAACCTTGCGCAATGCGCGGAAATTCCACGACGCGCCTAGACGGTGAGTATGATATTCCTATTGAAGTCTGTAGGGTGGGAACTTGTGGTTGCACGATGCCTTGCGCGGGGGCCAGCGCCGGCTCCATCTACGGCGAACTATTTACAGACAACACCAAGTCGCGAGTCGTTCAGGTGGAGAGCTCACGAGAGAGAGGAATCTTCGCCATCACGATGATGGAATGTGCGTCGAAATTATGAGGAAACTATCATACACGGCGGGGATGTCGCTTAAAACGAGCGGGGTGCGCGATGGTGGGTGATGCCGCCATACGTCCTTTGCCGAGCCCTCCCCATGCTTCCCCAATCCTCCAAGTGTCCGTTCTCACTGGAACCCTCCGTCTCTCTCCAAACGAGCGAGCGTCGCTCAAGCGATCGTCGCGAGTCCCACGAGGAGCGCCGCGAGGAGCGCGCTGGCGCCCACGCGCTCCGCGGACGACGTCGACTGACTCGCGGACGCCCCGGCGGCGGACGACGAGGATCCCGACTTGCTCGCGGCAGATGCCGAGGCGCCGGCGGACGTCGCGCTCGCGGACTTGGCCGACGCGCTCGAGGTCGCCCCGGACGCGGCGGTGGAGCTCGCGTCGGCCGAGGTGCTGACGGCGCTGCCGATGACCGAGACGGATGCGACCGTCGAGGACGAGGTGGTCGCGTTTGCGGCCGTGATGACGATCGAGTCGGTGTAGCCGACGTCCGTCGCGTTCGAGAGCGACTGGACCATGATCGTGTCTGCGCGATGGGTGAGGGTGGTCAGCTCAAGAGTCCAGCCAGAGGTGCGGAACGACGGGAAGCGGAAGAAGGGGTGGCATCCGAACGAAATGAAGGAATGAAGACGCACTGTTGGCCGAGTTCTCCCAGTCGTTCGGGACGATGAAGTCGACGCTGCCGCACGTCGCCCCGCTGACGACGACGCCGACTCCTCCTCCGGCGTCGCAGTCGTGCGTGGTGCCGGGCATCGAGTCGACGATAGTGTACGTCGGCCCGCCGACGTTCGAGACGAGCGCGACGCTGACGTTCCCCGTCGTCGGCTCGAGCCAGTTGATCGTCACGTGCAGGCCCTTGGGCCAGGTGACCTCGCACTATGGGAGTGAGTGTCAGGATAAAATTCAATAGTGGGCAGAAAAGGGAGATGGGAGGCGGACCTTGTAGAAGCCACACGCGGGGGAGGTGATGCTGAGGAAGGGGGCGAGGGTCAGCGCTCTGTTCTCGGTCATTCTGACCAGTATTCATGCTCGAAAAGGAGACGATCAGCTGGCGAGCTGCTCCCCAAACTGTACTGAGGCCGAGTTGCCAACGTTTGAAAACCAAGAGGAGGCAGCGGAACAACGGAAGGCGCACAGCAGAGCGTACGCTCGAAGGCCGCGCTCCGAGGCTGTCGCGACGATCTCGCTCTGCCGACACCCTTCTGCTCCGACAGGCTCTAGAACATACGTCGGGATGGTGGATATACGAGACTCGTCAGATCCGAGTCGCAGAACCTCCAGCGAGGTGCCCGACCTCGGACCAGGCGTCTCTTGCAAGCATACATCTGTCCCTCGGACTCGGACGACCAGCCGAGCTTTACTGCCCATCACTGCCCTACAGGTAGGTCATCTGCCTTACTGCGCCACCACGTGAGAGACCACACGCGCCAGAGAGACAGCTCCAGCGCGTCTCGTTTCAGGAGACGCACTCGTCGCTCCCGCCCGCTCACGTCGATCTCCCACATGGCGAAAATCTGCAGACAGCAGCATACTTCCCTCCCGAGCAGCAGCATACCGCACTCGGGCCTGGGCACCCCCCTCGCCACTCTCGGCGCGTCGGTTCTAGCGCCGCACGGAGGACGCGCCGGCGCTAGGACCACGGTTCCGCTGCCTGGGCGTTTTGTGGCGGGAGGCGCAGGGGCGGGCGGTGTGGTGCTGGTGGTGTGAGAAGAGCCAGTCGAGGACGAGGCCGAGGACTCGACAGGACGAGCGGCCCCGGGTCGCTCGACCTGAACGAGAGCAGCCCGGGCCAGCTCGACCCGTCTGTCCGCTACCAGTCCCAGATCAGCCAGCAGCTGCCACCCCAGTCGATCCATCGTCACACGCTCCCCAGGATCCCAAGCTCGCGCATTCCTTCCCGCGCTCGAAATAGGCAGCAGCTGCGCGTCCGTCTCGGCTCCTCTCGCGGGCCCAAATTGCGCGTCTGGTCGCGAGCTCCTGCAGACCAGCCCAACGCATTCCACAACCAGACGAGCAGCAACAGAGAGAGACTCACTAGAGCGTCTTGCCTGCTCGAGCGCGAACAAGGCGAGAAAGGGCGTCAGTGCGCGATTCGATGCTGCGCGCGATGCGTGCCCCCCCCCCCCCCCCCCCCCCCCCCCGCCTGCCCAAGCAGCAGCGGGCAGAGAGAGCAGAAGTGGGCACGGTAGAGCACTGGGCAAGGTGGGACACGCACCGGCGGAACTGTCTGGGTCGTTCTCGGTCGCGGCGACCTTCTTGGCGGCCAGCGCGACGGTCGAGGCGGAGAGAAGGAGCGACAGCGAAGGAAGAAGCATCGTAGCGTAGCTAGCTGCAAGAGTGTCCGTAGAGGTGTGGGTCGTTGGGAAAGAGCGAGTGATGATGCAGACGGAACGAAGGCCCAAGCGCGCTGGACGCGAGTCGGGAAATAGGAGTCCGGATCGGGGAAGTCCTTCTTTTTCGTGCCGGATGGACCGAGAGGCCTGGACGAGGTGGCAGGAGGTGGTAGGCAAGAGAGAGCCTGAGATGTGAGTGACAGTGACTCGGTCACCTGTACGCAGTGGCGGATCGACGGGATTGCAACCGGAGCCAGTCTCGGACGCGTCTCGCGCGCTGTCGCAGGTGCACAAAGAGGACGTCGCGAGAGCTCACCTGCCGACCACCGCCCCCTAGCCCAGACGATTTCATTTCAAAGCGATACGGAATGGTCCGTCATAGACCGGCGTGGTAGCCTGCTCGAGGCACCGAGATCATTGCGACGGCGAGCACCAGTCGTGGAGGGCGGGCCGCGGCAGAGTCATGCGCTGGAGCGGATTGAATCCCAGAACATATTCTGGATGTTTTTGCACGAACGCACTTGGTTAAGCGAGCGCCTCCACCCCGCTCACCTCGCGACGACGCCGCGAGCTATACACGAGAGGCGGCTCTCCTGCGCGACCTTGGCGCGACTCGTTCTTCTCAGGCTGGTCAGGAGAACGGCACCAAATCGTCTTGAAAAGACAAGATCAGGTTCAATTTCATCCCGAAGCTTCCACCCTTCGCCGAAGTGCAAGGGCTGACGACAAAAAGTGCAGCTCCGCATCCGAACGTCCCACCGACGTTTCTCAACTCCAGGTCGCCCAGTCTAATCCTTTGCGACGAGCACGAGCAGAGAGGAGCTATAAAATGAGAGGAATGACCCAAGGCCAAACACCCTCGGAAGCACGCCGATGCGTGTGCACCGCGGACGCACGCCTAGCCCTCTTCTTTTCGTCAGCGCCCAAGTGGTGGTGCAGTTGATGAAAACCCACCCCCGTATCAGACTCGTTCAACTCAATTTTTTCCGCAGAGTCATTCTTCGCCGCTGGAGCCGCCCAACGCCTTTCGATGGCCGCCGCGGGCAGCGCGCTCGAGCGCTCGAGCCCGGAGCTGCGCTCGGAAGGACTGCTCACTCGAACCAAGCCGAGGCCAGTGCAAAACTCATGGCTTGCAAGATTCTTCTTCGATTCGTATTTTGG
>ERZ1463038.572-NODE-572-length-12923-cov-13.344964_pt1 | contig 12923 bp, 5 predicted proteins | sample MGYA00564479_ERZ1463038 | MGnify/ENA primary metagenome ERZ1463038 (study PRJEB39244, sample SAMEA3635134) | Helicobacter pylori | study: EMG produced TPA metagenomics assembly of PRJEB11511 data set (Assembly of a 5300-year-old Helicobacter pylori...
AGGACACTCTTTCCCTACACGACGCTCTTCCGATCTAACCCGACTGGGCCGACGCCGCGACGGTCAGGCCGCCGACCCTCGTCTTTGAGGAGGAGCAGCTCCGGTGCCACCACCTCGAAGAGCTCCGCCAGAGCGTCACCGGCCAGATGCGCCTGTTCGAGGCCGGCGTAGAGGCAGCCAGAGCTCGGGACGCGGTTCTACTCGAGGTGAGTCACTTTTCTTTTCGTGCACTGGTTTCCACCTAGAAGTATTGACCACGCCGTCGAAACCCCGCAGGCCCAAGTCGCACCCGAACGGCTCGTCGTCCAGACGTACGAGGCGCAGCTGCTCGCGCTCTTCAGCGAGATTCCCGACATTGCCCAGCGCCACAGCCGCGACTTCACCGAGGTCTTCTTCGGCTGCTTCCAGCGCGACGACGCCTTCACGACGAGCGAGGAGACGGCGACTGAGACGACCGCGACGTACGTCCAGCCGGACGAGTCGGCCAAGGAGCGCAAGCTGCGCCTGCTCGCGTGGCTCGGCCTATACGCAAAATTCACGAACCCGAAGGCGCTCTTCCGCGCCGAGGGCCTCGCGGCGCAGTTCCGCACGCTGCTCGCGTTCCCAGACGTGGACGTGCAGAAGCTCGCGCTCAACTGCCTCCTGCGGTGGAAGACACCCGCGCTCACCGCCAACGCGGACCGGCTCAGAAACCTCCTCGAGCCGTCCAAGCTGCGCGACGAGCTCCTCCAGCTCGTGTCGGACCCGAGCGCCGGCGGCCTCGACCCTGCCCACCGCGCGGACGCCGTGCCGCTCTTCATTCGCGCGTCGTACGGCATCATGACCTCGCGCCAGGGCCGCGCGAGCGCGAGCTCCGGCCAGGGCCGCGCTGGCCGTCGCGCGGCCATCCTCGGCGCGCTCAAGACATGCTCGCCCGCCGAGCTCGGGACGCTCGTCGACCTCACAGTCGGCCCGCTGAAGAAGCTCCTCGTTACACCACCAGGCGAGCCGTTCCGGTTCGCGGACCAGTCGCCGCGCGTTGCTGGCAAGCGCCAGCTCGGATACCTCGGCTTCCTCGCGGACCTGCTCAAACACCTCGGCAAGGACCTCGTCGACCGCTGGCCAGACCTTCTCGGCGCGACGCTCAACCTGCTGCACTTCGCGCAGAAGGGCATTGAGCAGGAGGGCGCCGACGACGGCGCCGACGCCGCGCCAGAGGACGAGCTCGACGACGACGCGGCCGAGGACGAGGGCGAGACGCAGATGGCGCCCCTGCGCCACATCCGCCAGCTCGCGCTCAAGCGGCTCGCCGATTTCTTTCGCCTCGAGGCCGGGTTCGACTACACGCCATACGTCGCGGCCGCTTTTCCGTCGTTCGTCTCGCCCCGGCTCGCGCTCCTGCCGGCCGAGAATGCGCAGAGCCCGTCATCGATGCTCGAGCTGTTCGTTACCTGGTCGAGCCGGCGCGACCTCGTGCACTTCCTCGTCGAGTACGACGCGAACCTGTTGCCCGCGCTGTACGGGTGCCTCACCGTGCGCAACGTCAAGCCGGCCGTCATCCTGCGCATCTTCGACATCGTCACCAGCTTCGTCGAGTTCGCCAACGAAGACGGTGGCAAGGACAGTGTCATCGGGCGCACGATCATCGAGCCGGGCGTCAGCGTCCTCCTCGCGCAGCTCGCGGGCCTGTTCGAGTCGATCTCGAACTCGATCGACGGCCGCCACGATGTCGGTCAGCGCCAGATTACGCTCCTGTGCTCGCTCGCGCCGTACGTGACGAGCGCGGACCAGGCGTCGCTGTTCCTCACCCTGATCGCGCCGATGCTGCGCAAGGCGAACAAGACGGTCCCGGAGAAAATCAAGACGGAGCTACTCAAGATCTTCACGAGCCTGTACCCGCTCGCACGCCCGCCGGTCGGCAGCGTGCTCCGCGATAAGTGCTACGACGCGCTGTCGTCGCTCTTCGCGAGCACGCGCACGCGCCAGGCGCGCCTGCAGCTCGTCGCCGCGTTCCTCGCGCTCGCCGAGGTCGAGACCGCGCTCGAGCCGATCGCACGCCTCGTCGAGGAGCTCAACTCGTACTCGGTGCGCCGCTCCGAGGAGGCCGACTTTGACCGCCGCCTCGCCGCGTTCTCGCTCCTGAACGAGGACATCTACCGCACTATCCGCGTCGCGGACTGGATCCCCGTAATCCACAACATGATGTTCTTCGTCCAGGATCCCGAGGAGCTCGCAATCCGGAGCAACGCGAGCTTCTCGCTCCGCCGGTTCGTCGAGGTCGCCGCCAAGAGCAATGACGCCGAGTTCAAGTCGACCGTCACGCGCGTCCTGCTCCCCGGCCTGCGCAACAGCCTGCACTCGAAGCTTGAGATCGTGCGATCCGAGGTGAGCTTCATCCTCGGGACTTGATTTTTTGGGCTCGCTGACCACTTTTTGTCACCCGCCAGGTCCTCGGCGTGTACGCCAACGCGGTCGAGCACCTCTCGGGCATCCTCGAGCTCGACCAGCTCAAGTGCCTGCTCGTCGACGGCGACCAGGAGGCCAACTTCTTCTACAACATCGTGCACATCCAGGTTCACCGCCGCACGCGCGCGCTCCGCCGCCTCGCGGACGACTTCGAGGCCGGGAGCATGTCGAGCAAGGTCATCTCGGACGTCTTCATCCCGCTCCTCGACCACTTCATCGCCGGCTCGGACGACAAGAAGGACCCGGACCTCGTCAACGAGACCGTGCAGTGCCTCGGCCGCCTCGCCAAGCACCTCGCGTGGTCGGGGTACAACAAGCTCGTGCAGCAGTACTCGAAGCTCGCCAAGGTCGTCGGCAGCGCGCAGAAGGCGTCCGTGCGCGCGCTCGTCGCCGTGCTCAAGGGCTTCCACTTCGACCTCGCCGCGGATGCGCGCCTGCTCGGCCTCGTCACGGGTCGTATCCTGCCCGACCTCCTGAGATACCTCGAGAAGCGCGAGGAGTCGGACGAGGAGGTGCGGATCCCCGTCGCCGAGGGCATCTGCGCCGTCGTGCAGTATCTCCCCGACGCGACCCGGTCCGCGCACGAGTCGAGCCTGCTCATGGCGCTCTCGCAGATCCTGCGGAGCCAGGACCAGCACCTCCGCGACCTCACGCGCCAGACGCTGTGCAACATCACCGCCACCGCCGGCATCGAGTCGTTCCCGACCGTCGTCAAGGAGCTCCGCCGCGCGCTCGCTCGCGGCCCGCAGCTGCACGTGCTCGCCTTCACCGTGCACGCGATCCTCGTCCGGCTCGCGGCGAGCCCAGACGGCGTCGACTTCGACGGCTCGCTCGCGGAACTCGTGCCGGTTCTCGGCGACGACGTCTTCGGCACGCCCGCCAAGGACCGTGGCTCGCAGGAGTTCCGGAGCAAGACCAAGTTCCGCGAGGTGCGCTCGTACAAGAGTCTCGACTCTTTCCAGCTCCTCGCCGAGCACGTCTCGCCGGGCAAGATCGCAGCGCTGCTCGCACCAATCCGCGACGTCCTCCAGCGCACCGAGTCGAGCAAGCCGCTCAAGGAGTCCGAGGAAGTCTTCCGCCGCCTCGCACTCGGCCTGACCGTCAACAAGCGCCTCGACACCGTCGGCCTCCTCGACCTGTGCCACACGCTCATCAGCCAGAACGCGACGTTCCTCAAGCCGGCGCGCTCCGGCCCAAAGTCACGAAAGGCCGCGCCGGACCACCACGTCCAGCTCACCCGGCACGAGGCGAGCGACCGCGACTTCTATACGCGCAACGCGCACCGCTTCGTCTCGTTCGGACTCGACCTGTTCAACTCGGCGTTCCGCAAGTCGCAGTTCGACCTAGACTCGCCCGTCATAATCGCGCGCCTCGAGCCGCTCGTGAGCCTCGTCGGTAACACGTTGTACTCGGACGACCCGACCGTGCTTGCGCGGAGCATGCGCGCGACCGCGTCGCTCATCCGCTGCCCGCTCACGAGCGTCGACAAGGCCGCGCCCGTGCTCGTCAAGCAGATGCTCAGCATCGTCCAGCGGGCCGGCAGCACCGAGTCCGAGCTCGCTCAGTCGTCGCTGCGCACGCTCGCGACCGTCATCCGCGACTGCAAGGCCGCAACGCTGCGCGAGGACCAGCTCACACAGCTGCTGCAGCTCATCGGGCCCGACCTCGAGGAAGCGGACCGCCAGGCGACGCTCTTTCAGCTCCTGCGCGCGATCATGGCGCGCAAGTTCGTCGCGCCCGAGATCTACGACCTCATGGACAAGGTCGCCGAGATCCTCGTCACGAACCAGTCGAGCAGCATCCGCGAGATCTGCCGCGCGGTGTACCTCCAGTTCCTGCTCGACTACCCGCAGGGCCGCGGGCGCCTGAAGAGCTCGCTCGCGTTCCTCGCCAAAAACCTCTCGTTCCAGCACGAGAGCGGCCGGCTCTCGGTCCTCGAGCTCGTCAGCGCGATCCTCACCAAGTTCGCGAGCACACTCATCGAGGAGTCGGCCGACCTGTTCTTCGTCGGCCTCGTCATGGTCACCGCGAACGACGACTCGACGCGCTGCCGCGAGATGGCCGCCGAGATTGTCAAGCTGCTCTTCACCCGCGTCGGTACCGAGGTCCGCGACAGCCTGTTCACGATGCTGTACAGCTGGGCGCGCAAGACGGAGCAGCCGCAGCTCGCACGCACAGCGATCCAGCTCCTCGGCGTCGCCATCGACGCGCTCGGCCAGGACGGCGCCTCAGCGGCCCCGACGATCCTCGACGCGCTCGCGAGCGTGCTCGCGGCCAGCGACGAAACGCTCAAGGAGGCCGAGGAAGCTGGCGAGCGCGTTTTCGAACTCGACCTCGACTGGCAGCTGCCGTATCAGGCCCTCCAGTCGCTCGCGCACGTCAACAAGGCGTTCCCGGAGCTCGTTTCGCCTGCCGTCAAGTCGAACCATGCGTTGTGGCACTGCGTTCAAGGCCACCTTCTGTTCCCTCACATCTGGATCCGCACCTCGGCCGCCCGGCTCATCGGCAGCCTGTACGCCACCAGCACCGCCGCGACCGCCACGGTCGACCTGCCCGAGCACCACCCACTTTCGACCGCGAGCCTGCTCGACGCGGCGCAGAAGGGCTGCCTTCAACTTAAGAGCCCGCTTTTGAATGAGGCGCTTGCGATGCAGATCGTCAAGAACCTCTTCTTCGCCGCGAAGTGCTTCGCGGCGCGCCGGTCGGAAGTCGAGGAGCACGTCGTCGTCGTCGACGAGGATGCAAACGCCGACGAGGAGGATGGCGAGGCACGCGAGGGAGACCCTTTGCGGTGGCTCTTTACCAGGCTGTCGTACCAGGCTCGCGCCGCCCACACCGCGCGTCCGAGCATGCACGCCGTCACCCCCGTGAGCGCTTCTTCATCGGATCGCCCGAGCAAGGATTAGCAACTGACTCACAAGATTGCAGGGTCCCTGGTCGCTCCAGCCGTCCTCCATTCTCCGCTGGTTCGCAGCCGTCGTCAGCCACCTCGACAAGACCTCGCTCGAGCGCTTCCTGGTCCAGATGGTCACGCCCATCTTCCGCATCTCCGAGGACCCGAACGCGCAGGATCCGCAAATGGGTGCGTCCCCTTTCGCTGCCGTGCTCCCTGCCTGCTTCTGACCCAGTCTCCACCACCCCAGTTGAGCTTCAAAGTCTCGCAAACGAAGTGCAGGCGCTCTTGCAGGCCAAGATCGGCACAACCGCGTACTCGGCCGTCCACACTCAGATCCGGCAGAAGATGGCCGAGCGCAGGAACGAGCGCAAGACGGCGCTTCGCATGCAGGTGCGCGCCCCGCTCACTTGCCCTCCTCGTTCTGCACCGCGCTGAACCAATCACCTGTCTCGCAGGCGATCAACGACCCAGCTGAGGACGCCAAACGAAAGGCTAAGCGAAACGAACAGAAGGGCCGACAGAAGAAGCGCAAGAACGCCGCCTTCGCCGACAGCAAGGGGCGTTTCAGTAAGAAACGGAGGGACGAGTGAAAAGGGAGCATTTGCAACATCAGAGGTCGTACACTACCTAGCAATCGGCTGAGATCCAATGATCCTGCCTGTCTCGGTCTTCGACAGAGGCATGCCATGCCGGCTTACCGGTCGCGCCGCGCCTCTGTGCTTTGCCTCTTTTTCGTCTCCCATGTTTTAGGACTGAGTATGGGCTCGTAGGTGAAAAGAACACCGCGCCCCTGCGCGTCGCGGCGCGCGTCGCGGGCTGCACTGCCCCCTGCCTGAATGTTCAGCTAGTCACAGAATGCACGTAGGTAGCCGTTCCGCGCGCACATCTGTTTTGATCCTTCACATCTCCCTCTTCGCGCCTTCCACCCCCCTTCGTTTGTGTTCGCCATCATCACCATGCTGCTGTCCCTCGCGCCTGTGGTCCTCGCACTCCCGCTCCTCGCCACTGCTGGTGCGGTCATTAGCAGCCCTTACTCTCCACCTCACCAATCTGAGAAGGGACAGACGGGGTATGTATTGCTCTCGTGGACTCAGACTTGAAACTGCGCGTTGATTCGGCTCCCGCGACAGCTACAACGACTGCCACGGGGACAGCGCTTCGTCCGAATGTCAGACTTCATACATCAACTCGCTGGACGATTTCTGCCTCTTCGCACCTCCAAATCGTGCGTGTTACTCCAGCCTGTTGGTGCTTGGGAGCTGAAGCTTACCTCGCGCCTCGTGCCCCTCCTCCCCAGCCAACACGGTGATCGGAGATTCTGAGCAGTACGAAGTTTCGTGGTGCACCAAGTCTGGGCACGGAGCGAGATTAATCCCGTCCGGCGCAATTACGGGTACGTCCTCCTACAGCTTCATCGCGGGTACAAGCCTGACTTTAGCTCGCTCCGTTCGTGACAGGGGCTCATGTGGTCACGACTCCCCACTACATCCAAATCACTGGTACCGGCGACTTTGTCAAGATGAACGTCAAGCCAGGAGACCGTGCGCGGGAATGATCCTTGTTTCAGAAGGTCGTGTCTGACGTCGATCACTGCTGCAGAGGGTGGAGAGCTGGACCCTCATGGGTAAGTATGCGTATTCTTCTTGTTGTACGCAATTCTTACTCTTTTACTTGATAGTGCTGACGGGAACGGGTAAACCATGGCAGCTGCTTCGCAAATGCACCGGTGGAGCTGATCAGCGGACCAATCCAGAAACCCGATCGGCGGCCTCTTGCTCGGCAACCACAACGGGAAGCTAATTCAGTAAGTCATAGCGGTGCATGGGCTTCAGCCTGGCTGACCTGCCTACAAGGTATACGGAATGGACCCAGTTCATCAGCGACTCGCAGTTCTGCATCCGCGCTTGCTACCCAGGACCCGATGACTATCGTTACTGCCAGCACATTTACGACGTTATGGGTGCGTTATTTCTGGCCCTTTGACAGTCCTGGATCGCCTTTGAAGCAGCTCCTGGCTAGGGTGCGCGTGGAATATGCCGAGCAACTACGACTCTGGGACGTTCGAGACCTGCCAGGCAGACGATGTTGCTCAACCAATGGGAGTGTACAAGAACAAGGATGGATCCGTGAGTACCTGGCACCAGGGCGTCAGTCCGACCCCAGCTGCCCAGCCCATCCCGAAGAGCTCGAGCTGCTCGCGGTCGGGGCCTGTTGGAGGACAAGCCTACGCGCAGGCGGCTCAGGTGCGCACTCTTTGGTTGACTTCAGAGCTTGACTAAGTACTTGTCTCAAACTACAGCCTATGGCGGCGGCCGACCCGGAACCTGCCGCAGTGCGTTCTCTCATCGCTGCACTACGATTACTAGCCCTCCTCCTTACTGATTTCCTCCTTTCTGTCCACAGCGGGTGAAGCGTACAGGGGCGGATGATAAGCCTATCGTTCATCTTGGGCACATTGGAGGTTTCCACTAGATTTGTACGAGGCAGGTGCTTCGCGGATTTGCCAACAAATGATATACCCTGCTTTGCCGAATGGCTCGCTACGTGAGATGTGAGCGATGTTCTGTGGCAGAAAAAAAAAACTCAGCACGGCGTCACAGAGTGTCGAACACTCCCGTAAAGCTTCAATCCTCGCCCGAGGTCTGGAAGTCAAGGACGAGTGCTTGGTGGCCGGCGGGACGGTAAGCGCCAGCCATGTTTGCCAAAGTGACGCGATATTCGAGAAAGCTCTTCGCCAGACCACTCATAAGTCAGAAAGGCGGTGGTAGGCAGGCAAGCTTGCCGAGTCGACGCGGCGGCGTTCGGATTTCAAGCTCCTCGACCGGCGGCGGCTTACATACCTTGTTCCTGCCCGAATCGCTTCCTCTTCCGCTTCATAAAAACACACCAGAAAAAAAGAAACGTATATTTGAGTGTGGCTCCCACTCCACTCGCACTTCCCGCCGCCTGGACTACAAAACCAAGTCACTCGCTGTTCAGTCGGAGAGGCGCACCCCCTGCCTTCACAGTATCCGAGCCAGCCACAGTCACTACAATCAATTAAATTAGACCTTCAAACTTTGTGATTGTACCCAGTTCCCAGGTCCCCAGTTCCCAGTTCCCAGAGTGTCGTTTGCGCCAGCGTCTGCGCGTTGAGTGCGTTTGCGGAGGAGGACAACGCGGGGGGCCAAGCTTGGGCGAAATGTGGGATTCCGTGTTCAGAGTATAGCAAATGAGTAATTTCTCTGTGGTACGAGGTGAGTGTCGAATGGGAAGTCGAGGGGATTGTCGGGTAGGGCCCGCCGTCGTCGGACTCGTCCCTTGGGCTTGGTGTGCGGTCGGAGGTGTAGTACGCGGGGTCGCTGTGATGAATTGGTTTCGGTTGAGCCTCCCTTCTCAATACCGACGGGGATCCGAGTGCGCGGGATTCGAGGCGCGTAACTCGCACCACCAGGTCGAGCACCACCGAGCGGAGATGGTCGAGCTCCATCAGAACCACGTCGACCCCTTCGCTGTCACTCGCGTGGCTTGAAATTTTATGAGCCCGTTGGTCAGTCTTCACATCCCGGTTCAAGAAGAACGAGAGAGCACACCTGGGCATGGAGTTTTCCCAAAGACACTCCTCGCCCCTCATTTCGCAGCTCGCGCACGGTGAGGTTCGGCTGCACTTGACTGGAAACCCGCGGTCGGGGCAGATCGAAGAAAGAGGAATAACGAAGGATGAGCACTTCCTTGTTCTCGTGCCCCCGAGTGCAAAGACGCTCTGGACTCACCTTTGCGTTGCCGGCAATTTGAACAACTTACGTGGCGAGGGTACAATTGTACGGGTGACTTGCGAGTCTTCTTCGGCGGGTCGGCGTTTGAGTGGTCCGAGAAGGTAGAGCCGGGAGATGCGGACATGTCGGGGCTGCAGCGCTGGAGCTGGCTGGAGCTGGAGGTCGATTCCAGTTCGAGGCTGTGCCGAGGCGTCTATGAGTGGCGCGCTGTGTGTGAGCGGAGCACAGGAAGGCTGTCGCAGACTCTCAATCGGACTTAGCAGAACTGGAACCTCGAGTATTGATTACTGGAAGCGCTAGCTGTAGACTCTGTGAAATCTACGGTGGGGTCTCGGTCGGCACGAGGAGGGACGAGCGAGGGGGAGAGAGAACAGATGGGAGAAAGGAAAGGAAGGAGAAGGGGGGCCGACTATATAGTCTATTGGAGCTATTGTTCTAGCTGTAGACAAAGAGATGGCCCGGTCAGTTGATGTGAGACTTTGTGTGAGGGCGGCCTGGCCGGCCGCGCGCTGGGGCGCGCGGCTCCCTTACATCCTCCCCACGAGAGAGATGAGAACGAGTATGATGAAAAGAAGACTCACTGTTGTCCGTGTTGGCTGGGAGCGTTGTTGTACGGGTCCGTGTTGGACCATGCGCTGCCGGCCGCGGCGTAGGGGTTCTCCGCGCGCGAGCCGTTGTTGTTGGCGATGCGGGCGCGCTTGGCGCTGAGGGCGAGCTCTTGGTCGAGCTTGACGAGGGCCTTGGCGTGCTTCTGCGCGTCGTCGAGCTTGCGGGGGCGCTTGGTGCCGGACTTCTGGAGGATCTGAGGGCCGCGGAGCGGTCAGTGGCGTTGCGGACGAGGGCGCGAGGGGCTGGAAGTACCCGAGCGAGTTCGTCGACCGTGTTGCAATCCTTGGAGGCGAGGAACTGGCCAAAGAGGTTCGTGATGGCGCCACCGTTCGTGTCTTGGAAGGTCGGCAGTTGAGCGATGAGCGAGTCGTCGTGGCGAAGGGTGCCTTCGCCGCCGTGGCTAAACTTGACGTTCAGGAAGACGTGGTCGTCGTTCGGGTTGAAGCGGTCCGGCTTGCGGAAAGCGCTGTTGATTTGCGTGATGCCCATTGGATTGTCTGCGGCGACGACGTCCAGCGGAAAGATCGGGACGTGGTTCGTTAGCCGGCGCGGAAACAGCGACTCATCATTCGGAATGTGCCTTTTGACTTGAGAAGCGTGGAAAGTGGGCGAGATGTGGCGCTTGGTGTAGCGAGCCGGGAGGTCGAGCGTGTACGTCGAGGTCGGAGCGTCGAATGCGAGAAGAGCGAAGGGACCAACGAACTTGGGAAGCCATTTTCTAGACCGAGATGGCAAAGGGTTCATGTTATTTGTACTCAACCAGTACAAAGAACCTTTGGCAGTGTCTTCTGAGACAGCGGGGGAGTCTTTGCGATGCTTGTTCGCTTGCAACGCCTGCGACAGGCGAGCGCGCTGGATATTGTCTCGTGCAGTTGTCAAGCGACGATGCGCATTGTCTATCAGGTCCGCAGCAGACTTGGAGCCCGTAGATCCTGATTGTGCCGCGGCTGCCCAAGGCGGAAGCGCGGACGGCGCGACGATGCGGGTGAGCTGGAACGGCGAGAAGCCGGAGGAGCTGGATTTCGCGGTGTTGTGTGCAAACTGAACAAAAGGCAGCTGTTGAGGCCAATTCTGATGATCCTCATTGACCCACTGGCGGTACATAGCGTTGAGGTCGCGGTGCACGCGCTCGACAAACGGGTTTGATTGCGGGTGATAGGCGCTTGACATCATGATAGTGGTGCCAAGGCCTTTGAATAGTGCCTGCCAAAGATCGGAGCGGAAACGCGGGTCCCGATCGCTGGAGAGGCTCTGAGGCACTCCCCACGATGGGAAGACGTGCGCGAAGTAGAGCTCGGCGACTTCGGTCGCGGAGATCATCTGATTGCACGGCAACGAGATCAGTTCGCCAGAAAAATGATCAATGAAGTTGCAGATAAAGTCTACGGTCTCTCCCTTGTGGAGAGCAGAAGAGAAGGGCCCCTGGAAATCAATTCCAATTGACTCGTAGGGCCGGCTCGGGACCGGCAGCGAGTGGAGCTTGCCAGCGGCGAGCGTCGTCGACGACTTGCAGGCCTGGCACGATGGGCAGCTTCTGACGTACTGGGCGATGTCCTTGGTGAGTGTAGGCCACCAGAACTGCTCTTGCGCGTACTGAAGCAGCTTGCCCTCGGCCAGATGGCCGGTCATCTCGTGCAGGTGCTCGAGGAGGAGCTCGTGGACCGTACGTGGGCCGACTTTGGCGCGGGGAATGACCATGCGACGGCCATGCTGAGGGTCTTCATTCCACAGGAAGCCATCGGCATCAAACTCGTACAGAGGTGCGTACGCGGCGGCGTCGTTTCGGACGGGGCGCCAGGTCGGGTCGGTGACGTAGCCGTCTATGATCGCAGCGATGAGCTTCGGTTGGAAGTCGGGGCCGACTTCGAGCTCTTCGGCACTGGGTAAGTCCCAGTTCTCTGGCTTGCGGAGTTCAAGGACGCGCGCGCGCTCGGCGGCGGTTTGGGGAGGTTTCTGAGCACGACGCTGGCCTGCTTTGCGCGCAGGAACGGGCTTCACGACGGGCGGAGGCTTCGGGCCGTCAAGGATGAGCTGGAAGACGTCATCGATTGCAGTGTGGAACGCGGGGTCGGCGGTGGCGTCGTATCCAGGAGGAGCAGCATTGGCGGCTCGGGCTCGAGCCTTGCGGGCTTTGTGCTGACGCGTCTTTTTGTTCTCAACAGGCACAAGGGGCGGCATCGAGGTATCGGAGTCGCTGTCTGAGGAGCTGGACGCTGGGATGAGCGGAGGCGGTGAGTCACTGTCCGACTCGGGCACTGCGAAGCGGGCGCTACGGCGAGGAGGAACGCTGACATCGACATGCATTGCAGCAAGAGTGTCGAGGTCCATAAGGTGAGGATCGCTGGACGCGGTCTCGAGCGGCTGGCCTTCAAACTGGCGGCTGAGCGTGTCCGCGAGGTGGTTGTTGACGCCGTCGATGTGTTGGATGCTGAAGTTGAATTTTGACAGGAAGTCGTACACGCGAGCTTGGCGAGGCGTGAACGTCTTGGACGTCAAGAAATACTGTAAGCTTTTGTTGTCGGTGATCACGTAAACCTTGCGGCCGATTAGCTGACTCTCGAACTTCTGAAAGCCCTCGAAGACTGCGAGAAGCTCCTGCTCGTGAGTGGCATAGTTGTGCTGTGCAGTGGTGAGCTTGCGTGAGTGATTGTTGACTGGTTTCGCATTCCACCAGTTCGGACCGACGGAGATCGTGGCCGAGACGCCCGTGGCGCTGGCGTCGGTGACGAGGAAGATGTACGAGCCCGCGACGGGGTTCGTGACTGGGCTCGTCGGCGGGGAGGCAAGGTGAATGGGGTCGGAGTCGGTAGGAGCAAGCTCGGCGTCTTTGATTACAGTAAGTACGCGGTCTTTGTCGACCTCGGCGCGGATGGCTTCGAAAGCTAACCGCTGCGCTGCAGTCCAGCGCCATGGTGCGCCGCCGGTGAGGTTCGTCATCGGTACGAGAAGTTCTGCGAGGTGCGGAACGAACTGAGACAGCCACTGAATGGTACCAACGTATCGTTGCAGGGAATGGAGGTCGTGTGGCTCGCGCATCGCGAGGAACGCGTCGCGCTGGTCAGAGTCCATGCGAATCTCGTTGTGGCGGATGCGCATTCCGAGGACTTTGACCCAAGGAGGGCACACTTCAAATGAATTCACATTCATGTACAGCTTCTGCACGCGAGAACGGACGAGGACCTCGATGGCGTTGGCGCGCAGATCGGAAGAGCACACGT
>ERZ1463038.573-NODE-573-length-12923-cov-12.870842_pt1 | contig 12923 bp, 20 predicted proteins | sample MGYA00564479_ERZ1463038 | MGnify/ENA primary metagenome ERZ1463038 (study PRJEB39244, sample SAMEA3635134) | Helicobacter pylori | study: EMG produced TPA metagenomics assembly of PRJEB11511 data set (Assembly of a 5300-year-old Helicobacter pylori...
ATCATCTATCGGAGTATACGGTGTTCTGTTTGCTGGGTGATCAGCCAACTCTAAATATGCCTTCCTGGGATCATCCGGGCGAAAGCCCTCCTCGTGGGAGCAGCCCAGACGAGAAGTCAAGTGTATGATGATTACTGTCGTCTATGTCCACTAGTCGAGGGCCTCGCTCTCCGTCGCGCGCCCGCTCACGGTGTCTCCCACGAGGAAATCGTTCAGCGTCAAGGGGCGGATGGTGAAGTCCTGCGGGCAGCGTGATGAGCTAAGCTCGAGGCGATGTGAGAGAGACGTGGGGCGTACCGCGGCATTGACCTTGTCAAGGTCCAGCTGGCCATCGACCTGGTGGCTTCGCATGTAGTCGCGAACCGGGACCTGTGCGGCGTCAAGCTCAGCAGAAGGTCGCAGAGTTAGCGGGACGTGGACGTACCATGGCTGCGTTGCGGCACGATTCTTTCAGATCACTCCCGGAGAGACCATCCGTCCTCCGGACAAGGGTGTCAATGGAGAAGGAGGGGTCGAGTTTGATGTCTCGCAGCATCTACGAGGGGCCGGTCAGCCCGTGCACACGTCGAGGGAAGAAGCTGAAAGCCCACCAGGGACAAGATGCTTTTCCGCTGGCTCGCGTCGGGCAGCTTGATCGAGAAGCGTTTCGGCATCCGTCGCAAGATCGCGGCGTCGATGTCGTTCGGGCGGTTCGTGGCTCCGAGCACGAGAATGCGCGTGTCGTTTCCTGTCGTGAGCCCATCCCACATACTCATGAACTCCGCTTTCCTGCAATGCTGTCGTCAGCGAGCTCCTCATTTCGCACGGCAAGTCAGGCCTCACATCATCCCCGTTACTTCGTGATCCGACCGGCTCCGTTCCCGCATGAAGCTGTCGATCTCGTCGATGAAGATAATGGACGGTTGAAGCTTCTTCGCGAGCGAGAACAGCTGTTGCATGTATAGAGGGTCAGGCAGTCTCCATTCGGGATCGAGGATGTGGAAACGCACGGCAGCAACGAGCTTGTTGCTCTCTCCGAACCACTTGTCGGTCAGCGTGGACACATGCATGTTAATGAACGTAGCCCCGGACTCCTTCGCCAGCGCCTGCACGGATCGTAACCGGCAACCTGGTCAGCGCGCGTCCCCGACCTGTCCCGGCTATCACGCGCGCCATGCACCTTAGCGAGCATCGTCTTCCCGCACCCCGGTGGGCCGTACAGCAGGACTCCTTTCGGTGCTCCGAACAAGCCGGCGGCCGAGTCGAAGAGCTGGGGGTAGCAGAGGGGGAAGATGACGGCCTCGCGCAGCTGGGAGATGATGGGATCGAGCCCGCCGAGGTCTGCAACGCGTGCGAGTCAGCCAAAGTTCCCTGCTTCCGGCTCCAGAAGGCCTCCGAGCGCCGTCCGAGCGCACCTTTGAACATGACATTGATCTCGTCCGCGTGCACGACCTCGCCGGCAATGATCTCCTCGTGCTCACTCAAGTCGAGCGCCGTGAGGTCCAGGCCGAGTTTCCCGAGCGTCTTCTTGCTCTTGTTCTTCGCCTCGTTCCGCTTCGATGTGTTGGGGTCCATCGACGCCTGTGGCGGCCGAGGGGTCAGTTGCGCGGCCCGGGGCGGCGGGTGCGTCGTCGCGTACCATTATCGCCTTAAACGCGAAGTAGAACGCGATCTGCGACCCTGCGAAGAGGGTTGCATCCAAGATCAGCTTCTTGGTTTGCGGGGTGATTGCCATGGCGCGTGGTGGAGTACAACAGGTTTGGTGACGCGAGTTTCCTTGATGTCGATTCTTGCCGATTTGTTGGTGCCGGTGGCGCAAAGCTTGTTGGACCATCGACGCTCTGCACCACGCCCCCACCGCGCCTCTCAAGCCCGCCCACCAGCTCGCACAGACATGGCGCAGGGATTCAAGGGCAAGGCACCCGCGCAAAACGTGCACAAGACGACCTCGACCAAGACCAGGTCGAAGCTGCAGCCGAAGGACCTCAAGAAGGGTGGTACGTCCTGTTTTCGGCTCGCAGCCCAGGGCTTATGAGCTGACCTGTGGATATTGTTTGCAGCCCGAGTCATCCCGCCCAAGAAGGATGTCGCCGTCGCTCGCCTTCAGGTCCACAAGGTGCGCAGTAGTGGGTGCTCGCTGACGGCTCAAACTGACTCGCCGTTTTCTCAGAAAAACACTTCTGCACACGCCTCGCAACTTGAGAGGGTATGCTTGGCCTTCGCTCGGCTGGCGGCGGCGCTGCGAGCATCGGCGAGGGGCTTCGCGAGGTGCTCGCGACGGATGGTGATCCTGACCCCACTCGTACTCTTCCACAGGTCATCGCCACTCAGGCCGTCAGTCACGGAAAGCTTACGATCATGAGGAGCACCGCCGACGAGACGGAGGAGGGCCGCAAGGCCGCCAGGGCGTTCAACTCATAGGATGGTCCGCGGACGCTCAGATTAGGGAGGTGGGGAGGTGTACGAAGAGTGTACAGCACGCAATACTTGCTTCGAAATGAACTGGGAGGACTCGGCGGGCTCGTCGTCGTGAGGAGCATTTAATCGACTCCAGATGTTGGCACGGGCTCTGTCTGCAAGATGAGTTAGGTAAATGCTCAATCTTTTGACAAGGTAGAATACACGGGACTTCCGAGGTCTTTCCAATTGTTTCCACCTTACATTATTGGTAACCATCACCACTCGCACTAGCACTTTTCGTGGATCGGACTCGTGCGCCCGTCATCGCGCCTCTCTATCCTGTCACATCGCTACTACCTCACGAGTACGGCCAGCTCCTCCTGCGACGCCGGCTTTGGGTACTGCGCGTGGACTGAACGAGAACGGATGTCGCGCCGGGCGAGCCGCGCGCGCACCACCGCGGCCGAGGGCGGGCCCGCGACGGTCGATAGCGGCTCGCAATGCACCGGTCGTCGCCCCCCACCTTCCTTCCCTTCACCAATCTCTCTTCTCTCACCATCACCATGTCGTCCCCACCCAAAGCCGTCCAGACGGATGCTAAGTCTATGAACTTTCCGTCCCCGCCTGCGTTCCCAGACACGACGGCTGAGCGGAAACACAAGCTCGAGCGACTAGCAGGAGCTTTCCGGATCTTCGGCAAGCTGGGATACGACGAGGGAATTGCGGGACACTTGAGTAGGCGCATCCTTCAGGCCTCAGAGTTACGTGGGCGACTCGGTCGGATGCTGAGCCCCATGTGCTTGCGCTCATCGCAGCCCTCCGCGACCCAATCCTGCGCGATCATTTCTGGGTCAACCCGCTTGGACTTGCATTTTCTTTGATCTGTGTCAGGTACATCCTGAAAACTGCACATAATTCGTAGGCAGGGCTGACCACAGGATCCTCAGCGACCTGCTGCTCATCAGTCCCGAGGGAGACATCGTCTCGGGCGGGAAGCCTGACCGGAAAATCTATAACACTGCTGCGTTTGCGATCCAGTTAGACTTGATCGGGCTCGGATACGGTACGCACGCGCTTACCCGACTCTCGCCAGCCATGCGATCCACACCCACCGACCGACCGCGAACGCGGCGTGCCATGCCCATTCCCTTTACGCAAAGACCTTCTCCGCTTTTGGACGCAAGTGAGTTCAACTTACTGATCACACTTGTCATATTTCTCGTGCGGTACTGACTGTGACCAGAATCGACACCTTCCAACAGGATTGCTGCGCGTTTTACGACGACCTCGCGGTCTACCCGGTACATCTAGCTACACAATTCTTACTGAAGAAATCAACAAAACTAACGCTGCTCCTCCCACCTCCAGAGCTTCGGCGGTGTCGTCCTTTCGGGCGGCGAAGGCGAGCGCATCGCCGAGTACGCACACTCCCAAATCTTCGCCAGAGCCGTGATCGACGGGCTGATTCATTTATTACAGACACATCGGAAGCTGCAAGGCAATCATCTTACAAAATCACGGTCAGGTGTGCCCTCCGTGCAAGGTTAGCGGCGACTCGGAGCTCGGAGGCTGACCCGCGAGCTGACAGCTGACGGTTGGAGAGACGATCGAGTCTGGTAACTCTCTCCTCTCTCTCCTGCACCATGATGAAATCATTGATGACGCATTTTTCTTTGTTTGGCAACTCCCCGTTTCCAGCGGTCGGTGAGGATGAAGACTCTGACCTGGGGGGAGGGGATTGTGCGGACCACTTACGACCACACTTCACTTTGCAGCCTGGTTTATTTTCCTCGACCGACTTTGCCACGCTCAGCTGCTCCTCGACGCTGCCTCGAACGGCACCGGCGTGAAGCCGATCATGATCGGGCACGACGAGGCGACGTTCACTCGCGGCGTCACCGGTACCGAGACGTCAGGCTGGAACGGCGCACAGATGTGTATGCTCAAAAGCTGTCAACCGTGTCCCGTGCTGTACTGAGAAGTCGCGTGTCTTCCTCAGACTACCAGGTACGCGCGAGCGACGACGACTTCGTCCCGTCAAGTGCTTACTGACATGTCCGCCGTTTAGATTATCGATGCTGAGACCGGCGGTTCCTACAAGAACTGAGAGGGAGTCGAACAACAGTCTGAGAGGCCCTGGTAGAACATGACGCCGGCGTATCGCGCTCGGGACCAATCCATCACTCGTGATGGAGCCGCACCGTTGCTCTTGTAACATCTCGTGGCTTGTTACGTATTTATGATGAGAAGGAGACTTTACGATAAATACCTGGGTAGAGGTAGACATTGTCAGCAATGACCACGGCCACTGGACAGAGAGTTTCGCGGTCACATTTACGCGGCACGGAGTGATTTCCGCTCCTTTCGTTTCCCGTCCCTTCTTCTGTTGGCCCAAGCCGACTTGTCCATCATTTCCAGGCTGACCTTGCTCTATGAACGCCACCGTAAGCTCGTGTTGGGCGGCACTTCGCAAAGTGCGAGAGAACGCACGCGGTTGCGCAAAGCCTCCCAGTCGAAGGACTTCTTGCTATCAACGATCACTTTATCCCAGTCATCCCCCCACCGTCCTTCGCTGACCCCGAGCCGCCTCTCGAACGCGGTCTCTTCTCTCGCCTCCGCCGCGCGCTCGACGGCGACCGCGAACCGGTCCCAACGGCGCTGGATCGCCTTGCGTCGCGCGAAGATGAGCATGCTTATATGCTCCGGTTGAGGTTTAAGGCGTGGGAGCGGCGGATTGTACGGTGTGGAGAAGAGAACGCCGCATGTGAGGGTGGGGTGTTTTGGTGGGGCCCGAGCGGGTAGGGGAGGTGCGGGTTGGCTCCGGGCGATGTGTGCCGACAGGGTTGCAAACCTCGATTGTGTAGAGAGGTCGCCGGCACGGATGCGGTCGAAGTCCGCGAGTATCTGCGGAGTGCGGACATGCGGGAGCTCAGCACGCGCGGTCGAGCTCAAGGCAGGGAGCCGCGATAGGCGCACCGAGTATCCTTCAGCGAGGTTCGCCTTGATCTTGGCGAGGTTTTGGATGCTACGGGTGCGTCGGAACGCGCGTTTGATGTGCGCTGCGAGCTGGTCGTCGGGCGCGAGGCGGAGCAGCGGGCGGTAGAGCGACCAGAGGACAGGGATCCGATGTTGTTCTGACAGCAGCTGGGCTGGTGTGGCTGCTCCTCGAAATACTGCCAGTCGTTTCGTCGGGCTCATCGCAGCGGAATGGCGAGAGGCAGAGTCCATGACTCGAGTCTGGCGACTGCAACAACAAATTTCGGCCGACGCAGCTGGCTTGCCTCGCTCGCTCAAGCTTCCGGATTGATCCAGTCGCTCGGCAGGTGCTCAGGACGCCCTCCGACTCACGGGCACTCCTCTCGCGAGCTTGCCGCCCTGGCCTGCCCTGCCCGCGTTATCGCCTCGACCCGCATGCCGACCGACGGACCCGATGCGGCCAGCGCGCCTGCGCCCGCGGCTGCTTCGAACCTGACGAGCAGTCTGAAGCTCGTCTCGGCGTACGAGGACCAGGCTGATGTCGACGAGCGGTTCTTCAAGGACGAGGAGCGGCCGTCGATCGGGGCCCTACCGATCCCCGCCCAGGCCGACCCGCTCGAGCTGGACGACTACGACGACCCGGAGGGCACCATGTTCTCTGGGCCGGCAGCACGATCTGTGCCAACCTCGACGTCGACGTTCCGCATGCGAAGCCGCACCAGGGCGGACCTCGCGCGGCAGTCACGCGAGCTGAGCCGGAACCGCGAGGACCTCCTCGGCGACAGCGACGACGGCCTTAGCACCAGTGGACGCAGCCGCCGGAGTCGTAAGGGCAAGCGGCGCCAGTCAAGCTCGAGCCGCCGCGGCAGCGACGCCACCTCGGCCGCCGCGAGCGACTTGGGCGACAGCGACGGCGAGAGTGTCACCTCGGCCGCGGCGTCGCGCAAGAGCACCCCGCGCCGGAAGAGCGGCGGCAGGCCTGCGTCTACTCGCAGTCGCAGCAAGCGCGGTGCGTCACGGTCGTCGCGGCCCGGCTCGTCCGACGAGGACGATGACCGCCCGGGCTTCTTCCGTGGCATCTCGGACGCTCTGCGCGGCCGGCCCTCGTTCTCGAAGCATGATTCGGCCACGTCGGTCGATTCCCGCCCCGGCTCGACTAGATCGAAGCTCCGCCGCCGCTCGAGCGAGCTCGACGAGGACGCCGTTTCGATCGGCTCCGCGTCCGAGTTCGCGGGCGATGACGACGAGGACGGCTACGGCCCTTATGGCGAGTCCGACTCGACCTCGACCAACACCACGAACTCTTCTTCGTCGCAAGACGACGGTCCGCGACGGCGCCGTGGCGGCGGTGGCTTCCTTGGCATGCCCGGCGCGGGCGACGCCTTCTTTGGAGAGTCGCGCATCGACTTTGAGGATGCGTCCGACGACGACGGATCGGCCGACGGAGACTCACCGGATGAGCGTCGCAAGCGCTCCCCAAACGCGCAGCAGTCGCTCTACATCCCCGACGAGGACCTCCCGCTCAAGCTGTTCGGCCTGCGCGTCTCGCGCGTCAAGGTCGCAGCCTGGACCGTCGGGTGCGTGCTCAGCGGCGGCTCCCTGTGGCTCCTCGGCCGCTGGGTCCCCAGTGTCTGGCTCAAGGGCGTTGGGCAGCCCGGCGAGTTCGAGGAGGCTTCCTACGTCGTGATCGAGGTGCGCCGCTGCTTCGCACTCGAGGCTGCAGCTTGATACTGACCCTGCCCTTGTCCAGACGGCGCACCACCCTCCCCAAATCCTTCCAATCGCCACACTCTCACTTCCTCGACCCGTTCCGCTCTCGACCATCTTCCCGCCGTCGCTCGTCACACCGCCCGCCCACCGCGACGACGTCTCGCACCCGTCCTACACCGCGCCTGAGGACGCCAACGAGTCAGCGCTGTCGCTCGGTATCCCTGCGATGGACGAGCCAGTCGGGAGTGGGAACGTCGCAAAGGTCCGCAAGTTCAAGGGTGTCACGGTCGACACGGTCCGGTACATCGACTACCGGTACTACCGCCTCCTGCTCCACCCCGAGGGCGAGTTCCGCATGGTTCGGTGAGCTCTTGTTATTTCTCTGCTTGAAAGGTGAAAGATCCTGAACTTTAGGGCCCGCAGCGAATGGAAGGACCCGAGCTGGAAGACGATCCCCGCCCTCCGCCGCGGACTGAGCGAGCCGGACGCTGTGCTTCGCACGACGCTCTTTGGCAAGAACGTCATCGAGGTCGCGAGCCGGAGCGTCGGCGCCCTGCTCGTCGACGAGGTCTTGCACCCGTTCTACATCTTTCAGATCTTGTCCATCGCTCTCTGGTCCATCGACAACTACTACTGTGAGATTCTCGCGCTCGAGTGACCGAGCCACTTTCTGATACCCAACCTGCAGACTACGCGTTCGCCATTGCCATCATCTCCATCGTCAGCATTGCCACTACCCTGATCGAAACTCGCAACGTGAGCTCTTTCCAGTGGCCCGGCCCCCGAGCAGCTGTGCTCACTCGATGAGCCCCAGAACATCGAGCGCATGCGCGAGATGTCGCGCTTCTCCTGCGTCACTCGCATCCTTCGCAACTCGGAATGTAAGCATCTCTTGATAAAGCGCCAAGAAGAAGCTTATATCCAATTCAGGGATCACGGGCGACTCGGCGGACCTCGTCCCGGGCGACGTGGTCGACCTCTCGGAAACGACGATGCACACCTTCCCCGCCGACTTTGTGCTCCTCTCGGGCGACGCGATTGTCAACGAGTCGATGCTCACGGGCGAGTCTGTGCCCGTGTCCAAGGTCCCCGTCGAGCCCGAGGTCGTTGCGCTCATCAGCAGCGGCGGTGGCGAGGTGCGCCAAGAGTTGTCGCGGCACGTCGTCTTCAGCGGGACCAAGATTGTCCGCATCCGTAAAACGTCGCCGCCTGGAGTGGGTGGAGGAGAGCCCGAAGCTCTGGGGATGGTCATCCGGACTGGTGAGCCCTCCTATGAGCGGCTGAGTTGGGCAAATCTTGACAGCGCTCACCCCACAGGCTTCGACACGACGAAGGGCGCACTTGTGAGGTCGATGCTCTTCCCCAAGCCATTCGGGTGTGCTTATCTCCTCGAAAGTCGGTCTCATGCATGCACTGATCCATTCGGAATCCAGATTCGCCTTCTACCGCGACTCGTTCCGCTTCATCGGCGTCCTCGGCCTGGTGGCGTTCACTGGCTTCCTCGCGAGCTCGTACAATTTTGTCAAGCTCGGAGTGAGCCGTCCTTTGGTCCCTCCTCAGACTTGCAGGCTGACTCCCTCCATCAGATTTCCTGGCCAGTCATCATCATCCGCGCGCTCGACCTCGTCACCATCGTAGTGCCGCCCGCGCTCCCCGCGACCATGTCGATCGGCACCTCGTTCGCGATCGCCCGCCTCCGCAAGGTTGGCATCTACTGCATCTCCCCGAACCGCGTCAACATCGGTGGCAAGGTCAACATCGTCTGCTTTGACAAGACGGGCACGCTCACCGAGGAGGGCCTCGACGTGCTCGGCGTGCGCAGCGTCGTGCGCTCGACGAACAAGTTTACCGAGCTGCACGAGGACCCGGACGACGTGCCCATCTTCGGTGCGGCCGACGCCAAGACGCCGCTCCTGCACGCGCTCGCGACCTGCCACGCGCTCAAGATCGTCGACGGCGAGGTCATCGGCGACCCGCTCGACCTGCGCATGTTCGAGTTCACGAACTGGACGCTCGAGGAAGGCAAGGAGGGCACAAGTCGCCCGAGCACGGACGGCAAGCCCAAGAAGCCGACCACGTCCAAGATCCCCGACCGCGCCGCGACGCTCGTTCAGACCGTCGTGCGCCCGCCCGGAGGCGAGTCATTTAAGCTCGAGGACGCGCTTAAGGCCGGAAGCAAGGTGATACGACTGCGTATCCTATCTTGGATCCCTGCTGACTCCCGCAATCCTTCACAGCACGCCCACTTCCTCGAGCTCGGTGTGCTCCGAACGTTCGACTTCGTCTCGGGCCTTCGCCGCATGAGCGTACTAGTCAAGAAGCTCAAGTCCAACTCGGTCGAGGCCTACGTCAAGGGAGCTCCCGAGGTCATGGTTGACATCTGCGATAAGGCGACGCGTGCGTGTGCATCCAGCTTCCCTTGGGGGCGACGCTCATCTCAGCGTCTCACCAGTACCCGACGACTACGAGGAGATGCTCTCGTTTTACACAAGGCACGGCTTCCGTGTCATCGCTCTTGCCGGCAAGAGCATGCCTGGCCTCACCTGGATCAAGGCCCAGCGCCTGAAGCGGTTCGTCAAGCTCTGCAGCTCGAACTTGCCGCCGGCTTCTGACTCCCACATGTATAGTGAAGTCGTCGAGTCAGACCTGCGCTTCCTTGGCCTCATCATCTTCGAGAACAAGCTCAAGCCCGGCACAGCACCCGCCATCGCAACGTTCCGGAGCGCTCACATCCCCACGCGCATGGTCACCGGCGACAATGTCAGGACGGCGATCAGCGTCGGCCGCGAGTGCGGCATGGTCACGCAGACGTGCCGCATCTTCCTCCCGACGTTCCTCAAGGGTCGGTGTCTCATCACCGCTCCCACTCCCGTACTTTGCTGATGCCTGGGGGAGCTGCAGGTTCTTCAACTACTCCTCGCTCCGTGATCGAGTGGACGGACGTGGGAAATGAGTCGCGGAAGCTTGATCCGTACTCGCTGAAGGTCAGTTGTCATACTCACCCTTTGGAACACCCGTTGCTCACTCGCTCTGGTCTGCCAGCCCATCGAGTCCGACGCTGCCAGTGTCGCCAGCGGCTACTCAGGCGAGACTCGCGAGTACCAGCTCGCCGTTTCCGGCGATGTCTTCCGGTGGATGATGGACTTTGGCGCCCTCGAGACTCTTCAGCGGGTAAGCTCTGCACGCTGAACATGCGAGACCCGTTGCTGATGTCGTTCCTCCTCCTCCTCAGATGCTCGTCAAGGGCGTCATCTTTGCGCGAATGTCGCCGGACGAGAAGCACGAGCTCGTCGAGCGCCTCCAGTCGCTTGGGTACACGGTCGGCTTCTGTGGCGACGGAGCGAACGACTGCGGTGCGCTCAAGGCGGCCGACGTCGGCCTGAGTCTCTCGGAAGCTGAGGCCAGTGTCGCGGCGCCGTTCACCAGTCGGCAGCCCGACATCCGCTGCTTTATCGAGGTCATCCGGTGCGTAAATGCGCTCAGGCTCCCAGCTCGTGCTGACCCTTCCTTTGGCTGTAGGGAGGGCCGCGCCGCGCTCGTCACGAGCTTCAGCTGCTTCAAGTTCATGTGGGCCCCACTCGGATTCCCTGCCATGCACAGATCTTGACCGAGCTTGCTTGATACAGGGCGCTCTACTCTCTCATCCAATTTACGACTGTGACCCTGCTCTACTACATCGCCTCGACCCTCGGCGACTTCCAGGTGAGTCCGCCGTGCAGGGTGGTGCGCTCGTTGCTGACGCCGGACTCCAGTTCCTCTACATCGATCTCTTCCTTATTCTCCCGATCGCTGTCACCAGTGCGTTTATCTTGAGCTCTGCAGGCTCCACTGAGCTGACGCCCCCGCGCAAAGTGGGTCGGACCGAGGCCTTTGGTCGGATCCACCCCAAGCGTCCCACGGCGAACCTCATCTCGAAAAAGGTCCTTACTTCGTTGATTGGGCAAATCCTCATCACGAGTGGAGCCCAGGTCGTGACTTTCTTCCTGGTTCGCTCGCAGGACTGGTGAGCAGCTCCCCGCTAATCCTCTGGCGGGAGCGCCGGAAGCTGACCGCAGCCTTGCAGGTATGTCCCTCCGGTCATCGATCCGGACGAGCTCGACATTGTCTCCTACGAGAACACCGCCTTGTTCCTCATCTCGTCGTTCCAATACATCCTCGTCGCCGTCATCTACTGCGTCGGCCCGCCGTACCGCAAGCCGCTGTACACAAACCGTGAGCCTGTGGTGCTGATTACCTTAAGAGTCCATGGCTGAACCCAACCCGTCAGGATGGCTTGTCCTGGCGTTCGTCGCCCTTGGCTCGTTCTCGCTCTACACACTCTTCACTACCCACGGCCCCGTCTTCGCCCTTCTCCAGCTCATCTCGCTCCCGCACGAGTTTCACCTCGAGCTCCTACTCCTGCTCATCGCCAACGTCGCCGCCTGCTGGGCCTTCGAGGAGTGGGGCGTCGAGAAGGTCTCGCGCGCGATCGGGGACGTGAGTAAGAAGATCCGGCGCGCACGCGGGCGGAGGAGAGAGGACGGCAAGGTGTACAAGCTGGTCGCTCGGGCGATGGACGACTAAGGGCTGCTCGCAATGCTCGTGTCGGCCACTTGATCAGCGAGAACGTTATCGCGACGAGATGGATCGACGCCGCAGGGCGAGATCATCGCGCCGGAGTCCGGCCCGTGTCTCAGCGCCTCGCGCCCACTCACGAATGCGGGCGTGAACGCTCAGCATTGTCTCACGAGCAAAGAACAAAGGTGCTGACCCGCCTGCTAGGTAATCTCTCCTCATCCTGTACACGGTGGGATTTCTGCACCGGCGCGACCCAACGAACCACACACGCCGCCTTCGCAAACCTGTTGACGACAGGTTCCGATCAACTCGCCGCGCCGCCAGCAGGCTCCCAGGTCACCAATGACCTCCCCCACCTATTCTGAGTTCCCTCCACCTCCCCAAACCAACCGGTCAGACAGCTCGGCGGCTCGCCACATCTCGTGGACCGCCCCGGCCACCGCGACGCCACAACCAGGCGCGGACGACCACCGCAAATCGGCCAACGTCAAGGATGCGCTCGCGGCCCTCAACGGAGTGCCATCGCAGTCGCAGTCGCGTTCCGGGTCCACGCCAGGCCCTCGCAGGCGGAACTCAGTCTTCCCACCCCCGGAAGCGTCGACGTCGAACCGCCAGTCGCTCCGCTTTGGCGGGGACTCGGGACGGCGAGGCTCGTTCGCTCCCGTGGAGCACTCCGTTCCCGAGCGTAGCGCACAGTCACGCCGGGTGTCGATGTACCCAGAGGCGACCAGCTCGCCCGACCACACGGTGCTCACGCTCGCCCAGCGCCGACGGGCGTCGATGCACCCGGGCATCGACACGCGGAAGGCGTCCATGTTCTCCAAGTACATCCCAGACATGCTCAAGTCTTCGCCCTCACCCCCAAACTCCGGCAACTCCCTCCGCCGCAAATCTTCGTCCGACTCGTCTTCGGCGTCGCCGTTGATCGAGCCGCAGGTGTTCCGCACCTCCACCCGCTACGACATCTCGCCGCGCTCGGCCACCTTTCGACCGGACGATTCGATCGGGACAAAAATGGCCGCCAGGCGGCAGTCAATGGCTCTCGGCATGCTGGACGGCAGCGAGTCGGCATACAAGAAGGCGGCAGGGACGCGGAAGTTTCGCAAGGCGGTCGCCCGGATGGTCTTCATCGCCTGCCTCGCTTTTCCCATCGTCCAGGGTGTATCGAAGACCGTCCTCGACATCGACGTATTCTCGCTCGGAGTTGAGCTCATGCCGACCATGACGAGCGTTCGAGGGCCAAAAGCGTCCATGTGGTGGCGCAAGAAGCCGCTGCCTGCGAGCAGATCGGAAGAGCGTCG
>ERZ1463038.574-NODE-574-length-12914-cov-16.568707_pt1 | contig 12914 bp, 22 predicted proteins | sample MGYA00564479_ERZ1463038 | MGnify/ENA primary metagenome ERZ1463038 (study PRJEB39244, sample SAMEA3635134) | Helicobacter pylori | study: EMG produced TPA metagenomics assembly of PRJEB11511 data set (Assembly of a 5300-year-old Helicobacter pylori...
CTTTCCCTACACGACGCTCTTCCGATCTCGGCCGTCCGACCCCAACGACCCCAACGTGAGTTCTCCATCGTCACTGTAGACAAAGAGGGAACTAGGGGCTGATTGGGAGTTGCTCTGTACAGAGCATGGACGGCTTGCCCGACCCAACAAGCGCCGGGGACGACTTGGCCATCTGAGCTTGGACTGAATGACAGAGTACCCGTTGAGACGCAACGACTTACCACAAAGTGTAAATACCCCGTATTTCCTGAGTCTTTTTTAACCATCGGTAAACGACGAAGCAATTATGGTGTTGGCACAGGGCAACGAAGCGCAAATACCCTCCCTACATGGTACTTGCCTAAGAGGTAGTTTCTGGAAACGGGGAGTGTAATACCGGGGTGTGGGTGAGGAACGGACAAATTCTAAGGCGCAGCGGTGGGGACTGCAGTCATGGCCGCTCTGGCCGACGCCGCCATTGTTGCGGACGCAATGGCTCGCGACGCGGAAGCCGCTGCTTTCGACGCCGACACACCTAGAATATTGAACGGCAGCGGAAGGAATCCGGGCTGAGCTCCTGTCACGCCCGGGGGTGGGGGACCGGCGAGGATTCCGAGGCCAAGCGGACCAGGGTTGTCTGTGAAGTGCGAGATAAGGTGAGAGAGCCGCGGTTACAGATTGCTGTATACGCACAAGTGGCAAGAGCATCGGCGAGTGATGCTTTAAGGGCATTGACCTTGGCTTGGGCGATGCAGGAGCGCGTCGGGACTTGTTAAGAGCTCTGTCAGTCAGGGATTTCAAATATCTCGGACCCTGAGTTCTTACTGAGACCGATAACGATACCGGCGATAGTCTGAGGCGCAGGATACAAGTATCAGTCATCCTGAAATGTGCGATGGGGCACAACACGCACGTCAACGACTCCCTCGATTGCTACCAAGGCCAAGTTGATGGGAAGGATGAAGATGGGGAGCACGCTGAGGATCCCGTGCTGCATGTGAGAGTGTTAAGCGACCACGTCTCAATAAAAGGGCCGAGCGGCAGCTTACCTTGCCAATAACGATCGAGAGCAGGTTCTGGTGAACTTCGACGAAGTCCGCCAGCGCGTTGACGATCGCGTCCGCGTCGCCACAGCCAACGGGCCCGAAATTTCCGCCAAGGATTGCAGCGATGTCCTTAGTCACCTCGGCCACGATGCTGAAGAATCCAGGCGCAATCTGGGCGCCAATGAAGGCGATGTTGAGCTGGGACGTTGCTTGCGTGAGCTCCATTGCGCAGAACCTGGGATTTCAAATGCGATATTACGATATCCAGCTGGGCCACGGTTGTGCTGACGTTCCGACTGAGGTCCGTAATGAAGCTGATCAGGGAAGATAATTCAGCCTCGCGGAGCTTGTGGACCAGCGAGTCGAACTTACTCGAATGCGTCGGTGATAATCTTCGCCTCGAAGCTGCTGTTTTCAACAGCTCCCGGGCAATTGTTTGTAGGGACAGGGCAGCCAGATGCCGAAGGTACTGGAGCTGAGGACTGAGAAACCGGGGAAGACGAAATGGATACGGGGGAGGTGGAAATGGGTGGGTTGGTCGGTCCCGGCCCCGGCGTCGAGCAAACCGCGGTGACGTAGGACGTGATGGTGACGAAGGGAGTAGGTACAGGTCCGGTACAATATGGTATGGTGACGGTTTCTGTAGCCGGGTTCGGACGGACGCAGTCGACCTTGACGCCCGTCTTGAGGAAGATGCGGTCGGCCGTCGCACAGTCGATCTTTGGCTCGAGTGCCTTCTTGTCGATGCGAGCAGAGGTGCTTGTGACAGCGAGAGAGACGGCTATGGCTGGGATGAGAATGCTGTTGAGACGCATGCTGGACGGAAGGGCGTGGGGTGTGGGGCCAACGACGGTGCGCGACGCAGACGGGGGAGCGTCAAAGGCACGGGCGTGTTTGGGTAGAGAGGAGGAACGGCAAGAGGGGCGTAGACATTGGCCTTTTGGAGTTGAAAGAGCACCCCTGTTGTTGAGACCAAGCATCAGCGAACATGCGAGGCTAGCTTGCGCTTGCGAGCGCCAGCGAGGAGGGCCATCCCGCGGGGACGGCAATTCGCGTTTTCGATCGGAGGAGGAAGCTAGCGACATCCTGAGTTCTTTTCTCTGTCAAGCATCCTGCATACCGACGCGGATTGCACCTGATCGGTGCCCAGGTCCGTCAGAGCTGTCGCTCTCGACGCTCGCGTCCGGAAAGCCTCCCGTAGATCCGCATTCTGAGCTGAAGTGGCCTTCAAAGAGCTTCTTTAAGGAGCCGAAGTGTGACTGATCTGACCCCATGTCTCACTGCTGAGGCGGCCGAGGCTGGCACGTAGGGGGTTGCAGGCGTGCGCGAGTGCTTGAGCCGGCCGGGTTCAAAGGACAGCTGCAGATGGAGAAGAGGCAGATTTCGAGGACCGTCCCGATTGTTGACGGCGGCGAAGGTTCGTTCGAGCTGAGGGGGACAAGTGCCGTGACGCGGGATTGGTCGAGAGCATACCGAAGCACCACTTTCTCCACCACGCAGGCGCGGCCAAGAAGAAATCAAGTTGTTTGGAGTGAATTATTGAGTGTGAGAAGCAAGCACGTCTGGCGTTAATAGTGGTGCGCCGCGCACCGATCTTGAAGTTTGAAGCTCGAAGTCAAGGGCGTAGCTCCGGAACAGCAGAAGAAACCATACACCCATTACAGCTGAAGTCAATGAAGCTCCTCTCAAGCGATGCCTCTTCCGGATCGCGTTCCCGTGCGAACCTTCTCCTCGAGCTCGTGCTCCTCGCCGCTGCCAAGGTCCACGGCAACGACGGTGTTGTGCTGGACGTGAACTCCAGCGTTTGTGCGCTGCTGGTTTGTTCGCGCTGGGTCACTGCCACCAATATCCAGTGTGTACGTGTTCTTGTTGTTCTGGCCCGAGCCGCTCATCTGGCTCGCAAGGCGGTCGCGCGACGCCAGGGTCGTGAACAGGCTGATCGCGTACAGCGATGGAAGCGGTACTGATTGCCTTATGAATCAGTAAAAGGTCCTCCCCTTTATCGTGGACTCTCACCCCAGAAGGCGGCCTGGAAAGTTCCGTTGGCGTCCGTGACATTCTTGAAGACGACCGACAGGAGGGCTGTGAGCAAGTGTCAGCCACGAAATGATCTGGCGCAGCGCATCGCTGGTTTTACCTCCGATTGCGGCAATTACTGTCGTGTAAGCTGCTGTCTCGACAGCGAGGAGCATGAGACTCTTTATCACACTGTCCGTATTCTGATTGTAGCCCTTGACACGACTCCGCAGAAGCACACAGAGGGTTGCGGTGTTGGTGATATCCTGTGAGGAGAGCGTTATGCTGACGTTCTCAGTGCGTGGAATACTTTGACTCACTACCACTGCGCTTGCCCAAAGCCAGACTCCAGTCGCCAACCTGATCGCGAGGGACTTATCGTCGCCACCAGCTCCCCCTTGAAACGGAAGGCGAGTCCACATCAGAAATCCTTCGTTCAGTCTGAATTCAAGCTCACAAGTGAAGGACAGAGTGGCTTCCCACAGGGACCCAGCAAGAGCGACGATCATAGAGGTTCCGATGAAGAGAAGAAAAATGTACTTTGATGACGTGCGTTCAAAGAGCTGTGGAGAGGAAGTCAGACAGCTGGAAAGAAGCTCAAACTGTCTCAAATTCTCGTACCTGGAAAGAGCGGTATGCATAGACACCTTGCACGAAGAAGGCGAGGATTCCGCTGAACACTGGGCCGATAGAGTCCCAGGGTCGATACTCCTCAAGGCTGGCGGTATCCCGAGTCTGGAGAGTCGACCAGTAAAAAGATCCTTCCATGACTTGTACCACCACCGCCGTGTTCAGGAAAACCTGACCAGGGCATCAGGCCTGCTGTCCCGGACACGCCGGGAGTCAAGACTCACCACTGCCCACACGATGGCCTTTCGCGCCTTGCTGTCACGATGATACATTCCCGTTTGGATGTAGCGAGTAAATTGGGACAGCACAATCCCATAGGTCATGAGCAAAAAGGACCAGCCAATCTGAGGTGGTTCAGCGGACTCAGTCAGCCACATCGGGTCGCGCGGCAACGGTCCTTGTTGTCTCACACTGAAAGGACCTGTATCAATGAGACGTCAGAAGACTTGGGACAAGTGGTGGCGAAATCACGTACCCAGGATCCCGGTCGAAGTCTGCTGCGAGGCCAGAGGGTAGCAGGTGAGGGTGTCGAGAGGACCGGCAGGCGGGAAGGCGGTCGACATCCGAGCAAAGTACAATGTTTAAAGATGAGAATGACGGAAGAGAGGAGAAGAGGGAACATGGGAAGAAAGGGATTATCGCTCGACAACGGAGGCTGCTGCACTGACCTGCTGGATCCTCGTGCACCGGATCGCAATGTGAATCCGCAACTGGGGCCTAAGCACTGCCTCCCCAAATTGTGTGTGGAGATCAGGGGGAATCAGCTCGCCGGTGGGGAGACAATCTGCCGTCGGCCACGTTATCACACGGGCACGCCACCAGTCGAGCTCAGGCCTCGCTGTGGCTCCCCTTGGCCATCTGACGGCTTGATCGAAGAAAATTCATCAGCTTTGGTTCACACTGTAAGTTCATTCAGAGTATGTGCTTAGTTGTAAGCTGCCACGGTGCAGACAAACGCCACTGCACGCACGCGAACCCAAAGACTGATGCATACTGCCCCAGACGTGTGCTCTTCCGATCTCTCTCGTGACGCTCAAACTTGATACAAAGGATGCATTCCGGGAAATACTTTACGACAGCGTGAGACATGGGGGCCCTGCGGGCTTCTTTATCCCGCGCGTTCGCGAGGGCTGAGGCCTGAGCACCTTCCCAGCGTGAAGCGCGGCCCGGAGTGCGGGTGAGTAGCGTGTGGAAAGGGCATCCCCCCAGAATGACTCTTATACCACTGGGTACCGTGCTAGGTATGTGGAGACGGGAAAAGCTTTAATAGCGGCCTTCACATTTTTCACCGCGGCACCAGTATCCACCCGCGTCCCATCTCCGTTCACGAGTGTGCTTGGACGCTGATTCAGATTCCTCGTCTTGAGGGAGATCACCACGAGTGAGCCTGCTCCGAGAGAGTGCACCCTTGTCCGAGCGTCGCCTACGCCGGCGAGCGGCCAGAGTTCTTCCTCTTTTCCTCCGGTTGGTACTCTCTGATACCCAGATCCACAGTCACCTCCGTGTTTCGGTGAACATGAATGCCGCCACTGCGTCCGTGGTGCATTTGGTGATGGATCGCTTCCGGCGACGACGCCCGGCTTGCAAGTGTTGGGGTACTGGTTCCCTGTTCCACTCAACAGATTGGAAATCTTGTCGCAAGAGGCAACAGTTGTGAAGAGAGATATTGCGTAGAGGGACGAGAGGGGAACTGACAGAGTACTGTCAGTGATTTCTCGCTGGCTGGAAGAGGCTGAGAAAGAACTGACTCCAAAATGCGGCCAGAAAGTCCACGTTTATTTCTGTAGTATGCTTGAAAGCTATGGTAAGAATCACTAGAAGATGATTGCGTAAGTGCCATGGGCCGGGTTCGGAGGGAGCACGTCGCACCGCCGATGAGTGCGAAGACCGAGGTGTAGAGCGCTGTTTTAACCGCGAGCCTCATGGGAATTTTCATAACGTGATCTTTGTGAAGATTATATCCTTTGACTCGGCTTCGGAGGATGATGCAAAGAGTGCTCGAGTTGCCCACATCCTGCTCCATCCGGGATCAGCCAGAAAGCAGAGAGTGGGGAGTACTCGAGTCCTCAGGGATCACCACCAAAGCACTTGCCCAGAGCCATATTGCGCTTGTGACTGGCGTCGCCTGTTCCAGCGTTCCTGCTGCCGCTGCACCTTTGGGTCAACGCTTTGCAAACAGGAGTCCGCCTCAGCCGCTCAATGTAGACTCACACCTAAATAAGACAGCAGCATCAAGAAAAGATCCTCCAATAGAGACCATCGTTCCAATCCCAATTATTACCTCGAAAGCATAGCTCAAAGCCGTGCTCTCGATCAGCTGAGAATGTGAACTTCAGAGGCCTTTGCTGGACCTCGCGGAGCGGGAACGTCTCACACGAAGGGATCGGCGAGCGTAAGCTCCCTTGACTTGAAAGGCCAAGACACCGGAAAATATCGGTCCGACCGGGTCCCACGCGCGATAGGTTTCTAGATTTGCGGTGCTCCGGCGCTGGAGTGTCGACCAGTGGAAGCTGTTCTCCATCAGCTGGACGATCACCGCAGAAGTGGGCAGCACCTGTACAGTTAGGTCTTTGAGGGATCATCGATATCTTGGAGTCCAGGACCAACGCGCCACCGTCCAGGTGCGCGCCCTGCGGCCAGCGCCATCGCGCGTGTGTAGTCCGATTGGAGGTACCGACCGAGCCTTGATATCATGAAGCCGTAGGTGATGAAAGCAATGGATCATTCGATCTGCCTCGCTCGTCAGAATGTGTCTTTGGGCTCAGTCCCGTCAAGCAGCTCACGCTGTATGGCCCTGCGACGGAGGTGGGTCAGCCTCAACATTTCCCCGTCTTCCGCGGTCCTTTCGAATTCTTTGAGCTTACCCAAGAGACCGGCAGAGAATTCCTGCGAGCTCACGGCCGCGCTTGGGAACGCTTGCGACATGGCGAGCGTCCAGAGCAAAGTGCGGTGGTGGGGTGAGTTTTGAGGTCAACAGATGTTTCTGAAGTACCGTGGGACCCACATCTCGAGCAATCTCGAGCAAAGACGCTCTCTCAGCTCAGCTCGTCTCATCGGAAGGTCTGTCCAGGCGGTGCAGTTCCACAAGCAAGCGTATGCGGCCACGCCCCTGGGTCATTAGAAGCCAAGTGTTCGTTGCGATTTTGTCCCAGCGCACATGAAGTCTGCACGTCGCACGCGAGACGTCATCCTGAGCTCGTGGTGAACCTCGACGCCAAGCTTGCAGTTCACCACTGGCTCACCTCCGCTTGGACCCGATCTCCGAGCTCGGCGGCGGGGGGGCCACATCACCGGGTCCCGATGCGATGAGCTCAGATGACAAGTCGCCCTCGCACGACTTTATAGCCGGCTGGCTGGGCGGCGCCAGTGCGTCCTGTCCTGCTCACGCGCGGCGCCTCGGCTGACCTTCCCGTCCGGCAGTCGGCATCCTCGTCTCGAACCCGTACGGCGCTCCCGAGCTCGCCCCAGGTGCCCAAGACTGACCACCTCGCCGATCTAGGCTCGAGGTGCTCAAGGTCCGCCTGCAAACCCACTCGTCCTCCCCCGCGACCGCAAAAACTCCCCGGGTCGGCGCCGGCTCGCGCACGCCTACCACGCCTTCCTCCCCTTCGACCTCGACGACAATAGCAAGCTCCCCGGCTCAGGCGACGAAGCGCCCGAAGCCGAGCTTGACCGGGCTATGGCGTGCCGAGGGCCTGCGCGTCTTCTTCGCCGGTGCGATGGGCCCGATCCTGGGGCTCGCGTTCATTGACAGCGCGTTCTTTGGCGGGTATGGGGTCGCGATGTGAGTCCTTCGTGCGCAGTCTGGCTGGAGTGCGTGGGCTGGCGAGCGTCGTGGGAGCTGATTGAGCGCGCATTGTTGGTGGCGGGCCCGTGCGACGGTCAGCGACGGCGGGAGCTCCAGGGAAGTGGTCTATGGGTTCGACTGAGTGGTTTGGTTGAACGGGGACTCGGTCACTGGAGCTCGTCACTTGCTCGTGCGAACGAGCAAGTCGCGTGCCCCGGCGCGTCGAGCAGCACGCTTCGGACGTGGGCACCACGGGCATGATGCACAGTCCTTTCGTTTCATCTTCATGAGGTTGTCTTGGGCCCAGATTTGCCATCGGCATCGTGTTGGGGGCCGTATTCCTCATGGAGTGCAGCTGTGCGACATGATGGATAATGGCAACGAGCTCCTCGGCCTCAGTGAGAGCGTCTGGAACATGGGCGAGGGCAAGGCGTCGGCTGAAGACGAGAGCACGTAACCGCACAAGCTGAACGCGCGCGATCTCCGCTCTGTCGTCCTCGTCGTGCTTGTCCAGTGCTATACACGAGCCGATGCTGGATCACTGCGCCCCCAGTCGATCTTCTATCTCTTATCCATCACCTCATTCCCGTCGGTACCTCGGAATCCTGAGACACCTCGCGAGTGCGGGTGAGGGCCTACGCAGCGTGTTCTGAATGTGCGTTCAGATCGACCACCTGTAACAGGGCATTATCTGGGGATTAAGAACTGCAAGAAGAAAGAGATCGAAAAGGCTGAATCCTTGAGCAAATCTGCCGCCTTAAGGTTCGGCTCTCGTCCGAGTCTTTCGGGCTATGGCGATGCTCTCTCAGCGACCGGGCGTCGCACGAGGCTCGACTCGACGGTTCTGTGGCAATGTTTGCACAGCCGTATGTTTCATTCAAAAGGAATCCTGTATCCTGCGTACAGCTTTACAAAGCGCAGTCTCTGCGATCATTCAGCTCGACCAGCACCCGCTCGAGCTCATTCGCTTCGTTCGAGCGTCAGCCTGGCGTTGGTGCCCGTCACGGGATGCGTAGGGTGGCGCGGCGCTGTACCTAGCTGGGGCTCTTCGAGGCTCATAGGCGCGTCTCCGGAAACCCAGCAGCGCCTCTTGTCGTCCGAGTTCACCTCGCGACTCGGTGGGCCTTCTCGTTGCCCGCAGTCGTTCCAGCGGCCCTCTCGGTGTACTCCACACTCGCTGACTCTCTTGCGCCCACTCGCACAGGAACGCGCTCCAACAAGATCGGCAAGACCCGTCGTCGCTCTCGCGCGTCTTCGCAGCGGGCGCCATGTCCGGCGCGACGTGCGCCCTCCTCCAAACTCCCGTCCGTCCCTTCCCACAGGTTTGCTGCTTCCTACTCACCTTGACGCCTCAGATTGAAGTCGTCAAGTGCCGCGCACAAATCGAGACGCTCCCGCGGCTCGTCCCCTCCCCGACGCTCTCCCCTTCGCTCTCGTCCCCACCACAAAAACAAGGCTCGTACCGCATCGCGCTACGAATCGCCCGGGAACAAGGCCTTCGAGGGTTCTACGTCGGTGGCCTGATGACGGCGTGCCATGACGGGATCAGCAGCGGTGTGTTCTTCTGGGGCTGTGCGTCGTCCTTCCTGCGTTGCGTAGGGTAGAGAGTGCTGATCGGAGAACAACAGACTTTGTGTTTAGGAGGCTGCTGAGAGGCGAACGGCCGTTCCAGTCGAGCGGGGTGCCGGACTCGACCGCGGCGCGGTTGGAGAAGCTCGAGGTCGGGCGGATCCTGCTCGCGGGCGGGCTGGCAGGCTCGTTGAGCGCCTTCGTTTCATACCCGTCCGTCCCCGGCTCCGCATAGCACCGTCCCAGTACTGACGAGAGCAACCACAGGTTCGACATTGTCAAAACCCGACTCCAAACGACCGTCGCCTCGCTCACGCACCCCTCGACGCGGTCCATCATCGCCCAAATCCAATCCGAGGGCCACCTCGCAACACAATACCGCTACACCTCGTCCCTCCCCTACGCGTTCCTCTCGTCCTTCATCTTCCGCCCATCACCCTCCGCGCGCATCGTCGACGGTCGAGCAGGCGCAGGCGGCGACCCGAGGGCTGAGAAGTGGGCGCGACGGATTGGCGCTGGGGGGGCGTTCTTCAAAGGGCTGGGCCCTACTGTGGTAGGGAGCTTCGTGGGGAGCGCGGTGACGATCAGTGAGTTCCTTTCTCGGAGCATGAGCGGACTGAGAGCTGACGAAGACGGGGGAACAGCGGTCTTTGAAGTCGCGTTGGTGCTGCTTGGCGGTGAGGCGGTGGGCCTGACGGGAGGGTAGAGCGGAGATGGACAATAGACGGCTCGAGCACGTTCAACAGCTTTGATGGTCGCTGGGATGACAGGGAGGCGATGCAGCTGCCGGGTGAGAGACCCCGCGGCAGGCGCGTCGGAACGGGTCGGACGCTCGTACGTTCCCTTGCAGCCCGCACAGTCACGAAAAGCTCACAACTCGTTTTTTCGTCCCAGCAGCGTGCAGGCTGCGCGTGGTCGCTTATCTGGTCGTGGGTCCACTGCGCCGATCCCGTCTCTCCGCGGAGCCAGCCCACACCTTCGTTCCGTGACAACGCTCATCTTCTCCCCTTGCCGCTACCCCGCCACCCGACACACGATATCATGACCTCACCCGCTTCCACCTCCTCACGCCGTGCGCCCTTCCGCCGTTCTGACTCTGATCCGATCGACTGACCGACAGTTCCCGCGCAGTCCGCCGCCTGACCTCCCCACTGCCGTCCCCACTCGCCGCCTCTCCGCCAGGCTCGACTTCGGCACCGCACACGCCGCTGGGGATGCGCAGAGCGAGAGACCACCTCTGGGACGACGACGGCGACGCTCGAGCCGGAGAGGGGCACCGCGCTGCGCAGGATGGGTTGCAAGATGCGCACGGAGTGGGTGAGTCGGGCTAGGGTGGTGGGCCGGATAGGCTGGATCTGACTTTTTTTTTGTGGGTCGGTAGAGAGAGCTGGCGACGAAGGACGAGCAGTGGAGCAGCGGGCGTGGCAAGAGGAGCTTGAGCGGCACGGGGATGAGCGTACGTCTCAGCCTGGCCAAGTACGCGTACGTAGACTATCAAGCTGACGCTCCGAGTTCTGGCACTCGCAGGCCTCGACTTGCAGTCCGCACCCGCACACTCGCCAACACGGACGCGCTCGGACCACCCGTCGCTCGCCTACCCATCGCCAGACCAGAGCCCCGAGTCGAGCCGGAGCGCCTTTACATCTGTTTTTCAGCCAGCCTCGCCCTTCGCCCTTGCCGCCTCGTCACCGCCGCACCTCTCGGCCTCGCATCTCGACCTCTCGTTCCACCAGCCAGTGCTCGATCCGCCGCGGTTCTCATCCTTCTCGTCCGCCTCGTCTCTCGCATCCGGAGCGACGAGCGACTCGGACAACCCGTTCCTGTATCAGCCGCCCGCGCTGCCGATCCCGCCGCCCAGGCCCGACCGACCGAGCTATGGCGCTGGCACGCTCCCGGCGGCACTGCCGAGCCCGCTCATGAGAAGCCCAGCCGTCCTGTTCGCAGAGGCGGAGCACTACGTCGGGTACGAGCACCCGTTGCGGGCGAACCCGAGCAGCGTGCCGACGAGCGAGTACGCGTTCCCGCCCGTGCCCATGCGCGCGCCATCGCCACCGCCGGACGAGTCGGACCAGGACGACCTCGAGCGCAAGCGGCGCAGTCAGTCGGGCAGCAGCGACGGCTACGGCTCCGCGGCCGACTCGGACCAGTCGGCCGTCTTCGCGCCCCTGCCGACGAGTTCGCCGCCACCCGACGACGAGCCGCCGACGCCGCGCCAGCCCCAGCTCCGCCCACCGCAGCTACGAGACCACGCGTTCGAAGCGTACGCGCACTCGCCGACGCCGCTCTTTGTGTCGCCCGCCGCGTCGCCCCAGCTCTCGAACCTGTCCCGCACGCGCGCGGTTCCCTCGCCGTCGTCCCTTCCCGCATTCCCCTCCGACCGCCGACCGTCCAACTCGTCAGACCATCGCTCTACAAACTCGGACATCCTCGAGCTGTACGGGAACCTGCCCACGCTTTCAAGGCAGCCGAAGCCGTGGAGCGCGGGCCTCGAAGGCGGGCTCGGGAACGGCTTCGAGGGCGGACCTGGCATCGGTTCGTCCTCTTCCCGCTGCCTTTTATTTGGCATGAAGCTCTGCTGACGCGTTGCAACCGATTAAAGGCATGACCCGGCCGCGCCGCACGCCCTCGCTCGCGCCCCCGCCTGAGCAGCACTGGCAGTCGGAGTCGGAGGATGAGCCAGAGGACGCACCGAGCGAGCCGATGGTCCCACTTCGTTCGCTCACCGCTCTCCGCACTCGCGCGCTCGACCTCCAATCGCAAAACGCGTCCCTCACCACCGCGCTCCGCATCGCGCGCTCGTCGCACCCGCCGCCCGCAGACGACTTTCTCGGCTCTCTCGGAATCGACCCCGTTCGTCTCGCCTCTTTTAGGGGGCCGGCCTGTTTGAGCGCGTTCCAGAGACCTCGCTGACTGGAAGGGCGGCGAACGCAGGAGGTCACGACGCCCATCTTCCTCTCGCCCGCGTTCGTCGCGCTCGAGCGCTGCACGCACTGCGGCGGGCGCATCGCGCGCAAGAGCGGCGCGGGCACCGAGTACCTCGATCAGTGGCGCACGGAGCATTGGGCGTGCATCCCGTTCTTGACGACCGTCGTCGCGTTCACGCAGGAGGTGCGTCCTCGTTGCCGCGACGCCCCCTGGGGGTGCTGGGCCGCGAACTGACGGACTAGCTTCGCTGGACAGTGAGAAGAGGCGAGGCGAGGGTGTGCTTGTCCTTCATTTCGCTTGCCGTCCTGAGCGCCCTTTACTTGCCCTCCGAGGTCTCCGTCTCCACATCCAGAGAGGTTGCGCCAGCCAGCCCGGTCGTTTGAATGAGCGCATGGCCCAAGTCCAAGCTACCCTTCCGCGATGAGCAGTTTGCAATCCTGTTCTCGCAAACAAGAGGTACAGATTGCAAGCCGGGGTGCGCGGACCTACCTCAGGCGAGCCACACGGCGGCGCCAGCGCCGACACCTCCGACGACCGCCATCCACCTCCGGGTCCGCTGACCCGCGCTGGTCGCCTGGGCTGCAGCTTTGGCTCCCGATGTGGGCTGGACGTCGTCGACGGACGCAGTCGCCGCTTCCGTGCTGGCGACCACGACCGCGACGAGAGAAGCCGAACCGGCTTCGACGAGAGAGGAGAGAGGATACGTTGGAGCGGAGGAGGCGAGGATGGCCTCGAGCGTCTGGGATGCGGTCGAGGGCGGGATCGAGGCGAGCATGCTCGCGTTCGCGAGGTTGACCGAGACGCATTGGGCGACGAAGCCTGTTTCGAACGACGGATGAGCTTCAGGACCCCGCTCGTCTGTCTCTGATTTGGTGAGAAGGAAGAACGCGTACCGTTGTATTGGAGCAGCGCTTGCGTCCCCGTCGTGGTCGCTGGGTCCGCGACGATGCAAGTCGCGCAGA
>ERZ1463038.575-NODE-575-length-12912-cov-12.365715_pt1 | contig 12912 bp, 13 predicted proteins | sample MGYA00564479_ERZ1463038 | MGnify/ENA primary metagenome ERZ1463038 (study PRJEB39244, sample SAMEA3635134) | Helicobacter pylori | study: EMG produced TPA metagenomics assembly of PRJEB11511 data set (Assembly of a 5300-year-old Helicobacter pylori...
GCACCTGCGAGCATGTCGCTGATGAGCGACAGCAGCGACTGGACCGTGTCTGCCCTGCTGAGCTTGTTGAGCAGCCGGATCGACAACGCGGCGTACACCTCGCCCTCCTGCAGCAACAGTGCGCGCGTCAGCCCACCCACTCTCGAGACGCCGCTCGCAGCAGCCCCGCCCGAGCTCGCGCCAACTCACAGCAGCGAGAATTGCCTCGGCCTGCGCCTTCTGCCCCGTCACCCGCTGGATCAGAGCGACGTCCTCTGCGCTCAGTAGGTTCGCGCGTTGGTAGCCCTGGCCGTGCCGTCGGTCAGCTCGCCCGTCGCCGCACTCAAGACAGCCAGGCGGGCACTCACCTCCCATGCGACCGACTTGGACCGCACCTTGAGGCTCAAGTTCGACAGGTACGTGTTCGCCACCGGCGTGCTCGAGACTGACATCCTCGGCGAGCGACTTGGCGGGAGCGAGAGCAGCGGCCAGCCGCGCGCGCACGGTTGGCTTCGGCCCGTCACCTCGACTTTTCGGCGCCAACTTTCCCCTGCTCCAGCTTGCTTCAGGTGCTCGGGTCTTGTACCCAGTCGGCTGCCCAGAGCGCCGTTACCGAGTCCGCTCTCCTGCTACTATTTAGACACCCGCGTTCACCGCGGCCCCCGCTTCGCCTCGTCCCGCCCGCCTTACTCCCAGCACTCGAAGCAAATATCACTGGATCCTCTGAGCCGGTGTGAACCCAAGAGCTAGAAATCTTGTTCCAGCTGCTGCCGCTCTCGGAGTGGAACCGCCACATGGACGAGGAAGAGACCGACTGCGAGATGATTGGCAAGGTCCCGGTCGAGGAGTCCAGCGTGTTACGTGAACGATCGAAAGCTAGGAGGGCGAATCTCCTTGGTGAGGTGGAATCCTGCCGTTGAGCGCCGGCATGCAACGACCGGAGCTGACACCGCCGCAGCGCTTTGGGTCGCACGAACGGTGTACTTTAGATTCGAGCTGGCACATGTATGTGGTACAGTGACGAAGGCGTTGCAACGGCTGGAGTGGTTCGACCGCTGCCATCAGAGCTCGCTACAGGAGCGCGAGACGGAGTCGCGCACCGGAGAGGTCTGTCCCACGTCGTTCTGATTTCCCTCCCTCTTCAGCTCATTGCGCATCACCACAGGTGATGTCAGCTCAGACGATGGGAGACGGTCCCAGAAGGGCAAGCGCGAACCTTTTCGTGACCTTGCGACGTCGTGCGTGCTCCTGTTTCGCGGCGGCGCGCTGCTGGACTGACTCGTTCTCGTAGGCCAACGCATCCTTCCATTGCCCGCGTGCGAGCTTCTGCTGGACTGCCCGATTGTTCAATGGGCCCTGGCCACCGGAGCACGGCGCTCAGACAATCCCCGCTTCGCGATGTTGGTAACGACCGACGCGGGAGTTGAACGAAGGGGAATTATCTTGCAGCGTCTCGGGCAAGTGATTAGAAAGTTTGAAAAGAGAACGTAGGGGAGCTAGATCACAAGGTACTGAAAGATCAAAACCGCGATCCAACAGGAGACCGACGAAACGGTGGTCTAGATGGCAATCGAGAGCGAAACGAGAGCCGACAATGATGATAGTGGCGAGATGACGGGATGCATCGAGCACCACGCGGGTAAAGAAGCCGACCTGCGGGGGGCAGGAGTCGGGAGGCAGCAGGAGCGGGATGTCGAAGAGCAGCATCTCGCAGGAGAGGTATGATACCAGTGTGTCTAGCGTGTGTGTGCCTTTGCAAGACTCCAAAGTAGAGTCCTCGGGCGCGAGCAAGTGCCCAATCGTGTTCGGAGGCGGCCAAGAATCCGATCGAGTCGAGAGCGAGTTCCTCGGTGGTGCGTTCAGCTCTTGCGACAGGAGACAGCACTGCCTTGATTGGTACAATGTAGTGATACAACATCTGATACCTGGGCGCCGGTAATCCACCAGCGCGTTCCGGCGGCGGCCTCGGGGGCGAGAGTTTCGTGGCGGAGGTCCGACGAGGAAGTGGTCCTGTCGGGTCACACTTGAAGTGAGTACGATATCGATCGAGGGATCGTCTACGCCCGCCATAATGCGTAGAGACGTACCCTCACGGCACCGCATCTCGCCTTGCGTCGGCCGTCCTCCGCCCGTCACTCGCTCTCAAACATGGCCGTTTCCGTTCTCCCTCGCGGCTTCCACTCCGTTCCCGTTCGCACTCGACTCGCCCTCGGCCTTCCTGCCCTCCCGCCACCCCGCCCAGTGCGCGAGCTGCTTGCCGGCGAGGTCCTGCCCCAGGTTCTGGTTCTGGACGAGCTGGGCGCGGAGAGTACCGCTCGGGTGCGTGAGGAGGTCGAGCATGTGTAGTGCTTGTGGGTATCTGCTCGACAAGTAGTTAGAAGAGCGCTGGAGCGAGGGGTGGGGGAGGCGGACTGGATGAAGCGCGCGAAGCGGGGTTGATGCCAGTATTTCAAGTATTTGAGGTAGCTGGGTAGGCTAGAGGTCAGCTGGGGCTGGGGGCATTCAGGGTGAAATGGGGAAGACGCACTTGAGGAACGCGTCGTCGGCGAGGACGCCTTGTTGCGCGAGCGCTGGAGACAAGGATTGTTGGTGAGCTGGGCTCGGATCCAAACACGGAAGAGTTGGGTGCACATTGGAGGTAGAACGGGTTCGCGAGGCACTGCACGAACTTTGGTGGGTGCGCGGCGTCAGCCGTCGGCCCGTCGCGCGCAGGGTAGGTGAGGGCGGGCGCACCTCGAGCTCGGTCTCGAAGCGGACCTGGTTCGCCTCCGTGGCCGCGTCCGTTGGCTCTGCGCTCTGCACGGGCGGATCCATCGAGCAGGTGATCGGGACAGGGCAAGAGGTGGAGGTGCTGCGGATGAGCTTGTTGGCCCGAAGTTTGAGCCCGACTGGCGTGGTTGGCTCAGGGCTACACCGTCGCGGTCCGCAGGTTGGTTGCGGGACGACTTGCAAGATATATGAGAGTCAGAACTGTTCAGAAAGGCTGCAGCGTCGGGCTGGGCGTTCGGGCCGGGTCGTGCGTCCATGCTTGCAACACCTCGAGCTTCGTCCTACGCCCATCGGTTCGAACCAGCGAGCCCAGCTTTTCAAACGAGAAAGGCTCTCAGGCAAGAGATCGCCAAGAGCGACGCCTCGTTCCTCGAGCGTGTCGCCGCCCGATCTCGCACCTCGCTCGTTCGCCTCTGCCCATTCCCCGGTTCACTTCAACCTCGGATGGACTCACCCGCGCCGCCGCTGCCAATACCGGTGCCCGAACCTTCGCTGAAGGCGCTCGGAAAGCGCCGGCTGGTCGAGCCAGGGCCGGCGGTGCGCTCGTCGAGCCCCGCGACTCTGAAGAAGGCGAAGGCAGCCGACGAGGGCGAGAAGCGCGTGACGCGCAGCTCTCTCGGTGGGGCTGGCGACGTGACGGGTGTGCTCGGCAAGGACGAAGGTGCGCTCTCGAGTCCTCGGCGCGCGAGGGCGGGGACCCCGGCGCCGGTGTTGTGATGCCTCGCGGGTTGCTGACTGCGAGTGACGCCCGCAGCGAGCGTGTCGACGGGCCTGCTGCCGAACTCGACGCCGATCCTGCTCGCGTTCACGCTCCCCTCGAACGTCGAGGACCACCCGCCGCCAGACGAGCCACCGCCAGTCGCGACGCCGTCGACCTCGACCGCACCCTCACCAGCGCCTGCGCACCCACCGACCGACCCGCCCCCGGCCACCGATCGACCGCAATTCCGACTACTCGGCCTCGAAGACTCGTTCTCCCGCTCGCGCCACGGCGGGCCATCCGAGGCGCGCTTCCCAACTCTACCAACTCGTGCGCGCGCTGACCCGATCTCGGACGGTTCCACAGCAGCTCGACACGTCCGACGCGTACTACCTCCGCCTGCACCGCTTCCCCGAGGTGCTCGAGAAGCGCAGCGCTCGCCTCGAGCGCGACCGGCTCATCCATGAGCGCTCAAAGCTCATCCTCGAGATTGAGCTCATGCGCGGGCGTGGGTGGGTCTACCAGGGTCTGCAGGGCGGCAAGGGCGAGGAGATCCGTCGCCGCAAGCTCCACGAAGGCGAGGAACGACTGAAGCGGTGCGTCGTTCCACTCGATCTGTCTGGCCGAATGCGCGCCGGGGCTGATCTGAAGGCGAGCAGGTACGACGCACTGCTGCCGAACCAGCCGCGCAAGTCGGGCATGCTCAACCTCGGCTCGCATCGCGACGTGTCGAGCTCGGCCGCAGCGGGCACCGCGTCCGAGTCTGGCGCGACCAAGAGCCGGTCCAACTCGCCCGCGCTCACGCCCGCGCACCGCCCGTCCTTGCGGCACTCGACGCCGCTCTCCGCCTCGGGCGACGGCGGCACGACGATACGGATCAAGTTTGGCGCTGCCGCCGCGACCATGACTGCCGGCCCCAGGTTCTCGGGGCGTGGGCCTGCGCGCGACTCGAGTGGCTCGAGAGCAGTCTACGTCGAGGACGACGACGACGCAGACGAGGACGCGGACGAGGAGATGTTTGAGTACAACGGGAACGGCACTGGCAACACCCCGATGGACGTCGACCCCGTCTCGCACGGTCACGGCGCGGCGCCGCGACAGCGCAAGCCGAAACGCGACCGCACCGCCGAGCGCGGGCGTGCGGCCGAGCGCATCCGGCTGCACCTTCCCCCGCGCGTCAGCCTCGACAAGGCCGCCCAGTCTGCCCCGTCGTCTGCGCCCCGAGCAGCAGCACCGAAGAAGTCGAAGCGCCGCAGGTCGAACGCCGAGATGGACCGCGACTCGGAAGACGACGACGAGCCGACGCCAGCATCACCGTCGGTGCACTCGGACTGGGACGACGACGATATCGCCTCGGACGATCTGCCCTTGGAGGACGAATTCGATGACTCGGACCCAGACGCGCACGACATGTCCGTCCGCGCCGTCTCCGCCCGCGCGCTCGCCGCCGCACGCCAACTGCGACTCTCCGACTCGTTCTTCCGCTCCGAGGCCCTCCGCGACGCCGTCGCAGCCGGTAACCGGCGATCCTCCGGCCGCGTCGCGTACGCGTTCGGCACGCGCGTGCCCGACGTCGCGCTCGCCCGACCCGCCGACTTTGTGCCGCGCGGAGGCGGCGACGGCATCCAAGTCGAGGAGCTCGTCCGACAGCGCGCGCTGCTGCTCGGCGCGAAGCACCCGGACGAGAGCCGATGGATCAACGGCGTCGCAGTGCCCGAGAGCGCTCTCGACGTGCTCTCGTCAGGACCGCTGCAGTACCGCCAGCTCCCGCCCCCGCCCCCGACCGCACTGGTCGCGGATGGGATAAATGGCCACTTTGCGTCCGCGCCTGCGTCGGATCCGCCGACGCCCATCGTCACGTCGCAGTCACCGCCCCCGCTGCTGCCGACGCATGGCCATGGCACGCGCCACGGGTCCACGGGTACGAAGCGGACCGTCATAAGCCTTTCGACCAGAGGCAAGTACGAAGTCAAGGTCCGCATCGACGGATGAGCCACGCCGGTGTAGAGCAGATTGCAACACGCGTTGTCGTAACGATTCCATCGGCTCAGCTCCTGCAATGCCCACGCCACACTCGAGCTCTTGCCGCAAGCCTCAAATGAGTCTAGTTGAGTGCTCCGGCGAAGTGTTGCATCTAGAGAAGCGGCGGCGCTGGGCACCGACTTCGTCTCCCGAGCGCCTCAGTTGCGGTGTCACGGCAAGCTGGCTCGACAAGCTAGCTCGTCTGGCTCGATCAAGGGCTGGTGCATCGGATCAAGACCACGTCCATTCACCCTGCTCATCACCCCAGACCTCATGCGACTGTGTCTACTCCCCACAATCCAGTCTCACATGTCCCACACTCCGGTAAACTGGAACTGGAACTGACTCGGCCAACGCCGACGCTTTCTCACGCTCGGAACTGCCCTCGCGGGTCGCGGAACCTTCTGCTCGCAGCTCCGAAGCATACGAGCAGGACGCTGGAGTTCCGTGCAGCAGGGGATGGACTCTGTGGGTCCGCGCCGCATCCTGAGCCATGTTTCGCGATCTGCGTCGCAACGTGAAAGCAGATTGCCTTCTGGCGATCAGTATCCAGTCTCAGATAGCCTATGCGAGAGCTCAGATCTTTGATAGACGCAGATCCAGGAGGCGGCTGCACGTGAGATGTCCTGGGGACGCGGATCCGCCGTCGCCGGGAAAGGGTCGTGTCGAAGCTTCCCGCGAGTCCCGAATCTGGGTGAGAAAGCGACCGGTGTCCCTGCGAGCCAACTTTATTTTGTATGCGCGGGCAGCTTCTAGTACCCCCTCCGAGCCCGCGTATAGGGTGACCGGTCGTCAGCGCGGAGGGAGGCTCGAACAAAGCCCGCGGAGTCATCGAGTGTTCGCACGGCGCTGTGACGCAAGTTGGAGCAATACTGTGTGCGGGACGGCCAAAGCACTACATACACCCATTAAAGTATCAAGGTTATGTCCTGATTCGTCAAACTTGCGAAGGTGCGTCTGCAGGGCGGTGGCGGCCGCGGAGGTTATTGGAGCCCCCTGGTTGGCAGCGCCGTACGGCGTCCAACTGCTCTGGGTATCCTCCTTCTGCCTTAATTCTTGAAAAAGCTAGTGATGCTTCTCCAAAGAGATCTTAACACCTCACGGAGCGCCCGGAACCTCTTGCGGAAATGTGGGCAGACGATGCGCTGGGTGGCGCTCCCAACCCGCGTTCGTCGCAAGAGGTAAGTATCGGCGTCCTGCTCTGATGTGATCCGATTTCCATTGTCGGAGACCTCGAGCCATTGTAGAGAGCTCGCATGGGCATCGGTCACTATGTACTGCCAACAATGGCGACTCGCGACGCCCACAAAATGAAATCAGGCCACGCGAGCCTTCTGGCCTCAGGACGTCAAGCCTTCAGGCTGCGGATGGATCTGCCCCACAGAAACTCTGAGTCGGTCCAGCGAACACCCGCACCCAGCCCCCCCGTGCGCGACGATCGCACAGGTCTGGCGCTCCCCGAGGGGTTCAGACTCCAGAGGCACCGCCGGTACAAAGGCTTCTGATGCGAATGTTCCGCCCTGATCCGTAGCGACCAGGAGAGTCCTGCGTTTTCTCTCTCAGATACTCTACTTCCTTCCCTCTTTCATACAATCTCGCTTGCAACCTCCACCCTACCCTGCCGGCCCTCTTTCCGACATGTCCGACCCAGATGTGTACGGCGGCGCGGAGCTGCGGACGGTCTCGCTGGCAGCGCTCACGCTGCAAAGCGCTTTGTTTCCGATCCTGGTCCACTACGCAAGTCACGTCTACATCCACTGAGCAATAGTGGCATCCTGACCCGCCCTCCGCTTCTCTCGTCGGCAGGGCCCCGAGTCAGGCGGCCAGTTCGCGAGTACGGTCTTGCTCATCGAGGTCGTGAAGGGTGTTCTGTCTTTCGGGTGAGTTCCTCGACGGAATAATAGTGATTCGATCGAGCTGAAGATCCGTCGTTGTAGCCTCGCTGTGCGAAATGAGCTTCGAAGCGAGGAGATCCCGTCGCCTCGTGGGAAGCAAGGCGCCACCGCTCCAGAGGAGATTGAGGTCGCAGTGCTGAAGCGGGCTGCGGTAAAAGTTGCGAAAGATGTATTCAGGTGGGTCTCTCTTCAGTACTCCAGTTTGCGAGTCTGGCACCCCGGTGCTCGTCCTCGTCGGCGCTGACTCTCAGCTTCGCAGCCTGGGCGACTCGTGGAGGCTAGCCGCCCCTGCCTGTCTCTTCGTGCTCCAGAGCAACCTACGATTCATCGGAGCAGAGAACCTCGATGCTCCAACCTTCCAGATCACCAACAACCTCGAGCTCCTTACCACCGCCTTGTTCTCGGTGGCGCTGCTCCGCCGCCGACTTACTCGCCGCAAGTGGGCTGCACTCTTCCTCCTGGCCGCAGGAGTCGGCGTTCTTCACTCGCCGTCGTTTGAGGCACTTACGGAACTCGAGATGGCCTACGGGCAGTCCGGGACCCGCGTGCGCGGGCTCGTCGCCATCGCACTGTCGTGCTGTGCCAGCGCTCTCGCGGGCGCCATCCTCGAGCCGGTGTTCACGGCGAGCAAGGTCGACCTCGTCGTCCAAAACTGCCGGATCGCCGTCTTCGGTCTCGTCCCTGCCTTCCTCCTGGCCATGTTCCCTTCCTGCAACCTTCTCGGACCCCAGTCGGCGCCACCGCACACTTCGTTTCTCGCCAACCTCAGCCCGACCGCCTGGACCATCGTCCTCACGCAAGCGCTTGGCAGTGTGGTGTCTTCGCTCTCCACGGGAGACCTCGCTGTCTTGAACAGGGGCTTCGCGTCGAGTCTGGCGTTCCCCGTCTCGCTTGTCGCGGGCTGGTTTTGTTTTGGGTTCCAGGTCACGCCGCAATTCCTCGCCGGTCAGTCTTATCTTTACAGCGATGTAGCTCTGAACAATACTGACATGGATCATTGCTCAGGCTCCCTATGGATCATCCTCGCGACGTACCTCCACAACTCCATCAAACGGCACCCGAACGCCACACTCCGTGCGCCTCCGCTGCCGCACCACTCGTACAGCGCCTACAGCCTCAAGTCAACCCGTACCTTCCGACCACCTCCCTCGGTCTTCGGGCCCACTCCTCCGTCTCCCTCCCGAAAAGTGTCCCCGCCGTCGACGCCGCGGCGTGCGACGCTTTGCGAACCGCGCACGCCACCGGCCCATGTTGACGAGGAAAAGTCGCCCTACGACGAGGAGTTTGGCTCGATCGTCGCGGTCCACGGCATTGTACGGTCGGCGAGCATCACGTCGCTATCGTCTCTGTCGTCCCCGTCACTTGCGTCGGGAGAGGACTACGAGCCGTCGTGGGTCCCTCTGGCGTCGCCGGGTATGGCGGTGGGTATCGACGACGTTCAACGAATGGTTTAGAGGGACATGATGTTAGGCCTAGTTGTTGCAAGAGTAAATCAGAGTCAAAGACCCCGAGGCGCAAGCACAATCTCGGCCGAGCAGTTGCCGCTTCGCCACCGGCAAAGCGCTGCGTCCTTTATCAGCGACGACCCTCCCTTCTCTCCGCACCCGCCCAGCCACGCTCAATCATGCCCTCCAGCCGCACCCTCCGCGTGGCAGCGATCCAAGTCGGCGCCATCGACCGCAAGACTTCTCCCTCGGTGGTGATCGCGCGGCTCACCTCGCTGCTCGACAAGGCGGCGTCAGAGGGCGTCAAGCTCGCCGTGTTCCCAGAAACCACCTTCACCACCTTCTTCCCGCGGTACTTCATCGAGAACGAGGAGGAGCTCGCATCATACTTCATTCGCGAGCCCAAGAGCGGCATCAGCGACGTCGAGGACGCGAGCATCCGCGCGTTCTTCTCCACGGCGAAGGAGCTTGGGATCGATGTCGTGATTGGGTATGGCGAGGAGACACCCGATAAGGAGAGGTACAACACTGCTTCGTATGTGTCGGCGAAGACGGGGACGACCGTGGGTGAGCACGCCCTGCGACGCTCTCATCACGTCCCAATCGCTGACCATCCTCCATCCACTCAGGCAAGTATCGCAAAATTCACCTTCCTGGTACCGTGGAGCCCTTCTCCAAAGTTGAGGGTGTCACGAATCAGCTGGAGAAGCGGTGAGCTGCCGAACTTGACGTCTACGTCCGGGCCAGCGCACTAAGATGCTCAACCACCTAGGTATTTCAAGCCGGGAAACCTCGGATTCAACGCATTCAGGCCACCAGGGTTGTTCGAGCCGTCCGTGAAGACTCCGATCGTCGGCATGCTCATCTGCAACGACCGGCGATGGGCGGAGGGGTGGCGAGTCTATGGCCTGCAAGGGACCGAGATCATGTGCATCGGATATGTGAGGTTCATCTCTAGTTCCAGCTGGATTCACGCTCACCTAGGTACCGTCGCAGAACACCACGGCGTGGGCGCCAGAGCTTTGGGGCATCGACCCGACCAGCATGACCAGGGAGCAGGGCTACGCCGACGCCATGTTCCACCACAAGCTTGTGTGTCAGGCTCACGCCTACACCAACGCCAGTGCGCTTTTCCTACTCTCAAAAGTCGTCCTTCGCACGCGCTGACCAGACGTTTCGCAGCCTTCCTCATTACGTCCGCCCGCTGTGGCGTCGACGACGGCATCCACACCCTCATATCAGGCTCCATGATCGTCTCGCCAGAGGGCCATATCATAGCGGAAAACAAGACCGAAGAGGACGAGGTCGTGTGGGCCGACATCGACCTCGATGCCTGTCGTCAAGGGAAGGACAAGACGTTCGCGTTTGAGAAGCATCGCCGCATCGAGCACTACGGGCTTATAGTTGAGCGAGCGGGAGTGATAGAGCCGGAGGAGACGGTGGTCTGAGGTTGTAACAAGTTGTAAAGGGGTCTTCATCGCTGGTCTGTCGTCAGCTGCTCCCATCGCTCGCGTTCGGGCGTTCTTTCGCAGGCGCACGGATTAAAACTGGGCGGGTGTACCTGGATGCCACGCTTCAAGTAATAGTGCGCAGGCAGTATGTTTTCTGGTCGCCGTCGCTTGACTGTCCCGGACAGCGCTTGCCGCTTCTGGGGCAGGCGAGGCTCACGGCCGTGAGCGCTGAGCGCCGCCGGAGGAACTGCCGAAGCCTGAGGAGGTCTGGAAGGCGACCACAGGCGCATTTGTGATCTTTTAAGTGCTCCGAGGTACTGTAAGTCGAGTTTTGCAGTCGAGGTTGATATGGTATGAAGGGAAGAGGCGCGACAGCTTCTTTCTGCCTTCCACCTCCACAACACCAGCGATGTCCCACCACCCGCACCAGGCGCTCATCTCCACGAGCACGCACCTCGTCACCGCTTCGCACTCGACCCTGAGCGCGTTCCCGCTCGCAGGCGGCGAGCGCTCGACCTCAACGCCGCACTCGGCGCTGATCCGGCTGCTCGCGTTCCACGCGCCCAACTTTCTCATCTCGACGGGCGAGGACAAGAGGCTCGTCGTCTCGACGCTGCCGGGGCTCGAGACGGTCAGCTCGCGGGAGCTCAACAAGCGCGCCAACAGCGTTGCCGTGACCCCGGACGGGACGATCCTTGTCGGCGACAAGTTTGGCGATGTCTACTCGTGCGCCTCGCCTGGCCTAGTGCTCCGAGCTCTGTTGACACGTTGCTGCTACAGGTACCCTCTCCTCATCTCTCCTGCCGCCGAACCCGCACCTGCTCCTGCCGCGAAGGACGCGAAGGCAGAAAAAGCGACGCCGATACTCGGCCATGTCTCGATGCTCAACGCGGTCGTCTTCCTGCCCGCGAGTACGGACGAGAAGTTCGGCCACCCGGCCTACGTCGTCTCGGGGGATCGCGACGAGCACGTGAGGGTGTCGAGGTACCCGCGCGGCGAGGTCATCGAGAAGTTCTTGTGGGGGTCCAAGAGGTGAACCGTCTTTCGCTGTGGTCTCTTGATGTCGCGCATCAACGCTGTCTAGAAGGATGGACGCAGTGGACTTTCTGGGGACCGCGGGACGCGTTTGGCGAGCTGACCGTGCGCCGACTCGTTCGCAGGTTCGTCGCGTCGCTGCTGCACCTCGCTTCCCCGACCGACGGCCCGCTCATCCTCTCCGCCGGTGGCGACCCGACACTTCAACTCTTCTCGGTCCTCACCGGCGCGACGCTCTCGCGCTTCCCCGTCGAGTCGCTCCTGCTGCCGCACGTCGTCGTCGCACCGCTCGCGCCGTTCGCGGTCACCAAGAGCTTCAAGCTCAAGGCGAAGAAGGAGAAGGAGGCCGCAAAGGCTGCTGCCAAACTCGCTGCGGGCGAAGCCGCCGCTGCTGAGACGGCCGAGAGCACGCCGCCCGTCGCGGACAGTGCTGATGCCGCGGAGGATGGCGAGGAAGACGGCCCGAGGTCAAGGAAAGGACCGCATGCGTGGAAGGACGGCGTCACGACTGGACTCGCGATCGTCAAGCTCGTCGAGGTCCCAAATCGCGGTGTTCTCGTCCTCGCCGCTGGGTGAGTTCAGCTGCACTCGTTCAGACAGTGAAGCAGCTCGCTAAACAATGCGCACGCTCAGATCCACCGCGATCCTGTTCGTTCCCTTCTCTCTTATCATCCCGACCACCACTCCTTCGACCGAGTCGGCATCGCTGCTTGACCTCGGCTTCTCGGCTGTCGACATCGTCGTTTCTGCCTCGGACCCCACCACATTCCACGTCGCTCTCGACCTCGCCCGCCCCTCCCCATCTCAGACAACGCCCGCGTCCGAAGCGCTCTCCGTGCGAACCGTCAAGCTCTCCGCCGCCGGTGCGCTCGAGGTCGTCGCTGCAAGCGATCTCGAGGCGCTTGTGCAGAAGAGCGCCGTCGAGGGTGCGTCTCTACTCCGCCAGGGCAGTCAATGTTTCCTCAAGCTCACTACATCATCCCACAGCCACAAAAAGCGCTCCGCTCCCCGTCATCGCCTCGCTCTACCCAGTCCTGTCGTTCCTCGTCGGCGGGAGCGAGGACGACGACCAAGGCGGCGACGACGGCGGAGACGGCGCGGCCGCGGGCAAGAAGAAGGACAAGAAGCGACCGCTCCCGCCCAGTGACAGCGACGTCACCCTCAAGCCCGTGAGTAGGCTACTCTGCCTCACTCGCCCTCAGCTGACCGACCTCGCAGACGAAGATTGGGAAGCGCGCCGAGGGACGCGCCGTCTTCCAGCAGGCTGTTGCCAACATCAGCGAAAACCCCGGGGCTGAGGGGGAAGTTGTGATGCAGACAGAATGAACGTCGTCGTCTCACCTTCCTTGCGCTTTTTGCGACTCCGCGAGAGGAGTCTAGGAACATATCATGGGGTTCACAAGTCGGTGTACATCAATTAGCCTCGACTACGCAGACGCAAGCGCCACCGCGATGGGAGCAGTCCGCGCCCACCGGTCGTCGTCCGCCACCACAATTTCGCCGCTCGCCGTGAGCAACCTGACCGGCCGCCCACCGGCGGGCTTCCCCTCCCACCATTTCTCCGCAGCAGCATAGATCGGAAGAGCACACGTCTGAACTCCAGTCACCCGTTAGAT
>ERZ1463038.576-NODE-576-length-12894-cov-15.641639_pt1 | contig 12894 bp, 22 predicted proteins | sample MGYA00564479_ERZ1463038 | MGnify/ENA primary metagenome ERZ1463038 (study PRJEB39244, sample SAMEA3635134) | Helicobacter pylori | study: EMG produced TPA metagenomics assembly of PRJEB11511 data set (Assembly of a 5300-year-old Helicobacter pylori...
CCGGGTGGGTGCCGGGCTGCCAAGCTGTACCTAATTCTTCGTACCGTCTTCTCGCGGTATACAGTCACGCTGCATTGGTTGACTTCTGCTTCCTGAACAAGTGCGCTTTGGCTTGCGCGGACCAACGATGAGGATTTGAGCAGGGCGTACATCGGACGCTGCCTCGCCAGCTACAGATTGATCCCAATAGTCCATTACGCTGTCATAATACCCGTGCTTCCTCCCGCTATCTCAACCAAGCTTTGCTTTTTGTACATGAGACTGTCCGCCGCCTGTAGAGCTCCATACCGGAGTTCCGGCCTCACCGGTGCTTGCGCTGCTCCACAAATGGATGGCCCATCGAGGTCTCGAAGAGGTGAGGACCCCTTCGAGAGACCCTGGATTCACGAATCGAGCTCTCTCGAACCCTGTCGTCACCAATTGGGTCTTCGTCGAACGTCTCGGCGTCCTCAGTGGGGTCGAGGAGGGCGCGTTTCCGTCCGGGGTCAAGGGTAAGGATAGTATCGAGTCCTTCGTACGCGTTGCACATCTAGACTTGTCGCTCTCAGTAAAGCCTGCGAGCCCTCAGGATCGGAACTCACGGCGAAAGCCGCGCTGGGAATTGACATCTTGCGGATTGCGTCTGGCTGAACGACAAAAACCCCAAACAGTCCTGCAAAGATTTGAGTTGGCATACGATAAGGATGAAGATGTTGATCGACGTACCTGCGGCCTGGTGCCAAGCGATGTGACTGGCAGGTTGGTATCAGGATATCAGAATGAGTGACGCAGGCGACTTGGGCGGGTCCTCGAGCTCACCAGTGAAATGCATGAACTCCGGCGATGTCAGAAATTATTCGGATGACGGCGTAACCCCCAGCCGGTACGGTCAACACGTCGCGGCGCATTGGATTCGTGGTGTTGAACCTGTGGGAAAAAAGAAGGCAGAGATGAGTGCCAGTGCTGTGTTTGGGGTGGTGTAGGCACACTTGATGGCTCCCAAACCAGCCGAGGTCATGACGCCAGATCCTCGTGCCACAATCCAGAACTTGCTCGCGTGCAGATGGCTGGCGCGCGACATCAGCACAGCTCTCGACGGTAGTGGCATCCAACGCACAATGGGTGGTCTGCTCCGATCAGATCTGGGGCCTATATGTCAGTCATAATTTCCAGTTACCACTGAGGATATGAACTGACTGTTGATGATCAGGTCGGCCGTTTGGACACCCTTGATCACGTAGTTTGTGACTTGGGAGCTGTCGATTTGCTGCCCGCGGTAAACCTGGAACAGAAATGGGTTGTACCTGGAACATTTTACCGTAAGCATTGAGTCGAATTGTGCCCGAGTATGAGTCTCTACATAAAACTGAAAAGAGGCTGCCGTCAGCGTCACCTCACGCGCAAGATCTAGCACGTCGTGCGACAGCAGTAGACGTCAAGACGTACTTCTTCAGTGAGACAGAGTTGATCGTCCACAAAGACGTGTCGAGTTGAGTGAAGTTGACTGCCAAACTCGAGGTCAGCGACTGTGCTCTCTATCGCCAGGAAAATGGTTGCACAGGCGACATCAAACTGGCCCACGATGCTAGCCAAAGCAGGCGCATCGCTGGCGATGCGGGGACCCAACAGTCCTGCGTCTGATAGTGAGCCCTTCGCGGACAAAAAAGGCAGAAGAAGATACGTACCCTCATCGAGATCGGTGCAGACCCCACCGAGCGCATCCGTCCAGTCTGCCGTGCTGTGCAGGCCTTTGCTTGGACTCAAGTAAGGTTGAGAGATTCGGATTATCGCCTTGACGTCGGGATCGAGATCCGAGAAGTCGGCCGCAAAGCAATCCCTGCCGGTGTGGAAGGATCAGTGCTCCCGCCGTCGCAGAGCACGAGTGAGGGCCGACGTGTTGATCTGGGCGCGTAAATAGTAAGAGTCCCCCTGCTTGTCGTTCCTAGTATCCAATACCACGGAGTAGCGCTGCGCCACAAACTGGGGGAATGGAGGATGAGCGTGCGACGGAGTCCACGGCGGCACCACTGGCAGCGACTGACGATTGGTACGCGATGCACAGGCGGGCCATTGACCGGCGTGTCATCTGCCTTGATTACGGCAAGCATGTGATTGTCCACGCTGACGCGGAACATTGCGTGCGTTCCAGCGTTCACGAGGCGAAGTCTGATCCTCTTTCCAGGTGGGAAGATAAACTCAAGTGGACTCTTCTGCTGGCATTTTGACAGAAGGGGCGCAAGGGTGCAGTTGAATACACCCTCGCCGTTTATGAGACCGGACTTGGGGCTGGGGGCGATGATGGCCTGGAATGGGGCCGTCAGCGACAGGAAGGAGCTCCGCTGGGGCTGGCCGCTCACCCCTTCGAATCCGGCGGCAGTCAGGAGGCCGTCCACAATATCCGTAGACATGCTGTGAAAGTTGTCGCGCAAGAAAACTAGCTGGTTAATGTCGTAGTCGATCCCACGACGCAGTGGATCCGAAGGCGAGTGGATGACGAGGGGGCCGGTGAGCCCATCAGCACTGGCCGAGTTGGTAAGTCTGACAAGGTATCCAACTCAAAAAGTGTGTAAAGCTCACTACATCGCACCGCGGTGCGCATGCCACCAGTAAGTGCCATACCTTGAAGAGCCAAGGCTTGGAGTCAGAAACGCGAAGATGTCACTGGCGCGGGACAACGACTCGCTGGTCTGGCCGGTCCAGGACAAATTTGTAAATAAAACTCTGTCCAGGAGGAATTGGGCATTGAGTAATCCCGTTGGGACCTGCGTATCGATGTTAGCCAAATGGTGCTGGACGACACAGCGGAGAAATGGCGCCAAAGTATTGAATCTTACCGTCTGTGATTGGTGCATGTGAGTAGAGTTTCACCTCAGGACGCTTCAACAAGATTTCAGCTCACCTGCCCAAGCGGTTCCGTTTTGAGCCCTGTAGATGCCCAAGGTGAGCACCCAGTGACGGGATCTGGGTGGCCATGGCTCACATTCCATGCCAGTGCATGGCAATGCCCCTATTCAGGTTGTTGTGAACCGTGACTTGGATTGTGTCACCTGCGAAGCACTCGAGGGTCAGCCCTCTCATCAAAGACAGCCGCTGCGAGAGGCTCACCCTGATTCGCCTCGATCAGAGGCCCTTCCGCCTGTCCGTTCACCACGAACATCGTACGCTGGACTGCACATCGTAGCAAGACATCAACAGCCTGCGTCGGGGGGCCTCGTCGCCTTTTTCAACGAGGACGCTCAAGTAAGAATGACGCACATCCATCCGGACTTCCTTTCGGAGCGTCAATCACAAAGTCAAACAGCCGAGTTTGCGGAGTCTTGGTGATGATGAACGCCGGGTCAAGGAGAAATTGGGTAGGCTTGGACGTCACAGTCGCGGAGGTGAGAATCGGGATCTGAGTGAGCGTGGCAGAAGGCAGCGAGAGGGTCGAAGTCGGGGTTGTGGTGGAGGAAGCGGAGAGTGATGATCGAGTAGTGGTCCACGACGCGGTGGGTTGGGGACCCGAGGTGGTGGTCGGACCTGGGCGTGCACACGGCGAATCAGCCCGGGCCGCGAAGCTGCAAATCGCGGGAAGCAGACGGTACGCACAATTGTGGAATAGTGTGCAAAGTAGAGTGTTGACTCCGCCAAAGAGACCTCCCAGTAAGTCCCGCTTCTCCAAGACGGAGACATCGCTCTCAGCACTCGTGGCGGCGTCGACAACGGCCCCCAGCGCCACCAGAGTGACAAGGACGCGCATGGTACCAAGTCGGAGTGTTAGAGGGAAGAAAGAGGAAGTTTACACGTCCAGAGGAAGGTGTCCAATTCAAGAACACCGCAGGGAGGCTGCCGAGCGTGGAAGCGTGGCAGGCCCTGTCGCGGACTCGAGCACCAAGCGCGAATTGTGCGTGCTGGATCGGGAACACCACACTTTTGAGCCGGATGTACATAATACAGGGGGTGCAGTGCTTGAGCGGGATACGTGCGCGGTGATCGAGATGCCTATGCGGCAGGCCCAAGCAGAAATTGAGACGTCCGTCCGTCCAAATCTCAGCCCCAAAGACACAGACAAAGTTAGTAGCTAAATGGCTCGTGGCAGCTGCTTCAGTTTGATTCACTGGCGCGAGAATGAGGTGACTTTCGACGCACTCAGCGCTCCGCTTGCACACGCCGTCGACTTCGAACGGGGCCTGACATTGACTTCAGGTCGTTCGCTGGAAGGGAGCACCGGTCGGATCGAGATGCTGAGTCCGCAGAGTGTCTCGGTGTCGCCTAGGTGGGTGTCTGAGCTCAGATCTGGGGACGTCGACCAAAGCTCGCTCGAAGGCGGGCCTGGCTGGTGCCAGGAAGGCCATGACGCTGGAGTGAGCGATCTTGCTGCAAGTAGTGGGGATGATACGGCTCATGGTGTTTGACGAGCCTGAGCCCAACTCTTCCGCGAGCGAGCCTGCTTGGCTGAATCCCGGCCCGAGACCGGACAGGAGCCAGGGTGTCAACTTGCCTTCTTTTCGACCAGCGCTGTCCCGCTGACGTCCCGTCGCGATGTCGACTGAGGATGGGGAGGCACCCGTCGCCAACCCTCGGTCGACGATCATCAACCACACGATGCCGCCGTTCTACGCCTGCTACCTCCTCAAATCGGCCAATCCCAAGCGGAGCGCGACCTACATCGGCTCGACGCCCGACCCTCCGAGACGGATCAAGCAGCAGTGCGGAAATCCCACTCCGAGAACGTGGACGCTCTCACTGATCGTCTCCCGTGCAGCAACGGCATCGTGACTGGGGTGCGCGACCGTGTGATCGACGCCGAGTGGAGCCGCGCTGACTCGAGACGCCGAGCCACAGGGCGCGTTCAAGACGCGATTTGGACGTCCCTGGGAGATGGAGATGATCGTCTGGGGCTTCCCGACCAAGCTGCAGGCTCTACAGGTGCTGCCCAGCCGAGCGCGCGATCGCGCCCTCCCCCTGACGTTTGCCACTGTTTTTGCAGTTCGAGTGGGCATGGCAGAACCCACACCTCTCCCGTCACCTCCACTCCCCAACCTCGCTGCACGACCCGAAGCCTCATGCCCAGTTCCCGCGCGCGGCGGCGTCGAACCGGCCGCAGACCAAGGTCCAGGTCGTGCAGTTCATGCTCACCGTGGCGCCGTGGAAGGCGTTTGATCTGCGCGTGACCATGTTCAGTCGGGACGCGCGGGAATGGTGGGACCTGGGTCGGCGGATGGGCGCCGTCGTGCGGACCGACGCGGGCATGCGCAAGTGGGAGAAGGACCGCGCGAAGTCGATGGATCGCGAGGACCCGTGGCAAGAGCGCGGGGAGGTGATCGACCAGGTCTCGAAAACCTTGCGGATCGAGGGCGTCGACGGCCTGAGACTCGTGCGGAGTGGGAAAGGGCTCGAGACGAAGAAGATCGAGGTCGACGACGGTGCGCACTTCCACTGTTCGGAGTGCCACGCGGTCCTCACGCTTTTCTCGCCACAGCGGACTTCTTCACCGCGCACTGGGACAAGTGGACTTCGGCAGCCGCAGCTTCCACCTCGTCGATCTGCGACATCTGCTCCGCGTCGCTCGACACCTCGGTGCGTCGTCCTGCTCCAATCCGTTTGGCGCCCTGCTTGACTGCTCTTCCGCAGAACCACTTGTCATTTCTTCTGTGCACAGGATCGAAAGCCTGCTCCGCAACGTTCCACCTCCCCTGCCTCGCGACGTCATTCATCTCGTCGCACCCCGCGACGCCGACGCCACAGACGCCCCTCCCGACGCATGCGACGCGGCCGCTCCTTCCCACCCGCGGCTCCTGTCCCGAGTGTCGCTCGTCTCTGCACTGGCAAGACCTCATCCGGGGCTCTTACCGCCGCTGGGAAGAGGCCAGCGGGAAGCGCAAGAAGCCTTCGCGCGCGAAGGGCAAGAAAAAGAAGGTCTCGCTCTCGGCGCCGACGTCCGACGACGACGGAGAAAGCGACGACGACGAGGCAGCCGTGGACGAGGGCGACGAACAGGAGCAGGAGCGCAGCTGGGCGCTCCAGGCCGCCGCGGAGGGCGCGTTCGAGGACCAGGGCGACGGCTTCTTCTTCGAGGACGACCACGACGACGAGCGCGACGGGGTTCTTCTCTACGCCCTGACGCAGCCGTCTACGCCCCGTCCAGATCCGCCTCCGAAAGCCAAATCGCGAACGGCCAAGGGCAAGCAGAGGGAAGCGCCGCCGCTGCCCAGAGTCAAGGCGCCATCAAAAGTCAAGGCACTACCAAAAGCTTCTGTCAAGCCACCGCAATCTCCCAAGGTTGCCGAGAGGGCCCGAAGCGACACCCTGGCGGTGGAGGACGAGCGGGTGCAGAGCGTTATTCAGAGGGCGGTGGCCCGGCCACTGAAGAAGGCCCCAGTCACTTATCTCGAAATCTCAGACTGATGTTTATCGGGTTTCACCGGTGGCTGGTTCCAGCTTGCGAGGGGTGCTGTGCCGCATCTGCAGCTGAGACCGCGAGAGTGCCGCGCGACTCGTCGAATGCGCGCACAACTACGGCACGCGCCAGCTCGTCGATGCTGAGCTCATCGTCCTCCAACGTGTGCTTGTCGAGATTCGACGCTCCTTTGGGCCCCGGAGGATGTGCTGAGGTAAAGTGCGGCTGGGTGGAGTGCGAGGGGAAGGGCGTCGAGGAAAGGATGGCGAGCTTGGGTCCGATCTCTGTGTAGGCGCCGGCTTATGAGCTGCACACGCTGGGATTGAAAGGGTTTGCCGCACTGTGTACTCCGGATTCGGGAAGTTCGGGCGTCTCCTGCGCCATCCAAGAAAGCACGTCCGGTGGGCACAGGTTGGAGCACCACGACGCAACCCGCAGGCCCTCTCGAATCCTGTCGAGTCAGCGTCAGTAAGGGTGTATACAACAAGATCAGCAATCTGAGTTACCGGATTCGCTGCTGGACCGGCAACGTCGGACTGCAGACCAGGCTTTGCCATCTTGGTACCACGGCGGCCAAGCTCGAGAACGCCTGGAAGAGCCATACGCTCTTGTTGCCACAATTTTTCATAAAGAACTTAGAACAGGCTATCGGTCAATCCTGAGGCCGCCTGAAGAAATGGTGAACTCACCCCGCAGGCGTCTGCGAAGACCTCGAGCTGCCTCGCTCGACGCTTCTCCGTCTCGATTGAGAGGCGAGCTAGTCCAGCGTCCACCTTTGGACTTATTGGTCCGAGCTCAAGGCGTTTTTCGACAACGTCGGCGATCCTGCAGCGACGTCGCGGCGGAGAAATTGGCGTGATTGAAGTGGTCAACATCCGTGCGCCTGAGCCTCAAGCTTTGCATTCTACTTACATAAAGACCAGGACTGTTGCATTGACTCCGCAAGCACGAAGGGCGCCGGCGAACTGTTTGGCCGACACAGGTCAGCACCTCGCGAAAACCACTGGGGGCAGGAGGACGAACGTTATCCGGAGCCCGTTCAGGGAAATAGAAATTGGAGAGTGAGGACTGCATCTGGCGAAGGCACGCCAAGACGTTGTCGACTTGCTGAGGGGACGTCAGCCACTCCGTTCAGCGCGAGTAGGCACTCATCCGACCTTGAAAATGACCCTTGCGGACGCACTGTCCATCTTGGGATTGTGAGAGGAGTGCGGGTTCCCAATCCTGTCCGCAAAAACACGAAAGCTTCCTCCGATCTTGGACCAACACCGCGCAAGCAGGCGCGAGAAGAGCGCGTCCATGTCGTCCTCCTGGAGCCGCACCCCATCCGGTAGGAACGTGAATTTGAGGTCGAGTGGCTTTGAGACCTCCAGCATCCAGGATTCGACTTCGTTTTTCGGGACGACGCAGAAGTTGCGCTCCTGGGCCGCGCGTTCCGCGTCGTTGCACTGCTCGAGCAAAGTGAGCGGGTGCAGACTTTGGATTTAATTCGCACCTCACAGCGACCAGGTCAATTGAACGATCCGAAATGAAAGCATTTTCTTCGGGCGTAAGGTTGACCAAGCCCGCTTTCGCAGCCCGAATGTGGTTTGCGGAAGCTTCGCGGACCAGCTGCGACGTCGGTGGATCTGCGGGTGTAGCTATAAGGCCTGCTCTAGATGTTACGAGTGTTATGAGTAAATCTGGCGCACCTCGAAGTACCAAGTGGTTCAGTAAATCAGCGTAGGCGAGGATCTCCAGGTGGAGGGAGCTGGGATGGGAGAAGACGCCTGCCGTCGTCATGACCTGAAAGGCACGATGCGCCAGGACTTCGCATGCCTGACTTCTTCGACGCCCGGCAAGTTCCATTCCTGCAACTGGCTGGGCGTCGACGTTCCCCGAAGTCCAACGCGGGAGGTCCGAGCCGATGAGCGCCGAGTGGTTCGACATGGTCGCGCCGAAAGCGATAAATATTGCGTACTAGGGGAATGATCAGTTGCGCAAGGGGTGGACACTCTCGCCCTTAAAGTACCATAATCTATAATCAGGACCTGGATCAATCCCAGCGCCGCGACGCATCGCACGAGGGAGCGCTCACCTCGTCCTGTGGAGCCATCAACTCGGTGTGGGCGCCATACCACTCGAACTTTTCCGCCCACTCCCTTGGAGGAAGATTCGCACATCCAAATCCAACGTCACACAGATAGGCTGCATCACGTCAGCTCTCCTGCACGCACGCCTGCCAACGTCGCCACGCACTTTCCAGCAGACCCCTCGACAACGCCGCCGCCAGTTGGAACCAGCAGACCTGACTTTCAGACGAAGAGGATCGTAACTGTGCCGTTGGGACCAACTGCCGCGCGGTAGTGTCCTCCGCAGCCTGCTGCTCTGCGGAGGTGGTTGAGGTCCTGAGTGCCACGGCCGGGTCAGATTGAGTCGAGTGGAGACGTCAGTAAAGACTCACGAGATCCGCTGCCGTTTGGGTGCCGGACGGTCCATCCCAGGCGAGTGGCAAGTGACGAACGGCTCTTGAGATGGTCCAAGATGGTCCAGGACGGCGGACGCGGAGAGGTCATAGCGCGGAGCGGCTGGCCCGGTGGTGCACGTGGTACAACGGTGCGCAAAAAGGTCCGCTGTATCACGAAGGGAATGCAAAGCCCTACTGTGTGTATGTACTGTGCGCGCCACGGGGTGAGCGAACTGCCGCAGCTGTGCGCGTTGAGCTCGGGTTGAGATTGATGAATTCCAAGGAGAAAGAAGAACAACGGCAAGCGTCCGATTGGCACAGGGAGGGGGGGGAACACGGGTGGGTTGGCAGAGCTGGGGGTCGAGCTCCGCCGAAGGCTTTGGTTGGGCGGCGGGGACGAGTTTGATTGTTGTTGGGGAAGTGGCTGAAGATGGGAAAGGCGACCTAAGACGGGAGAAGAGCCGAGGGGGATCGTGAGGGCTGTTTCAGGCGATGTTGGGGAGTGGGGCGAGTGTTTATGAGAGGAGGGTGGTCTGGACCATGACTGCGCGAGGACGAGGACGAGGACGTCAGCGGCGGCAAGAGCAGCGACGTAGATGAAAGACGTACTGTCGCAGACCTGGTAGGGGTCGATGTTGGACGCCGGGCGACGGTCCTCGACTGCGAAAGATCGAAATCAGTAAAAATGCGACGGCGCGCGACGGAAGCAGAACCCACAGTAGCCCTTGCCCTCAGAGGCGACCTGACGGGGGATACGGATCGAGGCACCGCGGTTGGCGACGCCGGACGAGAAGGAGCCGATGTGGCCCGTCTCGTGGCGACCGGTGAGGCGGCGGTCGTTGTCCTCGCCGTAGACCTCGATGTGCTCCATGTGGCGGCCTTCGAGCTTCTTGATCATCTCGTTGATGGCCTTGATGCCACCCTCGGCACGGGTCTCCTTGGTGGAGAAGCTGGGCGGAAGAACGCGGAAGTCAGCGTGCGGGTCGCGGGAGGCAGGCGGGCACGCGCGCGTACTTGGTGTGGCAGCCGGCGCCGTTCCACTCGCCCTCGAGGGGCTTGGGGTGGAACGAGACAGTGATGCCCCACTCCTCGGCGATGCGGATGAGCAGGAACCTGCGCGAGAAAGGCGACGAGTCAACGAAATGCGCGGTCGCGTGATCTCGCTCGGGACGCACCTGGCCATCCAGAGGTGGTCACCCATGTCCTTGCCGGGGCAGGGGCCGACCTGGAACTCCCACTGCGAGGGCATGACCTCGGCGTTGATGCCCGAGATGGTGACTGCACGGCGCGGGAGGCGTCAGCGTCGCGCGCGCGTCAGAGCAAGAGGGCGGGCCAGCGTACCTCCGGCGTAGAGGCAGGCGCGGTAGTGAGCCTCGATCATGTCGCGAGCGTAGACCTTGCCGGCTCCGACACCACAGTAATACGGGCCCTGTGGTCCGGGGAAGCCGTTTGCGGGCCAGCCGTAGGGGCGGCCGTCGGCGCCGAGGATGGTGTACTCCTGCTCGAGTCCAAACTGCGTGGCAAACACGTCAGTAGGGACATCCAGTAGACGATTCGAATGATGCTCACCCAGGGCTCGTGGGCCTTGGCAGCCTCCATCGACTTGGCGCACGAGTAGCGGTGGTTGTGCTTGTTGGGCGTGCCATCGTTGTTGTCTGTGCGGAGGCGCGTGCGGGGTCAGTCAGGAGTCCGACTTCACACGGGGCACGTCAACGTACAGGTCTCGGCGATGACAAGGATGTTGTTGCCACCACGGAAAGGATCCGGGAAGTAGGCGGCAGGGCGGAGGAAGACGTCCGAGTCGCGGCCGGCGGCCTGGCCGGTCGACGAGCCGTCAAAGTTCCACTCCTTCAGCTGTCCGACGCTCGTGATGGGGCCATCGAGAGTCTGCAAGAGGAAACGGGGGTAAAAGTGGGCTCAGTACAGTGCTCGTCGGCTAGGCAGGGCTGTCGGCTAAGTGGCGACTGCGCGTGCCGGGTTCCTCGACGGCGACCACGGCGGCGCCCGCACGCGGTCGGCCCGCACCATCCTGCTCGTCTACGGGCATGCACGACGACGAACAAGGCCCGAGAGGTGGGCCGGAGTAAACCGCCGGGGGCCGGTTGCGGGTGTCCAATCCGGGCGCGCGACATGCCCCGCAGCGCTCCGGCGGCGGGAGTCAAAGCGACGAAGGTAAGGTGGCTGCTCACGGTCGTCTTGCAGCGAAGTCCGCCGTCGGCATCGATCCAAACGTACTCTGCACACGGAGGAACGAATGCGCAAAAGTCAGCGACGGTTCGGAACGCAAGGTTGGGTCAGGATCAGCACGACTTCGGGTGTCGTCTGTCGGTGTCGCCAGCTCGCGGCGGACACGACAGGATAGGGGATAGGGTGCGAGGGGCTCGAGGCAGTACAAGAACGTCACTCACCGGCCTGGATCTTGTTTCCCTGGGGGAGGTCGAGGTACTGTGCGGGAGCGATAAGGCGGGCGTCAGTGCTCGTCGATCAGGTTGTACGCGGCTCGGTGCTCGACGCACGCGCTGCAGGAGCTGCGGCTGGGCGACGGCGGGATCGAGGGGCATGGTGGAGAAGGCGGTGGTGGCGTTTGGGTGTTGGAAACGGTGGCGTGGGGAGAGAGGGAGGCAAGACACAGCCGGTCAATGCAAACGATCTCCAGAATGATTTAATTTCGTAAACTCTCCGCTTTCCGCGGTCCCACGGTTTCACCTGCACCGCCCCCCGCCTCCTGAGTACTGCCGTACTATCTCCACTCGGCTGTGTGTCCTTTTCTGCTCCCTGCCTTAACACTTTGTGAGGCCAAGTCGTCGTCGTCGGCAGATTTTCTCTTCGCTTAGGGGGGGCTAGCGGATGCCCCGCTCTAAAATTGCCTCGGCGGTTCAGGTCCCAGCCCCAACGCCCGCCTTATCGTCTCGGGCGAGTTCAGTTGGGTTCGGGTCCGACTGCCGGCTAGCTGGCAAGTGCAGGTCCGTAGTGGAGTGAGAGTCCCCCCACCGCCGGCAGGAGGCGATGCCTGGTTTCCAGCAGCACACCCTCCTCGCTCGTCGGGCCGCTGAATGGGACGCTGGGAGCCGCGAGCTTATCTGCACTGCAAAGTGAGTGGGTTTCCACAGCTTTGTCTTCCGAACCGGGGCCAGCCGGCACTACTGCAAACTCATGAACGCCACGCCACCGCCGATAGGTCGCGGCCTTCGCAGATCCTCCAGATAACCACGAACGAAGCGGGGGCACACACCGCGTCCACCCGGTCCATGGGGTGTCGGTACAGGCAAATACGAACCCAGGCTCCACGGCGTTTGAATCCCGGCCGCACTTATCACTCGAGGAGGACGTCGGTCCCTCGAGGACGGACCGCTCACCGTAACGATGATGGGACGCTTCCCGCTCTGCTCTTGAACGGACAGGATGACCCAGCTTTAGTGCCCAGGGGCTCTGCTTTCCTCAGAAGCTGGAAGTCACGAGTGCTCTACCCCCACGCCTCCGAAGACGCCGCACCTCCGCGACGCTGCTTGCGAAGTCGCCTCCCGCGAAGCCGACGTTTCGATTTTTAACCCTTCCCTGGCCAACCCCGGTGGAATTATCAGTACTAGAAGGATGGACCCGTGGTGTGCGGTACGTTAGCCTCCCGATGGACGCAGCGTCTCGTTCAGCAATTGTGCCTCAGCACTTTCGACACTGGACACGGGTCGCTTAGTCAGGTGGTATTGACGACACCTCCAATTATATCAGGTGGAACCGGGGAGGCAGGATGAGCAGAACACCGTGCGCCATCACCTGACGGTCCGGACCAGATAGGTGGCAACGTTGAGCGTTCCCCGCAACTCGCAACTCGGAACAGCCTGCGCCGATACCTGCTCAACGTACGGGTATACGCCTCTCAGCAGCAGAACCACTTGCGTTCCGGAGAAACCAGGAATGGCGACTCCTCGTGTGATTCGAGTTGCGCCACGGCTTGCACTCACAGTCTGGTCTTCAGCGCCAGGTGCAGAGGGCTGACCAAATCCACCGTGTTCTGGGCACGCACGAGTGGTGAACTGATCTCCTTCGAGGCTTCAGGTCGTCGAGGATAGATCGGAAGAGCGTCGTGTAGGGA
>ERZ1463038.578-NODE-578-length-12871-cov-12.029104_pt1 | contig 12871 bp, 15 predicted proteins | sample MGYA00564479_ERZ1463038 | MGnify/ENA primary metagenome ERZ1463038 (study PRJEB39244, sample SAMEA3635134) | Helicobacter pylori | study: EMG produced TPA metagenomics assembly of PRJEB11511 data set (Assembly of a 5300-year-old Helicobacter pylori...
TACACGACGCTCTTCCGATCTTCAAGCTCGGAGACGCTGCTGCTGCTGCGTCCGAGGAAAACTTTCGGTGGCTCGTGCGCCGCCGACAAGAGCTCCACCACGGCGAAAGTTATGCCTAATACTTCGCGAACACCCATCCCGTCCAATGTCTTGCCAGACCGAGGAACGGAGAGCTCACCTGGTCGTCGGCCGGTCGAGTCAACTCCGAGCGTGGTGGGGCAGTCTCGTCCCGTCGCTGTGTGGCTGGGCTCGGTAGGTGGACGTTGGAGGCGGGTCTACGGTAGTGTCGAGAGTCGTGATGAGAGGAGAGCCTCCTGGGTCAGCCTACTCGAATTTCCAGCCTGAATATATTTTTGAGCAAATTTAAAGTTCATTAGCGGACGCGTCCACGCGCCGAGGCTTGCACCCGTCGAGACCTCACCACAACAGCCACCATGGTGAGCCAAGCTCACGGGAGCTTCAAGAAGCTGAGCTGACGGCGTGGACGCCACCAGGGAATCAAAGGACTGACTGGGCTCATCAACGACAACGCGCCGGGCGCGATCACGCAGGTGCGTTCCCGCCGGCTCTCAGCACTCGCGGGCCCGCTGACTCGCTCATCCAGGCCGACATCAAGACGCTCTTCGGCCGCAAGGTCGCCATCGACGCGTTCGTCCCTCCCCATCCCGACGCTGAAGCCTGCGACGGTCCCGCGAGGCTGACCCTGCACACGCAGGTCGATGAGCATCTACCAGTTCCTCATCGCCGTCCGGACGCAGGACGGGCAGCAGCTCATGAACGACGCTGGGGAGACGACCAGGTGCGCTCGTCAAGCTCCCACGCCGCGGCGCGCGCCGAGCTGATCTCGCCGGACGACGCAGTCACCTCCAGGGCCTTTTCTCGCGCACGATCAGGATGGTCGAGAACGACCTCAAGCCATGCTACGTCTTTGACGGCAAGCCGCCCGCGCTCAAGTCGAACGTCGTGCGTGCTGTCTCTCGCGCGGTTGCAGCTCCTGTCGACGCCCTGGAGCTCACCCATGCATTCCCTTCCGCGCCTGACAGCTCAAAAAGCGCTTTGCTGGACGGGAGGATGCGAAGGAAGGCGAGGAGGAGGCCAAGGAGACTGGTGCGTCGCGTTCCGAAGCGCTCGGGTGTCGATGTGGGGCGCACACTGGTCGCTAACGCGTGCGATGGTCCCACAGGAACGACGGACGACATTGACAAGCTCTCGAGGCGCCAGGTTAAGGTCACGCGCGAGCACAACGAGGCCTGCCGCCGGCTCTTGACGCTCATGGGCATCCCCTGGGTCATCGTGCGCACTGCCGCTCTGTTCCTTTGCGTAGTCCATCACCTTACGTCTATCTTGTGCTGAAAGGCTCCCTCCGAAGCCGAGGCGCAGTGTGCTGAGCTGTGCCGCGGAGGCGAGGTGCGTCGCGGCCGTCTCTCGAGCGACTTCGCAGGCGGGATCGCTGACTCGGACGGGGACCGATTGGTGACAGGTCTACGCCGCCGGGTCCGAGGACATGGACACGCTGACCTTTAACTCGCCCATCGTCCTGCGCCACCTCACCTTCTCCGAGGCGCGCAAGACTCCAATCGACGTCATCTCGCTCCCGAACGTGCTCGCCGGTCTCGAGCTCACCATGGACGAGGTGCGGCTTTCCTTCCGATTCGTCTCTATGTCTTATCGCTGAACCACGACCCGTCCACGCAGTTCATCGACATGTGCATGCTGTGCGGGTGCGACTACCTCGAACCGATCCGGGGCATCGGCGCCAAGACGGCCTACAAGCTCGTCAAGGAGTACGACTCGATGGAGGACATTCTCGAGCACCTCCGCAAGGGCAAGCACGCTCCGCCAGAGGACTGGCCGTACGAGGAGGCTCGCGAGCTCTTCCGCAAGCCCAACGTCATCCCCAGCAAGGACGTCAAGGTGCGTCCCTGCCTCTCAGCTGGATCTGAAACGCATTCTCACAAACATGACACGCTGCTCAGCTCGAGTGGACGGCACCCGACGTCGAAGGCCTCGTCGAGTTCCTCGTCAAGGAGAACGGCTTCGCGTGCGTACCCGTCCCTCGCCGTCGTACGCTCTCAGCTGACTTCGTTTCTACGGAATTAAAGTGAGGACCGCATCAGGAAGGGCGCCGAGAAGCTCCGCGCGCGCCTCGCGTCCAAACAGCAGGGTCGCCTCGACAGCTTCTTCAAGGTCACGCCCAAGGACCCCGCCGACCTCAAGAAGAGGAAGGTGCGCTCTCGTTTTCTGGTGCGATCTTGCAAGCTCTTACTGACTGAGCTCGATCTTCAGGGAGACGACAAGTCGAAGGGCGGGAAGAAGGCCAAGACTGCCGTCAAGAAGAAGTGAAAACCGGAGCCTGAAGCTGAACGAAATTCCTCGCATGTTGTACCCACCCTAGCGTCACCCCTGCTTCCCACCACCCACCTCGCAACTGATCCACCTGCGCTTGCAATCGCACGCTGAGATGTACTTGCTCTTCGCCTGCTGCGAGTCGAGATGGCGACAGACGATGCATTGCGAGATCAATTCCGTACGGCTACAGTTCAGCTAATCCTCCTCCTCGCTGTAGATGACTCGTCAGCCATCCACTCGCATGGGCATCGCCTTGCACTTACGACGAAGCGGGACAGTGGAGGTCAAGCGGGTAGTGAGTGTCGTGCCACCCCTCGCGCCCGATCCGCCTCATCCAGGACGTGTACCAGTCGAAGAACGTATACAACTTCCTTGGCGTCATCATCTTCCTGCTGCACATGCCGTTCGCCTCAAATTCGGTTACCAGGCCAGCGACGAACGCCGTGATCGTCTCGAGCTGCTCGACGGTGAGCGGGCCCTTGTCCTCCCTCGCGACGAGGACCGACCCGGGGTCGTTCCACGGGAAGCCGGGGTCATCTCCCGTCTCAGGGGACTTCATGAGCCAGGTGGCGAGCTGGTTGTCGGACCCAGGCGTGCCGTGGTCGTAGTTGTTTTGGCGCTTGAGCACGAGGGGGATGCCAAACAGTTTCGAGAAGGGCGAGACGTCGCCCCTGCCGCGGAAGATGAAGTCGTCTGGGGCGATCGAGACGGCTAGAAAGAGCTTGCCGCCGATCGAGTCGCCACCGGACCACAGCTCGACGCCGTGCACGACGCCGTCAGAGCCGAGCGGCTTCGCGGCGGGGCTGAAGGCCGAGTGCATCGACCTGCAGAGAAGCTTGTGGACCTTGCGGTCCATGACCTAAGTACTCGGTGTCAGCTGGACGCATTCCGACCTCCCCCGATCGCGAGATGAGCGGGCTCACGAGGCACTCGCGTGTGCAACTGACACCATTTCTGAGTCAGTAACGAAGCACAGAGAGGCGAGAAAGTACGCACTAGAGTGCAGTGTTGCATTTCGGACAGAACTTGAGGCGGTAGCCTTCGCTTTGAGGTGAGGTCTCGCAGCGAGGGTTCTGGCAGCGACGACCGCTGTACCGCGGCGCCGACGTCTTAGCTACCGGGCTCGCCGGGGTGATTGTCAGGTTCGGTTTGTTGACCATCTGCTGAGAATCACGAGTCAGCGACCGAGAAGAGTCTTGGGTGCAGGACTCGTTCATCGGCTCCATGTGGGGCTTGACGAACCGAGTGTGCGGAGGTGGCGTGCGAGGTGGCGGCGGCGGCGCAGGGCCCGAGGAAGGTCGAGGCGGACAACGAAGGGTGAATTTGTGTAGAGCACATGACTGGAGGAGGAAGAGATGCGCGACCAAAAGCGAGCCGAAGCGCGGCGGGTTGGTTGTGTTCTCTTGTCTTCTCGAGGAGGGGCTCCCGCGGGGCTGCGCGGCGTCCCGAAGACGTGAGCTCGCTGACGAGCTCTCTAAGCTTTGATAAAATGTGAAGTTGCGGACCAGCTTGAAACATTTAGGAATGGGTAGTTACCCTGGAGACTCAGACAGCGTGTTATGGGAGGGAAGGGCAAGGCAGGCGCGAAAGGACGAAGCATCCAGCTTCAACTCCACAATCCTTGCCACACGCTACATAGCTCTTTTTACTAGGTATTTCTGTGCACCAAGAGAAGTGCGCATGGCATCATCCGTGGTCCGCGACGACTCGAGCATGCGTGGTCGCGAAGCGCGTTCGCCGGACTTTCGCTCGATTAGTAGCTTTCCAAATACAGAGCGAGTAAATGACATATGTGGTAGACCTGTGATGTTGATATGAAGGTTAAAGCTCGTACGTCAGCCGGCAACAGCACCCCGAACGTCAGCCCAGCGCCACTCAACCTTTTCCGACGCCGCTGCGTTTCCTTCACCCCAGTCGAGACCACGCTGCCTTCGCTCCTCCACTCGGCGATCCTCCCGGCCCTTAGAGCGATGCAAGCCCCGATCCTGCGCCGACCACCTCCACTGCTTGTCCCAGGCAGCGCGACCGCGCCGCTGCGCCTCGCGCACCAGGCCGCGTTCGCGCCGGACTCCAAGGTCGCGCCCTACGTGCTGCACGTGGTCTCGCTGGGCCCGACCGTCGGTTACCTCTTCGCGGGCTCGGACGACTCGCTTCGCGCGTTCTCGCCGACGCTCGAGCCGCTGGCGACGCTCAAGAGCTCGCAGAAGGGCATCACCAGCCTCGTTCGGGGTGCGGGCGAGGGAAGCACCGCTGTGTTTTCCACTGCGAGGGACGGCACAGTAGTTGGGTGGGACACCAGGGATCTGTCCAAGGAGGCGTTCAAGCTCAAGAGTGAGTTTTCTTGACAGCGGCGGCGCAATGCTGCTTGGGCGGGGCGACCAGGGGAGCTGACGAGCGCTTTTGAACCTTTGCCAGACAAGACGGGTGCGCCGTACTTCGCATGCTCCCAGAGCAGCGACCTTGCATGCTTGGCTGTCGGCGCCGGGCTGCACCACCACGAGGCGACGATCGACTTCTGGTCCGTCACCCTGCCTGCAGAATCCATGCCAAGAAGCTCAACTTCCTGAACCTAGGGATCTCCGAACGATGACGCTCGCCCAAACGTACCTCGAAGCGCACTCGGACGACCTCACCGCGCTCCGCTTCCACCCTTCCCCATCTCTCCCGCACGTCCTTCTCTCTGCGTCCGTCGACGGCCTCGTCAACACGTACGACGTCCGGATAGCGGACGAAGACGATGCCGTGCAGAGCACCGCCCAGTTTGGCGCGAGCGTCTCGAGCGCGGACTGGATGGCGCTCGACGGCGGCAGCGAGCTCAAGGGCGTCTGGGGCGCGACTACGATCGAGACTGTGCAGATCTGGAATGTGGAGGAGGTACGTTTCTCGATTTGCGGCAGATGTACACACTGGGGGATGATTGCTGATTGCTGTTTGGGGCCGTGTTGCGTGTGCGCACGACAGTCGGAGCTTGTGAAGGACTTGGGCGACGTCCGTGACGTGTGCCTCGAGCCATGGCGATCCGACTACCTCATTGGAGTGCACTACAACCCCACCCTCGGCGGAGTCTGCATCCTCACCGGAACCCAAAAGTGCGCACATCGCCTCCGCTTCGCACACCCCAGCTGCGAAGCACGCCAGCTGACCGAAAGCCGCGCCCGTCCCGCAGAGGCGATATCGCTATCATCAACTTGAAGGACCCAGAACGGTGGATATTGGAACAGGTCCTTCCTGGAGTCGGAGGGCGGACGCTCGGCGGGCAGGGGCACGCCGACATCGTGCGGTGTGCACACCTCGACACACAAGTCCGTCCAGCATTCACCTCTGAGCCTGAGTACGTCAGAAATAAGCGTGCTGACTTAATTCTGATGTCACCAGACATCCACTGTCGTGACCGGGGGCGAAGACGGTAGAGTGTGCGTTTGGACGCTATAGAAAGACAAAGCGTTCGCACCATCGTAGCTGCCAGAACCTCGGTCTTGGTAACTTCATGAAGCAGGCTCTGTCATTTCCATGTCGGATATTGGTAAGAAGTGTAGGTGGTCGCAGGTTGGCAGCGGGCGTGCGGGCCAAGAGCTCAACGAGCTCGCGTCACCTGCGTTGCAGCCAAACTCACCTCATGCTTCCCGAAATCCTTTCAATTGTTCGACTTTTCCATTAGCCGAAGCTGTCAGTGCGTCTAGGTGAGAGGCTGAAAAAGAAGAAGAAGGACAGGGGTTAATCACGCCTTTTTGTGCGCGGACAGGACACAGAGTTACCCCGCCACTCCGTACGACGCACTCGCCTGGCAATGACCGACGGCCCAGTGGTGGGTAGCCGCAAGCAGACTGCGACGGAGCGGCAGTCGCAGTACCTCCTCGGCACCGTCCTGCTCGTCGGCGTTGTCTTCCTATGGGTCGGCGTGAGTGCTTCGCCGCCGCTCCCAGCCCCGAGGCGCGCATCGCTGACACCTCTCGTGCGTGTGTTGCGACAGTCCTCATTCATCATGAACGTGAGGCGCCTTTTATCGAGCGCCAACGCGGGCCGCGCGCGGACAGACTTTGCGGCGTGTTGCTCGCCGGGCGGCGGGCACGCATGGGCGCGCTCATCGCGTGACAAGGGGCGGCCGGGGCAGGCGGGAGCGACACAACGAATCGATGGAGCCCGCATCTGTGCAGCGAACCAAGCTTGGAGTCGACACCTGGGCGGGTTTCCGACGAGAGCGCGGCGCGCATAGTGGCGCAAGTGGGCTGGGCCATCACGCGAGGCGAGAGGAGGGCAGGGCAGACGCGGCACGAGCACAGGGCGGGCGAGAAAGGCACCTGGGCAACAGCTGACTCTTGGTCGCTCTTTCGCAGTCAATGTTCACTTCAATGTCGTACAAGTGCGTCGCGGCAACGCGCCCTCGCGCCCCAACAACCCTCGCTGACCAACGCGTTATCGCCACAGCAAACCATTCCTAATCACCTACCTCTGCACCGCGAGCTTCACGCTGTACCTCGTCCGACCCGCCTACTCGGAGATCAGGCGCATCCGCGCCCGACGAGCGGGCTGGGCCGGCCTCGCCGCTGCAAAGACGGACAACGACGTCGAGACGTGCGCTCCTCCGCCGAGCTCCGGCACCGCGGATGCGAGGCTAACCCCGTGCTCCGTAGGCCATATCAAAGCATTGGATCATATACAGACGAGATCATCCGCCCAGATGTGCGTGCCCGGTCGTCATGCGCATCGAATGGCACACTGATGCCCACCTGGTGATCCAGTTCTCGTTCCGAACGCGCTCCAACTCTCGCTCCATGTCCCGGGCACGAACGATCTCCCGAGCACAGTCGATCGAGGCGATCGAACGCCCCGAGGTGCCGTTGACGACGAGGCAGACTGCCGCCCTCGCGTTGGTGTTCTGTGGACTCTGGTGCGCCGCGAATGTCGAGGTCTCTACATTTTCAAAGGACTGATTACTCGTGCTGTTCAGGTTCACGGCAAATTGGGCCATGAACGCCGCCTTGGGCTACACGAGCGTCAGCAGCACCACCATCCTGAGCAGCATGAGCGGTCAGTCGTCCTTTTTTTGCAGTGAGTGGCGTGAGACTGATGTATTTGATGCCAGGCTTCTTTACTCTTGGGGTTGGCGCGTGCGTGGGCGTGGACGAAATCACACCGGCGAAGCTCGGCAGCGTTGTTCTGAGGTTTGCCGCGAGACCTCTCTCTAGACGAAGTATCGCGCTAAACGGCGAGTGTTGCAGTGTGATTGGTGTCATCGTCGTGTCCAAGTCGGACCATGACCTTCCCTCGCTTCCTTCCGACGGCGGCTCGACCGACCCAACGCTTCCCGCCGCCCCGCTCCTCGGCGACGCTCTTGCCCTCGCCTCAGCGCTGGCGTACGCCTTCTACGTGATTCTGCTCAAGGTCCGGATCAAGAACGAGGCACGAGTCTCCATGACGCTGTTCTTCGGCTTCGTGCGTACAGTGCAATGTGCTCTCCGCGAACGGTGGCTGACCTCGCTTCAACCAGGTCGGCCTGTTCAACATCTTCCTCATCTGGCCGATTGGAGTCATCCTGCACTTCACTCGGATGGAGGTGTGGGAGTGGCCGCATGGCGGGAAGCTCTGGTTGAGCATCGCCATAAACGCCGGCATCACCTTTGTGAGTCCTCGCCGGCTCGAGTCCGCCTTCGTTCCTTACACCCCCTTCTACGCAGGTCTCCGACGTCCTCTACCTCCGAGCAATGCTCATGACCTCTCCCCTCGCCGTCACCCTCGGCATCTCGCTCACGATCCCATTAGCGATGGCGGGCGACATCTACCGCGGGACGCAGCTCGGTGGGTGGAAGATCTACCTAGGCGGCGCGCTCGTGCTCGTGAGCTTCGTCGCGAACGGGTTGATGGACCTCGCGTCGACCGAGGACGACATCGAGGTCGAGGCGGCGCCGATCGGGCGGCGAATGAGCAGCAGCAGCGAGGAGGACGCACTGCTGGGGCCACCAAGGATACCGGGCAGCACCGTGGGCGCGGGCGCAAGCTGACGCGGGGGCAACCGATGTATCGTCGACGGACACTAGCCCCTTCTCGATATCCTTTCCTGTACTGTAGTCTAGGGCTCCCTCGCATTGCATTTTCATCAACACTACTCGGGCGCAAATCGGCTCACTCCGCGGATCCGCTTCCCGTATCTATGGCAAGGTGCAAGAGTGAGCAGCTGGGTCAGGGTGGCGGCTGGCGGAGGTGGGCCTACTTGAAGAAGAGGAAGGGGATCGGACAGAGCGCGACTGCGAAGCCTGCGAGCACGTACGACGTCCCCGGCACGCCCAGCGCATCGATCATAGGCGTTGCGAACAACGGGAAGGCGAACCCAAACACGCTTCGGAAGACCTGTGTTCGCTGGCGATCAGTTGCAGCCCCATACGTGTGCATACGAGGGAGAATCACCTGGGCGGCCGCGAAGGCGCTCGCGGCGTCTTTAACGGGGCAGCGGGTCAGCTTTCATACGTCCCTAAGAAGCCAGATGTCTCACAGTAAAGGTAACAATCACCGAGGTAGGTGAGAGCGCTCTGGAATACCCAGAAGATTCTATAGCGGACGGCGTCAGATTCAAGCTGTAGTCGCATCGAGCGGTCGTGGAGCGTACCCATAGCCAGTGAACAGTCCACTGAGAGATGGGATGATCCAGTGGTGGTCTGCCCCAGCTCCGAACCTGCACGTCATGGTCAGCTCTCGTGCGAAGCGGACGCGAACTGAGTCGCCGCCACGCGCCCCTGCCGCTCCACCATAAAGGGCACGTACATGATCAGTCCGACGGCTACCATCGGTCCTCCCACGAATAACCCGCGAAGTCTGGAGGCAGCACGAACTCAGTTGGGTGCTTTAGACAGCGTGCGCAAAGCGGACGTACCGCTCCTCCGGGCATGGCTTCCCCCCGTTTGCGGCGACAGCTTTCGCATAACCGGCATCGTAGAACACGGTCGTGAAGCACGCAATGACATTTCCAATACTGTTGGGGAAAGTCTTTGATGAGCCTGCCTTGAAGCTTGGTGCGCGGCAATGCGGGAAACGGACCCGATGGGGAGGAGCGGCAGGAACGAGACGCCCTGGCTAAAGTTCCACTGACCAGCGAATAATCGCGGGTACATGGTGAAGAAGAGGTATATGATGCCGAAGACGCTGGCGCAATCTTTGAATGGGGGGAAGTCAGTCGCGCCACGCGCACAATCAAGGAGCTACGTACAAAGACTGAGCAGGAACACGATCGGCTCGAGAACGAGCATAAGAAGCGGCCGAGCCACAATCCGGCTGACCATTGCTTTCCAGCCAAAGTCTTCGCGCTCGAGCTTCGCCCAGTGCCGCGAGTCGCCGGTCTCGCGGCGCAGGCGCTCCGCCTTCTTGCGAAGCAGGACCGGGTGGTACGTCTCCGGGAGCCACAGGAAGAAGGATACGAAGATAAGCCCCGACATGGTGAACAGGAGCCAGAAGGCTGGGCGGAAGCCCTGGTATTGGGCGAGGAAACTGGTCACGATGGGGCCCTGCGAAGTAGTTGTTAGTTTGGTACGTTAGTTGGAGTGAAGGCAGCGCACAAAGGTAGGACCCAGGCTTGGTGTGATGCCTGCGTACCAGAACGAGGTTAGCTACGCTCAAAGCCAAAGTTTCGCCGCGACGAGAGGAAGCGGGCGCACCAAACGTGGCGAATGGTCGATTTCGCTCCAGTGGTGCCCACAAGTCGCCGACAACGCCACCCGAGTTTGTCAAGCTGCAAGCCGCGAATACGCCTGAGAGCCTCGGTTGAGTGCTGATTCGCCACTAGACCTTAATAGTCGGCAGACTGACCACCGATGAACCGAACTGCTAGCAATGTTTGAATGTTCGGGGCGAGGGCGCAGGGGATGATGAGCAACGTGTACATGGCGAACGTGAGGATGAATATCGGTCGCCTCCCGTAGACTTCACTCAATGGCGCCTGCAGAAGTTTGGCCGTTAGTGGCGGCCTCCCAGTGCCAACCCGTCCTCGAGGTCGAGGTCTCCAGTTCGACCAAGAAGCAACGTTATAGATAAGATTTTCTTGCTTACCCATAGTAGGGGCCCAACTGCATAGCTTTGAGAGGGGGGGAGCAGTGTGTCAGCCGAGTCCTACCAAGCGCTCCACGGTGGCAGTCGCCTAAGTCAAACCGCGAAAACGTACCCTAATACGAATATGCTGATCACTAATGTTGTCGAGAAATTACTCGACTTGAGCTCTTCTTTGATCTGCGTAACAGCGCCTGATGGCATGCTCGATGCGAAAGTCGCAGTGAAGGCAATCTGGATTGAGGGTGTCAGCTTCGCGTCATCATTTCAGTCTGAATCCTCCTGAACAGCAGTCTGCTCGTCTTTCCTCAAGCCCTCCCGAGACCTACAATAGGGACCACGCGGTGCAGCCGCCGATGGCGCGAGGCAGGCGCGATCCGCGTCGCCACACGCGAGGCTCCAAACGTCGAGACTGCCACAGGATAGTATCACACTTACGGTGGATGATAGAATGGTCAACGCCCAACGTCTCCTTCTTGACCAATTCTGAGGGTTACTCGGATCGTCGACGTCCCACCCGACGCAGAACGCGTCGTCGGCCGCCTCCTTCGCCTCTGCCTCGAGTACCTCCGGCTCTGGGGGCAAGTCGCCCAAGTCCGCGACGACGCCCTTCTCGAGGTCTGCCGCCGAGGGAGTCCGCAGGTGACGCGGCTTGACGATATTGGCTGGGTTTTCGTCGCCAAGATCCGTCAGGGTAGCTTGCGGCGTTAGCGTCCGGAGCGAAGACCGGGTAGTTGGCATCGAGGGCGTGGGGCTCGGCGGTGGTGACGGGACCATCGAGGGTCGAGGAAAAGACCGATCCGAACAGAGGGTGTGGGGAAAGAGAGACGGATGGGAACCAAAGGAGGGGACCCGGTGGGGTAGTAAGCGAGCGTCCGCCGCGGATTCCCGTGCCGCGACCGGCTTCTCCCTTGCCGTAACTCTGGACCCACGCGGTGCGGCCCAGATCTTGAGTCGCCTAATGCTGGAGATGGTCAAAAACTTTCAGCAAAAGCATGCGACGCCGTGCCGTCTGGTTAGTAGTAGTGGGGTTCTGCGCGATCTCGCCACCGGCGATGGCGTCGCGAGCGAGTCATGTCCAACAAAGTCCTTCGTGAACCACACGGGTGAAGCTGAGGTGGCTCTCAGTTTTTGAAGTATAGGAGAGTGGTCAGGACTGGGCTTATGTCGGCGACGCGTGGGAGTCGGCGAGGCCCGATCGACGTCCGCCAGCGGTGCACCGCCACCGCGACTCGCGACGACCACGGTGACGCCGCTACTGCTCGTGCTCGACGAGCTGGCTGCTTCAAATCTAGCACAAGTCGTAGTCACTAGTCAACTCTTTGACCCGATTGAAAGAGACTCGGCGTACCGCGAAAGTTGTGGGCTGCAAGGCCGTCACCGTGGCTCACCGTGAGGGAAGACTTGGGACGACCATCCGGTGGCCACCGACTTTCGAGCAAAAGTCAAGAAACGATTCTTGGCGTGGGCGCGGTCCCAAAATCGCGCGGCTATGGGCTGCCTGTTTGTCCCGTGGTTGCTCGAGTCCAAAGAAACGGATTGGGAATGGTAGCGGGGGCTCGTATGTGCGTGGGCGCGATGGAGCGGCGGCGGAGGCGCGGCGGCGCGTGCGAAGTCGACCGCCGAGTTGCGCGCACGGTAGGACGAACAATGCCAGTAGACGACATTACAACCTCTCGCACGAGGGCCCTTCCGAGATACACATGTAGGACGATCACCAGTCGGCGAGCTGCGCGGCGGACAGCGGCGTCGCCTCCTCGTACTCGATCTCGACTCGGGGACCCTCTAAGAACGTTGTACGTTAGCGACTGGGTTCCGCGTTGAAAGGAACGGTGAAACGCACTGCGCCGGGGCTTCTTGACCGCTGCCGGGGCCTTGCCCTTGCTCTTGTCGTCGACTCGTGGCGGGGCCTTGCGCTTCGAGGACGCCTTCGGTGCCTCGTCGTCCTCGCCCGACTCGTCCTCGTCGTCCTCGTCGTCGTCCTCGTCTGACCCCTCAACCTCGTCCGAGTCCTCGGCATCGCCCGAGTTGTACTGCACGGTGATCCAAGAGTCAGCTCTGCGCCACTGCGAAGCGTGTGCGCGACTCGACTGACCTCTGCGCCGTCCATCTCGTACTCTTCCATGTCCTCGAGATCGCTGTCCTCGAGGTCGCTGACGAACTCGACGTCCTCGTCGCCGCTGACCTCGTCGCCCGACTCTTCGTCCGTCTCGTCGTCGCTCTCCATCCCGAGCTCCTCGAGCTCCTTCTCGGCCTCGACCTCCTTCTCGCGGTTGAGCACCGCCTGCCAGACGTCCTCGTTGATGTTGAGCGGCTGGTCGCCGTACGCGCGACTCTTGAGCCGCGCGATGAGCTCGCGCTCGAGCGACTTTTCGAGCCGCGCCGCCGTGAGCGCCTTGTTCTCACGCGCGTGCTCGCGACGCTCGAGCTTCTTCTTGATCGGCACGAGTTGAGGCCTGTAGTCACACTGGTGAGCTGGGGCCCAGATCGG
>ERZ1463038.579-NODE-579-length-12862-cov-13.740533_pt1 | contig 12862 bp, 17 predicted proteins | sample MGYA00564479_ERZ1463038 | MGnify/ENA primary metagenome ERZ1463038 (study PRJEB39244, sample SAMEA3635134) | Helicobacter pylori | study: EMG produced TPA metagenomics assembly of PRJEB11511 data set (Assembly of a 5300-year-old Helicobacter pylori...
CTTCCGATCTCCCCGTCGGTGTCGCCCCCGCTGTTCCCATCCTCAGTGGCGCGGACCAGGCTCGCGCCAACGCCGCGAGGGCTCAGCTCGCTGGCAAGGGTGCCGGAGCCGCCGCCGTCGACGCGATGGTCGACCTCCCTGCGCCCACTCCTGTCAACTTTGACGACGAGTACACGGGGCCGACTGGAGGCGAGGAGTGCGTAGATTTTGCTTGCGATTTTTGAGCGCGACAACTGACGGTGGCGTTCCGTCTTCGCAGCTTCTCCGCGTTCCTCCAGGCCGCCGCCGAAGGCATGGACTTTGAGGGTCCGTCTTCTGCGCAGCTAGTCTCGCACGCGAGCGACGTCTCACTGACTGGCTCCGATCCTGCGCAGGCAACGACACGGTCGACGCCGCCGCGGCCAAGCTCCAGCTCGCGACCCACAAGACGCCCGTCCCGGGCATGGCGATCCCGCTCATGCCGCACCAGATTATCGGCGTTGCGTGGATGCGCGAGCAAGAGGACAGCAAGTGGTACGGCGGCATCCTCGCCGGTGCGTCCCCTTCCTTGAATGTCTCCGCGGAGCGCTCCCGAGCTGACCTTTGCGCGACCGGCCTGCAGACGAGATGGGACTCGGCAAGACGGTCCAGACGATCGCGTGCATGGCGCACAACGAGTCGACGGACCCCGCGGAAAAGACGACGCTCATCATCGCCCCGCTCGCGCTGCTCCAGCAGTGGAAGAACGAGATTCTCGACAAGATGAACCCGAACCACTGGTGCGCCCCCTCTTTCTTCCTTCTCGGTCCTTGAACTCACGCTAACTCGACTCTCCACAGGCGCGTGCTTGTGCACCACGGCAAGGAGCGCGTCAAGACGAAGAAGGAGCTCGCCAAGTACGACGTCGTGCTCACGACCTACCACACGCTCGCGGGCGAGTGGCCCGACGAGGAGGCCGCCGTCAAGAAGGCTCGCAAGGGCAAGGGCAAGGGTCGCGCCGCAGACGACGACGACGAGGACGACTTCATCACGCTCAAGGACGCTGGCCCGCTCTTCCAGGTCGGCTGGTTCCGGATCGTTCTCGACGAGGCTCGTGAGTTGTCCTTGATCGAGCACCGGCTCATTTAATGACTCGCTGGCCACCCAGAAAACATTCGCAACCGCACGACCAAGATTAGTCGCAGCGTCGGCCACCTCGACGGGCTCTACCGCTGGTGCCTCACGGGTGCGCTTCCTTTCTCGCAAGTCCTGACGTTGTCGCCGCTGACGCTTTTCCCGTCGCAGGAACGCCGATCACGAACAGCCTCGCGGACCGTACGCTGGCCGCTTGCGCATGCTCACCTCGAGCCACAGCTGACCCACGCTCTCGCCTGCAGTCTTCCCGCTGTTCCGGTTCATCCAGATCAAGCCGTGGTACACGTGGAAAGACTACCGCGAGCACGTCATCATCTACGAGAAGAAGAAGCCGGACCTCGCGGGCAAGCGCGCGCAGGTGATCCTCAGCTGCCACTGCCTCCGGCGCAAAAAGACGAGCCAGCTCGACGGCAAGGACCTCGTCTCGCTCCCGAGCAAGACGGTCGAGCTCAAGGTACTCGAGTTCTCCACGGAGGAGCGCGAGATCTACACGTTCGTCGAGACGCGCTCGCAGGCCACGTTCAACAAGTACCTCAAGGCCGTGCGTCCCATTTTCTTCGGCAACAGTGCTCGAAGCCCCTTCGCTGACGCCCATTACGCCGCCACAGGGTACCGTCCTGAAGAACTACGCATCGGTCCTCGTCATGCTCCTCCGCCTCCGGCAGCTCTGCCTCCACCCCTGTGCGTCTTTTCAATTTCCGTGCTTGTCCGAACGGCCCGCTGACGCTCGTCCGCGCGATCCAGGCCTCATCTCGGACGGCTACGACGCGCTCGCCGTCTCGGTCGAGGACGAGAACGCGCTCATCCTCGAGCTTGACCGTGCGAAGAAGGTCATGGGTGCCGTCCCCGTCGCCAGGCTTCGCAAGAAGCTCCTCGAGCAGATGGCCGAGCGCGTCCGCGCCGAGAAGAACGGCGAGGAGCCCAACGACGACGGCGACGTGCGTCCCTTGCCAGAAATTTTCGGCTTGCCGTGCTGACCTGCTTCGAATACAGGGCGACTGCCCCGTCTGTGAGCTGCATTCTGACTGAAGTGCGCAAGTGCGGTCCGCTGACGCCGTTCGCGCAGGCTTCGACCCCCTCGCCGAGGTCGGCGACGCGGTCGTCACGCGCTGCGCCCACGCGTTCTGCAAGGGCTGCGTGACGGACGTGCTGAACGGGCCTCCGACGGACGAGGATGACAACGACGCGCACGCGGTCAAGTACAAGGACGACGAGCGCGCGTGCCCCGTGTGCCGCGGACCGATCTCGGACAAGGCGCTCTTCCAGCTCAAGGCGTTCGAGCCGACCGACGAGGAGCTCGCCGAGGACTCGGGCGACATGGACATTGACGAGGACGAGCCCCGCTCCGAGGACGAGGATTCCGACAACGACAACTTTGAGGACTTCGACAAGGTCGTCGAGCGCAAGGTGAGCACCTGTTCCGTCGCTCGTTTCACGCTCAGCTCTGACCCGCTCGACCGAGCGCAGAAGAACAAGGGAAAGAAGGCGTCCAGCAGCAAGACGGGCGCGCCGAAGCAGAACAACCGCGCGATCGTGATCGACTCGGACGACGAGGACGAGCCCGAGGCCGCCGCGCCCGAGGAGATGTCCGAGACCAAAGCCGGGAAGCAGAAGGCCAAGGAGCTTCCCGGCTGGATGGCGAAGCAGGAGCCCTCGACCAAGCTCCTCTGGCTTTACAAGGAGATCTACCGCCTCTCCAAAGAGTGCGTTCTTGGGTTCGTCTCGCGGGTGTGTGCTTTTGCTGACTACTACAATGCCTTCCAGGAAGCCTGACGAGAAGACTCTCGTCATTAGCCGTGCGTTTTCTCCCCGCGACCTGTTCGAGGCTGGCCGCTGACTACGAACCCCCGCGCAGAGTTCACGAGCGCGCTCGACCTCGTCGAGGACTACCTCATGTCGAAGGACATCAAGGTCACGAGGTATGTCTCCTTCGTTTGCTGGTGCCTCCTGCCTCCTGATATCGCTCGCTCGTAGGTACCAGGGCGACATGAACGCGACGGAGCGCGAGGAGAGCGTCCGCATCCTCGCCAAGTCGAAGAAGTGCATGGTCATGCTGTGCGCCCCCTCCCACTTTCCTCTGCGAGTTGAGCTGACTCTTAGGCGTCTGCAGGATGGTGCGACATCGCCGTCGCTCGCCTGTCCTTCGACGCGCGTGCTGACCCTTTTCGTGCGCAGAGCTTGAAGTGCGGTGGAGTCGGCCTCAACCTCGTGAGCTTTTTGTGAACCCTTCTTTGCCAGCCTCCAGCTGACTGGCTTTCGTTACAGGTCCGCGCCAACAACGTCATCAACATGGATCTCGCCTGGAGCCACGCCGTCGAGCAGCAGGCGTTCGACCGCTGCCACCGTATCGGACAGGTGCGCCCTTCCCTCCCCCAGGTCCCGATTAGCCACTGATACAAGGTCGCACAGCTCCGCGACGTCGTCGTCAGCCGCCTCACGATCGCCAACACGGTCGAGCAGCGCATCGGCGAGCTCCAGGACCGCAAGCGCGCGCTCGCCGACCACAGCCTCGGCGAGGGCACTGGAAAGCGCCTCGGCAAGCTCACCGTCGCCGAGTACGTCCCCTCACCTTCTCTTCCTCCCGGACTTGCTGCTCACGCGCTCGCGGAACAGCCTCGCGAACCTCTTCGGCCTCGACCCCCGCGGCAGGCGCCAAGCCGCCTCGCCCGAGCCGTAGACTCTCCCTCTCCGCTACTCCGCACGCATGATTTTTACCCACCCCACGCTTGTTCATTGATGTACCGAACCTACCCCCGCCTGTGTTGAGCATTACACCCTACTATCGAGTGACCTTTGTGCGGTGGCGCCGGAGAGCGGATCGTCGGCAAGATGCACACTTTGATGCAGCCTTTACCGCGAGAACGCTCACCTGAAGCGACTACTGCCATCTACTCGATGCTCTCTACCCGACGACCCCCGGAAGCGAGTGCTGTAATGTTGAGTGGGACAATGGATTACTCGGAGACCGGGGCCCCAGGCCCCGAGCCGAACGTTTTTACATTCCAGAATAGTGCCCGCAGGTCGTCCCACTGCCTTTTGGTCACCGCCCCCCCAGCGAAGACATACTCTCCCTCCTCGAACGTCACCGTTGTCCAGGCAGGAACATTCAAGCGTGCAATGTCCTGCAGGAGCTTCGCGAGTGCCGGCTCCGACTTATGAAGCAGCTGAGTGATGGTCCTGAGAAGCAAAGGGTTCGCTCCCCACATTGACTTGCGCAGGGCTGCGAGAGTGGTGTCCTCGACGGTCAACGCGAGCCACTCCCACTTGAGCGCCGCGACGGCCACATCCCACGCCTCCAAGTCCTCAGGTGAGGGCGTGAAGCGCTGCGTGACAATCTTGATGATCGTAACGAGCAGCGACTCGACGTCGTGCGCGGGCACGTGCGGGGCGCCCATGAGCTGGTTGACGGCCATCGTGTCCCGCGTGCCCGTTCGCTCGTTGTTCGAACTGTGCGTGCTCTCCTTGACGCGGCCACATTCCCAGTCGAGGACGACGATCTGGTTTCCGTCGTACAGGAGGTTGGTGCTGGAGAGGTCGCCGTGGGTGACGCCGCGAGCGTGCGCGTTCGCGAGCGCCTCGACCGCATCGGCCATCGCCGCGACAAAATCGGTCGAGTCGGCGGTTTCGAGCGGTGAGGATGCGGGCGGAGTGGTCGTGAGGAGGATCTCGAGGTGTCGGCGGCGTGGGTGGTCCATCGAGCTCAGCTCGTGGGTGAGGTGCTCGCCTGCGAAGGCCGCGTGAACTTTCGGGGCGTACGAGGGCGAGCCGGAGAGGAAGTAGGAGGATGCGGTGGTGCGGCTGGGGCGATCGGGTGTGAGTGGGCGGAGGGGGAGTGCGTCGGTCGCGGGGCTGAGTGGCTGCCCGCAAAGGTGCTCCAGCACGGTCGTCTCGCGCCACTCGCGTCCGTCCATGACGTGCTGGAGCTTGAGGACGGCTGGCGTGTACAAGCCATCTCTCTGCAACGCTAGAACGCGCAGGACGAGCGTACAGCGCGAGGAGGGCGACTCGGAGACGTACGAGAGAGGTGGGCCGACGACGACAAGAGGAAGTGTCGGGAGGAGGGTTGACTGGGGGTTGTGAAGATGGTTCTTGGGGAGGTGGAAGGCGGTGGGAATGACGTCACCAAGGTTCTCGTCGCCGCCGACGAGGGCGCCGACGAGGGCCTCGCTGGCCGAGTCGAGCGTCGCCGATGGAGGAAGGTGGTCAATGGTGCCATCGGAGATGTTGTAGTCAAATAACGGTGAGAAGCCAAGCTGGTAAGGGGTTCGCCGTCCTCAAGGTCGCGAGGAGGGCGGCGAGCGACGGGTACTCCTGGTCGGCGATGCCGCGGAGGACATGCAGTCGAAGGACCTCGTAGTCGACGACGAAGAAGATTGCATCCATTGATATTTTGCTCGCGGAGCCGAAAAATACGAGTCCAAGCACGTACATGCGCGTCTGCTGTGGTCGACGGAGCAAGTTGATGGCATTCACAACTGCTTGTCGCAGCTTGACGCTCGCGGCCGCGTCCAAGCTGGGCTGATCCGTCGTGAGGCTGGGAAGGACCCCGGTCGTAAACTCGACCGGGACGAGGAGGTTATGAAATGAGGTGGTGGTGGCGGTGACGTCGCGGAGGGAGGCGTCGGGCTTGCGCGTGAGCATCCCGTCTGCGGTCTGGCTCACGCGGGCCTCCGCGCCGTACCACCACTTGTTTCGCTGGGGAATCGTCTCGCCTGCCGCCTAAAAAGTAGAGCATAAGGTTCTGACCCCGTGATATAGTCCTGAGGCGCGCACCTCGTCCGCCACCTTGGCGAGCCAGTACTTGCCCTGCGGCGCGACCTTCTTCGCCGGTGGAAGCGCTTCCCAGGCGAGCGACTCCGAGATGAGCTTTCGCCTGTCTGCGGTGATGGCGATGTTGGAGCCCGAGGCGAGGCAGCGCTGCCGGCCGTCGCGGAACGACGCGGCCATCGACTCGCCGCCGAGCTGCGAGAGCAGCAGCTCGAGCGCGCCGGGCGACGACGAGCTCGTAACGACGATGTTGCGCTGGACGTGTCTCTCGAAAAACAACCTGTCGCGCTCCGCGCGTTGGCCCGTGGTGCTGCCGCTGTCGATGTTGCTCAGCGACGTGCCCGAGCTGAGTGGGCGAACAGGCGTCGACGAGACGGAGAGCGCGCTGAAGAGGCGGGTGATGTCGGATTCGGACGATGGTGGGGGTGGGGTGCTCCGTCGCTCGGGGGTGGTGGATGGGAGGGAAGTGGGCGGAGGAGGTGGTCGGCGGGGTCGCTGTGAGGTCGAGAATCAGCAAAGCGCCGGGCGCACCACCTTCTCGAGAATCTTACGAGAGCGAAGCCCTGGTGCTTCAATGCGTCCAGGCGGCCAGCTGAGCCATTCTGCGCGCGCGGTGGCTCGGACCCGGACGCGTCTGCTGGCGCGGACGCGTTTTTCGATCGCCTGCTGCCATCGACGACTCGCGGGGCGGGAAGCGGCGGGTCGCTGCCGTGCGCCTGTCGGGAGCTGCGCCTGGAGGGACCCGGTACGACGGGGGGGTCGACACGCGACCGCGGCGCGACGAGCTCGCGCTCTGTCGGGACGGTGGCCGCGCTGCTGCGTGGCGAGCGACGAAGCGGAGGTGGCGGATCTGAGGCGGAGCAGGTAGGCGGCGCCATGGTGCAAAGAGGCAGCGGTGGTTGACTTCAGCGAGTCGCCTTGAGAAGCTGGAGGGCCGCAGCTCCGCATTCCTCCCGCACGGACCTCATACTCAATCTCACCCTGCACCGCTCACGCCAGCTGACAGCCTCAACTGAACGTCCAGCACTCAACACGTTCGCCCCCGCCTCGAGCTCGACCCCAAAACGCCCGCTGCTGCCCCTCCAGGCGCTCAAGAGGCCGCTGCTGCCGCCCGCGCCGGGGTCCGGCTCCGCCACTCCGACGACGACGAAGGGCAAGACGAGACGACAAACCTCCTACACCTCGAGCCGATCCCGCTCTTCGACATCAGATTTTTCCACAAGGAGAACGGATCTTCTTTTTGTCGAGGACTATGGGGCGTCCTTCGAGAGGGCGAGGACTGGCTGGCGATGCTGCAGCGGCGCGCGAAGCTGTCGGCGGAGGTCCAGCGCGACGCCACTCCCGGCGTGCCGAAGATGTCGCTGAGGGAGTACGACCGGTGGAAAGATGGGGTGTGATTGCTTCCTGCGGTCTGTCGAAAGGTCTTCCGCTGACTCGCTTCATACTTCGCAGTACATCTGAGGCTTTGTGGCGGGTGGTTGTCGGGAGGTTTACAGTGCTCAATACAGACCCCATCAGTTCCGGTCTCAAAGTCGATGTCTCGGGAACGGGGGGCCTGCACGATCCGTAGTACGGAGCCAAGGTTGACTTGAGCGCCTCGCGAGCGTAGGTGCGGGACCGCCACTTTCAATGATCTGAGCGAGCATGCTTGTCTTTCCTCTTCCATCATCCCCATCTTCCCTTCTACGTTCATCTCAATGTCGACAGCGAGCCTGGCACTACTCCTGAGCGTGCTCCTACTTGTCCCTCAGGCTCACCTCGCTGCGGGCGCACCCAGACCTCTGTCGTCCAAACGAGCGCCAGCATTTGTTCCTACTGGAGGCTCGTGTACCTCCGCCGATGCACTGCCGTGCTTTAGTGGCTTGGGTACAGTTTGCCTCACCTTCGCACGCCGGCGGCCACTTGCTGACCTCCATCCGCAGCCTGTGATGGCGGCATCTGCCCCCCTCCCTCTACTCTTCTGCCTTACCACGGAGAATGTTCGGCCAATGCCGACTGCGCTGGGGGTGAGTGGCGGTATCTGACTCGGTCCGGTCGCTGGCGGTGCTAACGCGCAGTGCACGTCCAGGATCGCTCTCGAAGAAGCCTTACGAGTGCAAGGCGATCTACGAATCTGGTGTGGGACAATGCATACCACCGACATTACAGTCAGGCGACCCAGACATCACCATCAGCGCGACTGGGGAGCCCTGTACTTCGGACTTTGGGGAGGGCTGGTCCCCAACGCTTTGCTGGGGCGGGAAGTGTGAGTCTGAATGATTCGGGCTGTCATAAAACGCTCATCCAAGTATCCCACAGGGCAATGCGGGAGCAACAACATCTGCTTGGGCCAAAAAATCCCAGCGCAGCTCGGCGAGGCGTGCTCGGGAACGGGAGACTGCTGGGATAGTAGGTCAAGTTCAACGGTTCACGATCTCGACAACTGACCTTTACGAGCAAAGACTGGAACGGAAACACCACTTGCTCCGGTGTGGGAGCCAAAGTTGGCTCTGGGACGTGCGCGCTCGTCGGCGGCCTCAGCAGCACCCACTCGTTGACTAGTACAAGCGGGACCTCGACAATCGCGGATGTCTGGACGATCAAAACATCCACATTCGTCACCAAAGTCACGACAACCGTGAACGGTCAGGTATCTGTCGCCACGGCTACCATCACGACACCCTTCACCGTCCAGTCACCGACACCGACATCCCCGAGCGGCGGGGGGTCCGCTCCCGACTCCCTCTCACGCAAAGTATTGGGCATCGCTCAGAACCACTTCATTGGAATCGTGGTGGGAATCATCGTCCTGATCCTGATCCTGGCCGCATCCGGCTGCTTGGTTGCGAAGAAGCGAAAGCGTGTCCGCGGCGTGAACATTCTCGTGTAAGGGGACATTGTGCTCTCGATTACTTCCTTTACTGACGAATTTGACCTAACAGTCGACCTGAGACGGCTTACCACAGCCTCGGGCCGTCGGGATCGGCATTCGTTCCGCAACACCGGCACGCGCACGAGTACCAAGATCCATTTGCACAAGGACGGGTTCACTAGAATATGATCGACAGTCAGCTTCGGTTTTTCGAGGTTTTGCAACTTGTGGCTTGCATCAAAAAGTGGAGGCGCTTTTGCAAGGCTGGAGGAGCACGCCGCCGACATCAAGAACGTATCGGTTGAAGCGGGCTGCTGCGAACATGTGGTACTATAGGGTCATCCAAGGATGAAAGCCACAGCGCTCGAGGCAGATTGGGTGCGGCTGGGCTGGTCGGCGCGTGGCCCGGGGCGGTGCAGGAGGCTGCTGGGATCTCACCCTGTGACCGAGTAAGCATCAGAAGCGTCGTATTTCCAGAATAGATACGGAACCAGGCGCTTAGTAACTCCTTGGCGTGGCGAGAAGTGGGCGCCTCCGGCACTCCCGGCGCCGCCAAGGAACCTCGAAGGTGTGTGGCGGCTCAGCCGCGTCCTGCCGCGTCGAGGTCAAAGCTAAAGACCCACCGTTTGTTGTCCGCACACTCTCATTCTCTCTCCTTCTATTCTTCAGCAGACATGATGACCACCTATATGACCTCGCCCGCGCTGCTGCTCGCCATGCTCCTCGTGCACTCACAGGGCGCCTGTGGCGCACCACTCTCCGAACGCGCATTGAGCTTTACTCCGACTGGAGCATCGTGTCAGGCTACAGACTCAATCCCGTGCTACAGTGGTTTAGGTGCGTTGTTCGCTTCTGCTAGGCTTCGCTTCGATGAACGAACCGCCACTGACCGGTTGGTTACGCCACACAGCGTGCTCCAGCGAGTCCAGAACCTGTCCCCCATTATCCGAGCTTTCACCCTACCACGGCGACTGCTCCGCCGCTGCCGACTGTGCTCGAGGTGCGCTGTGGAATATGACTCGCATGCGAAGGAGGCCGTGCTGATGCAAAAAGTTCCTGTAGGTGACCTCTCAACGCGGCCCTACGAGTGTAAGGCCATCTACGACTCCGGGATCGGTCAGTGCATCCCTGCGACTTTGGAGGCAGGCGACCCCGCCATCACAATCAGCGCGACTGGCGAGCCGTGTGTCTCCGACTACGGGGAGGGCTGGTCCACGACGCTCTGCTGGGGTGGGAAGTGTAAGCGTTTTATCAAAGCCGTATTCGAAAGATCTGACTCTCTCAAGGTCAACAGGGCAATGTGGCAGCAACAATGTCTGCTTGGGCATGAAGATCTCGGCCAGGCTCGGAGAGGCGTGTTCGGGACCTGGAGACTGCTTCGACAGTGAGCGAGTCTTGCTTGTGTTATAAAATTCTTCCTTTTAAACCCAATGTCATCGTAGGCTGGAACGGTAACACCACCTGCTCGACTGTGGGCGCGACAGTCGGCTCGGGGACTTGCACCGTGGTCAGTGCCGGCGAGTCGCAGGTCGCCAGCAGCACCCCGGCCGGATCGTCTTCGACCTCGCCATCAGAAAGCACACGCACAAGCTCTAATTCTCCGGGAATCTCAAATTCTGCAGGCTCGTCCGCGGCCTCGACAGGGAGCTCCGTCCCCGGCGTCGCTCAATCCGCCGCGAGCTCCTCTGCGAGTCCGGCGTCCACCGCTCCCGCATCAACGTCGGGGGGTATTCTGGGAGTCTCCTCGCCGAAGCTTGCGCTCGCTGTAGTGGCTCTCGTAGTCCACCGCTTGTTGTAAAGAATGGGCTGCGAAGTTTGAGTCGTGAATCGGTTGCTTCGCAGACGACTCCGACCCAGCGGTGGTACGCGTCTTCTTTACGAAAGGCTGAAAACATTCATAAGTGGGTTAAGTGGGAAGGTGAGTGTCAAAAGGATGGCGGAAGCCTCGCGACTGAACGCCATAAGTTGCCCCTGCGAGCATGAACAATCTGCGAGCGCTTCAGCAGCTACAGGTCTAAAGGATGCCTCAGACGATACGAGACACGCGTGCAGATACCTTTCATTGAAGAAGTGGACTTTGAGATCAATAGAATGATGTGATCACCACCCCTGGCTTTGACCGACTTGGCTGAGAGCGTCGCAACCACCGCCCTCAGTACACTCACAGGCCATGCTCCGTGCAGCGATCCTTCGCTTGCGCAGGCCAAGCCCCGTCCACGCCCGTCCGGCGTCATCGACCGCTCGTCCGTCGATGCTGTCGTCCTACATCTCTACCCTCCGGACGCGGTACCCGAACGCCGACCCCGCTTCGCTCATCGCGTCGTTCCTCATCCTGCACGAGCTCACCGCGATTGTGCCGCTCGGCCTCGGCTTCTGGGGCCTCAAGTCGCTCGGTGTCGGCGAGCGCGCGGTCGACTGGGCGCTCGCGGACGGCAGCGGGGACGCGGTGGACGACAGTTGGGGAAAGCAGGAGGTGCGCAAGTGGGTTGGGGAAGGGGAGGCGCAGGCCGAGCGCATTGGGAGGCGGTACGGCGTCTTCGGGTACGCGAAGGAGACGGCCGCCGAGCGCGAGCTCAGGAAGTCGCTCAAGGCGGGCGAGAGCGAAGTCGCTGCTACCAAAGCCTACCATGCGACCGGGGATGTCGCCAACCTCGCAGCTGCTTACGTCGTGATCAAGGTGAGTTCCCCGATCGGCGGCGCCAACGTGAGTGGGGAACGACAGCTGACAGGGTTCCAGGTGCTCCTCCCGGCGCGAATACTTCTCTCAATACGAATGGCACCGCCGATGGCCAACCTCATTGTCCGGCGCTTCAAGAAGCTGCGGGACATGGGCGCGCGGTACCTCCGCAAGTCGACTTGATCGTGTGCGACCACCGTCGACGCACTCGACACGTTGCCGTGTTCCAGTCTGTTCAAATACATGAGAGAAAGTGCGTGCAAGTGTATTTCCTGAGAGGTCATCTGTACTGATCTGTGTCCTTCAGGACAGCAATCGGGCCGCCGCAGCTTCGGACGAGGCGTATGCGGCGTCGGGACCCACCTTTCCAATAGGATGAACAGCTCCTTGTACATATCTCGACTCGCGCTCCTACGTGTACCCGCCCTCGGTCAGCCACAGCCTCCACTGCGGCCGGCTCAACTCGATCTCGGTGCTCTCCCCTTCAACCTCCGCCGACCTCGTCGGAACGCCGGCCGCAGAGGCAAACCGTACCCCAGATTCCTTCGCAGTATCGAGGCGGTACCTTGTCATGAGGGACTGAAATTGCCGCTGGTGGTCCGTGATGTGAAAAAGGTCCGGGGAGACGATCGCGTGTTGAGCCTGGTCGCCGTCGGTGCGCTCGAAGGACAGAGTGGTGTAGGGAAGGAGCTCTGGGTCGGGGTTGACCGAGGAGGCAAGAAGCGGGGCGGCCACGGCCACGCTTCGAAACCGCTCGGCCGTGTCGTCTCGCGCCGTCGTGCAGCAGGAGATGCGAGACGCGAGGACGAGCCCGTAGCTCTCGAGGAGGCCCTTGGCGAAGTTCTGGGCGACAGATCCTTATCAGTCAGGCTCTTTTAGATACTGTAGAGTAGAGCCACCCACCCCTTCGACCGTTTCGTACTTTTGCCAAAGGACCTCGCCCTGCGCCTCCGCACAGTCGACACAGTCCGGCCTTTCCCAGGTCCCCCACTCGTGCATCGGCGGTTCTCCTTGCGATCCTATGCTTTCAAAGTTCGCGACAGCACGCTTGTGCTTCACCCAGCAGCCCTCGCATCGCATCTCCGCGAGCATCGCCTCGAGCGCATCGTCGAGCGCGAGGTCGTACAGCTCATCCTTGATCCTCAGCCAGACTTCTACTGGGGTTTGCTCGATGAAGCTCGAGCTTGAGCGCAGGGTCCCTTGGCGACGGCGAAACGCGATGAGGCCAAGCCCGAGGAGCGGTCCACCGAGGCTCGCGTGAGCGCGAGCGGCGCGGTCAAGTGTCCAGGCGTGGACTGGGATACCGTAGAAGAGAGTAGCGCTGGATGATGTTGATGTCATCGATCTCGCTTGGAGTGAGTGGTCGAAGAAGAAAGCCGAGCCACTCGCTCATCGCATCGACTCCCTTTCGCCGCGGACTTGAGTCGAATCGCCACGAGCACCGGCGGTTGCAT
>ERZ1463038.580-NODE-580-length-12858-cov-11.959853_pt1 | contig 12858 bp, 21 predicted proteins | sample MGYA00564479_ERZ1463038 | MGnify/ENA primary metagenome ERZ1463038 (study PRJEB39244, sample SAMEA3635134) | Helicobacter pylori | study: EMG produced TPA metagenomics assembly of PRJEB11511 data set (Assembly of a 5300-year-old Helicobacter pylori...
GGGGCCGCACTCTTGTCCACGATCTGCTGCAGTTGTTGGTCTTTGAGGTTGTTCCCGACCATCATCTTGAGCACGAGGAACAGCTCGCCGTTCGAGATGTACCCGTCGCGGTCCATGTCGTACACCTTGAACGCGACTGCTCTTCCCGCATTAGCTCGGGCGACGGGAGTCAAGGGATGGGAAAGGGAGACGCACACTTGAGCTTCTCCTCGCGCCCGCCGCGACTGCTGAATGCGCTGAGGCCGGCGACGAACTCCTGGAAGTCGACCGTGCCGCCGCCGCTAGGGGAGGGTTGGGCGGGAGATCAGCGCTGTGCTGGGTACGGATCTCGCATGCTCCCGTGGCTCTGGCTTTCTGTCTTGGAGCTGCCCACGCGTGGCTGATGCTCCAGCCTCGGACGCCGCGCGCGCCCGCGAGCCGATGACGGTGGGGGACCGACGACGACGAGGGAACGCCCGCGGTGCTTGTGCGCGTCCTGCAGTGCACCGCACCGCATCGAGCCACGTCCACGACAACGACTGAGCTGGCTCGGGTCACCCCAAGTCGACCCGAGGTGCCATGTACCGGCGGCTCGCCGCGTCGCGCACTCGTCCACTACCCGCTGCTCGCCCAGCTCCGCCCACACCCTTCACAGCTCGACCACAGTCGCAGGCGAGCCAAGCACAAGGCACGGAAAGACTCACTTCTCGTCAAAGATGGCAATCATGCGCGAGCTGAGCGGGTTGTTGGCGATCTGCGGGATCTGGAGGAACTCGGCCTCTGCTCGTTCGTTCGCCAGTCAGCGACCATTCAGGAGCAGGTGGACCGGAAGGCGCACTGTCAATCTCGCCGTTGTTGTCCTGGTCGAGCTTCATGAAGCGCTTCTTGAGGCGCTGGATCTCGGGTCCAGAGACTGGCGAGCTGGGTGTCAGCTGGTACGAGAGATACGGTACTGGGCTGGACGCACAGTTTGTAGTCTTCTCCATCTCCTCGAGGAGTTGGGACTGGCCGGCGCCCATGGTGACGGCGCGTGCGGGGGTCGAGCGGGAGGTCGAATCGGGCGCTGGTGCGGGTCTGGGTTGATATCGGAGCTCGTCGTGGTCGTGGTCGTGGAACGGAAGAAAGTCGCGGATGGTGTGCAATGAGCGGAGCAAGCCAGCGCGCACGCGCACGCGCCCTTGGCCGGAAAGAAAGCCGAGTTTCGGTCCCACGCGCGCCGGCCGCTGAATTCGCTGGAGCGCCCGCCAGCAAACGAGTGGCGCCCGGCCTCGTCGCCCTCACCGCTCGACTCGACGACCCGACGGGACTGCAAAGATGGCCAAGGGAGGACATGACAAGAAGGTTGGAAAGGGGGTACGTTGCCCGTCCCGGCTGGTGTCAGCGAAGCAGAATGCTGATCAGGCTCGCTTTCGTGATGGCAGCGGCTCGACAAGTGGTGCGTATCTTGCCGGTTCGCTGGACCGGGTTGTGTAACCGTGCTTGGAAGGAGACTGGATGCTGTTCAGAGGGCTGGGCAGTGAAGGGGAAGCGAGGACTGTCGGCTGACCCCGACTTGCGTGTGTTCTTGCTCCCAGGTACCAGCTCGCCAAGTTCGTCCATTCCTTGAGCTCGAATGCACTCTGAATGCGTTTCTGACGAACTCGCACCCCACAGAGAGCAGGGCTACCGTGCGCGTTCAGCCTGTGCGCACCAACCGTTCCCATCCCCGCCGCTGCAGCCCCACTGACTCCATCTCAACAGTCAAGCTGATCCAGCTCAACAAAAAGTACGACTTTCTCGCAACCGCGCGCTGCGTGATCGACCTCTGCGCCGCGCCCGGAGGATGGCTGCAGGTCGCGGCGAAGAACATGCCACCGAACTCGATCATCATCGGAGTCGACCTCGTCGCGATCAAGCCGATCCCCCGTGTCATCACTCTCGTCGAGGACATCACGACCGACAAGTGTCGCCGTAGTCTCCGCGCCGAGGTCAAGGACTGGAAGGCCGATGTGTACGTTCTCCTTTCCGGGGGCTGGGCTGGAACTGGAAGCTGACGACTAATGACGGAACAGCGTGCTTCACGACGGAGCTCCAAACGTCGGATCCGCATGGGTGCAAGACGCGTTCACGCAAGTCGAGCTCGTGCTCTCCTCGCTCAAGCTCGCGACCGAGTTCCTTGCGCCCGGCGGAACGTTCGTCACCAAAGTCTTCCGATCGAAGGACTACAACTCGCTGCTCTGGGTCTTCAACCAGCTCTTCCAAAAGGTCGAGGCGACCAAGCCGCCCTCGTCGCGAAACGTCTCGGCCGAGATCTTCGTCGTCTGCACCGGCTACCTCGCCCCCGCGCGGATCGACCCCAAGCTGCTCAGTGCCAAATTCGTCTTCAGCGACGTCGACGCCGTCACCCCGAACGCGCTCAACCCGCTCACGGCGACGATGAGCACAAAGGACACGCTCACGCCGACGAGCCTGAACGTCTTTGCGCCGGACAAGAAGCGCAGGCAGAGGGACGGATACGACGAGGGCGACTTGCTCCTGTTCAAGGAGTGCGGCGTGATGGAGTTCATCCGGAGCGTCGACCCGATCGGAGTGCTCGGCATGGTCGGCCGCATGCGCTGGCTCACGGACGAAGACAAGAAGTGCGTCTCTGTCTGGCGGACTGGATATCTAGACTCGCGAAACTGACCCATGTGCACCCAGGCTCTACAAGAACCCGCTCACGTCGGCGGACGTCAAGTCGAGCGTCGAGGACTTGAAGGTGCTCGGCAAGAAGGACTTCAAAACGCTCCTTAAGTACCGCATCGCGATTCGCGAGGACGTGCGTACAATTTTGGTCGCCTTGTCAACACGATACTGATCCCAGCTCGCCCCCAGCTCGGAATCGACGTCAAGGTGACGGACGCCGAGGAGCTCACGGAGAAGGTCGAGGTCGAGCCGCTTGACGAGGAGGAGCAGATCGAGGAAGAAGTGCGTCGTTTTTTTTTTCAGCCCTAGTACTGAATGCTCACTAACCCGTCCTGGTAGCTCAACCGCCTCGCCGAGGAGGACAAGCTTCGTCGTCGCCGCGAGCGCCGTCGGCTGAACGAGCGCAAGACGCGCGACGTGCAGCGGATGCAGCTCAACATGGTCACCCCGATGGACGTCGGACTCGAGCGCCAGGACGGCATCGACGACTCTGACATGTTTGATCTCGGCGAGGTCGAGGGCGGCGTCGAGCGCCACGGCGTCCGCGGCGGACTCGGCTCGGACGTCGACGAGCGCTTCTCGTCTGGCTCCGAGGCGGGCGAGTCCGAGTCGGAAGACGAGGACGCGGACCTGAGCGACGACGAAGAACGGCGCACGCGCAGGCTCGAGAACAACCTCGACCAGCTGTACGACCAGTACCAGCAGCACAAGAGCGAGCGCGACGCCAAGCACAAGGCCAAGGAGGAGCGCAGGAAGCGCGACGCGGCAGAGGGTGGCGAGTGGGCCGGCATCAAGGCCCAGGAGAGCGACTCGGACGACGACGTCGACGACGACCCCGCGCCTGCGCCCGAGGTCGACTCGGACGACTCGGACGACGAGCGCGAGGTCCCGGCCGCGGACGGCATGGACGTCGACGACGGCGACGACGACGAGCCGGAGGACGCGGCCCCAGCCGCACCCACGCTCTCGAAGCGCGCGATCAAGGCCGCCGCGGCCGCCGAGTCGAAGAAGCGCGCGCGCGACGGCAAGCTCATCACCAAGCTGCCCCAGACGGACAAAAAGGTGCTCGACAAGAGTCGCCAGGCTGCCATGTGGTTCGACCAGCCCGTGTTCAAGGGCCTGCCCGGCCTCGAGGAGATGATGCGCGGCGACGCGCCCGAGGAAGAGCGACCCGACAGCGACGACGAGAACGAGGTGTCCAAGGAATGGGCCCCGATGGATTCGGACGACGAGAAGGCGGAGGCCGAGGCGCTGGCCGTCAGTCTAACTCTTATTTGTTTGTTTTGTTCGCGGAGCTGGGGCTGACGTTCTGCGCGCACAGGCCTTTGAGGAGGACGACGACGAGGAGTCCGACGACGACTTTACCGGCGCGAAGCAGGTCGGTCTCTTCACTTCATCTTATTCCGTGCTGCAGCTCACTCCGACGTTGCAGGTCATCGAGGACGACCCGGACATGGCTGAGGAGGCCGACTTCAAGGCGCAGGAGGAGGCCGAGGAGCTCAAGCGGCAGCGCATCGAGGGTGCGTCTCTCTGCTCAATCGCCCACTCTACTTGTCCTGACTGTCCACACCCACAGAGCTCGGACTCACGACCGCCGAAGCGATGACGCTCGCGCAGCAGATGGTCAACCGCGAGCGCACCAAGACGCAGATGATCGACGAGGGCTTCAACCGCACGACGGACCTGCACGGCGGCGACGGCCTGCCGTCCTGGTTCCTCGACGACGAGCAGAAGCACTTCCGCAACAACATCCCCGTCACCAAGGAGGCCGTCGCCGCGATCCGCGACAAGCTCCGCGAGCTCAACGCGCGCCCGATCAAAAAGATTGCCGAGGCCAAGGCGCGCAAAAAGATGCGCACGATCCGCCGCATTGAGAAGACGCGCCAGAAGGCCCAGGGCATCAACGACGACGACGAGAACGGCCTCACGGAGAAGGAGAAGGCCGCGTCCATCGCCAAGGTGCTCAGCAAGAGCGCGAGCAGTGCCAGCAAGCCCGTCAAGCGCGAGATCAAGCTCGTCGTCGGACGCGGTCTCAACCGCGCCGTCAAGGGTCGGCCAAAGGGTGTCAAGGGTCGATACAAGGTGCGCCCTTCCGTTCCTCGCGCGCGCGACTCAGGATCTGGGCACTGACATTTCTCTCCTCGCCCAGATGGTGGACCCGCGTATGAAGGGAGAGCTGAGGGCGATGAAGCGCATCAAGAAGCGCGACCGCAAGAGCTCGGGCCGGAACAAGGCCAACAAGTAGATGCGCGCGTTCGGGCAATGTGCAGGCTTCCGTTGTGGACTCGTATCCGGCTCCCGAGAGAGAGATCATTTCAGAGTGCTCTGTTTGCCGTGTGGGGGCCGTGGGACTGGGCACGAAGCGCGAGGTGAAGCGTGGATGAGGCTGCCTTCGTGCGGCGCGCGCGGGTCCGGCGTCGCGACAGGTGATTCGACGTCGAGCGCGCACTCATTCAATACTATTCAGATCGAGAAGCCACAGCTGATTGTTATTACCTGCGGATCGCCCACATCTGACCCGAGCTGCGAGAAGGTCAAGCTCAACTTGACGACAGGCAGTGCAACCAAAAGGCACACATCGCTTGTACAGCTAGGTGTGAGTCGGTAAAATCCTAATTCTCGTCACGTTTGTACTTTTCAAACTCTACCTCTCCCACTCGTTCAAGTCTAGCAGGAAGAACTCGACGCCGAGCTCCGAGCACCTCCTCCGCATCGCGTCGAGCGGTCCGTAACCGCTGGACTCCTCTGCCATGCTGATGCGAAGCTCTCGTAGGTGCTCGAGTGTAGGAATGGTGGCGAGGATGTGATCGAAAGGTTCCGGCACAGCGGTGAGGGTCAAGATCTCCACCGTCGCGGGTAGGTTGTCGAGGACCCAAGTAATGTCGCGATCCTCCCGCGGGCAGGGTACGTGCAGCTCTCGAATAACACGGCACTCTTGTAGAAATGGTAGAATGAAGGAGGAGGACGGATAGAGTGGGAGGTAGAGCCGAGCGAGGCCGGGCCCGAGCGAGTCGAGCAAGCCGAAGTCGAAATCATCGTCGAAAGGCCCGTCATCGGAAGGATCGAATGACTCCAAGTCGAGGGTAAAGATTGAGGCTTTGTTTGCTGCCGATAGGAGGGTGGAGCTGCAGGACTGGGTGATCCGCAACCCCTTGGCCCGCACGTCGGCGCCCACCGTCGACCAGTCGGGGAACGTGACGTCCGAGATTCCCAGGATATGTACGCCTTTTACATGAGGTTTCAGATGAGTGGCATAGCCGGTTTCGCGCGGAGTGAGTGCACACCTTCGACGACCTGGCGCAGGCGAGGGCAGGCGGCAAGCTGCCATGTGACGGTACAGCCAAACACATACAGCGACCGAAGTTTACGGGGTCCCACGTTAAGATCGGTAAGGATGGACTCGATGTCCTTGTCCCCAATATTGGGAGAGATGTCGATGAGGCAGAGGTCTTTGAGGCACTGCCAGACTCGGCCGCGTACTTCGTCGCCCATGCAGCAGTCCCATATGCCCTCGTACTTGAAGCAGTCTGACGATATGAGAAGAGACTCGACTGCCTCGGTCGAGTTCTCAATTCCTCTCCTCATGTTCCACGCGAACGCTTGCTTCGCGCTCGCGAGGACGACGTTGCGACCGAGAAGACGCTGGGCGGGATGACGCCACTTTCGAGCGACGAGCGATGCTGAGTAGAGAGTCGAGTAGTTCATATTGAACGTCCGAGTGATGATAAGCTCGAGCACCCGATGCAAGAGCTCAGGGGCGAGCATGTCGATGAAGGGAGGAGGTCTGCTCGTCCAGCTCGGCGACAGCTGAGCGTCTAAGATATGAAGTATGTAATCAATCTAACATCGACTAACAGAAGCTCACTCACCCGTCGGACCTTCTTCACCAGCGATTCTCAGTGAACCGGACGATCCTGGACGCGCGTTCAGAAGTGGTGCGCCGACTGTCATCTGCAGCGCCCAGGTGAGAGGACGAGGCGGATGGTGAGATGGTCCTTCAGAGTGAAGGAGCGAGCTCACACAGGAGGGAAAGTCCGGAGAAGCGGCCACCGGGGAGGGGCGGCGGAGACGAGGCCCGGACTCCGCAAGCTCGGACCAGCACTTTACACCCACGCGTCACGAAGGTGGTGTACCGGCAAGTACAGGCGTTTACACCAGAACTTTTTTGAGTAAGTGACGGTAGAAGTTCAACGTGTATCGGTCAAGTAGCGAATTTGATTGTGCAGTACTCGTTTTCTTCCTCTCGACGTCCTTGTGAACGTTCCGGGGCGCCGGTCTCAGCAGGTTTTGACGTCCTGAAGCGGTTTAAAGAAGACGCTGAAGGAGAAAGGTAAGTTTTGCGTGCTTCGCTCAGAGCACACACGTGGAAAATCCGCACCGTGAACCTCTTTCGTTGCCTTGCGCTCACGCCACCAACTTTCGGACTCCACCACTGCAGCATGCTCCAGAGTCGGGATACCGGCTGTGCAGAACATCCAAGTTTGTTATTTTATCCGCTGAAAGCCTTCTTTCACTAGCACTTACGCTGTACTTGTCCTGGTGATCACGATCGTGGCGATCGGGATCTGCCTTCCCAATGGAAGTGATAAGCGTCGCAGGGCTTCTCCGCTACCAAGCACAATCTTTGTTAGTTAAATGCTTCGGTTTATGCGGTGGGACAAGACTTGCCCGCTTATCCCAGTACGCATTCGAGGCCACGGCATGAGTGTACTCGTTCTCCGACACCAGACCAAGCGTTCGAGGGAGGTCAGTGAAGAGTGTCCGGTAAACACTCGAAAAATCCTAAAACCAATTCAAGATTTGTGTGAGAGATTCGATACGATTAGATCATACTGATTTAACCCACGATCGGAGCGGAGCGTTTGCCTGCGGCATCCGGCTGAGTCGGGCTACGGGAGAGCCAAAGGGTGATCCGTCCTGAAGATTCCAAACGAGGCATTCTTGAGAAATCCGTAATTGATGGAAGAGAATCGAAAATACGTGTGAGCGCGATCGTGTCTGTGCGGTGGAGTTAGATCAGTCTGCGCGGCTCCTGCGACTCTGCGAGTTTCCACAAGACAGGTGTGTGATTTACAAAACGTTGCTTGAACTTCCTACCAGTAATGAAACTGATAATCCTGTCAGAGCGTGGTCTGACGTCCTCAGAAGTTTGACAACTCACCGGAACCGGCTCCGAGGATCCCGTGTACTTGCACTCGATGACTGTCCAGGTTGCGACTCCAAGCTCGTTTATCTTGAGCAAAACCAGGTCGGGCTGGAATCTCCCGAAAACGAACGACGGACGGTGCCACTGGTCCAGCTCGCGCATGTGGGGACACTCGAACCAGCAACGTCCGAAGTCGATGTAGGCGGCCGCGTCGAGCTCACCGCTCGCGCTACGCTCCTGCACGAAGCGGACCGCGCTGCTGATGATGTGCGATAAAGAGGCAGGACTACCGCAGGAGAAGAGAACGCCGTCTTCCCTCAGACGGCTCTTGATCGCCGCCTCGGCTTGGATGCCGAGCTCGCGGGCCCCGGCAGGACGAGACGTCGCCATAGGAAGGACGCTGCTCCGTCCCGCAGAGGTCGTGGAGTTTGACACAGAAATGCTGCGAGGCGTGATATGTGGTGGAGGTACCCGCGAAGCGGCGCCAGGGATGAGCCGTGCTCTCCCGCGCGTGGGTGGCGCTTGCGACACGACGGCGCTCCCGAGTGTGTTCTGCAGATACAAATGTAAGCACAGCAGCAGTTAGAATTGATAAATAAGTTTGCTCACATTCCAAAAGCGAGTGCGTAGATTCTGATCGGCTCGATTGATCCGCGGCTGGTTTTCGTAGTCCTCGCGCGTCTGAGCGTTGAAAAAGATCGGAGTCATGAAGTGATTAAGAGACCGTTCTCGGATCCAATCGCAGATTTTCGAAATGGTGATGGTTGTGGATGTTCGGTGAAACTGTGATACGAGCCTCGCCGCTTCAAGGATTTCACGAGTTTCGACGGGCGAGAGGTACTTGGCGTCATTGACGTGTGGATGGTCCGTGAGATAGTTGTCCGAGACAGGTAATGGTTTGTTACCCTGTGAGTCAGCGACCCGAGTCAGTGACCAGTAGTTCTCGCATCCTATCGACGTCGGCGTCGGCGTGGGCGGCGTTGCAGACCAGGTGAGCGTGCTGCTCACCGTATGCATGATCGGGACTGTAGATTGAGACGATGCGTTGCCAATTAATAGAATCGAATGTGTCTTGACGAAGGCAGAACGGGGTGCGAGTGCGTCGGGGCCCGGCTCCGGCTGCCCCTCGCGGAGCACTGTTGAGCACTGGGTCGCGGTGTGCATGCAGCGCGCGAAGGTGCCGCCAGGTGCCCCAATGGAGGCATACCTAATTTGTCTTCATACGTAGACTTCCCTATAATCGACCGGGGAGGAGGCGCGGACTCCGAGAGCCTGAGGTCGGGCTGGGCGTACGACGTCGACATCGACCTCAGCGGATCTGGTGTTGTCCAAAGTGTTTGTATTGAGCCGTGAGACTTTAGCGTTGTATAAATCAAGCCCAGTCAGAAATTCTAGACTTATTCCTCTACCGCGCGGCGTCTGTGGCGTCAACTTTGGGACGCCGCCAATGTTCAACCTTTGCGCTCAGGTGTGCTTTAATTCCACCCAGCACCAGGTGTTTGCTGTATCCGGGTCCTTGAAACGTAGGGATACCATCACCTCCTTGAACTCCTCGCGAGTCCACGCGCCCTCCTGTCCCCACGGCAGCGTCGTCGCGTCCTCCCCCGAGATCTTAGCTCGGGTCCCACGTATACTGCTGGTCCTCGCCGCGAAGACGTCGCATCGCCCGCATGGCGGCGACGTCCATGCCGTCTATGATCTGTTCTTGGGGTGTCTCTTTGAGTATGATGAATATGGGATGTCGAAGTTGACTTCCACGTGGAAAATTTCCTAGGGTTTAGACTGCTCAGATTGCAGCCCAAGGTTGAGCGGAAGGCGGACGTACCGTGGAAACAGACCTTCGCACGTTTCCGCTTCTCATCGAGTCCTGGTACGAGTTCGACCCCGAGATTCAACAGTCCTTTGGGAATAAGTGATCAACATAATCAACGCTGTGGATCTGCTCTGCCTTCTTGTTACGGACCAGCGCGTATTACGTTGAGGGCATCCCACAGGGTCCGCGCTTCCGCCTGCTCAACTCGCAGCGCATCTAGCTCGGCGACTGAGGGAGCTCGTAGTAGGCGCTCCACTTCCCTCTCCCACCTCTGCTCTTTCCCATTTGCAAAGTTCCCTCGCGCCGGCTCGTCCTCTTGGCCCCGGAGTCGCTGGAGCCGTGCTCTGGCGAGGCGAAGTCGATAGGCGCGGGCGTTCGGGGTACGGTAGCCCATCACACGATTCGAACGGCGAGATTGTCGCTGGAGCCAACGGGAAGGCGAGATGCAGTCCCAGATGACAGAAAGACGGACGCCGCGAGGAGCCGACTTACACCCCGCTGCGGCCTCCGCTTGCACAGCCCTCGCTCAAGCCGTCACGCTCCCGGCACAATTCCTGGGGAACTCGAGCGAGGTTTACAACGATCCTGGCCTGGACATTCGAGAGTTCTTGGATAAAGAGGGGAATGACGCTGTTGTTGCGCACCAAAACGCGCTGAAGAAGGAGCGCGGGCAGGCCAAAAAAGCGGGAAGAGAAGCACTTGCTAGGGTAGAGGCCTGGAACTCTACGTCGTAGAGTTGAGGTGGCCTGGAAGGCAAGAGGAAAACGTCCGCGACAAGGCTTCAATCTCCGACTTGCGGTTCGGTGCGTCGGCTGTCCGAGGAAGGCGAGCGGTACCTCGCCGCTTCTATCTATCGACATGTATTGCCACAGCAGTGGTGATCTATATTGGCTTGATTCCCGCCACCTTGCGAAACTGCTCAAAGGCGAGGAGAGAGATGACCGAGTGAGGCCACAGGCGCTTTGGCGTCGAAGCGAGGTCAGCGCGTGCAAAGCTTGCAGCTGCAGTCGGAACGCACGAGGAAGCACATGGTGAAGCCCTTGTAGAATGCGAGAGGGCCTGGTGCTTCCTCGGTCAGCTTCATTGGTGCAGATGCATGGGGGTGTCAGCGCTTACCCTCGTTTTTAAGAATGAGCGCGGCGCAGTGTAGCGCGCTCTTGTATTGCGCCGTCTTGTCAGACATTACCCGAACCTGGTAGAAAGATACGTCATTCTTCAAGATTTACCCTGAGCGGCAGAGTAAGAGCAAACCTTCACGACGTCAACTTGGTGGCACGAGGCAGGTCAGCTAGGACCCCGCGAAGCAGCAACGGCAGTGAGCGCACCTGGTGAAGAGGCCAGACTGCAGCAGAACCCAGCGATTCCGCTCGCAGCTAGATGTGTCGGCAAGCCCTCCTCAAATACGCCCGGGAAGTCGACCATCAAGCTGCGCTCCGCCGTCAGCTTGCGAACCGAGCGCTGGTCCGCAGACGCAACTCACGTGTGCTTCGCGTGATCGTACGTCCCCACCTGGGACGCCGTCAAGATACCCGCTCTCAGGATCGTGGGAAGCACGGCTCGGTACAGCCCCGAGATCCCGTTCGCCTCGTAGATTGTCCGCGCATGCGACCGCAACGTTCCAGTCGCGCCGACGGCCTGCATCCGGACCTGCGCGCGCGGCAGCTCAGCTTATTTCTTGAGCATAGAGGCGTAGAGCGCACCTTCAGCAAGTCTGCTGGAGACGCGACCGCCGCTCCGAGCATCCCGCTGCCCATCCCCGCGCCGAGCTTGATCGCGAACGAGTCCTTGTCGCCGTACGGCACGACCTTTAGGACGAAGGCCTTCGACTGGTCGTAGCACCCCATCCTGATCCCACTGTACATGGCCTCCCGCAACAAGCTCGCCGAGAGCCCCTTGTAGATGGACAGGATGCCCTCCTGCTTCACCATGTTGACAAGCGTGCGCCCCCAGAACGTTGACCCTGACGAAGACGACGACAGTTGGAGCTGCTGCCGCACCTTGATGAGGTCAAAGCCATTCGTGAAGCTGTCGGGCTGGGTCAGCGTCCTTCCTCCCGCTCGGCTATTGTTGCTCACCAGGCGGCGAACGCGTTTGACGCGCCCGCGAGCGGGATGAGCTGGAAGACGGACGCTGGGGCCGTGACCGCGTTGATAGGTGGGGGTGCGAGTCCCTTGGCCATCGTCGTCGTCGAGGTTGAAGGAGGACAGGCGCCCCCGCGAACCGTCGGCCGATGGGCATTACCGGGCCGAGAGCCGAAGTCGCGCGCAATCGCATAAAGCGACGAAAAAGGGTCGAGGTCAACGACGATAAAGGGTCGAGGTTCTACATGAGTGGGGGGCTCAAGTAGAGTAGAAATAAAAGATGACCTATCCCATCGCTGGAGCGAAGTCACTTGGAGGCGCCGATTCACCCGGACGAAGTCGTGCCGAGCGCGCTCCTCTCCTCATCTAGCTCAACGAACCATATCCGAACGATGATGTGTGTCAGCCAGTCTCGCCAGCAGACCCCGTCCATCGCAACCTCAGCCCAGCTCAATATGTGCCGTCTTCTCAAATCTCGAGAGAGTCAAGACGAAATGTAGCTATGTTCAACTCGTATCTGTCCCTTCTTTGAGCGTTGGGTCCTCCCTGCAGCTTGACGCGTCGACGCCACAACTTTGACCTCAAAAAAAAGTTAAGCAACAGCAGAAGACTTCAGAAATTTCTTTCATATAGCGCCAGTGCATTGTGCTGGCATCAAGGCAAAGCTTACTTCGTGTCACGGTCCAGTCGCTCAGCTCGACGTCATATGCCGGCTTCGTGGTCAACCGACCTCAACTTCCTCGAGAGCTCTCAGGATACCTGTCAATTAGCACTCCGATTCTCGTATCGGCATCTCAGCTCCGCCCAGACACGCTACTCCTCGAACGCCCGGGGTTCGCCAGCGACTGCCTGATCCGCTCGAGGCCGTACAGGTCGTTCTCGCGCTCCGTGCTCTTTTTGTCCTCCATTTAAAATCCAAACGTCCCATACTTGCTAAATTTACCGAAGACGTGACCCTCGGGCCGCGCCGAGTCGAAGTCGATGAGCACGGCGCGCGAGAGGTCCGCAGAAAGCATCACGTTCGCAGATTTGACGTTGTTCTGGCCCAGCGTGCACAAACAAGACTTAGCATTTCCATTTCGAAGCATCATCTTTGAAGGATTGGTAAATACGCACGTGAACGAATCCGAGTGAGTGCAGGTGCTCGACGGCAGATCGGAAGAGCGTAGTGTAGG
>ERZ1463038.581-NODE-581-length-12853-cov-24.119941_pt1 | contig 12853 bp, 8 predicted proteins | sample MGYA00564479_ERZ1463038 | MGnify/ENA primary metagenome ERZ1463038 (study PRJEB39244, sample SAMEA3635134) | Helicobacter pylori | study: EMG produced TPA metagenomics assembly of PRJEB11511 data set (Assembly of a 5300-year-old Helicobacter pylori...
TCTGGAGCAGCAGATCGCCGATCGGGTGACCGAGGCTGTCGTTGATGTGTTTGAAGCGGTCCAGGTCGAGGAACAGCACGGCGCCCTGGTTGCCGCTCTCCTGTTGATTGGCGAGCGCGGCCTGTAGCCGGTTTTCAAACAGCGTTCGGTTGGGCAGGCCGGTCAGCGGGTCGTGATGCGCCTGGTAGTCGAGGCGCGCTTGGGCGTGTTTCAGGCTGGAGATGTCGGCAAACACCGCGACGAAGTGCGTGATCGCCTGGTCGCGGTTGCGCACGGCGCTGATGGTCAGCCAACTGGGGTAGACCTCGCCGTTCTTGCGGCGGTTGGCGATCTCGCCTTGCCAATGCCCATGGGTGGTCAACTGGTGCCACATCGCGGCATAGAACGCGCTGTCATGCAGGCCGGAGGCGAGCAGGCGCGGGGTGTGGCCGAGGGCCTCAGCTTCGCTGTAGCCGGTGATTTCGCTGAAGGCGCGGTTAACGGCGCTGATGTTTTGTCGGGTGTCGGTGATCAACACGCCTTCGGCGGTGCTTTCGAAGACGGTGGCGGCCTGTTGCAGTTTTTCCTGCATCTGTTGGCGTTCGGTGATGTCCCGGGCGATGGTCAGCATGCAATCGTCATTGCCGATGGGCAGCGGGCTGCTGGACACCTCGCAGAGCCGAATCTGCCCGTCGCTGCGGCGGATATGGCAGATGAAATCGCGGACAGACCCGTCGCGTTGCAGCAGCTCCAGCATGTGTGTGCGTTCGTTGAGGTCGACCCAGATGCCCAGGTCCAAGGTCGACTGGTCAAGGGAGGTTGCGGCGGGGAAGCCGGTAATGCGGCTGAACCCCTCGTTGACCTCAATCAGCAGACCGTCGCTCTGACGGCTCAGCAGCAAACCGTCGGGCGAGGCGTGGAAGGCCTTGGCGAATTTTTCTTCAGACGTTTGCAACTGTTGCTGGGTTTCCTTGAGCTCGGTGATGTCGCGCACCACCACTACCAAGGCTTCGGTCGTGTCGAGCTGGAATGGCTCGGCGGAAATCAGCCCGGTAAAGGCTTGGCCGTTGCTGCGCAGGAAGGGCATTTCCAGGTTGCGAATGCTGGTGGACTGCACCCGTTTCAACAGCTCCAGGCCGATGCCCGGGATACCCCAGATATTCAGCGTAGTAGCGGTTTTACCGATCACGTCCTCGGCCTTCAGGCCTACTTGATCCTCAAACGCTTTGTTGACCTCCAGCAGGCAGCCATCGGACATCCGTGCGATCACCAGGATGTCGGGGCACTGCTGGAACACCGAGGCAAACTTTTGCTCGGATAACTGCAACGCCTCTTCCGTGCGCTTGGCTTCGCTGATATCGATCATCAAACCGCGCAGCACCGGTTCATGGCCGTGTTCGATCAGGCTGACAATGTCGCGTACCCACAGGCACCGGCCGTCGGCGGTGATCACTCGGTAATCGACGCTGTGATCGCGGTTGGCGCGGGTTTCGCGGTAGCAATAGGCTTCTGTGCGCGTCAGGTCGGCGGGGTGAATGATGTTGCGCCAGAAGCCTGGAATCAGCCAATGGGCGCTAGGGTAGCCGAGTAATTCTTCGGCATGCGGCGACACGTAGCTGTAGGTGAAATCGGCAATGCTGGCCTCCCAGGCAATGGCGGACAAGCTTTCCACCAGGCCGCGATAGTGATATTCGCTGCTGCGCAATTCCTGCTCGAGGGCGACACGCCGGGAAATTTCTGAACTGAGCCGACGATTGATCCTAATCACGATGACCAATACGGTGCTCAGCAGCAGTATCGTGGGCAGGCCATACGTCAGCAGATCCGTCCAGAACGTGTGGTGATCGGTGAGGCTGCCGCCCCAGTGTTGCTGGATCGCTTGCGTTTCGTCCGGGCTGAGTTCGGCAAGGACCTTGTCCAAAATCCCCACCAGCATTTTGTTGTCACGAGGCACGCCCATTGCGAGTTGGTAGCGGTAGGGCGTTTCACCGCTGACGTACAAGCCATCGAGCTTGAGCTGGCGCAGGCTCCACACGATCGAGGCCAGGTCGCCGACCACCGCGTCCACTTCATCAGTGGCCAGCGCTTGCAGGGTCGAGCTCACATTCGGCATGGCCACCAGGTTGAGGTCGGGGTGGTGGGTGCGCAGCAATTCATGGGGCGCGTAGTTTTCCACCACGGCAATCTTGAGCCCGTAGAGGTCCTTCAGGTTGCGCGGTTGCGCACCGCCTTCATGGGCGAGGATGACGATGGGGAAATCCAGGTATGGCCGCGTGAACGCCATATAGGCCTGGCGCTCGGGGGTGGACATGATGCCCGGCAGCAGGTCGAGCTGGTTGTTGCGGGCCTGCTCGAGTACAGCGCTCCAGTTTATCGGCTCGATCAGCTTGATCCTGACGCCCAGGCGGTCCTGGATAAGGCGCACGTAATCCGCCGCCAAGCCTTGGTAGCGACCATTCTCGTCGCGGTATTCGAAGGGGGGCCAGGAGGCATCCACCCCCAGGCGCAGCTCCTGGTGGTCCGCCAACCAGCCACGCTCATCCTCCGTGAGAGTCAAGGCGCCAGCCGTTGCGGTCCAGGTCAGCAGCGACAGCAACAGCACAGTCGGCAATCTGGGCATAACGGTCTCGTTATGGCACGGGGAATGTTTCGAGTGTAGACGGGCATTGCGAGGATGGGGTGTTGCGCGGGACTGAATCTATAGAAAGTAATCTATAGAAAGCAAAACCCCCGGCTTGGGCCGGGGGTTCTGGGATCACTCGTCGAGGAAGGAGCGCAGATGCTCGCTTCGCGTCGGGTGGCGCAACTTGCGCAGCGCCTTGGCTTCGATCTGACGAATCCGCTCACGGGTCACGTCAAACTGTTTACCGACTTCCTCAAGGGTGTGGTCGGTATTCATGTCGATGCCAAAACGCATGCGCAGTACCTTGGCTTCACGGGCAGTGAGGCCGGACAGTACGTCGCGAGTCGCTTCTTTAAGGCTCTCAACGGTGGCGACATCGATTGGCGACTGCATCGTCGAGTCTTCGATGAAGTCACCCAGGTGGGAGTCTTCGTCATCACCGATCGGGGTTTCCATGGAGATCGGCTCTTTAGCGATCTTCAATACCTTGCGGATTTTGTCCTCAGGCATTTCCATGCGTTCGCCCAGCTCTTCCGGGGTCGGTTCGCGACCCATTTCCTGCAACATCTGCCGGGAAATACGGTTGAGCTTGTTGATGGTCTCGATCATGTGCACCGGAATACGGATGGTGCGGGCCTGGTCGGCGATCGAGCGAGTGATCGCCTGACGAATCCACCAGGTGGCATAGGTCGAGAACTTGTAGCCGCGACGGTATTCGAACTTATCCACAGCCTTCATCAAGCCGATGTTGCCTTCCTGGATCAGATCGAGGAATTGCAGGCCACGGTTGGTGTACTTCTTGGCGATGGAGATCACCAGACGCAAGTTCGCTTCAACCATCTCTTTCTTCGCGCGGCGGGCCTTGGCCTCACCGATCGACATGCGACGGTTGATGTCCTTGATCTCGGCAATCGTCAGACCGGTTTCGGTCTGAAGTGCGGTCAACTTGTGCTGGCAGCGGATGATATCGGGCTGCAGGCGACCAATGGCTTCAGCGTATTTCGCCTTGCCCTTGGCCAGTGCGTCGGTCCAGCTTTCGTCAACTTCGTTGCCCGGGAACTGGCGCAGGAAGTCGGTACGCGGCATGCGCGCATCACGAACGCAGAGCTGCATGATCGCCCGCTCTTGTGCGCGCAGACGCTCAAGGGCACTGCGAACGCGTTCAACCAGGCCTTCGAATTGCTTCGGCACCAGCTTGATCGGCATGAACAGCTCAGCCAGCGCCGCCAGTTCGGCAATCGTCAGCTTGTTGGAGCGACCGTGCTTTTTCAGGGCTTTGCGGGTGATTTCCATTTGATCGGAAACCGCACCGAAACGCTGGGCAGCGACGATCGGATCTGGACCGCTTTCGACTTCATCTTCGTCATCGGTGCTGGCTTCAGCGTCGTCCTCTTCGGCATCGTCGTCCGCTTTCACGGCTTTCGGGTCGACAGGCGGCGGCACTTCGGCAGCAGGTGGCGCAATGCCGTCGTCCGGGTCGATATAACCGCTCAGGACGTCGGACAGGCGGCCACCTTCGGTGGTGACGCGAGTGTACTCGGAGAGAATGTGGTCAACCGTGCCAGGGAAGTGCGCGATTGCGCCCATCACTTCACGGATACCCTCTTCAATACGCTTGGCGATTTCAATTTCGCCTTCGCGTGTCAGCAACTCGACGGTACCCATTTCACGCATATACATGCGCACAGGGTCAGTCGTGCGACCGATGTCGGTCTCCACCGCGGCCAACGCGGCAGCGGCTTCTTCAGCTGCTGCCTCGTCGGTATCGGAGTCGGCCAACATAAGGGCGTCCGCATCCGGAGCACTCTCGTGTACGGGGATCCCCATGTCATTAATCATGCGGATGATGTCTTCCACCTGCTCTGGATCTGAAATATCCTCAGGCAGGTGGTCGTTGACCTCTGCGTAAGTCAGATACTTCTGCTCACGACCCAGGGTGATCAACTCTTTGATACGAGACTGCTGTTGCGCTTTTCCGGACATAACACCCTATCCACTGAAGGTCTTGGCGGGCAAAAAACAAGCCGAGGATTATACCCGAGCTACGACCTCACGCGCCAGTTAAGGTCGGGTTTGATGCGGAAACATTCTGTTTTAAGAGGTCGCGCATCTGTTTTGCTATCTGAATTTGCTCTTCAGCCGATAATCCCGGCTGCCTCGCTCTCTTGATGAGTTCATCGAGGGTCTGCGTGTGCTGACCCGCAGATAACCTAGTAATGGTGTCTAAAAACTGTTGTTCAAGGTTATCGCCGTCAATTAGCCACTCCTTTTCCGCGAGGGCTTTCAACAAACGACCTTGTTCGGTGCCATGCCAGCGGGCCATCAGTTGGATGGAGTTTAGCTTAGGATTTTTCTGCACGGCCTCGATCAGTGCGATCAGGACCTGGGCATAGGTGTTGCTCTCGTTGGCAAAGTGCTCGGCACTCTCCACCTTGCCCGCCAATTGCGGATGGTGGATGAGTGTGCGCAAGGCAATCAGCGTAGGTGCTTCTACGGCCACCGGGGTGCGCGGGGCGTAGGCCTCGTCGCGATCACCCCGCTTGCCGTTTTTGCTCCAGGGTTTCTTGTCCCATTTCTTGCCGCCGGCGCCGGGCTTTTTCGGTGTCCACTCCTGCTGGGGCGTGTAGGCCTCCTGCGATTGGTGGAAGTCGGAATAGTCCGGCATGGCGTCGTAATCCATGCCTGGGTCGTAGGCGGGCGGTGCGTCTTGCGGCGCGCTGTGGACCAGTTGGCTGACCGCTTCGCCGCTCAGTCCGGTGATTTCCAGCAGGCGCTGACGCATCAGGATGCGCAGGTTGGCGCCCGGCACTTTGTCGATCAGCGGCGCTGCGAGGGTGGCCATGTGCGCCTTGCCTTCGAGGGAGCGCGGGTCGGCTTCTTCGGTCAGTTGTTGGAAGAAATAGTCCGCCAGCGGTTGCGCATGTTGATTGATGCGCGCGCGGAAGGCGTCGGTGCCTTCGGAGCGGACCAGGGTGTCCGGGTCTTCGCCTTCGGGCAGGAACAAAAAGCGTGCGCGGCGTCCATCCTGCAGGCACGGCAGCGTGGCTTCGAGGGCGCGCCAGGCGGCGTTGCGGCCGGCCTGGTCGCCGTCGAAACAGAACAGCACGCTGGGTACTACACGGAACAGGCGCTTCAAGTGTTCTTCGCTGGTGGCGGTGCCCAGGGTCGCCACGGCATTGCGCAGGCCCTGCTGGGCGAGGGCGATCACGTCCATATAGCCTTCAACCACGATGATTTCGTCGAGGTTGCGGTTGTTCTTGCGCGCTTCGAACAGGCCGTAGAGTTCCTGGCCCTTGTGAAACACTGGGGTTTCCGGCGAGTTGAGGTACTTGGGCTTATCGTCCCCGAGTACGCGGCCACCGAAGGCGATGATCCGGCCGCGGCTGTCGCGGATCGGGAACATCACGCGGTCGCGGAAGCGGTCGTAGCGTTTGCCGGTCTCGGCGTTTTCCACCAGCAGGCCGGCGTCGATCATGGCTTTTTGCTGGAGGGTGTCGCTGCTCAGGTGTTTGTACAGGTTGTCCCAGCCCGGCGGGGCGAAGCCCAGGCCGAAGTCGCGGGCGATTTCGCCGGTCAGGCCGCGACCCTTGAGATAGTCGACGGCGGCCTTGCGCTGCGGATGGCTCTTGAGTGCCTGGCGATAAAAGTCGGCGGCGGCGGTCAGGAGTGGGTACAGCGGCGAATCGGTGGGTTGTCGCGGTTTGTGCGGGCGGCCACTTTCTTCGCGGGGGATTTCCATGCCGGCGGCTTTGGCCAGTTCCTCGACGGCCTGGGGGAAGTCCAGGTTGTCGTGGTCCATGATAAAGCCGAGGGCGTTGCCGCCCGCGCCGCAGCCGAAGCAGTAGTAGAACTGCTTGTCGGGGCTGACGCTGAACGACGGGGTCTTTTCCTTGTGAAACGGGCAGCAGGCGGTGTAGTTCTTGCCCGCCTTCTTCATTTGCAGGCGCGAGCTGACCACATCGACGATGTCGGTGCGGTTCAGAAGGTCGTCAATAAAGCTCTGGGGAATTAGCCCGGCCATGGCGTTCTCGTCATCACTGCGTGGGAATGAGGGCCCGTGAAGTGCTCAAGCGCACGTATCGTATGGCTCGACCATCAATCGTCTGCTTGGGCTGTCAGGAAGTGTATCTGCCGAACATTCACTGACGTTAATTTCTATTCAGTCTGTTCGGCGAAGAAATGTCGCCCCGGCGTCCGGTTTAGGCCAATGGCAGGCCTCGGAAGCGCATCGATGGGCACAGCCGACACAGTCGATCGTCTGCTTGAAGAAATTAAGTGTGCTCGTCAGTAGCCTTGTTAGGCTCGTCAGAAGAGACGCGCACCGCTGGCAGAAGAGCCAGTCCTGACGTGTGAAGCTGTGTCTCGGTCGCGTGTGCGGCGTCGACGATGAAGCATCAAGCGATATCCGCAAATGCCAACAGCCCGGCTGAGGGCCGGGCTTGGCAGAAGCTTGCTACGAACGTCTGTGTATTAGTACAGACGAACGGCGCGGCGCTGCTCGCGCTGAACTTTCTTGGCGTGACGCTTAACAGCGGCTGCTGCTTTACGCTTACGCTCAGAAGTTGGCTTCTCGTAAAATTCGCGGCTACGAACTTCAGCCAGAACACCGGCTTTTTCGCAGGAGCGCTTGAAACGACGCAGAGCTACGTCGAAGGGTTCGTTCTCTTTTACTTTGACGGCTGGCATCCAGAGCTACCTTCTTTCATTACCGGGAATCAACGTTCTCGTCGCAAAAAATTCGCGGCTGAGGTCGTCGGTTTTTAAGGGTTGCGGATGTTAACCCCTCATTGCCAGGAATGCAAAGCCTCTGATCGAAAACCGCTAGTCGGGAGGGGGTGTGGCGACTATTATGCGCGCCTTCGAATTCAGCCTCTACAAGGCGCAAACCCATGCTAGTACTGGGACTTGAAACCTCCTGCGACGAAACCGGTGTCGCACTTTACGACAGTGAACGCGGGCTTTTGGCCGATGCACTGTTCAGTCAGATCGACCTGCACCGTGCCTATGGCGGCGTGGTGCCGGAGCTTGCCAGCCGTGATCACGTCAAGCGCATGCTGCCGTTGATTCGCCAGGTGCTCGACGAGGCCGGCTGCGTGCCGACCGAGATCGATGCGATCGCCTACACCGCCGGCCCAGGATTGGTCGGAGCCCTGCTGGTTGGGGCTTCTTGCGCCCAAGCGCTGGCATTTGCCTGGGATATTCCGGCCCTCGGCGTACACCATATGGAAGGCCATCTGTTGGCGCCGATGCTGGAAAAAACACCGCCGCAGTTCCCGTTCGTCGCTTTGTTGGTTTCGGGGGGGCATACGCAGCTGGTTCAGGTCGATGGGATCGGTCAATACACGCTGTTGGGCGAGTCCCTGGATGATGCCGCCGGTGAAGCATTCGACAAGACCGCGAAGATGATGGGCCTCAATTATCCCGGCGGTCCGGAAATCGCGCGCCTGGCTGAAAAGGGGGTCGCCGGCCGCTTCACTTTCCCGCGGCCGATGTGTGATCGCCCGGGCCTGATGTTCAGCTTCAGCGGCTTGAAAACCTCCGCGTTGAATACCTGGCAGCACAGCGTCAGCGCCGGGGACGACAGTGAGCAAGCCCGTTGCGACATCGCGCTGGCGTTCCAGCAGGCCGTGGTGGAGACTTTGACCATCAAGTGCAAGCGTGCCCTGAAACAGGCGGGCATGCAGCGCCTGGTGATCGCAGGCGGCGTCAGCGCCAACAAGGCTTTGCGCGCGTCCCTGGAAAAAATGCTCGGCGACATGAAGGGCGATGTGTTTTATGCGCGCCCCGAGTTCTGCACTGACAACGGCGCGATGATCGCTTATGCCGGGTGCCAGCGCCTGCAGGCCGGTCAGCACGAAAGCCTGGCGATCAGCGTACAGGCACGCTGGCCGATGGAGCAGTTGTCACCGTTGTGAGCGCTCAAGGTGAGCGGGATTCATCGGCGGGATTTAAAAATGCCGTTCGCGCCCGGCAAACAGGTCGCGTAAATTGCCGCGATGGCGCCAGACGATCAGCAGGGTCAGCACGCTCATCGGCAACAGCGCCGCCGGTTCCTGCCAGGCCAGCAACGGCAGGGTGAGCGGCGTGGCGATCAGTGCGGCCAGCGAGCTGGTGCGGGTCAGGTAGAACGTCAGCAGCCAGGCGAGCACCGCCAGCAGCGCTGCCGGAGGGTAAATCCCCAGCAGCATGCCGGCCGCCGTGGCGACACCCTTGCCGCCGCGAAAACGAAAGTACAGCGGAAACAGATGGCCGAGGACGGCGCATACGCCAATCCAGGCTTGCTGTTGCAGGGTAAGGCCGGCGAGGCTGGCGATCAGTACGGGCAGCAGGCCCTTGCAGACGTCGCCCAGCAGCGTCAGGCCGGCGAGCTTCTTGCCGGCCAGGCGCAACATGTTGGTGGCGCCGGCATTGCCTGAGCCACTCATTCGCGGGTCGGGATTTCCCGTCAGGCGGCTGAGCAAAATGGCGAAGGACAGCGAGCCGAGCAGGTAGGCGAGAATCGCCAGTGACCAAAACATGCTAACTATTCCGGGCGAGGACGCCCTGATTCTAACGGGGCATCGCGCCCTTGTCGTGCTGCGGAGAAGAGCTTGGACAGAGTGTTTATCGAAGGCCTGGAAGTCGACACCGTGATCGGGGCCTACGACTGGGAGCGCGGCATCAAGCAATGCCTGCGCCTGGACCTGAGTTTCGCCTGGGACAACCGCCCGGCCGCCGCGGGTGACGACCTCACTCTGGCGCTGGATTACGCCAGTGTGTCCGCGCGCATCCAGGCCTTTGCCGAGCAGTCGCAATACCAGTTGGTGGAAACCTTTGCCGAGCGTCTGGCCGAAGTGCTGATGAGTGAATTCCAGATTCCCTGGCTGCACCTCAAATTGACCAAGCCGGGGGCCGTGCCGGCCGCCAAGGGCGTGGGCGTGGAGATCGAGCGCGGATGTCGCTAACTCAGATTTACCTGGGTCTTGGCAGCAATATGGAGCGCGAGCCCCATCTGCGTGCGGGCCTGGATGCGCTGGCGGGCTTCTTGATCGACGTGCGCTGCTCGGCGGTGTTCGAGAGCCAGCCGGTGGGCATCAAGAGCGGGCCGTTCTTCAACCTGGTGGTGTCGGCTTTCACCGATCTGTCGTTGATGGAGCTGGATCGCCGGTTGAAATCCATTGAGGCGGACAATGGCCGCTATGCGCCGGATCGCAAAGGCCTGCCGCTGGATATCGATGTGCTGTTGTACGGTGACCTGGTGGGTAACTTCGATGGCCTGGTCCTGCCGCGTGCAGAAATCCTGAAAAACGCCTTTGTGCTGTGGCCGCTGTCGATGATGGCGCCGGATCGCGTACACCCTGAAGTGGGCAAGACGCTGGCTGAGCTGTGGCGGGATGCGCAGATCGATCAGGTGCTGGCGCCCGTCGGATTCGAATGGCAGGGCCAGCAACTTACACCCAGCACGCTCCTATAGGGCGTGTTGGTTCTTGTAGGCTTTCAATGTCTTGAGCCGTTCGCGCTTCAGGGCCTCGCCCAGTTCGGGGCCTTTAAAGCCCTTTTCCAGCAACGGCGCCACCGCGACCTCGCGCGCGGCCTTTGCGGCGCCGCGCAAATAATCAGCCTGTGGATAACTGCGTTGCTCGAAGCCTGTGCGACCTCGTGCGTCCATCTCGCAGGCGACCACAAACTCTTCAAAACGCTGCGGCCGACGGTAAACGTCAAAACTCTGCAGCAACTCCAGCAATGTCGAGGCTTTCAGCTCCAGCGCGCGATGACCATGGGTGTGGTATTGGCCCACCAGCAGCGCCAGTTCCTGGCAGTCCTTGGGCGCCTTGAAGCGTTCATTGACCGCTTTGATCAGCTTCAGGCCGCGCTGCTCGTGGGCAATATGCTGCGGCAACTTATCCACAGGCGTCAGGCCTTTGCCGACGTCATGCAGCAGGCAGGCCCAGCGCACCGTCAGGGGCTGATGATGCACGGCGGCCTGTTCGAGCACGCTCAAGGTGTGAACGCCGGTGTCGATCTCGGGGTGATGGGCTGCGGGCTGCGGCACGCCAAACAGTGCGTCGACTTCCGGCATCAAGGTTTTCAGGGCGGCGCAATCGCGCAGCACCTGGATGAACACCTGGGGTTGATCTTCCATCAGGGCGCGGGAAATCTCTTTCCAGTTGCGCTCTGGCGTCAAGGCTTGCAGTTCACCGGATTCGCTGAGTTGACGCATCAGGTCCAGGGTTTGCGGGGCTACCGTAAAACCCAGGTGGGCGTAGCGCGCAGCAAAACGCGCAACCCGCAATACACGTAGGGGATCTTCGGCGAACGCCGGGGAAACGTGGCGTAAAATGCGTGCTTCAAGGTCGCGCTGGCCGTGATAGGGGTCGGTCAGCCTGCCGTCGTCGTCCTCTGCCATGGCGTTGATGGTCAGGTCGCGGCGGATCAGGTCTTCTTCCAGCGTAACTTCGGGGCTGGCGTGAAACACAAAGCCGCCATAGCCCCGGCCGCTCTTGCGCTCGGTACGGGCGAGGGCGTACTCGTCGCCGTTTTTCGGGTCGAGGAATACCGGGAAGTCCGCGCCCACCGGTTTGTAGCCCTTGGCGAGCATTTCCTCGGTCGTTGCGCCGACGACGACGCGGTCGATATCGGTGACTTTGATGCCGAGAAGGCGATCACGCACCGCGCCGCCGACTGTGTAGATTTTCATGAAAAAGCCTCCATTAGCCGCACAGGATAACGCCTGTGTCCGGCCAATGGAGGCTTTGCCGTTTCAGAGATGAACGACGGCCAGGTCCAGGCGGCCGTAATCGTTGTCGTTGTGATCGCTGCGCGGCGGTACGTGGTGGGTTTTCATCACCTGATCGCCCTGCAGGGTTTCCAGGTGGATATCGAACCCCCACAGCCGATGCAGGTGCTTGAGCACTTCCTCAGTGGACTCGCCCAGGGGTTTGCTGTCGTGCTGCTGGTGACGCAGGGTCAGCGAGCGGTCACCGCGCACATCGATGCTGTAGATCTGCACGTTGGGCTCGCGGTTACCCAGGTTGTATTGCGCCGCCAGGGTTTCGCGGATGGTGCGGTAGCCGGGTTCGTCGTGGATGGCCGGCACCGTGAGGTCGTCCTTGAGGTCGTCATCGAGGATGCTGAACAGCTTGAGGTCGCGAATCACCTTGGGCGACAGGTATTGCAGGATGAAACTCTCATCCTTGAAGCTGCTCATGGCGAACTTGATGGTGGAAAGCCAGTCGGTGCCGGCGATTTCCGGGAACCAGTGGCGGTCTTCTTCGGTGGGGTGTTCGCACATGCGCCGGATGTCGCGGTACATGGCAAAGCCCAGCGCATAGGGGTTGATGCCGCTGTAATACGGGCTGTCAAAGCCAGGTTGCAACACCACGCTGGTGTGGGAAGTGAGGAACTCCATCATGAAGCCGTCGGTGACCAGGCCTTCGTCGTACAGATCGTTGATCAGGGTGTAGTGCCAGAACGTTGCCCAGCCTTCGTTCATCACTTGGGTCTGGCGCTGTGGGTAAAAGTACTGGGCGATCTTACGCACGATGCGTACGATTTCCCGTTGCCAAGGCTCTAGCAGCGGCGCGTGTTTTTCCAGGAAATAAAGGATGTTTTCCTGAGGTTCGGCGGGGAAGCGTGCATTGTCCTTGTCGTTGTTTTTGCCGGCGCGTTTGGGAATGGTACGCCATAGGTCATTGATCTGCTTCTGCAGGTGTTCTTCTCGCTCCTTCTGGCGCAGGCGTTCTTCTTCCGCGGAAATCGGGTAAGGGCGTTTGTAGCGATCGACGCCGTAGTTCATCAGGGCATGGCAGGAGTCGAGTAAGTCTTCCACCGCATCGATGCCGTGGCGCTCCTCGCACTGCATGATGTACTGCTTGGCAAACACCAGGTAATCGATGATGGAACTGGCGTCGGTCCACGTGCGAAACAGGTAGTTGCCCTTAAAGAAACTGTTATGCCCGTAGCAGGCATGAGCCACCACCAGTGCCTGCATGCAGATGGTGTTTTCTTCCATCAGGTAGGCAATGCACGGGTCGGAGTTGATGACGATCTCGTAGGCCAGGCCCATCTGGCCGCGGCTGTAGGACTTCTCAGTGCTGAGGAAGTGTTTGCCGTAGGACCAATGGTGGTAGCCCAGGGGCATGCCGACCGAGGCGTAGGCGTCCATCATCTGTTCGGCGGTGATCACTTCGATCTGGTTGGGGTAGGTGTCCAGGGCATAACCGGCCGCGATACGGCTGATTTCCCGGTCGTAGGCCTGGATCAGTTCAAAGG
>ERZ1463038.582-NODE-582-length-12841-cov-15.315423_pt1 | contig 12841 bp, 12 predicted proteins | sample MGYA00564479_ERZ1463038 | MGnify/ENA primary metagenome ERZ1463038 (study PRJEB39244, sample SAMEA3635134) | Helicobacter pylori | study: EMG produced TPA metagenomics assembly of PRJEB11511 data set (Assembly of a 5300-year-old Helicobacter pylori...
ACGTGTGCTCTTCCGATCTCGACACGGCGGGGCCAGTTGGCGGCGAGGCCTACCGAGAACTCAAGTGATGGAACGAACCCCTCATGTCAATATCATATGTGGTGACATTCAAATGCCTGCTACAGCTTCTCTGGGGGTTGAATCAACTCGTTGCGAAGGCTGAACTGGCGGCAAGAGAAGTGATCTCATCTAACGGTACTGTGAGTAGCACAACCAGAGCAGCTCCTTCATGATCTGGATCTCACCATCGGCTGGTCAGGTAGTCGGGGAGCCACGAGGTCAACCGGTCCGGTCAACACCCGCCGCCGATGTGCCGATGGCCAGCGCCCCGCGACTCACCCCGGCGCCACCTCGTTGCCCCGCAATCTCGCCTCTCTCTCCACCCTCAACAGTTCCAGCAGAGGGTTTTGCGTGTGCGATGGATGGGTCCTCAAAATAACTTGCTGCATTAAGCCAGTCTCATTGAACGCCGCCGCGTCCCTCACTTCGCCTCACCCCGTCGAATTTTGCACTGAAACACACTTCTGCTACATCTCCAGCGTAGAATCATATCGGCCTTACTTTCCTGATGCCGCTAAGATTGAGGAGATCGAATCCGCCTGTATGAGTGGCAGCGAAGCTCACGCCGCAGACGTTCGCCCGTGATACTCACCTAGGAAGACTTCGAGACATGATTTGAAGTTCAAGCAGCAAGTTGATGTTTACTGACGACTTGGTTTGTGATCCAGAAGATACGTTGGAATTCGTCAGCGCCAGCGCTCGGTCTGGCAGCCCAGCCCCGGAGTCCGACGTCCGCAGGAGTCGGTGCTCGGTGTCGTGCCTCTTCCTTTCTTCCACGTCTGGTCTGAACACACACTGGAGAACTCGGCGCTCAGCCTAGACATACTCCCTCTTTGTTTCCCACGAGTCCATACTCCGTCGTGCTCCGCCTGTCCCAAACGCTGACGTCTACGCCTCCGCCAGTGGCTCCTCCAGGCGCCCAAGTCGCCCTCTACATCAACTACCCTCGAACCGAAACCCCGTTCAACCTCAGCTACTACCTCAAATCGCACATCCCCCTCTGCCGGTCTGAGTGGGGTGCCAAGGGCCTCCTCGACGTCGACGTCGCGACGTGCGCCGAGGGACCGACCGCAGTTGTCTGCACCCTCTTCTTTTCTTCGCCGGCGGCACTGGGAGAGGCGATGAAGAGTGAAGGGACACCCAAGATCATGGCGGACGCGCCGAACTACACCAGCGGAACGGCAACAATGTCGGTGGGGACGCTCGTCGCTCAAGCTTGAGGATGCTGGAGACGAGACGGCAGCACTACACAACGCTGAGGGAAAAATAAAACGAGACTTTGACTTTCCTTCGGAGTCCAGATCTTGGCTGGTGAGATGCTGCAATGTCACGACAATGCGCTTCCGCGCATCCCCATGAGCTGGGGCCTGAGGTCTGACAGAGCTGACGGGCGATCACCAGGCCGCATCGTGCCACAGGTCAGTAAAATGAATCAGACGTCTCACATCAGGTTCGGTTTTTTGCTGAGAGAGCCTAGGAGGTGAGACACTCTCGTCTCGCCGGACGATACGATCCTGTTCCCTACCGGACGTCGTCATCTGCTCTCTTCCACCGCCCCCTCGCCTCACACACCATGCCGTCCCTATTCCACTCAGTGACAGATCTGTACCTCGCCTTCCCGTCCCTCCACCTCGTCGAGCTGCACTCGAAGAAGGACGGCGAGGGCACCGTCGAGTACACGGCCACCTCCGCCCCGGCCCCACTGCCGTCGGGCACGCTCCACTCGCTCGACATCGCACACAAGCTCTCCCCAGCGTCGTACCGTGTCACCGAGACCCTCGTAGGTGGCGACAAGACGTACACCGTCTCGGCGCTCGGGACCAAGTTCGCGGGCTTCTCGACGTCTATGGAGACCGCAGGCCTGTTCCACGGGAAGCACCTTTTCCAAGGACCGGACAATGTGCACTACAATTGGGATGGAAAGGGAGATAAGCTCGAACTGCTCGTCCCCAGCGATGGGAACAAGGAGATTGCCGAGTTTCACCCCGACGACCGCCACCTCGAGCTCAAGGCGAGCAGGTTCGGGTCGCACAAGGTGGGATCCCTTCCAAGCTATACTTTTAGGCTCCAGCTGACGCAGTGGGTCTAGGACCTTGATACGGAGTTTGTCATCGCTTCCTTCTTTGCACTCCTCCTCTTCCAGGACGAGCACAACAAGGTCCACGATGAGCAGGATGTGTATGTTTCAGGCCCTCCTCGGACCAAATCTTTCGCTCACACTTCACAAAACCTAAAGGCTGGGACGGGCGAGGGGTAGGACCTGGAAGGAGCGGGCTGAGCAGGCCGCAAGCCGCCGCCGCCGCTTCCAACCTGTCCGGCGCGGCGACGTACGTCTCAAACTTCACCAGCGGACTCTCAAAGACGCTCTCGGCCAAAGCGGCCGAGTTCCAGGAGAAGAAATGATGCATTGTCTATCCGCTGTGCGCGCTGATTCCTGAACCCCGGGTCACTCTTCGCGTTGTCCGTAACTACCTTAGGCAAAAAGACAGACACCCATTCCAACTACTGCCAGGAATGCGGTCGCAACAGCATCACTGCACGGAAGCCCGTCAGCACTTTCATGGGTAATGAGGTTCACGGTCCACGGAGGTGCACCTTCTGAGGAGCGAGGCTGACGCTGAGCTCGCCGTTGTGCTTGACTGACTGGCTGAAGATGCCTTTGAGGCCGGCGAGGATGATATCAACGTCGCGGGTGAGCTTGCCGGTATGGTGGAGCCCGAGCTTAGCGACGCCACCGCCGGTGCGCTCGATGACGGTAGCGCCCCCCCAGTCGCGGAGTTGCTGGAGGTGGGGACTGTGAGAGTCCATCCTTTCAAACTTAAAAGTTTACTTTACGAGAACGGAGAGGTGGGGGCAGCACTAGTTGCGCTCGAAACGGCGTCGGACGTCGACGTCGCCGTACTCAGGCTGCCCACCGTCGAGGCTGGCGCCCGAAGTCCCAAGCTCGAGTAGAGCGCCAGCCCGATCTCGCTCAAGCAGTCGTTTGTCGTTCCGTTTCCGATCGTCTGTCAGAACACGAGTTCAGCGGCGGGGCCCTTCACTGATTTCGGAAACGCACCAAGTAGGAAGTCAACCCGGAGCCCTGGAGTCTTGCGCATCAGTGGAAGAGAGCATTTCCGGGCAAATTCAAGTGCTCACGGCAGCATTGGTGACCCGAACTCCCATTGCCTGAGTCTCACGCATCAGTGAAGGAGAACATGTTGCAGGCAGACTTACAGCGCACCATGGTTTCGGGCGCCTGGACGGAGAACGTGAGGGTTCCCGACGTGGCAGTACTTGCACTGGGCAAATTTGAACGTGAGCTTTCAAAGTAAACTGAATCCAGGACAAGCTCACTCAGACGGCAGGTCAATCAGAACAACAAACGCCGTGACCTCTGTGGGTGGGGAAAGTAACCCTTAGTGCACGGACGGCGAGAGCCTTGGAAAGGCGATCAATATACCTTGAAGTACGATCTACGAACCTTCACACGCGTCAGTGCGTCGATGGCCTGCGCATCCTCAGGGAAAACTCACGCTGGCGCTCAGGATCCCAGTCGACGACGCCCAGTCGACCGACACCTCCTGGCACTGCACTGGATTGCCCCCCGAAGACGCCTACAGACGTGCAGGATCAAGGCTTAGCGACCACTTGAACAAGACCCAGCGAGAGACCCGGACCCATGTGGCTGTCGGTGGCGTCGCGGCTTGGGCGCTCGCGAGCGCTGAAGCGAGTGCCACCTGTAGCGACAAAGAGAATCGCATGATGAGCGTGGAGGTGATGGTGGAAGGAGAAACGAGGTCCGGGATCAATTTGGGTCCTCGTCATCTGGCCTGGCCGCAACCAGACATGTGTGGGGCGCCGGGTTCGCGCGCTCGTGCGCCGTTCCCGCCGGAGTGGTCGGCGTCGCGGGCGAGCCCTAGAGACGTACCAATGAGAACCAGTGAGAAAACTTGAGCGCGTAATGTACGAGCTGGATTGACCACACACGAGTCAGAATTGTAAGGCCGGAGCTCTGCCCTCCGGCTCACCTCCCTTGCCCCAAGCGCAATACACTTCCGCCCGAATTATCTTCTAGGGTAATAGCCTTTTTCTGGAGATGCGTGCGAAGGGGCTGTTAAGGATCACGCGCTTTCTCCAGCGCAGAATGGCGCAGGTTACCGGAAACAGGTCTCTGAAGATGAACTGCTCGGAAGAGCACAACAAATTGATATGTGATCACCACTTGTGGTAGGACGACACCTGCCTGTGAAAAATCGTATCCCACTAATTAGCTTGCGCGGCTCTGAGCCTACCGACTCCTGAGATCTGAGAGTCAGCGCAGTTGTGAAGTGACTTGTGATTCGCCTCAATTGTTGTCGATGCCAAGAAGAGTGACCCCATAGTTTGGGCAACGCATCAAGACCATCTGCGCACGCCGAGCATGACTCGGGAATGGGAACTGACTGAGACGTGCTGAGACGTGCTGAGACTCCTTCGCAGCTCGGCACCGCCATCGCACTCAACCCTCTACTCTGCGCAGGGACTGCGTCGAATCGTCACGCTGACTCTGGTTTCATCGGAAGCCTTGGTAAGGGCCACTTGGCTCACGCTGGAACACCGTCCCAAGTGCCGCCAGCGCGTCAGGGGCTCGCGAACAGCTTCGGCGCTCGGAGCGCCGGCCCGATGACTAGTGATCTCGAATACATGGGTGGCTAGGAAACCATGAAACTTTCTCACACCTACGTCCGGCGGACTGGGCGAGTCGCACACGGAGTCGGCGTTGCGCTTGTTGCGACGGAGGTGGCTGGTTGCTCGCGTTTTCGGATGTGCGTGGCTATATTTCCGGAGATCCCTCCTTTGTCGATTCTGAGTGCTGAGACCGGCGCCTTCACATGCAAACGGTGCTGATCGGATGGCTTGCGTTGACCGGTGTCGTGCCCGACTTCGCGCGAGCGCTGGCTGCCGATCGGATCAGTTTTCAATCATAAAACAATGGATGGACGCAGACGAGCCAACGAACCAAAGTCGTCAAATATCGACGATGCACAAAGGAGACCCGCTTCCAGCTTTGAGACAGAAGTGTTCATGACCGTGTTACGTCAAAAGTGGGGTGAGACCTTGCCTGAGAGACAGGGCAAAACGCTGTGCGCCTGGCGCTCCGAGTCGCTGTGGGCTCGACGCATATCAGCGATACGGTCGAGCATGTGGTGCGGGCCGTTGGTGAATACATGGGGTTTCTCACTAAGTACGACAGCGTGTGAAGGGAAATCGAAGGCGGCACAACGTGAGGTGTGCTCGCTTTCGAAGGCCTAGGACATCAGCATGTGAGCTCCGAGGACCGGCGCGGGCAGCGAGAGGTTTGTAAGTTGAGGTCAATTACAATCTGCCATTAGACTCGTCGTCGACGCGTCAATGCGGAGGGGTCGTCCCAGGGTCTGGGCTTTAGAAGCTTTCGGGCCACTCGTCATTTGCGGGGCGGGCTGAACATTGCCGCTTCCGGCTTACTCTCTGCCTTCGGGCAGCATCAGGGCCGCCGGCTTCGTACCGATGAGGCGCGGAGTGCAAACTCTGTGAACTCCTGGAAGTCTGGCCAGGCTAAGCGCCTTCCTACAGGTGCGCCGCCGACCGTCCGTTCCTGGCGCCAATCACTCGTCGTCGTCGCCGAGCGCGGTTTGTGCTTTCCCTCACGCAATCTCCAGCTTCAAGGCATCTCCCAGCGTACAGCTCGCCTTTGGAGCCCGCTCGCTTCCCCTCACGCCGCTACGGACTCCACCACCAGCTCCCGCCACTCGCACGTCTCGTCCGCTTCGCCGCGCGCACGCTCCGCTTCCCACACCGCTCGCGGCACTTCCTCCGCCTTCACGATGCCACCAACATATACACCGGGCTCAGCACGAGGCACTCCCATGGTCGGCGCAACACATCTCCGGCAGCGGAGCTCGATCGCGCTGTCGTCGACCACGGCGTCGCCACTGGTTGCGTACGGCGCCTACGACGATCGCACCGGCGAGATCATGCTCCCGCGGTCACCACCGCTTCATTCATGGAAGGAGAAGGAGAAGCCCAGCCTCGGGATGTACGGCGACGAGAAGAACGGGCGGCTACCGCCGTACGCGTGGTCCTCGGAGCCGCGAAGGACAATGAAGCGTCCATGGCTCTCGCTCCTCACCGTCGCCGGATGCACGTTCGCCTTCGTGGTGCTACTTTCCTACCTCGCACCAGAAGGGTGAGCTCTTTTTTCTTTCTCTGGGATATCGAACGTCGGACGGGCAGGGAAGCTGATACTCGGCCGCGCTTCTCTCGCAGCTCTGCGATGAACGCAACAATCCTGTCGCGCATGCCGTTCAAGCTCGGCTCGACATGTAACCCGTACACCTCGTTCGGATCGCTCACGGTCGACTCGTCCGAGGCGGAGCGGAACCAGTTCGTGCCATTCGACCCGTCGTGCCGCGCACCGTCGTTCCTCGCCAAGCTCCGCGCCGAGGCGCCGAATCACCACTCGAGCGACTTCTCGTGGCTGCAGAACAAGACGGTGCTCCTCATCGGCGACTCGATCTCGCGGGAGCACGTCGAGAACTTCTGCACGCTCATGGGCCTCGAGAGCGAGGTCGTGCGCAAGAGCCACAAGTACAGCCCGCAACCGGCGGCTGTCAGGTCGGCCACGAAGGCGGGACACGCCCCCGAGAAGCCAGCAAGGCTCTCCGGAAGGGGGTTCAGGGTCGTGAGGGACGCGAGCCTGCCCCGGGTCTGCTACGTACCGAAGTACGACTTCCTCGTGAGACTCTCCCCCTTCGCAGCTCTCCGCGGACCCACGTGCTGACTCGACTTGCCGCCCAGCTCGCCTCCGTCTTTCACTTCGGCCTTGACCAGGAGGACTACTGGCGTGGATCGCGGATGCCGCAGTACAACTCGCCCGGCATGTTCGAGCACCGCCTGTCGGACACGATCCAGCCGTTGATCGCCAACATGCGCGCGGATGGGCGCAAGAGCGCGCCCGACTACGTCGAGGTCACCTCGGGCATGTGGGATCTCGCACGCTGGGCCGAGCAGGACATGGACGAGTCGAAGGAGACCGAGCACGGCCTCGCGCAGGACCGTGTGACCTGGTACCGCTTCCGCGTCGGGCAGATGCTCGAGAAGGTCCGCCGCGCGTTCCCCCAGGCCAAGGCCAAGACGTGGCGCACGATGCACTACCCGACCGACCAGGTCGCCGAGCACGACTACTTCATGGTGCGCCTTTCTTCCCCCCGCGCGCGCGCTGCCTCGAGCCAGCTCCTGACCTCGCTTCGCATCTCGCAGGACAAGATCAGCACTCGCTCGTTCAACGTCACCGACTCGCCCCCACCTTCCTCGTTTTCGCACAACCGCGTGTTCCAGCTCGACCAGGCAATTCGCTCCCTTGTGCTCCCAACAACGGACGCGGAGGGGACGTCGATCGCGGCGCCGCACTCGGACTTCCGCCTGAACGAGTGGGGCAAGATCCTCAAGGGTCACGAGGCCCACCAAAAGGACCGCTTGCACGGTGACCCGCTTCCTGGTGGTACGTTACCACTCCTTTCACGTGGCATGAGCGGCGATACTGACTCGGCTCCGCGCTTCGCAGGCTACCTCTGGGCCGACATCATGCTATACGAGCTTCACCACGCGGTCAAGGTCGCCGACATGCAGCCCATGCGATCCATGGAGCCGGTACTCTACTAGACATTCTTCCGCATCGCCCGCATTCTCCCTTCACCTCACGACCCTCTGCACGACCCACTTGACGCGGCGTCCCCCTCAACTTTCATGTAGCGCCACTTTGCACCTCGCACCCATTTACCCCCACTCTGTATCTGCCCTACGTACCCAGCACGCATCCCTACGTTTGTAACCGGTTAACCCTGCATGGAAATGACGGCGTCCTTTCCCATCCTCGCACGGCGGCCTGGCGCGACTCGGCAGCGAGCGAAGCATCGGCCTGCTTCGGCACAAGAATGCGAAGGCCGATACACGATAAAGAACTGATGATCCTCCAGATCCGGGAGCCTCGGGAGTTGGTGACAACACTGTTCCTTCGTTGCGGTTCTGCGCGCTTCGCCTTCCCTTCGCCTTCGATGCCCTCCGTGGACGTGCGCCCTCCATCAAGCGTAGCGGGTAAACGCCCCACGAGTCATCCAGTTTGATCGTCCGTCCTGATCAGAAGCACAGAGAGTTCAGCAACCCTGCGTCGGAACTCGGAGGAAGGCGGGGTGACGCACTTTGTCCTTGTTCGTGCCGTCGTCCTTCGGCGCGTACAGCGACGCCACGGCCGCGCTCTGCGACTTTTTCTGCTCCGCAATCTTGGCCGCGAGCGTCGCCGACAGTTTCGGTACGGTCGCGCCTGCGGACCCGATCGACGGCGTCGTTGTCGGCTGGTCGAGTTTCGGCGCCTTGGGCTTGCGCTTCGCGGCGGCGGGCTCGGCGCCATCCTCGGTCGACTTGCGCTTCTTGAGCTCCTTCGCGAGGCGCTTGTCCTCCTTCTCCTGCGCAACGGTGCGATCCCACGCCTCCCGCATGCGTGCCGCTTCGTCGCCGGTCGGGTTGATGGTGACCCAGTCCTCGTCGTCGGCCTCCTCGGCGCCCGTGACCGGGCACACCTTCTTCGCCCCCTCGCCGTCCGTCTTGCGCATCTGCCGCAACGACGATTCTGACAACACGCAGCCGCACGGTCGCCGCCAGACGAACTTGACGGTCCCGTTCATCTCGCGCAGGCTGATCGGGCACACGAACGCGCTCGTCGGCTGCGACTCGCGCGTGCCGATGTTGGACGAGGATTCAAACTCGGCGACGGACTGGGTCGTGAGCGCTGGGTTGGGCGTGAGGGAAAGGGTGGTGAGGTCGCGGAGGGTGCGGATGTGTGAGGCGACGAGGAGCCCGTCCGAGCCAAAGGGCGTCGACGACGGTGGCGAGGCGAGCAAATGTGCAATCACCGCTTCCTTGTTGTACAACTTGCCGAGTGCGCAGGAGACGATCGGTGCGCGGAGAGGTTGCTGCAGGTCCGACGAGTCAGTGGCGGCAGCATGGGCGCGCGCGGGTGCGCGACGCACCTTGGACAGCGCGCAGTACGCCCACAGCTGCCGGTTCGTGCTCTGCTTGTCCGCCTTGTGATCCGCCTTCTTCGTCTTGACCAGGTCGTCGCGCTTCGGGATCGAGCCTCCGTCATTTCCCACTGTGCGAGGAGTCAGCTGGGCTGAGCGGGCGACGCGCGGGTCTGCTGCTGAGGCTTACTTGTGAGGCGTCTAGCTGATTAGGTTGGCAGGCTTAGAAGTCGCAGAGAAGAGCGCAAGTAGTGCGGACGACTCGCCGCATTTGTTTTTGGAAACGTTCTCGCCGACGCCCGACTCACCTTGCTGCCGCCCCACTCCACTCACACCTCTACACCAACACAGATCCATCAAAGATGTCAAAAAAGGCGGGACGCATGGCTGGACTTGTCGGATGGAGGCTCAAGATCACGCTGAACGACTCGCGCACGCTGACTGGTGAGGCCTAGCCACGCGCTCAAACTCGGCCCCGCGCAGCTTGCTGACCCGGACCTTACCTGTGTACAGGCCAGATGCTCGCCTTTGACAAGCACATGAACCTGGTCATCTCCGAGTGCGAGGAGTTCCGCCGCGTCAAGGCCAAGAAGGCAAAGTGCGCGTGTGAACCGGGGCCCGTCGAGCGTGATCGCTGACCGCTGGTCCGCCGCAGGGGAGCGAAGACGGACGACGACGACGAGGCGGAGGAGGAGATGAAGCGCACGCTCGGGCTCGTCATCCTGCGCGGCGAGACGATCGTCTCGCTCTCGGTCGAGGGCCCCCCGCCCGTGGTCGACGAGTCCAAGGGCCCGCAGCTCGCCGCTGGGCCCGGCATGGGCGCCCCCGCTGGCCGTGGTATGGGTCTCCAGGCTCCGACCATGTACGTTTCCTGGTCTTTTGGACGCGCGCGCGCGATGGAAGGCTGACGACCGACGGTGCTGCAGGCGTATGGCGCCGATGCCGGCTGGCATGCCCGGCATGATGCCGCCGCCACCGATGGGAGGCTTCGCTCCCCCGCCTGGCTTCGCCCCGCCCCCAGGGTCCGTCTCCCGTGCTGGCACGACCGCGCGCTCAGTCGGCTGACCCCAGTTCCGGTCACACACAGCTTCCGTTAATCCGACCCGTCCTCACGACCCTCGACACCTCGTTCCCTACCTCCCTTCTTTATTCCACCTCCAACCTCTCCGGCCATCACTTCAAAAAGGAACGAAACTCGAGCAGGCGAGGAGCAGAGGGCGCGGCGCGAGGTGGGGATGTAGAGCGCGCGGAGGCACACCCCGGGAGTTGCTCGTGCTGAAGAAACGTATTCAATGTACCGATAACCTTTGGGGCTTTGTCTGCTTCGCTGGGCTGGGTTGCATACTGCCGAACGGGGCGTGCGAAGGTCGACCGACGACTTAGATGGGTCACTCGCTCGTTTGACTCCCTTCTCATTGCAAGGTCAAGAATGGTGCACCTTTGACAAGCTTCGAACTCAAATGGACGCTCAGTGCCCCGAGCAGGTTCCCCGCCACGATTTAATTTTGATCCAAGTTTCGTCGTGTTTTTTCCCTCCCGCCCGAGAAGTGGCCGCCTCTCCTGCAGCAGGCGGTTGTATGCTCCCCTGCTGAACCCGCAGTCCGCCGACACCGACCCACATCTCCTCGCTCGCCCGCCTGATCGCTCGATGGCGCCTCCCCGCGCGTCGCGAATCCAGTCGCGCGTCTCGCTCGCGGCCGACCCGTCGCTGTATCGCGACTCAGACGACGACTCGGACGACTCGCCCCGGCTGCCACCGCCGGCCGCAACCAAGACGGGCTCGAGACGGAGCACCCGCCTCAGCGCGGAGAGCAAGGACCTCCCCGCGCCGGCTCGCTCAACCTCGACCGCGCGCGGCGCCGTGCCGCCGTCCAAGTCGAAGCTCGTGCCACTGCCGACCGCGTCGAGCACGACGACGACGACGGTGACTGCCACGGCAGGGAACGGGAAGAAGCGGGCTGCGACGAAGCCGCGTGGGAAGGCGCAGGGGGACGAGAGCCTCGAGGACGACCACTCGGGCACAGGGGCCGCGCTCGCGCCGGCGCCGGCAAACGGGAAACGACCACGCGTTGGTCCAGCAGCTGCTGCTTCTGCGATGGCCGAGACGAAGAGCACGGCCGGCCCTATCGGCGGCGCGTATGCAGTCAGTCCTTGAACTCGCTGCACATGCCGCTCCCTGCACGGCACGCGTGAGCTGACGCGCACTCCTACACAGCCTCGGGCAGCAATCGCACCGGGTCAGGGCCGGACGAAGAAGCCTCCACCCGCGTACGCAGAGCACCTCGGCGGCAGGGCGCGCGCGCGAACTGGGGACGACGACGACGACGACGATGATGAGGACGACGAGGACTCGCTCCGGTTTTCCAGGCAGCCCCCAACACCGAAGGCTGCCCCGCCCAAACCAGCGGCTGCTGCTGCATCCAACAAGCGACCGCCGTCGCGTGCGCGCGAGAACCCCAAGACCAAGGTCCGCCAGCGCTGTCCGCGCTTTCTCCCCATACCTGACTCACCTTTGCTTGCACAGATCTCCCGCACGACCGCCCCAGACGCGCCGATCGCGTCGACCTCGCGCGCGGCGTACCCTCCCACACCGCCCGGGCTGGACCCCAACAATCGCTCCGTGCCGCTCATCCTCGCCGAGACGCCCGTCCAGGTGCGTAACATCGCCTACCGCGGTGGGACCGGCTCAGCCGCGCGTCGGGCGAGCGTGGAACGAAGGGGCAGTCGCGGCAGTGTCACGCGTGCCAGTCGCATCGGCGGGTTCGATGGTGCGTCTCCGTCTTCTTGAATTTGGCGAACAATTCTGATGGGAAGAAATCACAGCGGTTCCGCACCCAGAAGTGCCCCACGACAAGCTGTACCGCTCAACAGCAGGCGACGCGCCAGTCGCAGTCCGGCTGCGCAGCGTGCTCACCTGGACCGCGATGCGCCAACGCGACCACGTCTTCCCGCTCCCGGGCACCGCGCACAGCAGCAGCGATACGGCCGACGACAGCGACGCGCGAAGACTCGCCCGGACGGTCATCAACCAGTTCGTGCTCGACCTCGGCAACAACACGCTCGACGTCGCGATCCGATATGCGGTCAGTTCCCCCTTCTCATTCACGGTCGTAGTCAGAGATCGAGAGCTCATACTTACTGGTTAACAGGACGCACCGGCGCAAGGGACTGGGCCACTCCCACCGCACCCTCAAAATGTCGTCAATAACGCAAAGTTCCTCGAGCTGCAGGACAATTACGCTGCGTAAGTCGTCACCCCTCCCCCTTGACTCGCACCACCTAACGCTTCCCGGGCCCAGAATCGCCGCCGAGCAAGCTCTGCGACAAAAAGTCGCGCTCAAATACGACGCGCCCGTCGCACGCTCTGCACTGCCGCCCCCAGTCGACCCCGCTGCACTCGAGTTCTCATTGCCGGGTATGAGTGGGCCGACCTCGCTCGAGAGCGCGCTCCAGCTCGGACGGAGCATACTCGCTGCGGGCGGGACGGGCGGCAAGGGCAAAGGGAAGGCCAAAGCAACCCCTTCCGACGCCGAAGCGCAGGAGCAAACCGAGCTTGGGCTCAAGGTCCGTCTTCCTTTCTACTGACCTCACCTTCTGCGCCGAAGCTAACTCTGTGCACATCCAACCAGACGGCAGCGCTCCACCGCCTCGCGCACCGCACGGGCGAGTTCACGCGCACCGCGGCAACGTACGTGCAGCAGCGCGTCGCCCAGTCGCACGCCGCGCTCGCCGCCGACGAGATCGGAAGAGCGTCGTGTAGGGAA